>Ga0209415_10013440_pt1 | contig 13502 bp, 9 predicted proteins | sample PeaSoiSIISIP2007_FD_187696 | JGI IMG/M metagenome (GOLD analysis project Ga0209415, IMG submission 187696) | Peat soil microbial communities from Weissenstadt, Germany - SII-SIP-2007 (SPAdes) (version 2) | ecosystem: Environmental > Terrestrial > Soil > Wetlands > Peat | place: Germany... | reverse complement strand
AAACGAACCGTTAATGCCACCCCCGCCGGTGACGACAACCGCATTAATGCTTTGAGAAACTTTCTACTTGAAGATGTCTACGTAGTTTCCCGAGGCACCACGATGTGGGCACGCGCGGTCAGTCGGCGCCTTCGCGACATGCGATCGCGCCGCACCGGATGCGCCCGGCCCGACATCGGCAGCAACGACGAGGCACGGTCATGATGGTGGTCAAACCTATCCGGCGCACCGGCATATCGCTGGTCGGCGCGGTGGACCGATAGCGGCGGCCCGGCGGGATCACGGCATGCTCCGCTTCTTCCACGACAGCTCGATCCGCGCCAAGGCATTCGCGGCGTCCGTCGTGCTGTGGATCTGCCTGGTCGTGCTCGGCACCAACGCCTATGTGACGCTGGAGAATTCCGCGAGCGGGCTGGCCACGCTGTCGACCGTCAACCTGCCGCGACAGCAGGCCGTCGCCGATCTCACCAGCGATCTGATCACCACCCACGTCAAGATATTCCGCTACGTCTCCTGGGCCAGCAACGGTGTGAACCCCGACCTGCTGGCGCTGCTGAGGGCCGAGGTGCTGGCCGACCTCGACGCGCTGCAGCAACGCCTCGAAGCCTTCGCGCGACGCCTCGAGAAATCCTCCGCCTACCAGGTCACGGCCGGCGAGCTCGACGGCAAATGGCGGAAATACCACCAGGCCGCCAAAGACAACCTGGACGTCGGCGGCACCGATGCGTCGTTGGCGACCACGATGCTCGGCGGCACCGACGGCGACTACCAGCACGTCGCTTCCGATCTGGCGGGCATTTCGGCCTCGGCGACCGAGCAGACCCGCGCCGTCACCCAGAGCCTCGCGGTGGCCGCCGACACCAACAAGCGGGCGATGGCGCTGGTCGCGGCCGCAGGCGTGCTGGTCAGCATGATCGTCACTCTCCTGGTCGGCAGCTCGATCGTCCGGCCGATCCGATCGGTGACCAGGGTCCTGACGCAGATGTCCGGCGGCGACATGGATGTCGCGATCGAATACCGCGACCGCGGCGACGAGATCGGCCAGATGGTGCAGGCGATCACGGTCTTCCGCGAGAGCACCGAACGGCACGCCAGGCTGCTCGCGAAGCACGAGGCGGAGCTGCGCAAGCAGAACCTGCGCTTCGAGGCCGCGCTCGACAACATGTCCCAGGGCTTGGCGGTGTTCGACGGAACGCAGAGCCTGGTCGTCTGCAACAAGCGCTTTGCCGGCATGTTCGACCTGCCGGGCGAGTTGACCGCCCCCGGCACGCAGCTGCGCGACATCCTGACACATCGTGCCGCGCACGGGACGTTTGCCGCAGGCGATATCGATCGCTACATCCGCGACATCATCGCGCAGACCGAGCAGGCGCGCTGCTGGACCCGCACCGTCGACCTGACCGACGGCCGCATCGTGTCGGTCTCCTACCAGCCGATGCAGGACAACGGCTGGCTGGCGATGCACGAGGACATCACCGAGCACCGGCGCAGCCAGGCGCGGATCGAGCACCTGGCGCATCACGACTCGCTGACCGACCTGCCCAACCGGGTGCTGCTGCGCGACCGGCTCGAGCAGGCCCTGGCGCGGGTCGACGGCGCCGAGACGCTGGCGCTGCTCTTCCTCGACCTCGACAACTTCAAGGACGTCAACGACACGCTCGGGCATCCGGTCGGCGACGAGCTGCTCAAGGCGGTGAGCATCAGGTTGCGCGACTGCATCCGCGAACGCGAGACCGACACGATTGCGCGGCTCGGCGGCGACGAGTTCGCCGTCCTGCAATTCGCCGACGAGCAGCCGGCCGGGGCGGCGGCGCTGGCGCAGCGGATCATCGACGTGATCAGCGCGCCCTACTCGTTCGACGGCCATCAGGTCTACGTCGGGGCCAGCATCGGCATTGCGCTGTCGCCCAAGGACGAAACCGACCCCGACCAGTTGCTCAAGAGCGCCGACATCGCGCTCTATCGCGCCAAGTCGGAAGGCCGCGGCACCTGGCGGTTCTTCGCGCCCGAGATGGACGCGCTGACCCAGGCGCGGCAGGAGCTCGCGCGCGATCTGCGCATGGCGCTCGGCAACGGCGAGTTTGCCGTGTTCTACCAGCCGATCGTCGATCTGCGCGGCGACGAGATCTGCGGATTCGAGGCGCTGCTGCGCTGGCGCCACCCGCGCCGCGGCCTGGTGTCGCCGCGCGAGTTCATCCCGGTCGCCGAGGAACTGGGCATCATCATGCCGCTCGGCGAATGGACGCTGCGCCAGGCCTGTACCGAGGCGGCGCGCTGGCCGGCGGAGATCGCGGTCGCCGTCAACCTGTCGCCGGTCCAGTTCAACAGCCGCAATCTCGTACAGATTGTTGTCGCTGCGCTCGCCGCCTCGGGGCTGCCGGCGCGCCGGCTGGAGCTGGAGATCACCGAATCGGTGCTGTTGCGGAACAACAAGTCGAACCTCACGATCCTGCATCAGCTGCGCGACCTCGGAGTCCGCATCTCGATGGACGATTTCGGCACCGGGCACTCGTCGCTCGGCTATCTGCGCAGCTTCCCGTTCGACAAGATCAAGATCGACTCCTCGTTCATCTGGGACATGCCGCGAAACGCCGAAGCGGTCTCGATCGTCCGCGCTGTCGCCGGCCTCGGCAACAGTCTCGGCATGCGTACGGCCGCGGAGGGCGTCGAGACCGGCGAGCAGCTGGAGACCGCGCGCAACATCGGCTGCAGCGAGGTGCAGGGCTACATCTTCTCGCCGCCGGTGCAGTCGCACGAGCTTGCCGCGCTGCTGTCGCGACCGGCCCGCGCCAGCAGCGCCGCTTAGGTCATCAGCACGTAGGTTCCGGGCGCGTCACCGAGCGGCGCGAACCGCGTCCCCGGACGCCCGAGCGGCGGCGGCGCGACGGCAACGCCGGACCGCGCGGCGAGCCATGCCGCCCAGGCCGGCCACCACGAGCCTGCGGTGACCGGGATCGCGGCCAGCCAGGAATCGGGATCGACGTAGGCCTGGTCGTGGGACCGGGTGGCGATGCGGAAATGGCGGCGCGGATGGCCCGGTTCCGACACCACGCCGGCATTGTGCCCGCCGCTCGCCAGCACGAAGGTGATGTCGGCATCGGCCATCAGGTTGAGCTTGTAGACCGATCGCCACGGCGAGACGTGATCGTGCTCGGTGCCGACCGCGAAGACCGGCGTGCGGATGTCGTGCAGCGCCACCGGACGGCCGCCGACCTGGAAGCGCCCCTCGGCCAGATCGTTGTCGAGAAACAGCGAGCGCAGGTACTGCGAATGCATGCGGGCCGGCATGCGGGTGGCGTCGGCGTTCCAGGCCATCAGGTCGCTCAGCGACGACCGCTCGCCCATCAGATATTCATGGACGAGGCGCGACCAGACGAGATCGTTCGAGCGGATGACCTGAAAGGCGCCCGCCATCTGTCCGGCCTCGAGATAGCCGCGCTCGGACATCAGGTCCTCGAGAAAGGCGACCTGGCTTTCATTGATGAACAGCATCAGCTCGCCGGCCTCGGTGAAATCGGTCTGCGCGGCGAATATGCTGATGGTCGCCAGCCGGTCGTCATGGTCGCGCGCCATCGCGGCGGCCGCGATCGCGAGCAGCGTGCCGCCGAGGCAGTAGCCGACGGCGTGGACGCGGGACGCGCCGGTGATCGCGGTTGCGGCTTCGATCGCCGGCAGCAGACCCTCGGTACGGTAGTCGTCGAAGCCGACGTCACGGTCCTCCGCGCCCGGGTTCTTCCAGGAGACCATGAAAACCGTGAAGCCCTGGGCGGTCAGGAACCTGACCAGTGAATTGGCCGGCGACAGATCGAGGATGTAGTACTTCATGATCCACGCCGGCACGATCACGACCGGCTCCGGCCGCACCTGCCCGGTCGACGGCGTGTACTGGATGATTTCGGCGAGCCGGGTCCGGTGCACCACCTTGCCGGGGGTGACCGCCACCGTCTCGCCGACCCGGTAGGTTTCGGCGCCGACCGGGCCCTGTCCGCTGCGCGCGCGCGCCGCATTCTCGAGCAGATTGGTCAGGCCGCGGACCAGATTGGCGCCGCCCTCGCGCACGGTCGTCTCGAGCACCACCGGGTTGGTCGGGACGAAGTTCGAGGGCGCGAAGGTGTCGAGGATCTGGCGCGCCGTGAACGTCGCCATCGCCTCGTGACGCTTGTCGAGGCCGTGGATTCCGGCAGTCGCCGCCTCCCACCATCGCTCCACCGACAGGAACGCTCCGGCATAGAGGTTGAACGGGGCAGACCGCCACGCCGGATGGCGAAACCGGCCGTCCTGCGGCAGGGAGGACTCGGCCGGATCGCCATCGGAGCCGAGCATGAGACGCCACGCGTTGGCGAGGTTGTCGAACGCGCCGGTCGCCGCCTGGCCGGCCAGATCCAGCTGCTTTCCCGGGGAGAGCGCCAGATGCGCGGCCCAATCGAAGAACGCGCCCGCCAGCGCCCGCGGCGACACGCCCGCGGTGAATTGCGCCATTCCGGCGGCGAAGAACCGGTCCAGCGTGCTGGACGCCGTCTCGGCCGCGGGCCTGTCCTCCGGCCGCGCCGGTTCGCTCCCCGCGGCCGGCCTTGCCGGCGCGTTGGGGCGCGCAAGTGTCACAACGGTCACGGCCACCTCTCTTTCGAGCCCTCGAATCGCCCCGCGCTCCGGAAATCCGCCGGACCACGCGGGCACTTTGGTACCAAGCTCAAGCGACGAGCGCGTTGCGCTTCGTCAAGAACCCGTGAGGCGGCTCGGCTCATTCCCGGCGCGGCCGATTGGCCTATAACGGGCCATGTCCGGATTGCCGATCGACTATATCGTCTCCGCCTTCGTCACGCTGTTCGTGGTGGTCGAACCGATCGGGCTGGCGCCGATCTTCCTCAGCGTCACCCACGAGTTGCCGGCTCCGGCGCGGCATCAGGTCGCGCTACGCGCCAGCCTGATCGCGGGAGCGGTGCTCGCCGGGGCTGCCGTGGCCGGCGACTGGCTGCTGCGCAAGCTCGGGATCTCGCTCGCCGCCTTCCGCATTGCCGGCGGGCTGCTGCTGTTCTCGATCGCCTCCGAGATGGTGCTCGGCGTGCGCATCCGGCGCGAGAGCCGGACCGCCGAGAACGCGATACGCCAGGACGTGCGCGACATCGCGGCGTTTCCGCTCGCCGTTCCCCTCATGGCGGGCCCCGGCGCGATCACCGCCACGCTGCTGCTCGCCGGCCAGGCCGCTGGGCGGCCGGCATTGGTCGCCGCGCTGATCGCCGTCATTGCCGCCGTGGCGGCATCCTGCCTGTGCGTGTTCTTTCTCGCCGCGCGGATCGGCCACGTCATCGGCGAGACCGGCGGTGTCGTGCTGTCGCGGCTGCTCGGCATTCTGCTCGCGGCGCTGGCGGTGCAGTTCGTTGCCGACGGGGTGCGCGTCATGCTGACCGGCTGACGGCCCGGGACGCGACGTGTCAGCCGACCCGCGCCCGGTCGGCGCCGGCATGAATTTCCTCCGCCCGCCCGTTGAGCGCCGTCATCGCGCGGGTGAGCTGGCCGTAGACGTCGTCGTTGATGGTCACCGTCCCGTAGTTCGAGTTCTCGCCATCGAACCTGCCTTCGGCCGGCTGATCGGCATGCTCGAACCAGTGGTATCCGACGAAGCTCGGCCGCCGCAGCCCCGCCGTGACGTAGCGCTCGAAACTTCTGGCGCGATCCTCCTGGGTGGCGACCCGCGGTCCGCCGCCGCGGGTGTTCGGCAGGCCGGAATCGTCGCCCCGGAACGAGAACTCGCCGACCAGGCAGGGCCGGCCGGTCCGCGCATAGACGTCGATCATGCGCAGCGGATCGGCGTCGTAGGAATTGAAGGCGATGACGTCGAGATGGAGGCCGGCGGCCGCGACCACCGGTTCCTGCGGGGCGTATCCGAAGCGCGGTCCGAGCACCAGGTGGTTGGGGTCTGCCACTTTCACGGCCGCGACCGTCGCGGCAAAATAGCGCTCGGCCAGCGCGCCGGCGAAGGCATCGCAGTCCGCCACGTACGCGGCGCGGCGCGGGTCGGCGGCGTTGCGCTGGCGCTCGGACTCGGGGGATTGTGCGTAGAGCGGATCTCGGCGGAATGGCGGCTCGACGTGCCGCAGACCATCCCAGGTGGTGGCTGTGCTGCACCACACCGCATTGAAGCTCGCGATATCGCCGTGACGCTCGCGCAGATGCCCGATTGCCGCAGCGCGCCCGGGGCATGCGGCCGGTTGATTGAGAAAGAGCGTCAGCGGTTCGTCCTGGCCACGCCAGTCCGGCCCCCACGGCAGCTCGTTGTCGGTGAACCAGCCGATGATGCCCGGCTCGTCGCGGCGTGGTGCACAGCACTCACTCGCCATCCGCTGCACGAAGCCGGCAAAGTCCGGATCGAAGACGTCGGGGAATCCGACCGGCTCGACCGGCAGCTTGGCGTGCCGCTCCTGGTGCGCGATGAACGCGGCACCGAGATGCACGATCGGCGCGACCGCCAGGGGCACCGGCCCGGCGACCGCGACGGCATCGTCGGACCACGCACCGAGCGAGTTGAAGCCCCAGGACGCCAGCCGCCGCGCCACAGCCGTCCTCCACGGCGGAATACCACCATACTTGCGCCGGCAGGCTGACGCATAGGGAGCCCGGTCGGTCCCGCGGATCTGATCGGGATCAAACGATGCGTTGCAGACGCCCTTGGAGACGAAACGGCCGCCGTCCGGATCGACGAGCCACCACACGGCGTCGAGCGTCTCGGCGCGAAAGAACCCGGATCCCCTCAGGCGGCGGTCGATGATGCCGCCCCAGCGCGTCCTGCCTGCGCGCGCCATGTCGTCCCTGACCATGTCCGTCGTTCGCAAACAGCTTCCACGATGTCGAAACACGATAGTGCTAACCGCAGCGAAGCCATTGACCTAGGTCATGACCGCCCGGATTTCAGATGGATAGCATCATCCGGGATGATTGCCGGAGCAGGAGGCAAACCAGATGACTGAAACACCCTTGCGGTCCGAACGCCGTGACGGCTTCGTTTGGGGCGTCTCGACGTCGAGCTACCAGATCGAAGGCGCGGCGCGTGACGACGGGCGGGGCGCGAGCATCTGGGACACCTATTGCCGCCAGGCCGGACGTGTTGCCAACGGGGACACCGGTGACGTCGCCTGCGACCACTACCATCGCTTTCGCGAGGACATCGCGTTGATGCGCGATCTCGGCGTCGGCGCGTACCGGTTTTCGGTCGCCTGGCCGCGCGTCCTGCCGCACGGCCGCGGTCGGACCAACGAGGCAGGCCTGGCGTTCTACGACCTCCTGGTCGACGAGCTGCTCGCGGCCGGAATCGAGCCCTGGCTCTGCCTCTATCATTGGGACCTGCCGCAGGATCTGGACGATCTCGGCGGCTGGACCGTGCGCGACAGCGCCGGCTGGTTTGCCGACTACGCGGCCCTTGTGGCGCGCCGCTACGGCGACCGGGTCAGGAGGTTTGCGACCTTCAACGAGCCCTCGGTATTCACCCTGTTCGGCTACGGGCTCGGCGGCAACGCGCCCGGCATCACCGACGCCAGCCTGTTGTTGCGGGCGGTCCACCACGTCAACCTCGGCCATGGCGCGGCGGTCGACGTGCTGCGCGCGCTGGCTCCGGCGGCCTCGATCGGCGCGATCCACAACTGGCAGCCGTTTCTCCCCTCGCGCGACACCGCGGAGGACAAGGCGGCGGCCGAGCGGTTTTCGGCCTACTGGAACCTGGCGTTTGCCGACCCGCAGCAGCTCGCCTGCTACCCGGAGGCCCTGGCGTCCGCCGTCGAGCCCTGGCAGCGCCCGGGCGATCTGGCACGGATTTGTCGTCCGGTCGACTGGTTCGGGCTCAATCACTACTCGCCGATCTACGCCCGCGCCGATGCCAATTCGGCCCTGGGCTTCGGCTTCGGCGAAGCACCGGCCGACGTGGAGCGCACCGGCATCGGATGGCCGATTCATCCGGAAGCGTTCCGCGACACCCTGCTCGCCGTGCACCGGCGCTACCGCCTGCCGATCTACGTGCTGGAGAACGGCTTCGGCGCGAACGAAGAACTCGGACCGGACGGCGATGTGCTCGACCAGCCGCGCATCGAGTATCTTGCGGCCTACACGGCGGCGATGCGCTCGGCGATCACCGCCGGTGCCGATGTCCGGGGTTATTTCGTCTGGTCGTTGCTCGACAATTTCGAATGGTCCTCGGGCTACCGGCTGCGGTTCGGGCTCGTCTACGTGGACTATCCGACCCAGCGGCGCATCCCCAAGGCGTCGTTTGCCTGGTACGCGCGCCTGATCTCCGCGACGCCGACGAGTTGATCAGATCCCCGGATCGCTTCCCGGCTCGACCGCGGTGCCGGGCTCGGGCGTCGCGTTGCCGTCCAGTTGATCCAGCGCCAGCAGCAGCGCCGCCACCCGGTGGGCCGCCGACGCCCAGTCGGCGAGGCGCTGATAGTTGTCCAGGAACCAGTTGAACGCAGCCTGAACCAGGACGAACGCGGCGGCCGCCTGGGTCAGCTCGCCGAGCTCCATGGTGCCGGCCAGATACTTCGGCGCACACAGGATCCAGGCGACCACCGGCGCCAGCAGCAGATTGCCCTGGGACACCAAGGTGGTCCGCATCAGCTGGTGGCACAGCTCGCGCCAGCGGCTCAGCGCCTGCTTCAAGGCGCCGTCGAGCGCGACACGGTCGCGCCCGGCGTCTCGGGTCGCATCACCCTCACCGCGCGCGCGCAGCCGGGCGGCGGCCGCGATCAGCTCGGCCTCCGCCTGATTCCGGCCTTCCACCACATGGGTCAGGCGCCGGCCGATCATCACCATCGCGCCTGTGGTGACGGCGGCGTAGCCGACCACCGCAATCACCAGGTAGCCGGGCACGACGACGGTCGTACCCAGCAGGCTGATCGGCAGGGAACCGCCGACGCTCCACAGCACACTGATGAAGGTGATCCCGTTCAACAACGCGGCCAGCAGCCCGAGCGCCAGATCGATCGGCGCATCGGTTGCCATGCGGGCATCCTCGGCGATGCGATATTCTGGATTCTGGTGGTTCCCGCTTACCAGGTACAGCCGCCGGTACCGGTCGTCCGCGAGCCAATAGGTGATCAGATGCCGGGTCAGCCAAGCGCGCCAACCGCGCTGCATCGTCATTCGCCCCCACACCGAGACGATCGCAAGTGTGACGTTGCAGGCCGCCAGCGGCACGAACAGCAGCGCCTGATTCCACAGACCGGCGCCATTGCGCTCCGCCAGCGCGTTGAAGAAGTCGCGATTCCAGAAGTTCAGACGATATTGCACGAGGAGCTGGGCGAGGACGATGACGACCAGAGAGATGCTCAGCGACCACGCCATTGGGCCCCGGCGTCTCGTCCAGAATCCCGAGGCGGTCCGCCAGAAACGGCCGACGAGCTCCTGCTCGCTGGGCGTCGCGGCAGCGTCGCGCACAATGCTCGTCGGCATGGCCATCCGCAACAATCCGGCGCGTCCCGGCGGCATCGACGGCGCCGGGCGACAGCATTGATCCATATCATTGGACAGCCGCGAGGACGCCTTGACAATGGTCAACGATTCAAGCCCAGGTGCGGCGATGCATGAGCCTCCCGGCAGCTATTCGGTCCCGACGACCCTCGAGGTTGATCTCGAGCGCCTGCGCGCCTGCTGGGACGCGCTCAAGCGCGGCGGTAATGCCATTCCGTTCTGGGACGACGTCAGGCTGTCCGCCCTGGCCGACGGCGGCGCAAGTGCTTTCCTGATGGATGCATTCGAGAATCCGCCGCGCTTTCGTTTCAACAGCCTGGGCGCACGGGTGGCCGCTCGATACGGCGAACCGGTGGGCGGCGGCTTCTCCGACGAGGTCGAACCGCGCAGCCCCTTCGATCATCTGACCGCCCACTGCAGCGCCACCGTGGCGAGCCGGGCGCCGACCTACTACCGCCATTCGGGCGACCGGCCCTACGGGCGCCTCTTGCTCCCGCTCTGGGGCAACGGCCGCATCAGCATGCTGCTCGGCGGCATCGCGACCGGCTAGCGTGCTACCTTCCGGCGTAAGAGTGATCCCGTAGCCCGCATGAAGCGCAGCATAATGCGGGAACGGCCGCGCAATGTGGCACCGCCGCCCCCGGATTTCGCCATAGCCCGTCGAAGACGGGCGTAAACGCCCTGGTGGCTCCATCCGGACTACAATTCTGCGTTCGGAGGTATCATGCTGCCATCAATGTCATGCTAATCAGTTACGAAATCTTCAGACCGCCAACCGACAGTAGTGATACCTAAGGGCATTCGCCGACGCATGGAGAGGAAGCCAATGATACGGGTTCTCGTCGTCGATGACGACCGAGCGGTCGGCATGGCCATCAAGATGGTATTGGAGGTCGCGGGCTTCGAGGTCATCCACGCGCTCGACTGCATGAGCGGGCTCGCCGAGCTCGACAAGTCCGACTTTCAGCTGATCATGGTTGACCTGTTCATGCCGGGCATTGACGGATTGGAGACCATCAAGGCCTGTCGCCGGCGCGACGCCACGGTGCCGATCATCGCGATTTCCGGCTTCATGCCGCGCAACGGCCAGGATCCGGCGCCGGATTTCCTCGGGATGGCGACCAAGCTGGGCGCGACCCGAAGCCTTGCGAAGCCGTTCCGACCGCGCGAGCTGTTGCAGGCCGTGGAGACATGCCTGGCCGAGGCCGGGACGACGCCGCAACTGCAGGCCACGGACGTCTCACCGGCTCATCTGCACTGAGCGGCAGCTCGGCCAGCAGCCTCGCCGCCCGGCCCTACAGACTCGCCGCGTCGGGCAGCGGCTTCGCCTTCGCGACCCGCTCCTGCTTGATCAGATCCGCCAGAAGGAAAGCCAGGTCGATCGCCTGCTCGGCATTGAGCCGCGGGTCGCAGACCGTGTGATAGCGGTCGTTGAGGTCGGCCTCGGTCACCGTGACCATGCGGGCGCCGCCGGTGCACTCGGTGACCTTCTGGCCCGTCATCTCCAGATGCACACCGCCCGCATAGGTGCCTTCGGCGGCGTGGACCGCGAAGAACTCCTTCACCTCCTGCAGGATCGCCTCGAAGCGCCGGGTCTTGTAGCCGTTCGCCGCCGTGATCGTGTTGCCGTGCATCGGGTCGCACGACCATACCACCAGCCGGCCCTCCCGCCCGACGGCGCGGACCAGCGCCGGCAGATGATCGCCGACCCGGTCGGCGCCGAACCGGCAGATCAGCGTCAGGCGGCCGGGCTCGTTCTCCGGATCGAGGATGTCGAACAGGCGGAGCAGTTGGTCGGCCTTGAGCGAGGGACCGCATTTGAGCCCGAGCGGATTCTTGATGCCGCGGCAATACTCGACATGGGCATGATCGGGCTGGCGGGTGCGGTCGCCGATCCACAGCATGTGGCCGGAGGTGCCGTACCAGTCTCCGGTGGTCGAGTCGACGCGGGTCAGGGCCTGCTCGTAGCCGAGCAGCAGCGCCTCGTGGCTGGTGTAGAAATCGGTGGCGCGCAGCTCCGCATGGCTTTCCAGATCGAGCCCGCAGGCCTGCATGAACGCCAGCGCCTCGGAGATGCGGTCGGCGAGCTCGATGAAGCGCTGCGACTGCTGCCGGTCGGTCGCCGATTCCAGCACCCACTGATGCACGCGGCCCAGGCTCGCATAGCCGCCGTGAGCGAAGGCGCGCAGCAGGTTCAAGGTGGCGGCGGACCGGCTGTAGGCTTCGATCTGCCGGCGCGGGTCGGGCCGGCGCGCGCTTTCGGTGAACGCGATGTCGTTGATGATGTCGCCGCGGTAGCTCGGCAGCTCCTTGCCGTCGCGCTTCTCCACGCCAGAGGATCGGGGCTTGGCGAACTGGCCGGCGATGCGGCCGACCTTCACCACCGGCGACGCCGCCGCGTAGGTGAGGACGACCGCCATCTGCAGGAAGACGCGGAAGAAATCGCGTATATTGTTGGCGCTGTGCTGGGCGAAGCTCTCGGCGCAATCGCCGCCCTGGAGCAGGAAAGCCTGGCCCTGCGCGACGCGTCCCAGCTGCTTCTTCAGATTACGCGCCTCGCCGGCAAAGAACAGCGGCGGAAAGGTCGCGAGCTGCGCCTCCACGGCCGCGACTTCCGCGGCGTCCGGATAGTCCGGCATCTGCGCAACCGGCTTCGTCCGCCAGCTCTCGGGTGTCCAGCGCTCGGCCATGACTCGAATAACTCCCCTGATGCGGCGCCTTCGCCGAACCTGTCCGGGCGGCGGCCTTATACACGAGGGCGGTGGGATCAGGCCAGAGGCTACTCGGCGGCCGCGCGACGGTGACGCGCGGTGGGCTCGCGCATGGTGACCAGCTCCTCGGCGACGGTCGGATGCACCGCCAGGGTGGCATCGAAGTCGGCCTTGGTGGCGCCCATCTTCATGGCGACGCCGACGATCTGGATCATCTCGCCGGCGTCGGGGCCGACGATGTGGCAGCCGACCACCCGGCCGGTCTCGGCATCGATGACGAGCTTCATGAGAACGCGGGTATCGCGTCCCGACAGCGTGGCCTTCAGCGGCCGGAACGTGGTCATGTAGATGTCCACCATGGGCAGCTGCGCCCGCGCCGCGGTCTCGGTGAGCCCGACCGTGCCGATCTCCGGCTCGGAGAACACCGCGGTCGGGACCAGGGTGTGGTCGACCGGGGTCGGACGCCCGCCGAACACCGTGTCGGCGAAGGCGTGACCCTCGCGGATCGCAACCGGCGTCAGGTTGACCCGGTTGGTGACGTCGCCGACCGCATGGATATGCGGCACCGAGGTCTGCGAGAACGCGTCGACCGCGATCCCGCCGTCGTGGGAGATGGCCACCCCGGCCTTCTCCAGGCCGAGCCCGTCGACGTTGGGATGCCGGCCGATCGCGAACATCACCCGGTCCGCCGCGATGTCGGAATCGTCGCTCAGCCGCGCCACCAGGCCGGCCGGGCTCTTGGCGACCGCCGCGACGGTGCGGCCGGTCAGCACGCGGATGCCGCGCTTTTCCATCTCGGCACGCAGATGCCGGCGCACATCGTCGTCGAAACCGCGCAGGATATTGTCGCGGCGATAGATCAGGGTCACCTCGCTGCCGAGCCCGGCGAAGATGCAGGCGAACTCCACCGCGATATAGCCGCCGCCCTGGATCAGGATGCGGGGCGGGAGCTCGGTGAGGTGAAACGCCTCGTTGGACGAGATCACGTGCTCGATGCCGGGAATCCGGTGACCGAAGGTCGGGCGGGCGCCGGTCGCGACCAGGATGCGGGCGGCCGACACCCGGGCGCCGGAGGACGACAGACGCACCGTGTGCGGCCCCTCGAGCACGGCGCGGCACGCCACGATCTCGACGCCGGCCTTCTCCAGGGTCGCCGTGTAGGCCCGCTCGAGCCGATCGATCTCCTTGTCCTTGTTGGCGATCAGCGTCGGCCAGTCGAAGGTCGGCTCACCCACGGTCCAGCCGAATCCCGCCGCATCCTCGAACTCGTGGGAGAAGCGGGACGCATGGACCAGGAGCTTCTTGGGCACGCAGCCGCGGATCACACAGGTTCCG
>Ga0209415_10013439_pt1 | contig 13502 bp, 7 predicted proteins | sample PeaSoiSIISIP2007_FD_187696 | JGI IMG/M metagenome (GOLD analysis project Ga0209415, IMG submission 187696) | Peat soil microbial communities from Weissenstadt, Germany - SII-SIP-2007 (SPAdes) (version 2) | ecosystem: Environmental > Terrestrial > Soil > Wetlands > Peat | place: Germany... | reverse complement strand
GAGATCACCGCGAAGGTCGCCAGGCTGCACGTCGTCATCTACGAGGTGGGCATCAGCTACTACGGGCGCACGTACGCCGAGGGGAAGAAGATCGGCTGGCGCGACGGGTTCCGGGCGCTCTGGGCGATCCTCAAGTACAACCTGCGCTGATTACCTGGGCGGCGCGGGCGCCCCTAGGCGGCCCAGCCCGGCACGGGCCTCGGCGTCGTCCGGATCGAGCCCCGCGGCCTTCGCGTACTCCCTCGCCGCCTCGGCGGCGCGCCCCTGCTTCTCGAGCGCCATGGCGATGTCGCGGTGCAGCGGCGCCGAGTCCGGCGTCGGCGCCACGACGCTGCGGTACTGGGCCAGCGCCTCGTCGACGCGGCCCAGGTGGAAGAGCGCGAGCCCCAGGTCCAGGCGCGCCTCGAAGTCGCCCGGATCGATCCGCAGCGCCTGCGAGAACTGCCCGGCGGCCTCGGCGTAGCGCGCCTCGCCAGCCAGGGCCTCCCCGAATGCGAGCCTCGCCCTCGGGTTGGACGGGCGCCGCAGCACGGTGTCGGCCCAGATCGCTGCCTCGCTCCGGTAGTCCGCGTTTCGCAGGTGCGTGAGGAACCCCAGCGCCAGCGCGGCCGCCAGGACGAGCGGCAGGCTGAGCCGCCCGAGGCACCTCCAGGCCCCCGCGACCCCGAGCGCGACCACGCCGGCCAGGGGAAGGTACATCCGGTGCTCCGCCATTGGCTGGAAGGCCACGGGCACGACGCTCGAGGCCGGCGCGAGGATCACGAAGAACCACGCGCCCGCGAAGCCGGCGAGCGTGCGGCGCCAGAACGCCGCGCAGACGGCGGCGGCGGCGGCCGCGAGGGCGAGCGCCCAGGGGATCGCCTCGGCCACGCTGCCGACGAGGTGCGTGCCGTAATCGAAGACCAGCGGGTACGGAAGGACCGCCAGGAGGACGTAGTGGGCGACGGCCCAGCACTCCGTCAGCGCATAGCCCCACCACGTGAACCCCAGCCCAAAGCCCACCCCGCGCCCGCCCAGGCCCTTGCAGAGGTAGGCGAGGAGGAGCCAGGTGGAGGCCAGCGCCAGGTAGTAGCGCCACCTCAGGCGAAGCGCCTCCCGCACGCTGCCCGAGACGAACGTCCGGTCGTACGCCAGGACGATGAGCGGCGCGGTCACCATCACCTCCTTGGTCGCCATCCCGAGCAGGCAGGCGCCGGCCGACAGGGCGAGCCACGCGCGGGGCTCCCCCGCCCGCGAGCCCCTGATGAAGCAGTAGAGCGTCAGCAGGTAGAGGAGGCCCATCAGCGACTCCGACCGCTGGATCACATAGGTCACGGCCTCGGTCTGGAGCGGGTGCACCGCCCAGAGGAGCGCGACCGCGAACGCGGGAAGCAGGCGGTCGCGCCCGGACGGGAACCGGCCCGGCAGCAGCGCAAGCGTCCGGCTGACGACGCCGAACAGGACAAACGCCGCAAGGACGTGGATCGCCAGGTTCGCCAGGTGGTAGCTCCATGGCCGGTCGCCGCTGACGGCGTGGTTGAGGGCGAGCGACAGGCTCAGGACCGGCCGGCCGCGGACCAGCGGGTTCGCGGGGCCCGACAGCGCCCCCCCGCGGGGCCACAGGCTCCGGATGGCCGGGTTGCCCGCGATCCACGCGCGGTCGTCGTAGATGAACGGGGCTGCCAGTGTGCCCCGGTACGCCGCGGCAACCGCGAGGGCGACCGCGAGGAGCGCGGCCCATCGGAGCGCCGCCACGGGCATGTCCGGTGCCGGCCTCACGGTTGGGGACGTCGGGGGGCCATCGCGGCCCGGACAATACGGCCCCGCGCAAACGCCCCGCGAGGAGATTATTGCCTTCGGGGCGCGCGTGCTGTGCCCTTGACCCACCCCAAGCCCATGATCGTCGACGCGCTCGCCTGCATCGCCCTGGTCCTCGGCGTCACGTTCGGGATCTCCCGGCCCTTCGTCGACCGGTTCCGTCTCGCGCCCGCGGAGACCCTGGTCGCGGGCGCCGGGCTGTCGCTCGTCGCGGCATGGGTAGTCGCCTGGGCGGTCTTCACCACGGGCTTCCCTCTCTGGGGGTACTGGCTGCTGCCGGCGCTCGCCGCCGCCGGCATCGCCGCCGGCTGGAGCGGGGCGAGGAGGCTGGCCGCCGACCCCGCCGCCCGCGACCTCGCGGCCGGCCAGCTCATCGTGACCGGCTGGTGCGTGGGCTGGCTCGCCTTCGTCAGGAACCACTCGGGCGGCGCCTGGACGGGCGACGCGGTCGAGCACTGGGAGCGGGCCCGGTTCTTCCTTCGCGACTGGCCGGCGGGGCGCCTGTTCATCGAGACCTACGAGATGCCCGCGCGCCCCCCGATGGCGAACCTGCTGACGGCCGCCTTCATGCGCATGACGCGGGCGGACTATGCTCACTTCCAGGTCGCCATGACGGTCCTCTGCAGCCTCGCCTACCTTCCGGTCGGCCTCCTGGCGGGGCGTTTCGGGGGCAGGCCGGCCGCGCGCGTCGCCGCCGCGGTCCTCATGGTCAACCCCCTCTTCCTCCAGAACGCGACGTACCCCTGGACGAAGCTGCCGGCCGTGTTCCTCATCCTCTCCGGCCTCTATTTCTTCCTTCGGGTGCGCGACGACGACGAGTCGTCGGGACGGGCCGCCGTCGCCTGCGCGCTCCTGCTCGGCGGGGCGGTCCTCACGCACTACTCGGCCGGGCCCTACGTCGGCGTCCTCGCCGTCGCCTGGGCAGCCATGGCGTGGGGGCGCCGCGGCGACCCCGGGTTCGCGCGCGCGACGCTGTCGGCGGTCGCGGCCGGCGCCTGCGTCCTCGCCCCCTGGCTCGCCTGGTCCGTGGCCCGGTACGGCTGGCACGGCACGTTCCTGACGAACTCGAGCGTCACGTCGCTCGACCGGTGGCAGGGCAACCACCTGGTCAAGATCGCGCTCAACCTGAGGGACACGCTCATCCCCGCGCAGGTCCGGGGCTTCAAGGGAACGCTCTTCAGGCAGACGAGCCCGTGGGGCATCCTCCGGGACCAGTTCTTCCTCGTCTACCAGCTGAACCTGCTCCTCGCGCTCGGGTCCGTCGGCTGCGTCGCGGTCCTGAGGGAGGCGCTGCGGGCGGCGCGTGCCGCGCTGCCCGGCGACCGGCTCTTCTGGACCCTGGCCGTCGCCGGGTTCGTCGTCCTCGGCTTCTCCGTGTACGGGGACCGCGAGCACTACGGGACGGTCCACATCTGCCTCCAGTCCGTCGTCCTCCTAGGCCTCGCGTTCCTCGCCTCGAGGTGGGGCGGGCTCGGCCGCGGCTGGAGGCTCGCGCTCCTAGCCGGCTGGACCGTCGACTTCTGCCTCGGCATCGCCCTCCAGTTCGCCGTCGAGGACTTTGCGCTCGACCGGTGGCTCCTTCCCGGGCGCAGCCTGATCGAGGTCTCCGGGACCTACACCCTGGTGTCCCAGGAGAACCTCCTTGAGAAAATCATCGCCCATCTCGCATATTTTGCAGACATTCTGGCGACTCCTCCAGCGCTCGTGCTGGCGCTCCTCGGTGCCCTACTCTGCATGGCCCTCCTGCGCGCACGCCGGGCTCCGGCGGGCCGCCAATAGAACATGCCCGACACCAGACCGACCGTCGCGATAGTCATCCCCGTCTTCAACGAGGAGCCGGTGCTACCGGAGCTGTTCGCTCGCCTCGAGGCCGTCTTCGGGGGCCCCGCGGACTGGGCGTGGCGCGCGGTCTTCGTGGACGACGGCAGCCGCGACCGCTCGGCGGAGCTCGTCCGCGCGCAGGGCGCGCGCGACCCGCGGTTCGAGCTGGTCGAGCTGTCGCGAAACTTCGGGTTCCAGAGCGCCCTCGCGGCCGGCCTGGCGCACGCGGGGGCCGCGGACGCCGTCGTCACGATGGACGCCGACCTTCAGGACCCCCCCGAGGTGATCCCGGACCTCATCGCGGCCTGGCGCGCGGGCGCCGAGGTCGTGCGGGCCGTGCGGCGCTCCCGCCAGGAGACGGGCGTGCGCAGGGTTGGCTTCGACGTCTTCCACGCCCTCTTCGGCAGGCTGACGGACATCCCGATCGAGTCGAACGCGGGGACCTTCGGGCTCCTCGGGCGGCCCGCGATCGAGGCGTTCTCGAGGCTCCCCGAGCGCCACCGGTTCTTCCCGGGCCTGAGGGCGTGGATAGGGTTCGCGACGGCCGAGGTGGCCTATGACAGGCGGGAGCGCGCCGCCGGCACGCCCAAGCAGACGTTCAGGCGGCTGGTCCGCTACGCGGTGGACGGGTTCTTCAGCTTCTCGTACCTGCCGCTGCGTGTCCTGACGTACACGGGGATCGCCGTCAGCGGGCTCGGGTTCCTGCTCGGCCTCTACTTCATCGCCAAGCGGCTCCTTGGGATCGAGACCGCGACGACCGGATTCACGACCCTGGTTTCGCTCGTGACCTTCCTCGGCGGGATCCAGCTCATCGGGATCGGCGTCCTCGGCGAGTACCTGGGCCGCGTCTACGACGAGGTGAAGCAGCGGCCGATTTACCTGGTCAGGCCGCCGCGCCGGTAGCGACGCTCATGGGTCAAACCCGGCCTCTCGCCTTCGCGGGCATCCTGGTCCTCGCCGCGGCCGCGCTGGCCCACAACTTGCCCGGGCTCTCCCCGGGGATGCTCGACTGGGCGGAGCCCGGAAACGTCGCCGCGGCGCTCGTCCAGGGCCGGGGCTTCAGCGACCCCTTCGACGGGGGAACCGGCGCGACGGCCTGGGTCTCGCCGCTGCCCGTCTGGGTGGAGGCGGGGGCGTTCCTCCTCCTCGGCGTGAAGACGGCCGCCGCCGCGAAGGCCCTCCTCGTCCTCGCCGTCCTCGGCCTCGGCGCGGCGAACGCCCTCCTGCTCAGCGCGCTCGCGCCCCTCGGCGCCTGGGCGAGGGGCGCGGCCTCGGCCGCCTTCCTCGCGTACTGCTCGCTCCTGCCCGCCGGGCCTCTCGAGGTTCTGAGCGAGGCCTGGCTCGACATGCTGATCTCGGCGGCGCTCCTCTGGGCCGCGCTCTCGACCAGGCGGGCGCCGCAGGGGCCGGGGCGCCTCGCGCTTTTCGCCGTCTGCCTCGCGGCCCCGCTCGACAACGCGGGCCTGGCGCTCGCGGCCGGGATCGTGCTCCTCGCGCTCGCCTGGTCCTTCCGCGGGGACATCGCCAGGCTGAGGATCCCGGTCACGGCCGCCGCCTTCGCCGCGGCGGCCGTCGGCGGCTGGACCGGCCGCAACGTGGCCGCGCTCGGCCGCTTCGTCCCCCTCAAGTCGAACCTCTGGTTCGAGCTCCACCTCGCCAACGTCGACTCGGCCGACGGGCTGCCCCGGATGGAGACCGTGCTCAGGCGGCTGCCCTTCTTCGACATCGGGGAATTCGCGAGGTACGCGGGCATGGGCGAGGCGGCCTACGTCGACTCGTTCCGCCGCCCGGCGCTCGCCGCGCTGCGCGCGGCGCCGCTCCACTTTGCGGGCAACGTCCTTCGCCGGGCCGCCGACGCCGCCATCTTCTGCCGGAGGGAGGGGGGTGGCGAGTTCACCCGGTTCAGGTTCCGCCAAGGCGACGCCGTGCGCCTCGTCGCGTCCGGGGAGCTCATCGTCCTCGGGCAGTCCGCCGGGGCGATGTGGACGCGGATCGACGCGGATCCTGCGGTCGAGAGCCGCAGGCTGCACAGCCTGGGCCTCGCCGACGAGGGCGCCGCCTGGGGCGACTGGGCGGACAAGCGCCTCGCCTACGACGGGCGGTTCCGGGGCGCGCTCGGGATCGCCACCGGCTTCCTGACGGCGGGCGTCCCCCTGGGCGCGCTACTCCTCGCCGCGCTCCTCGGCCGGGGGCGGCTCGAGCCGCCGGCCGCGTGGGCGGCGGCGATCGGCCTCGGCATGCTGCTGCCCTTCGTGCTCGTCAACCACAACGAGCGCCACCAGCTGCCGCTCGCCGCCATGCAGGCGGTCGCGATAGGCGCCTGCGCCCAGGCGTGCGCCGGGCGCCTCGCGAGAGGGGCCGGCCCATGACGCGCGCAGGCCCGTTCCTCGCCGCGGCGGCCATCCTCGGCCTGTACTGGTGGATGGCGACCAGCATCTCCGACACCGAGTGCGTGGCTGGCGACGAGATCGCCCACCTCACCGCGGGCTACAGCTACTGGAAGCTGGACGACTACCGGCTCCAGCCCGAGAACGGGAACCTTCCCCAGCGCTGGGCGGCGCTTCCGCTCCTGCGCATGGACGTCAAGTTCCCCACGCTCGACCAGGCGGCGTGGAGGATTTCGGACGTGTGGGAAATGGGGTTCCGGTGGTTCTACGACCTCGGCAACCCCCTGGCGGACATGCTCCGGGCGGGCCGCCGGATGATCGCCCTCTTCGGCGTCGCGACCGGCGCGCTCGTGTTCTACTGGGCCCGCCGGCTCCACGGGGCCAAGGGGGCGCTCCTCGCCGTGGGCCTGTTCGCGTTCTGCCCCACGATGCTCGCGAACGGCGCCCTTATCACGAGCGACATGACGGCCACCTGCATGTTCCTGGCGGCGGTGACCGCGTTCTGGGCGATGGCGCACCGCCTGACGCCCGGCCGGTGCCTCCTGTTCGGCCTCATGCTGGGGCTGCTCTGCGTGGCGAAGTTCTCGGCCCCGCTGATAGCGCCCATGTGCGCGATCCTCTTCCTCGTCCGGGTCTATGGCGGGGCCGCGCTCGAGTGCGGCTGGCCGCTGCCGCGCCTCATCGCGGGCCGGACGAGGATCGCCCTCTCGCTGGTCGCGTCCACCCTCCTCGCCTGCGCCCTCGCCGTCGGCGTCATCTGGGCGTCGTACGGGTTCAAGTACCCGATGTTCAGGCACTTCGAGCCCAACCGCGTCCGATCGCTCGTGGGCTGGGACGTCCTCGAGGACCAGGGCGGGCCCCTCGTGCCCGCCTTCCGGTTCGCGCGCGCGCACGAGCTGCTGCCGGAATCCTACATCTACGGCTTCGCCCACACCTATCGGTTCTCGCGCTACAGGAAGGCCTTCCTCAACGGCGATTACAGGAGCACGGGATGGGTCAAGTACTTCCCCTACACGACGGCCGTCAAGACGCCGATCGCCCTCTTCGCCCTGGTGGGGATCGCGGCTGCCGCCCGCCTCGGGCGCGGCGCCCGGCGGTGGCGGGAGCGCCTGTACGCATGGGCCCCGCTCCTGTCGCTCTTCGCGGTCTACTGGGTGTTCGCCCTCGGCTCCCACCTCAACATCGGCCACCGCCACATCATGCCCGTCTACCCGGTCCTCTTCGTGATGGCCGGGGGGGCCGCGTGCCTGGTCGCGAGGCCGCTGCGCTGGCCCGGCGCCATCGTCCTGGCGCTCGCCGCGTGGTTCGCCGCCGAGTCCGTGTGGATCCGGCCGCACTACCTCGCCTATTTCAACGAGTTCGTCGGGCCGAGCAACGCCTGGAAGCACGTCGTCGACAGCTCCCTCGACTGGGGCCAGGACCTGCCGGCGGTCAGTCGCTGGCTCGACGCCCACCCGACCGGCGGGCCCGTGTTCATCTCGTACTTCGGCTCCGGGGACGTCGTGTACTACGGGGTCAGGGCCACGCGCGTGGGCGACGTCAACTTCGACGTGAGGAGCGGCAGGAGGACGCCGGCCATCCTCACGGGGGGCCTCTGGGTCATCGGGGCGAGCCAGTTCCAGCAGGTCTACACCGAGGCGCGGGGGCCCTGGACCCCCGAGCTGGAGGCCCGGTATCACGAGCTCCTCGCGCACGTGATGGAGGTCGCCAAGTCGGGCGGGAAGCTGACGGAGAAGGAGGGGAACACGTTCGAGGAATTCCAGTTCGCCCGGCTGTGCAACTACCTGCGGGGGCGCGAGCCCCTCGAGCTGCTGGACTACACGTTCCTCATCTACCGGCTGACGGACGACGAGGTGAACCGGGCCCTCTACGGGCCGCCCCTCTTCAGATGACGGGGACCCGCAAGGCCTGGGCCGCGGGGGCGGCCGCCCTCATCCTCGCCCTGCACTTCGGGATGGCCGTAGGCAGCAAGCTCCACGAGAGCACGACCTCCGACGAGCTCGTGCACCTCACAGGGGGCTACACCTACTGGAAATTCGACGACTACCGGCTCCAGCCCGAGAACGGGAACCTTGCCCAGCGCTGGGTGGCGCTGCCCGTCTGGATCAAGGGCTCGAAGTTCCCCGACCTTGACCAGCTCTACTGGAGGATCAGCGACTCGTGGGCCGTGGGCCACGAGTTCTTCTACGAGACGGGCGAGGACCATTTCCCGAAGCTCATGGCCGCGAGGGCGATGACGGCGCTCCTCAGCGTGGCCACGGGCATCCTCATCTTCTGCTGGTCGGGGCGGCTCTTCGGCCAGGCGGGCGCCCTCGTCTCGCTCATCCTCTTCGCCTTCAGCCCAACGTCCCTCGCCCACGGCGGCTACGCGACGTCGGACGCGTGCATCACCCTCTTCATGCTGGCCTCGGTCGGGGCGTGGTGGCGCCACCTCAGCGCCCCCGGGGCCGGCGGTTTCGCGCTGAGCGCCGCCGTCTTCAGCCTGGCGTGCCTCGCGAAGTTCTCGGCGGTCCTCCTGCTGCCCATGATGGCGGCCTGCGCCGCGGTCCACATCGCCGCTCGGCCGGGACGCGCGGGCGCCGTTCTCCTGTCGGCCCTCGGGCACGTGGCCATAGCCGTCGCCGTCATCTGGGCCTTCTACGGGTTCAGGTACAGCGCGTTCAACCCCGCCCTTCCCGCCGCCGTGCAGTTCATCGAGGCGTGGCCGGAGATGTACGCGCGAACCGGCAGGATCGGCCGGCTGATCCACTTCCTCGCCGACATCCGCGCCCTTCCGGAGGCCTTCCTCTACGGGGCCGCGTACGTCGTTCAGATGGCGCAGACGCGGGCAGCGTTCCTGAACGGCCAGTACAGCATCACGGGATGGCCGACCTTCTTCCTGTGGGCTTTCGCGCTCAAGACGACCATACCCTTCATGCTGGCCTCGGGCTGGTCGATCTGGCTCGCCGTCAGGCCCCGCGTCGGGGCGGGGCGCAAGGGGGAGGGACTCCTGCCGCTCACCCCACTCTTCGCGCTCTTCGCGGTGTACGCGGCCTCCTCGCTCACGAGCCACCTCAACATCGGCGAGCGCCACCTGATGCCCCTCTATCCGGTGCTCTTCATCCTGGCCGGGGCCCTCGGCCGGTGGTTCACCCGGCCCCTGCGCTGGCCCGCGCTCCTCGCCTCGGCCCTCATCGGATGGCACGTCGGCGAGTCGGCTCGGATCGCCCCGCACTACCTAGCCTACTTCAACGAGCTGGCCGGCGGGCCGGCGGAGGGCCACAACCACCTTGTCGACAGCTGCCTCGACTGGGGCCAGGACCTGCCCGGCCTGAAGGCGTGGCTCGACAGCAACCAGCGTCCGGGCGAGACCGCCTACCTCGCGTACTTCGGCACCGGGGAGCCCAGGTACTACCGGATAGACGCGAAGCAGCTGGCGTTCATCAACGGATTCCACGAGGACGAGCCCTACATCCCGCTGGGCCCCGGCCTCTACTGCGTCGGGGCCACGATGCTGGAGCAGGTCTACGGCCTCTACCAGGGCCCCTGGACCCGCGAGCTCGAGGGCGACTACCAGTTCCTGCGCGCCTTTGAGCCCATGTTCCAGGCCTACTGGACCGACCCGGCCGCCCGCGCGCGCCTCGAGAAGGAGGTCGCGCCCGAAAAATGGACAGTGAGCCGGGACCGCTTCCAGCACCTGCGCTTCGCACGGCTCTGCTACTGCCTGCGCGCGCGCAAGCCCGACGCCATGATCGGCTACTCCATCCTCATCTACCGGCTGACGGCGGCCGACGTCGCCGCGGCGACCGGGGGGTCGCTGCGCGACTGGACGGAGCTCATCGAGCGCAGCGAGTCGGCCCGGGCCGGCCGCTGAACGCCCGCCTACTCGGCGGCGGCGACCGAGCGGAGCGCGGAGGGCTGCGACGGCTGGCGCTCGGGCCTCTTCGCGCCCTCGGGCTCCGGGTCTATCGACACGATCTCGCTCAGCCGGTCGAGCCGGCCCCCGAAGCGCTTCTCGGCGATCCTCCGGAGGTGATAGCTGGCCGGCATCATGTCCTCGGGATCGACGCCCATGTCCCCGTCGGCCGTGGTCGGGCGGATCGCCTGCGAGACGAGCACCTCCCGGAAGGTCTCCTCGCCCATGTGGTAGCGGATCTCCTCGCCGCGCTGGGCCCCGACCGCGCTGATGACCGTCTCGATGTGCCACAGGACGAAGGGGATCGTCGACTTGTTCGATATCAGCAGCACCGGGCCCGGCCGCGACTCGATGACCGAGTGCTCCCAGTCGATCTCCTGCATGACGAGGTTCTGGTCCGTGTAGAGGCGCAGCGCGATCGCCGGCACGGCCCCCGCGAGGACCCAGACGCCGAGCCCCGCGGCCGCGAGCTTGAGCGCCGGGAACCGGCGGCCCTCGAGCCCCCGCACGAGCACCGCGGCCAGCACGCAGAACGCGAGGCACATCGGCAGCGCGAAGCGCGAGGCCATGAGGTCGTTGAACTTCGCCCACCAGTAGAAGAGGAGCACGACGAAGTGGCCGGCCACGCCCGCCCCGAACGCGACGGCCACGACGACGGCAGCAGGAAGCTCCCCGCGCGGGCGGCGCACGAGCCACCCGAACCCGCAGAACGCGAGCCATCCCAGGCCGGCGGCCCCGAGGGCCGACAGGTACCAGGAGTTGGCCAGGGCGTTGCCGGTGTTGAAGAGGAAGCCGACGTCGCCCTTGAAGTTGCTCACTATGTTGGAGATGCCAAACGCCGATGTCTGCCCCTGCTGGAGCTGCCAGAAGAGGGGCGTCGCCGCAAGGACCCTGCTGTGCCAGGCGTACGGCACGAGGAGCAGGGGCGCGACGACGACCGGCCACGGCAGGATGACCCGCCCGGCCCTCGCCCACCCCATTGCGGCCACGAGGGCCGTCGGGGCGACGAAGATGACCGACTCGTAGCGGCTCTGGGTGAGAAGCACGGCGCCGAGGACAAGGAGCGTGAGGCGCTCGTCGGAGGGAGAGCGAAGGTAAAGGACCCCGAGGCACGCGACCAGCGCGAGCATCGTCAGGTTGTGCAGGTCCATCCCCGCGCCCGTCGCGTTCTGGCCGAACAGCGGCATCGTGGCCATGAGCCCGACGGCGAGCATCGCCGGCCCCCGGCCCGCGAGCTCGCGTGCGAACCAGTAGAGGAGGCCGAGGAGAGCGGCCGCGCAGGCCACGTTGAGCGCGAAGATGTTCGCGATCCGGTAGCCCGTGAAGTCGTGCAGCAGGGACACGAGGAACGGGAAGAAGTACGGGCGCTTGTCGAGGAACGTGTCGATCGAGAGCCAGGTGCCGCCGATGTTGTACGCCCGCAGGATCGTGCTCACCTGCTTGGTCGCGTGCATCTCGTAGGCGGTGCCCTGGATGACGTACTCGTCGAACAGGATCTTGTGCTTGAAGGGGTCGGACCAGACCGCGAACAGGAGGCCCGAGCCGATGGCGGCCCCGGCGATCCCAGGCCTGCGGAGCCACCCCTTGAGCACCCCCCTCTTCGCGCTCGCGAACCTCCAGGCGTAGTAGGCGAAGAGCGAGAACACGCCCAGGATGTAGTAGTAGCCCCAGTTTATGATCATGTGGCCGGCCGGGATGGTCGGGACGGCGAAGTACCCGATCTCGAGGGCCGCGGCCCCGCACAGGAGGAACAGGAGGATCCTTCTCAAGGGAGCCGCTTGAAGAAGTTCTCCAGGTAGGCCTGGCGCGCCTTCTCGACCTCGGCCTTGTCCTTGGGAAGGATGCGGTCGGGTTCGGGCTTCGTGAGCACGGCGTCGCCCTTGCGGATCTCGACGAGCCTGCTCATCCGGGTCTGCGTGAGGGTCATCAGGCGCTCGGCCCTCACCGGCTCGAGGACGAAACCCGGCCCGAGGTCGTCGCCGTCGCGCAGCGTCATCTTCCCCGTCTTCTCGTCGATCAGGTAGCGCTGGAACACGTAGATGTTCGAGAACGTGTGGTTGCGCATGAAGTACACGAGGTCGTCGCGCCGCCTGACGGCCGCCTCGACCGTCGTCGCGGTGACCTCGTGGGCGACCCACAGGATCGAGTCGTTGTCGATGACGAGGTAGTCCTTCCTGGGCTGGTCGGCGATGAACTGGCGCCTCCACGCGGTCTCCAGCCCCGCGAGGTACTCCTGGTTGTAGGCGTGCGCGGCCATCGAAGGGACGCCCTGCGCCACGATGCCGAGCACGGCGACAGCGAGGAGGGTCTTGACGACCTGCGGGCGCGGGAACTGCGGCAGGACCGCGAGAACCGCGACCGCCATCCACAGGTGCGTGGGCAGGCTCAGGCGCCGAATGATCGGGTCGTCGAACTGGCCCCAGAAATAGCACATCATGAGGCCGAGCTGCAGCGCGAAGCCGAGCGAGAAGAACACCGCCGCCACCGATACGGGCGCCTCGGCGGAGAGGGCCCTCAGGCGCTTGGCGAGAAGCAGCACGAGGAAGAAGAGCGCGACCGTGCCCAGGGCCGAGAAGACGTACGAGTTGGGCTGGTCCGTCGGCCTGCCGAAGAAGAAGCCGATCGCGTGCACCACGTTGTCCGGAAGGTAGGAAAGCGAGAACGGCCTCGAGAGCCCGGGCTTGCTCTGGAGCTGCCACGCCGAGGCCCGGATGTCGAAGATCCGGTTGTGGAGGGCGCAGTGGACCATGAGGAGCGGGGCCACGACGACCTCCCAGGGCATGGTCGCCCTCGCCTCCCGCCGCCACACCCACAGGATGATCCCAGCCACCGGCAGCAGGAAGATGGCCGACTCGTACCGGACCTGCGCCATCAGGACGGCCGAGTAGCAGAGCGCGGCGAACGAGGCGTCGTCGCGGCGCGCGACGAACCGGGCCCCGAGGAGCATCGTCGACAGGATCATCACGAGGTTGAGCAGCTCGAACCCGCCGCCGGTCGCGTTCTGCGCGAGGAGGGGCAGGCCGGCGAAGAGCGCGACCCCGAGCCATCCGGCCACCCGGCCCGCGAACATCCTGCCCATCGCGTTCACGAGGCCGAGGAAGACGAAGGTCAGGGCGCCGTTGAGGACGAAGGCGTTCTCGGGCCGGTAGCCCGTCAGGTCGTGCAGGACCGACACGAGGAACGGGAAGAAGAGCTGCCTCTTGTCCATCATGCTCTCGTAGATCACGAACGCCCCCTGGATGTCGCCGCCGCGGAACGGGGTGCCGACCGTCCGGCTGAAGTGCATGCTCATCGAGGTGCCGACCAGCATCAGCTCGTCCATGACGATCTTGAACCCGAACGACTCGTGGACGATCAGCACGGTGCCCCCGAGGGCGACCACCGCGAAGGATACCCAGTCAAGCCGGCGCCATCCCGAGGCCATGCTTGCCAAGTCCGCGCGGAACGTGCGCCACAGGGCGCGCACGAACAGAACGAACGCCGCGAGGACGCACCAGTACCCCGTGTTGGTGACGATCCCCAGGGCCATCCGGTCGGGGATCGCGTAGAACCCCGCAATGGCGCTGAGCCCCGCGACCATGGCAAACAGCCAGACCCGCCGG
>Ga0209415_10013438_pt1 | contig 13503 bp, 14 predicted proteins | sample PeaSoiSIISIP2007_FD_187696 | JGI IMG/M metagenome (GOLD analysis project Ga0209415, IMG submission 187696) | Peat soil microbial communities from Weissenstadt, Germany - SII-SIP-2007 (SPAdes) (version 2) | ecosystem: Environmental > Terrestrial > Soil > Wetlands > Peat | place: Germany... | reverse complement strand
CGCCGGGGCCGCTGTGGGTCAGTCGGGCGCTGGCGAGAAGCACTGAGCGCTGCCTGTGAAGGATGGCGGCGTGTGCTGCTGAAGTCCGTGACCAATATGAAAACCAAGTGCGACACCGTACGACAGCAAAAAGAAGCGGTGAGCTTAAGCGAGTGTGCGACGGCACGATGGTACAATCTCGTTGATGGCACTGAGTACGATCACCGAGGGTCCCGGCACGGTTCAACAGCTACGTTTGCAAATGCCGACTGCTACCCACACTGCTACCCGAAGGTAGATGTATCTCTTTGTTTTAGTGTAAGTGATTTATTATAAGTAGTTTTGGGCCGGTAGCTCAGTTGGTAGAGCATCGCACTTTTAATGCGGTGGTCGCGGGTTCGACTCCCGCCCGGCTCACCAATCCTTCCCGATCACGCGATACCGGGACGTTCAGTCCCGGCTCGGAACAAATCAGGCACGCACGTATTTGTTGAACCAGTCAATGGTCCGCTGCCAGGCCAGGTCGGCCGCGGCCTTGTTGTAGCGTTCAGGCGTCGCGTCGCAATTGAAGCCATGAACGGCGCCGGGGTAGATATAGCCCTCGTGCGGAACGTTGGCCGCGGCCAAGGCCGTGTTGTACGCCGGCCACGTCGAGGCCAGCCGCGTGTCGAGCGCCCCGTGATGGACCAGGATCGCCCCCTTGATCTTCGGGATGTTCTCACTGGCGGGAGGGCCGCCGTAGAACGGCGCCGCAGCCGCTAAATCCGCACCCAGCCGGAAGGCCAAGGTATTGGCCATGCCGCCGCCGTAGCAGAAACCGGTGGCGCCGATCTTGCCCGTGCAGTCGGGGCGCGCCTTCAGCCACATCGCGGCCGCCACGAAATCTTCGGTCATCTTCTTGCCATCCACCTTGGTGAACATCTGGCCGCCGTTGTAGTCGTCACCGGGGAAGCCGCCCAGGGAGGTGAGTCCGTCCGGCGCGAACGCCATGAAGTTAGCGAGAGCGAGGCGCCTCGCGATGTCCTCGATATGAGGATTCAGACCTCGATTTTCATGGACGACGATAATACCCGGCAATTTCGCGGGGGCCTTTTCGCGCGTGTCGGCGCTGACCGGCCGGACGAAATATCCCTTGATGCTTCCGTTCCCTTGCGGTGACGGGACGGTCTCGTAGCTGGCCTTGATCCGGTCATCGGTCTTGGACACCTGCTGCCCCAGGGCGTAGTTCGGCATCAACGCCTCGATAATCGTGGTGGCCGCCAGGCCGCCTATCGCAAAGCGCTGCACGCCGTCCATAAAAGCACGCCGGCCGATCACGCCGTGAATATAGAGGTTATAGAGCTCGACGGCCTCGCTCGGCATTTTGGGTCTGGTTGGTTCCATTTGGGTGGGCTCCTTTTCAGAAATGTACTGGTCCCAGGTCGTCATGACCGGGCTTCACGGCCCCCGCAGAGATCCCGGGCGCGAAACGGTTCTCGCACACCGCCAATGAGCGCGAGGATTTCACACGGCCCAGACTTCCCTAAGGGCATATGGTCTGACTATTCTACACCAGCACAACGCCGAATTCCTGGGCTTGGATCGGCCAGAAAAACGAACCGGTCGAAGCCAGGAAATAATCGACCCCGACAGAAAGTATTACGCCGGATCGCATTCACAAGGCGGGCGCAGGACTGCTGCCACAATGAATACCAGTGCGGCCAGCAAGGCCAGCTCGATATAGGCTTCGCGATAGCCTGCCGCCACTCCCCCGCTTTCGCGGGCGCCGTCGAGAAGGCGCTCAAAGTAGCCAGGGACCACGAACCCGCCGATTATCTCTGAATCAGCGCAGGGGTAGTGGACGACAGGAAAGTCCCGATCCACTCGAGACGGAGGTACCCTGCGGCCGCGCGGAGCCGAACAGCTTGCTTCTTGTCATCGAGCAACGGCAGCAGATCCGCCTGCAATTTCGGATCACCGCGCAGCGCGATCGCATGACAGGCGGCGGCACGCACGGAACCGTCCTTGTCGGAGAGCGCGTGGCGAAGGGCGGTCAGGGCCGCGGGGTCCTTGTCGGGCCCCAGCAGAAGCGCGATGGCAGCGCGCCCCGTGACGCCGGGATCGGACAGGATTCCTTGGACAGACGAGATGCCCTTGTCGAGCTCCGGGACGGGAGCCAAGCCGGCGCCGGTGTCTAGCGCAAACAGGAACAATGTCTTCGGGGTGTGGAGCATCCGTAGCATTTCGCGCTTTTGCTGGCTTAGGAATCCGGATGCGGTCTTGGTTTCGCCGCTCAACAGCGATACCATGGCGTCCCTGCCTGACGGCTGGTTGAGCGCCCAGAGAGCCTTGGCGGCCGCAAAACCTACCTCGGGGGTTTTATCGTCGAGCAGCTTCTGCAACGCCTGGACCGTTCCGGGATGCTTGAGATCCACCAGGCTATCGATGGCGGCCATTCGCACTTGGTGGTCCCGGTCCTGAAGCGCGGCCTCCGCCTGAGAGAGGAACGGCTCGCGCGGACCCGCCAGACCGAGCGCCTCCACGGCCTGCTTCCTCGTGTCCGGGTTCCGGTCCTTCAAGCCTTCGTTGAGAATGCTGAGGGCAAGGTTCGCGCCCGAAATCGGCGAAGCCGCCGGCGTGCTGGAGGAAGATGCTTGTCCGGCGCAAACGGCAGCACAAACGATGCACAGGATCAGCGCCGGTAATGAGAGAAGTCGCATGTATGCCTCGATGGCGAACGAAAACCGGGACAACCTACTCTGTCCCAAGCCGGCTCTATGCAAATCACCGCGTACACTGGGGTGGCGCGTAGACAGAGCAGGCTGTCCCGTGTTTTTCTCCGCGTTCGCGTTTTTCTTCGCGTTTTCCTAAGCGTCGAGTGTCATTTCAATGCGAGCGGCCGCGATTGTATTGCCGAGCCGTGACCGTGAGGGAGCGGAGATTTGGACGAAGTCGCGACCGCCAGGGAGCATCCGACTTCGGTCCGTGATAAAAAAGCGTGGTGCGGCCGAAGCCGCACCACAATCAGGAGACCCAAAAATACTTAGCGGTTATCGTTCCGCAGGGCCGCGGGCATCAGGTGGAGGATGTTGTGCTCGTGTTTTCCCTTGGTGGCGTGCACCAGGACGCCTTCCGCGCCCGGCATCCAGATTTCGGAGAGCGAGTAGGTCTCGCCAACCTTATCGAAGACCACGTCGGCGTCGGTCGCCGTGGAGTGGGCCTTGGCGGCAAGGACCGTTACGAAGCCGATGCTCTTGGTATTCTTTGCGCCCTTCACGGTCACGGTCTCGTTCACCCGATCGATAGCGAATTCGTACATGCCGGCCGGCACTGCCGTGGTGCCGATGAGGAACGGAAATGGAACGTTTCCCTTGACGTTGTCCGCGGCGAACGCGGTCACGCCGAGGAAGCTGGTGAAAATCAAAACCGCCGGGACCAACCAGCTGTTCTTACTGAACCCTTCCTTGCTGAGCCTTTGCTTGCAAAACATCGTTTTCTTTCTCCTTAGACCTGATATCGAAATGTCCCCTTGCTTCCGTCTGGCGGGGCGCCTTCTACTTAGGACCTTCGGAAACCGAGGATCAAACGGCTAGCCCTGCGGGCGATTCGTGGGAGAATTCCCTTGATGGGTGGATCTCCGTCCGTTTCCGATTTGCTGATCGCCTGGGGACGGGGCGAGCCAGCCGCGCTCGAACAGCTCACCCCGCGGGTCTACGGAGAACTGCATAAGCTCGCTCAGGCCTATCTGCGCCGAGGCAGTCCCGGCCAGTCCCTGCAGCCGACGGCGCTGATCAACGAAGCCTTCGTGCGATTGCTCGACCAGTCGCAGCCGGTGCAATGGGAGAACCGGGCGCACTTTTTCGGCATCGCCGCCCGGCTGATGCGCATGATCCTGGTGGACCACGCCCGCGCCAGGCAGGCCGCCAAGCGGGGCGGCGGGGCGGACGCCGTCACCCTGGACGGTTGCAAGGCGGTTTCCCCCGGCCGCGCCCCGGAGGTCCTGGAGGTCAACGAAGCTCTCGATCGGCTGGCGGTGCTGGATGAACGGAAGGCCAGGGTGATCGAAATGCGCTACTTCGGGGGCATGGACCGGGAAGAGGTGGCGGCCGCGCTCGGGCTGACGGTGTTCACCGTGAAGCGCGACCTGCGGCTCGGGGAGGCGTGGCTGAGAAGGTCTCTGGGGAATGAGAACCGGCGGACGAGACGCCGGCCGGGTATCGCTTAAACGCGCGCACAACGCAGCGCGGTCCGGGTTCCTGAAAGCCTCAACGTGCCGCCCGCACGCTGTGCACTCCATCGCTTAAACGCGCACAACGCGCCACGGGCCGATAATCCCAGAGGTCTCAAGGTGCAGTCCACGCGCTGTGCGCTCAATCGCTTGGGTAGTGCGCTAAATCTGTGGATCTAGCGCACTACCGCTCAGAAGCCCTGCGGCGCGTCCCGCAATTCGCAGGTGAGTCCTGCCAGTCGATACGCCTCCATCAGCGCTCCCGCGGTGGGACCGTGCAGCGGCGCCGCCACGTGGCTGCTGCCTTCGAGCTCGACCAGCATGCGGAACCGTTCGCGCAGCATCGCACTTTGAAATACCCCTCCGATGTAGGAGACGTGCGCCGTTTCACCGCAGTGAAACAGTTGCCCGCGCACCGCCGCGACGAACGCCGCCAAGGCCTGCGCCGCTCTGTTCAGGATGTCGCGCGCCACAGGATCGCCCTCCACCGCGATCTTCTCCACGAGCGTGGCGAATGACGCCACGCGGGCACGCGGATAATCGGCGCTGTAGAACCGGTGGAGCAGGTCATTCGCGTCGTGCGCGCCGGTGGCCTCCAGGAGCGCCTCACGAAGCGCCGTACTCGGACCCCACCTTTCCTCCTGGCGGAGAGCGGCCCGGACCGCTTGCCGCACCAGGTCGAACGCGCTGCCTTCGTCGCCGTAAACATACCCCCATCCTCCGGCGCGGGCGGTGCGGCCTTCCGCATTCCGGCCGAATGCGATTGATCCGGTACCGGAGATCGCGATGATTCCCGGCTTGCCTCCGGTGGCGCCGGTCAGCGCGATCACGGCATCCGTGGTGACCGTGAAGTTTGCGACGTCCACTGTCTCCCGGATCAGCGCATGCTTGCCGGCGGGACCTCCGCTCAATCCGAAGCATGCGGCGGAGAACCGGCGCTCGGCGACACCCGCTTGATCGAGCGCCGCCTGCACGGAGCCGCCGATCGCCTGGATGAACTTCTCGCGGCCCTCCGCAGCGCCCGCATGATTGCACGGGCCGGCCTGACCGGCGCCGATTACTCGGCCGCTCGCGTCGCCAATGAGCGCTACCGTACTCGACTGTCCTCCGTCCACACCCAGAAACAGTCCTCTCTCGACGGTCGCGGGATCGTTCGGGGGTTGCGGATTGGGGGCGTTTCCGGTCAAGGCCGTACCTCATAAAGGATTCCCCCCGGTCTCCGGGCCACCACCGAAACGCCCCACTCCCCGGGATCGTCCTGAACCAGATCCGCGCTGTAATCGCCGTCCTGCAGAAGCAGGTAATGAATGCCGCGCGCGTTGAACTCGAAGGCTGCTGCGCGACCCAGGGAACCTTGGGGAGTTATTTTCCGTTGGTCCGGACGTCCGGCCAACGGGACCCAGCGGCCCCGCTCCATGGCTTGCAGCTCCACCTGAACACCGGAGGCGTCCGGAGAAGTTTCCAATCTCACTTCGTCGATCTGCTGCTCTCGCCCGAAATCGACATCGATATACATGCCGGGCGAGGCGGCCTCCCAGCTTCGCCAGCGCGTGGCCCCAGAGTTGTCGAAAGCCAGTTGCACGTTCCAGGGATCGGGAAAGGCGCGCAATCGCCACTCCGGACGCCTCGGCAGTTCCATTCCTCCATTCAGGAATCGAACCTCGTGAACACTCCATTGTTGGGGGGCCGGGAGCCTTGCGGTTTGGAGCAGCCGCACCCGCCGCAGGCTCCGTCCTGGGAAGCGAAACAGCAACATTCGAGTGGGCTGGGAATCCTCACTCCAGGTCGTCGCCAGCATATCCTGCAGAGTCAAGCCGAGCGAGGACTGAAAGCCTACCAGGACCTCTCGTGACGTGTAGGCCTCCGGAATACCGTTGAGCAGGAACACACGTTCTCCGCGCGGCACGTACTGTTCCACCATGCGCGCGAGTTCGAACCCCGGGCTTGTCTCCCGCAGAAAGCGGTCCTCGGGAACCAGGCGCAAAGCAGCCTTAATAGGGAAGTGCGCCAAGTGCCATCCGTAACGGGCGGAAGATTGGCTGACGACCATAGGCCAGGACAAGAACGCCTGCATCACCACCAGGAGCGCAAGCAACGGACCGGCGCTTTCGAGTGCCAAGGCGAGTGAGAGCGAAAAGAACGGTAAACACGGGATCAGAAATCGCGTGGCGATGTTCGCAAAATAGACCGCCAGCATGACCAGGCCGGGGACCAGTAACCTCCGGCCGGCCCTGAATCGCAACGCCAGCAATGCCAGCGGCAACGCGAGAAACGCCACTCCGATCACGCCCTGGGTCTTGTCGCCGTATATGGTCACCTGGAGAGGCAGCGTCCATTTGTTCGCTAGGTCGTAGCTCCGGAGCCATTGGGTCCACTCCTGTTCGGGGAGCGGGAACAGGTTCGGGTTCCGGAACAGCGCATTTCCAAAAGGAGCAATCGGATTGTGCAGGTAGACCCAGTCCTTGATCATCCAGGGCAGGATCATCACGCTCGCGCAAGCCGCCACCGCCAGGACCGGCTTGAGTCGCCTGGCGCGCCAGGCGACGAATACCAGCGCATACAGCAGCATCACGCCAACCGTGTACTTCACGGCGTAACCGTAGCCGGCCATCAGCCCGAGGGGAACCAATAACCGCGAGTCGCGCGAGCCGTCCCAGATTTCGAGCCAATAGAATACGGAAAACACCACCGCTGCCGCGGCGACGTCGACGTAGGCGCTCGAACCGGTGATGCCCACGATCGGGCTCACATAAGTAAGGATCGCCGCCGCCGCGCCGACTCTCGGCTTGCCGATCCGGCAGCCGTAGGCATAGATCAACAGCCCCAGGATCACCGTAAAGAAGAAATGCACCAACGTCGCCGCCGAGTGCCTGCCGATCGCGAACGCCGGCGCAAACAGTATCTCGACGCCTTCGCTCAGACCGGCATACATGTTGGTCGTTACCGGTTCGAATCCGTGTGCCCGCACATATCGTCCGACCAGTTCCAAGTGGTATGCCGAGCCATCCGGGCTCGATTCAGGCGCCCAGGCGTTGATGAAATAAAAGATGGTATAGCAGCCGAAGATCACGCCGCAGGTGATCTGGACCAGCGGTTCAAGAGCCAACGGTTCAGGGGCCAGCGATTCAAGAGATCGATACTCGGCCCACCCCCCAGCCGTCCTCGAACGGTCCGCCACGATGCCGCCGCCAATGAGGCCAAGCAGAAGCAGGATCAGCACCGGCCGGTAAGCCACGTGCAGCGCCATCGCGGAGAAGATCGCAAGGTGCAGCCCCGCCGCCCCCAGCAGGAACGCCAGCGGAAACCGTTCCAGGGGCCGCAACGGCGCATCGAAACGCGCCAGCAGCAAGGCGCCCAGGCCGTAACAAGCCGCGCAGGTGACCGCCGCGCCGGCTAGCGAAGGGAGCGCCGCGGCCATTGCAAGAGCCCCGGCCATTATTGAAGTAACCCAATCCGTACCAGGACGAAACCGTAGCGCTTGCCGCCTTCCTCTTTCGCGATGTATAGCTTGTCGATCTCAGCGGCGAGCGTTGTGTTCTGGCCCGCGGAAACCCAATCGGGCGGTACCGGCTTTTGGAACTGATGCCGTCCGGCGGTATCGTAGCGGACCCGGTCCAGGAGGTGATCGTTCACATAAAACGCGATCGTCACCGGCCCAGTCTTCTTGAACGTGATTTCAGGCGTGGCAAAGTCGATCAGATAGGTGAGGCCTAGGTTTGAATTGGGGTTGACTCGAACCGTGGGACGTTTGTCGGTCCACCGCCAGGCCCCATTCTCCAGCTTGGAGGAGATGTCCTGGATGAAGTGCGAATTGGCGCCTGGCGCGGCCATGTCGACGATTCGCAGCGCCGCGTACGGCTTGAAACTTTCAAAGGGCTGGCGCTGCGCCGGAGGCGCATAAGACTCGGGCGGGTTCCGGCAGCCGGAAAGCGCCAAGACCAGTGCGAACAAGAGGGTACGCGCATCCACTTTCCGTTAACTATACCGAACTTCTTCCCGGCGGATTCGGAGCCATGTTAGATTCATAGGAGAATATTCCCATGAAAGCCTGCTGCTTATTCTTGATCCTGGTTTGCGTCGCTGGGGCGCAGTCTCTTCCGATCCCCGGTCAGGCGCCGCCGGCCGCAGGTGCCGCCCAAGAGAACCTTTCCCCCGATACAGTCGTCGCCAAGGTGGACGGAGGCAAGGACGTCACGGTCGCCCAGGTGCAGGACCTGCTTCGGAACGAGGGACCTCAGGTCATCGAGCGATTCTTGCAGGACCCCAGCGGCATCCTCGGGCGGCTTTTGATGGTCCGGGAATTGGTGGCGGAAGGCGAAAAGGAAAAGATCGCGGATAAGAGTCCGCTCAAGGAACAATTAGAGCAGATGCGCATGCAGGCCATCGCCACCGGGATGATCAACTACATGAGCAATAGTTACCGCGTGAGTATCGACGACGTAAAGGCGTTCTACAATAGCAATCCATCCCGTTATCAGCAGGCGAAGATCAAAGCGATCCTGGTGGAGTTCAAACCGTCCGGTGCGCTTGCTCCAGGAGCGAATCTGTCGACCGAGCAGCTCGCGCGAATGGCCGTTGAAGCGGCTCACACTACCACGCAGCGCACCGAAGAAGACGCGAAGAGCCGTGCTTTGGAGGTGGTCCGGAAGCTGCGGGAAGGGGGCGATTTCGCCAAGCTGGCGGGCGAATATTCCGACGACGCGGTCTCACAGGCGGCTGGCGGCGATTTCGCAGTCGTGACCCAGACGAGTTCCTATCCCGATGAGATTAAGAAGGCAGTCTTCAATCTCAAGCCCGGCGATATCAGCGACCCGATCCGCGAGAACAGCGGGTTCTACATCATTCAACTGGTGGAGAAATCGCAACAGCCGGTCGAGCAGCTCATCGAACCGATTACCGAGGAAATTCGCCAGAACCACGTGAACGAGTGGTTCGCGCAGATGACCGCTCGTTTCCAGCCGAGTATCCAGAATCAGGAATTTTTCCTGCATCCGGAGCGGGTGGTGGGGCTGCCATCGGCCAGTCCCGCCAATGGGACCAAGCCCGGCGCGCTCCCCGGATCGAAATAGGATGATGCCGGTTCTGCGCGGCCGGCCGCTTCACGTCGAACTCAGGCCGTCGCTTGGTAGGAATCTTGCGGCAACGTCCATCCCGCGCCGCATAATCCTGCTCGATGCCGAAGTCCTTTCCCGCAGGGGCGACTTTGAACGCATCCTGGTGCACGAGATTTTTCATTTCGTGTGGGTCCGCCTGCCGAATGAAACACGTCGCTCCTGGGAAGGCGTGCTCGCGAGGCAACTATCCGTCGAATCGCGGGGTGAACTCGGGTGGAGCGCGGACTGGCGCAAACGGAACCTGCGCCGGCTGGATCCGCAGCGACGGACCGCCGCCTGGCGGCGCTACGTTTGTGAAAGCTTCTGTGACACCGCGGCCTGGCTCTTCGCCGGTCTGCGAGTGCACGAGGAGTTCACGCTTCCCCCCCGGGCCCGCCGCTCCCGCCGCGCCTGGTTCGTGAGGAACCTGCCCTCCACCACGCCTGTGTCGATATAATACGGATAGGGATGTTTCTACAATCTCGCCGGGTTTTTTCCGCTGCGGTAGTGGTCCTGCTCCTGGGAGGGTGCACCACCTCTCGACCTTCCAAGGCGACCGTGAAGGATGAGAAGGACCGCAAGCTGGCGCCGGATTTCACCCTGAAGGATTCCACCGGCGCGTCCGTGAAGCTGTCCCAGCTTCGCGGGCAGGTAGTCCTTCTGAACTTCTGGGCCACCTGGTGCCCGCCCTGCAAGATCGAGATCCCCTGGTTCATCAGCTTCCAGAAGGCCTATCAGGATCGCGATTTCGCCGTTCTGGGCGTCTCGCTCGACGAGGATGGGTGGAAATCGGTCACTCCGTTCGTGGCCGCCGAGAAGATCAACTATAAGGTGGTTCTCGGCAGCGAGGAAATGTCCCAGATCTATGGCGGCGTCGACGCGCTGCCCACCACGTTTATCATCGATCGAGAAGGCCGGATAGCGGCGACGCACGTCGGGCTGGTTGCCAAAAAGGAATATGAAAATGAAATCCTCAATCTGCTGGACCGTCCACCGACAAGTGCGAGCCTGGACCCCCGTCGCGCCACGGTCCAAGATGCCGGCCGGTAGGGCCGCCCGCGGTCGCGGACGGGCATCCGGGTTGCTCGCGGGAATGTTGCTGCTGGCGTTTGCGCCGCAGTCCTTCGCGCAAATGGTGCTCACCATCGCGCCGCCCGCCAAGATCACAGCCAAGACCGGTTCCACCGTGGAAACCAAGATTCACCTTCACCTCGGTGCGGAATATCACGCCAACAGCAATACACCTTCGGACGATTTTCTGATTCCGATGCGCCTCACCTGGAGCGCCGGCCCGCTCGAGTCCGCCGAAGTGACTTATCCCAAACCGGAGATGGGAAAGTATTCGTTTTCCGATAAACCGCTTTCGGTGTTCTCCGGCGATTTCGATATCGCGACCAAGTTCAAAGTTGCCGCGACCGCGAACCCCGGGCCGATGGTCGTGGCGGGTAAGCTGCGTTATCAGGCCTGCAACGATCGCATGTGTCTGCCGCCCAAGACGCTCGACGTTTCCCTGCCGGTAGACATTGTGAAGTAAGCGCCTTTGCACCGACGCCTGCTGATCCGCCCGGGCGCCATCGGCGACTGCATTTTATCGCTGCCCGTCCTGGAGGCGGCCCGGCCCGTCGAAACTCCCAGCCATCTTGAAGTGTGGGCGCCGCGGGAGGTCCTGCCGCTCATTCGCTTTGCCGATCGTACGCGCGCGATCGCCGACACCGGTCTCGATCTGGTGGGGGTGATCGAGGACGCTCGCGTGCCCGCGCTCGAGACGTTCGATTCCGTCTATTCGTGGTACGGAACGAATCGCCCCGAGTTTCGCGATGCCGTCGCTCACCTGCCTTTCACGTTCTTTCCGGCGTTCCCGATCCCTTTAGCGGCCGCGCCCCGCATCCTGGTACCCAAGGCGTCCGTCGAAAACTTTGCCGTCATTCATCCCTTTTCCGGAAGCGTCACCAAGAACTGGCCACTCGAGAAATATCGCGCTCTGGCAGACCGCCTGGAAATGCCGGTGCAATGGTGCGCCCGAGAACGGGACCGGCTCGACGGCGCGGTCCGGATCGGCGATTTGTACCGGCTGGGCGGCTGGCTCTCCACCGCGCGCGTCTACATCGGCAATGACTCCGGGATCAGCCATCTCGCCGCCGCGGTGGGGACGCCGGTGGTTGCAATTTTCCTGTCCACCGACCCCCGGATTTGGGCGCCTCGAGGGGTCCATGTTACCGTGCTCCAGAATCCGCGGGATCTAGACGAAGTGCTCGGTGCGGCGCACCGCATCGCCCGGACGCTGTAGCGGCACGCGCGGAGCCAGGCTTGAACCCGGCGGCATTGAACCCGGCCGCATGGAACCCAGTGGAGCCGAACCCGCGGGCTTGGAACCGGCCGGCCTGGGGGACTCGCTTTCGCGAGCCCGCCTCAGCTGCGCCGTGACCTCGTCGAGTACTCGCGTCCCCAGCGATCGCATATCCTGGTCGTACAGTTTTCGCAAGGACATATTCGCGGTTCTTGAAAATCGCTTGACGGCCTGTGCGTTGACTGCCGTTCCCAGGCCTATCGCGGCGTTCACCAGCGCCGCCTCATCCGCGAGCACACCCACCAGCCGCTTCGGCCGTCTCCGGACCGCGCCGAGGATATCCTCGTGCCATATCGGAGCGTATCGCCTGGCGAGTTCCGGACGGCCGGCCGCGTACAGACGCTTTTCGATTCGATCGAGAACCGTCTGCAGGGAGCGTCCGATCATGCGGAACGCGAGCGGCAGCGTGTTGGGATCGGAAATGTCGTAGGTGAACTCCGTGCGTGGCTTGCCGTAGGAGATGCGGCTGGCCTCATAGACGATCAGCGGGTAGGCGGCCTCCCGGTCCTGGTACATCGCCGTGTCGCGAAAGTAGAGCTCCGGAATCCAGATTCGCAGCGCCCGCTGCAGTCCGATCGCCACCTGCTGCCAGGTTTCGAAGTGGCGCCGGTCCCGCTCCCGTGGCGCCATGCGCCATTCCGCATCGGAAAACGACAGAACGGCGGCGCGGTCGCGAGTGCGCTCCGCGGGATCGAGCACGTACCAGATCGCATTCCCTTCGCGGACGAATTCGAGCCGGCCGAGGTGCTCGCTCCTTTGCCCCCACTCCCTCCGGTCGAGGAAGGGAAGGTGCAGCTCTATTTCCTGATCGTCGCCGGCCAGCGCCGTGACGCGTCCGACGATCGCGGGATCGAGATCCCCGGTTCGTATCGGAGTCCCGGCGTCGCAGCCGGGGTCCCTGGGCCAGTACAGCCGGAAAGTAGGTGCCATAAATTCCGGCATGATTGTGGCACGAGCGGTTCAGCGGCCCCGGACCGGTTTCGGCTAACTGATGCACGGTCCTTCACATAGCGTTTCCAATGACCGCGTGACTCGTGGAACGAGCGGGAACGAGCGGGGACAGATAGGATGAGACGCTGGCTCACTTTCTGGGGTCGGCCGGCGGTTTGAACTGACGTATGGGTATTCGATCCTCATCAACAACGGGAAGATCGCCGCGCAGTCGGACAACATCAGCGGCGAGCAGATCGTGTACACTTACAACGCGCTGAAACGTCTGGAAAGGCCCGGAACGGGGGTGCCCCGGCTGCAAGCAGGATCGCCCGCCCCACTTACGGGCGCGCTATTTTACCCTTGCTCAGCTTCCGGAAGTATTCGGCGACGGCGTCCACATACCCAGCCGGGACCTGGTCGGTTGCGCCGCTGCGTACCTGGTCGCTCTGCTGATCGTCCATTTGCCGGCGCATCTGCACTTCGAGCGCTTCGAGCTTGGGCAGGACCTCGCGCTTCAGACGCTCGTTTAACTCCGGCCCGGCCGTCGCGCCAACCCCCAGGTTCTGAATCTGGCGGTCCAGATCGACGATCTGCTGGATCATTTCCGGATTGTCCTTGAACCGGTCGCGAAGGTCGCCGAGCTGCGCGCGCGCATCCCGAGCCATTCGAGTCGGATCCAGTTGATCGTTCAACAGCCGGTCTTGGTAGAGACCATCCGGACCGAACCGGCCGCCGTAGGATCCGTAGCGGTTTCCTCCCACGTAGCCGCCGCCATACGCGTTACCGAAGCCGCCTTGCTGGCCCCCGCCACCCCGCTGGCCGCCCTGACCTTGCTGGCCGCCTTGACCCGCCTGGCCATTTTGGCCCTGCTGACCGTTCTGGCCTTGCTGACCGTTCTGGCCTTGCTGACCGTTCTGGCCTTGCTGACCGTTCTGGCCTTGCTG
>Ga0209415_10013436_pt1 | contig 13504 bp, 12 predicted proteins | sample PeaSoiSIISIP2007_FD_187696 | JGI IMG/M metagenome (GOLD analysis project Ga0209415, IMG submission 187696) | Peat soil microbial communities from Weissenstadt, Germany - SII-SIP-2007 (SPAdes) (version 2) | ecosystem: Environmental > Terrestrial > Soil > Wetlands > Peat | place: Germany... | reverse complement strand
CCGACCCATCTTCTACGACTACCAGGCCTTTTTCGTGAATAAGACGATGGGAATCGCGTCCCCGAAGGACCTAGCCGGAAAGAAAGTCTGCTTCATCAGCGGCTTTGAGATCGAGACCCAGCTCACCAGTTATATGCAGCGCGAGAAGATTAAATTTCTGCCCTTTCCCTTTCAGGAAGAAGGCGAGATGGAAGCGGCACTGGTCACTCGCAACTGCGCGGCTATCACCGCCGACGTTTCACAACTGGCCTACGAGCGGCTCGGCTTCAAGAGCGTGGCCAAGAATTTTGAAATCCTCCCCGACGTCATCGGAAAAGACCCGTTGGCGCCAACCTATATGCTGGATGACCCGCAATGGGCCGCCATTGTTAACTGGACAGTCGAGGCTTTGATCCAAGCCGAGGAAAGCGGGGTAACGCAGGCAAATCTCGATGAGATGAAGAGGAGCGACGATGAAGTAGTCCGGCGCCTGCTCGGCGTCCACCGCGGCTATGGTCAACTCGCCGGACTCGACGACGCGTGGGCTATCCGGGTCATTGAAGCCGTGGGCAACTATGGCGAGATGTATGAGCGCGATCTCGGATCGGGGTCGGTAATGAACCTGCCCCGCGGCGCAAACAAGCTCTGGACGCAGGGCGGGCTCATGTACGCGCTCCCGATCCGCTAGGTTCTAGTCGAGAGTGGCCTTGGCCGCCAGCACTTTCCCTGTCAACAATAGCTATCGCCAGATCGAAGTCGGCGGGGTTCTGTCTCTTTGCGGGGACCAGCACGAGGCATTAGACTCAACCTCGCCGGAGGATTCCCGATGAAACTACACCGACTTTTCCCTGTGTTGCTGGTGTTCGCTGTAGCCGTTCCCGCTCACGGCCGAGAGCCGATTGACCCGTTGCTGCAGGCAGCCAGCAAGGCGCTGGATCACTATCAACAACTTGCGCCTGGCATTCATTGCGAGGATGCGACAACAAAGGAACTTAGTGATGACTGCAAGATCGCACTGGACACCCTGAGAAGCAAAGTCCAGGAGGCCAACGAGGAAATCGCCCGCTACCGGCGGCTTTCGAGACCCCAGGCTGTCGATTTATTCGATACCTATCAGGCTTTTCGGAGTGTCATGGATGGAGTGGACAGGCTCAACTCGGCGTCGGATTTCTATGGTGAACACAATAGGCAGCTCTTCGCGGAAGCCTACAACACCTTCGTCAAAATCACTGGCTGGTTCGGCGGCGTTGTGAGAGATACCATCCAAGATGCCGACAAATGTCCTGAGCGCGGGCATAGTTAGCACCTTTTAGAACAGAACCACAAAGTCGTCACTAGGGAGCGAATAGGATTGGGCGTCCAACCTGTCTTTGCAACAGCTGTTGCAACAGTCCCCTCTCTAACAATGTCGGCGTTGTCAACCACTTTTCGAGCACACGACGGCATGTGCACTCGGAGAAGAGTGCCATTTCGCACTCGTCCAGCAGCCCCAGACGATGCCGCCATGATCGAGAATCTTGCCTCCGCGGCTCATTTTCACCGGCTCATTTGCATCGGTCCTTCGCACTAATCCCAATCTACTATTGACCCCGGGGACCAGGTTCGACGAGAATGTCCGACCACGGGAGCGGGGTCCCAATTTTGTTTGTGTACCTGTCAGGCGCGGGATGTATCACACCAACCTAAGGAGGCTGCAATGAAGTTGCGTGGGGCAGCGCGGGTGTGTTTGACAGTGATTTTCTTCGGAGGATCGGCCCTCGGGCAGCAGTCACCGCCTGCCCCCGCTGCCCCGCCGGAGCAGTTGACGGAGAAAAAAGAGCCACCTCCTCCGCCCAAGCACAAACTTGGTCCGCTCGAGATTTCGATCAACTGGCGCACGCGCGCCGAGGGTTGGTACTGGTTCGAGGGTAAAACGGGAAACAGTGAGTATGGCTTATGGGATTCGTTGCTGCGCGTGGGCATCGGGCAAAGCAGCGACCACTTTGATTGGTTCATCGAAGGGGAACAGCCATCCATTCTTGGCTTGCCCAATGACGCCGTCGTGGCAGCTCCCCAAGGGCAACTCGGCTTGGGTGCCAATTACTACGCTGCGAACAACAATCACACCAACGTTGCCAACGGGTTCGTGAAGCAGGCATTTGTGAACTTCAAACACCGCGGACCCCTCGGCTTGAAGGTAGGCCGCTTTGAATATTTTGACGGTCTCGAGGTCAAGCCCAAGGATCCGCTGCTGGCGACCGTCATTCAGACACGCATTTCGAGCCGCCTGATCTCGAATTTCGCCTTTACAGCCGTTCAGCGCACATTCGATGGCGTCCAACTTTCTTTGGATTCTGACCAGAACAACTTTACCTTCTTCGGCGCGCGCCCGACGCAAGGCGTCTTTCAAGTAAAGGGGATCGACGAACTGGATGTCGACACTTACTACGGCGCCTACACGCGGTCGGTAAAGACCTCGCAGAGCGCGGGAGAATTGCGCGTCTTCGCTCTGGGCTACATCGATCACCGCACGACGGTACTGAAAACCGACAATCGTTCTGCCGCGCTTCGCATGGCCGATTCCGACAAGATTGAGATTGCGACCTGGGGCGCAGACTATGTACACGTCTTCAACACCCCTAGTGCCGGCAACTTTGATTTTCTGGGCTGGGGAGTCGTGCAGACCGGCTCCTGGGGCAACCTCTCGCAACATGCCGGTGCGTTTGTCGGCGAAGCGGGATGGCAGCCGCCCGTCAAAGTGCTCAAGCCCTGGTTTAGCGTCGGCTATTCCTACGGAAGCGGCGACGACAGTCATGCATCGCCCAATAACACGCGTCACGGCACTTTCTTTCAACTTCTCCCGACACCGCGTCAGTATGCGCGCTTCCCCTTCTACAACATGATGAATAACGAGGACTGGTATGGCACGCTGAACCTGCGGCCAACCTCGAAGCTCTTACTGCGCAGCGAAGCGCACGCGTTGCGCCTGGCCAGCGCCTCCGATCTGTGGTACTCAGGCGGAGGTGCATTTCAGCCCAAGACGTTTGGTTATACGGGCCGATCGTGCGGCATGACTTGCACCAGCAATGGTCTTCGTGGGCTGGGAAACGTCTGGGATATCAGCGGCGACTACCAACTTACAAAATCGTTCGGCACGACTCTTTATTATGGCCATGCCTGGGGCAAGAGTGTGATTTCGCTGATTTATCCGAACGATGCGAATGGGCAGCTCATCTTCCTGGAGACGAACTATCACTTCTGAAAGGGCGAGGCCGGACACGGCAGAACCGCCGGCTTCTTCCCATAAAGTCCCCCTACTTTTTCGCTGGGACAGCTTCCTTCACGTTCATAAACTGGTCAGCTTTGACGTCGGTTAGCGTCTGCACAATCCCGCTGGGCCAGCGGATCTCGATTTTCTTCACGCTCGTTTCCGGCCCCAACCCGAAATGAACGCGAGAATCGCTCGATGACTGGTAGCTTCCCGCAGTGGTCACCGTTGCATACTGTTCACCAGCGGCGGTAGTAATTTTGACGTGGGCGCCGATGCCATCGCGATTGCTCTTCACTCCGGTTAGTTTCAGGGTGATCCAGTGATTTGAAGTGGGCGTCTCGTTCAGCAGAACCCAGGCCGGACCGTTGTTGGACGTCACTACCACGTCCACCTTCCCGTCATTATTCAGATCTCCGGTGGCCAAACCCCGCGCGACCCCTTTCTCCTGGAAGATATCTCCCGATTGCGCAGAAACGTCCACAAACCTCTTGCCTCGATCATTCCTCGCCAGGAGCAGCGACTCACGATACCGGAAATGCGGCTGGGTAAGCTCGATCGTATCCATAACATGACCCTGGGCGATAAACAAATCCTTCCAACCGTCGTTATCGTAATCGAGGAAGCGGACACCCCATCCGGAGTGGAGCGCGGTCATCGGGCCGATGCCCGTGGCGGCGACGGAGTCTTCAAATGTGCCGTTCTTAGCGTTGGTGTAGAGGGCGTATCGCTGACCAGCGAGGTCGGTGATGACTATGTCCGGCCAACCGTCATTGTTGTAGTCTTCGAAATCCACTCCCATGCCGGCGAAGGCCAAGGCGTCGCTGTTCAAAGCCACGCCGGAGGCCACCCCCACCTCTTCGAAAGTGCCATCGCCTTTGTTGTGGTAGAGATACTCGGGAATTGAATCGTTGGTGATGAGAATATCCATCCACCCATCCCGGTCATAATCCGCAATGGCAACACCTAGTCCCTTGCCAGGAACCATTCCCGCTTTTTCAGTAACTTCTTTGAACTTGCCATTGCCTTCGTTGTGATAGACGAGGGGCATAACCGGTTTGAAGGTATTAGGATGGCAGTAGGCGCGAGCGCCCTCCGCATCCCGATTCGCGGCGCAGTAGATGTCCTGAAAGTCCCACTCCAAGTAGCGCGCGACGACGAGATCGAGGCGGCCATCGTTGTCGTAATCCACCCATGCGGCGCTAGTCGACCAGCCGGAACCGCCGCCCACGCCCGCAGCCTCGGTCACGTCCGTGAATGTGCCATCGCCGTTGTTGTGGTATAGGGTGTTGTGACCGTAGCCGGTAACGAACAGGTCGTCGTAGCCGTCATTGTCGTAGTCCCCGACGGCGACCCCAGTCGAATAGCCAATGCCGGCCAGACCGGCCTTTTCCGTCACATCCTCGAATGTGCCGTCGGGCTTCTGGTGATAGAGGCGGTTCCAATACTGCGGGCCATTCTTGCTTGGAATGGCGCCGAGCGGCGTGGGATCGTCAATGCGGGCACCGTTGGTGAAGAAGATGTCGAGGCGGCCGTCGTTGTCATAATCGAACAACGCCACGCCGGAGCCCATGGTTTCCAAAAGATATTTTTTCGAAGTCGGAGAGGCTTGCTGCACGAAATGGATTCCCAACTTCTGGGCGGCATCAACGAACTTTCCCGGGACGGGAGCAGGGACAGGAATAGGAATGCTTTGCGTTTTCGCGGGCGGGGTCTGAGCTACAGCCGAAAGAACACCCAACAGGAGCAAACCGCCGCAACGAAGCGGGGCAGCCATCAGACAGTTCGCACGATTTCTAGATCGCAGAGCAAACATCCTATTCAGCACCGATTCGCTCGAAAAAACGATTCGCTCAAAATGCGCCGCTCTTCACTACGAGGTTTCCAGCTAGCCTATTCGTGGCCGCCGTGCAGACGCAGTAGATCCGCCACGTCCTTGTGGCCCGCACCCTCTGCCAGGTGCAAAGGAGTAGCGTCGTCGGTGCCCCTGGCATTAGCTTCGGCGCCGTTGGCCAGCAACTGTTCCACCACGTCCCTGTGGCCAAAAGCCGACGCCATGTGCAAAGGCGTATAGCCGTCGGCGCCCTTGGCATTAACATCGGCTTTTTTGACCAGCAGCAATTCCACCACGTCCTTGTAGCCCGTACCCGCCGCGTGGTGCAAAGGTGTATTACCATCGGTGTCCCGGGCATTGACATCGGCTTTTTTCCCCAGCAGCAATTCCACCACGTCCCTGTGGCCGCTATCCGCCGCTGCGTGCAAAGGCGTAAAGCCATCGGCGCCCTTGGCATTAACCTCGGCCCCGTTGGCCAGCAGCAGCTCCGCCACGTCCCTGTGGCCATAAGCCGACGCCATGTGCAAAGGCGTATAACCGCGGAGGGACTTGGCATTGACATCGGACTTTCTTACCAGCAGCAATTCCACTACGTCCTTGAAGCCCCTAAACGCCGCCTGGTGCAAAGGCGTGTTGCCATCGATATCCTTGGCATTGACATCGGCCTTGTTGGCCAGCAGCAATCCGGCCGCGTCCTCGTGGCCGCGATCCGCCGCTACGTGTAAGGGCGTCCAACGCCGGTTGTTGGCGGCATTGACGTCGGCCTTGCTGGCCAGCAGCAATTCGGCCACGACCTGGTAACCCCCATTGACCGTCTCGTGCAAAGGCGTGTTGCCAACCCTGTCTTTGGCATTGACATCGGCTTTATCGGCCAGCAGCAATTCCACCACGTCCTTGCGGCCCATAGCCGCCGCCCACAACAACGGCGTGGCGCCCTGCTTATCATCCTTGCTGAAAACCAGGTCAGGATTGCCCTTAAGCAGCGCCTGGACCTTCGCCAAGTCGCCATTCCTGGCCGCAACATGAATCTCGCCGCCGAAGGCAAAACTGCTCCAGGCCCACACGAGCAGCGCAACAGCGGCGATGGGAATTGGGGAATGGCAGAGTCGGTTAACGAAAGAGTGAGTATTCATGGTCCGGGTAGAAGAGCCCCGTTCGGCCGCCGACTAAGGGAGGGGGGTCGGCGGGCCGGCAAGTCACAAGATTCTCCTCCCATCCTGGCCAGCGGTCAAGATGAAAGTTCCTGCAGGTCACGTGACTTACAAGGAAGGTTGTGTGTGGTCCAAGTCTCGTTCGATATGAAAAGAGCGAAGCCAGCGCCAGTATTTAAAGGATGCGCGGGCTGTAATTTACGAGCGCAATCCCCGCTTGACCGCACCCCGCCCGGTGTCGTAGCCTCGCGTGCTAAGTCCTGGCATTCGTCCTTTGCGCCTTTAGGAGGCTGCATGGTTCCGCTCACCGTTCCGCTTGCCGCTCTTTGGCTGCCTATCCTGCTGTCGGCAGTCATCGTCTTTGTCGCCAGTTCCATCATGCACATGCTGCTGCCCTATCATCGCAGCGACTACAACCAAATTCCCGATGAGGACAAGGTCCTCACCACGCTGCGCGGTGTTGCTCTCAAGCGCGGTCTCTACGTCTTCCCACACTGCACCCACCAGACCATGAAGTCACCCGCCATCGTGGAAAAGTATAAGCAGGGCCCGGTCGGGTTCCTGACCATCCTTCCGAGCGGTCCGCCGGCTATGCCGAAGTTTATGATCCAGTGGTTTGTCTTTTGTCTCCTGATCGGCTTTTTCGTCGCCTATCTCACCGGACACACGGTTCCACCCGGCGCTCACTATCTGGTGGTCTATCGTGTGGCCGGAACCGGCGCGTTTCTGGCTTACGGGCTGGGAAATCTGAGCAACGGCATCTGGAAAGGTCAACCCTGGTCGGTGGTCATCAAGGAAGTGATCGACGGACTCGTCTACGGATTACTGACGGCTGGGACTTTCGGCTGGCTGTGGCCGCGCTGAGCCGGATTCACCCGACCCTGATTCACCGATAACGCTCACACGCCGATGCTGGAGCCGAAGAGGCTATAGAGCAGGATGGCGAGCACGATCAATGTGAAGCCTACGTACAATCGATCGCGTTCGATGGTGAATCCCACGACGGAGAAGGCTACGCGAGCGATGGGCGTGGCGATGAGGAGGAGCAGTCCGAGTTGAATCAGGCCTCGGCCGCGGCCATTCATTACGCTTCGGATGACTCCCCGGATGGTGCGGAATTCAGACGGCTCGCCCAGAAACACGCGGTAATTGGCGGGTTCGTGCGCGTGGCGGAAGAGGTAGATAGACGCTCCCCAGAGGACGACCGCCGCCGAGAGCAGGACTCCCGAGCGCAGCAGGTTGCCGAGGATGAGCTCCATGCGGCGATCTCTCCACGGCTGGGGTTGGAACGTGTGGGGTGGGCTGACCGGCGCCGGAGCGGCCAACATCAAATTTTCCCCCAGAATCCCTTATAGAGCATTTGCAGGCCTAGAACGAGAATGACCAAGCTGAAGACGAGGCGGAGCGATTTGGTCTCCGCTTTGACCAGGATGCGGCTGCCGAGTAACGAGCCAGCCAGAACTCCTAACATGACGGGCATGGCGAGGCCGGGATCGACGTAACCGCGGCTGAGGTAGACGCCGGCGCTGGCGGCGGCGGTCACGCCGATCATGAAGTTGCTGGTAGTGGTCGAAACCTTAAACGGGATCCGCATGGCCTGATCCATGGCAAGCACCTTGACGGCGCCCGAGCCGATGCCGAGCAATCCGGAGAGTGCGCCGGCACCGAACATCAGGCTGAAGCCGGTGGGAACATGCTGGACGTTGTACTTGCGGGGGCCTTCCAGGTCTGGGAAGCTGCCGTTCAGCCGCAGACGGGTGGCGAGCGGATCGGGGGGTAGATTGCGCTGGGCCTCGGGGCGCGGCTTGCGGGAGAGATATGCCGAGTAGAGCAGGACGAGGCCGAAGATGCTCGCCAGGGCGCTGGTCGGAATCCGGGTGGCGAGGAACGCTCCGAGCAACGCGCCGAAGGTGGTGGCGATTTCGAGGAACATGCCGATGCGAATGTTGGAGAAGCCTTCTTTCACGTACGCGGCGGCGGCGCCGGAGGAGGTTGCGATCACGGAGACCAGCGAGGCTCCGATGGCATAGCGAATGTCGACGTGGAAGAGAAGCGTGAGCAGGGGCACCAGGACGACCCCACCACCGAGGCCGGTCAGCGATCCGAGAAATCCTGCGACGAAGGAGACGACCGCGACGACGGCGGTGAATTCCAGGACAGTCATTTCGAATTTCTAGGGTAACATTTCTTTTTATTCGATAGAGCGGACGGCAATGCGGACCGGCGGAGTCGTGGGTGGATCGCAAAAACCAGGGCTTCAAACGGAAAGAGAGACAACAAGGGAACCTGGAGAGGCTCCCTTGTTCAAGACTCGTAATCTAGCTTTACTCGTAAACCGCGTTACCATTGTCCACCGAAGTGCTGCTGGGATTGGTGACGTCAAGCAGTTGCAGGCCCTTGGCGACGGATGTACCGGTGATCGAGTTCAGCACGAAGTCCAGTCGCATGGCTGTGCTGTTCGATAGCGTCAGACTGATGGAACCACTTCCATCGGAATTGACGGAATAAGTTCCGCTGCCGGTGACGGTCGTGGCGGTCTGTTCGGCGTGTTGGTCGGTATAGGAAATCGTCACTTTGCTCTTGCCATCGAACGTAATTGTCCCGACTGCCCCCTGCTGGGTTGCCGTTGTCCACCAGTTCAGCAGGATGCCGTACGTTCCCTTGAGCTTGGCCGCGGTCGCCGCTCCAGAAAGATTGATCAGGTTCGCTGTGCCCGCCCGCACGTGAGCGTCGTCCGCGCTGGTGTTGATGAGCACCAATTGCAGACTCTTGGCGATGGAACCGGAAACCGAGTTCAATACGAAGGCGATCTGACCGGTTTCACCATTCAAAGTAATGGTGCCGCTCCCATTGGAGCTCACCGAATAGGCGCTTCCACTCGGAACCGTGACAACACTAAGACTGCCGCTGTCGATGATCGTAATGTAACCGGTGACCGCGCTGACGCCGTCGAAGTTGAATATCCCCAGCCAGGCCGTTTCGCTTGCTGCCCCACTGTAACCATTCGTCAAAACGCTGTAGCTTCCCTTGACATTGGCGGCAGAATAGGTGGTTGCCGCTGCAATGTTAGTGAACGCGAGCAGCGCCAGTAATACGACAAGCACAGATGATTTTCGCAGCTCGCGATTTGTGAAGGTAACTTCGTTTTGTACGGCAGGTGGAATGTTTATCACTCGGTCTCCAGGAAATCGTTTGTCCACGTCACAAGCTATTGGTTGACCCACACCACGCGGGATTTTTTCAGCTGCGTGTGCTGCTTCTTGAGTTCGCGAGCAGCGTCGCCGAGAGAAACAGCCTCAGCCTGCGGAAAATCCGAGGCTGGCCTATCTCCCTGGGCGGAGGCGTAACTCGAGGAAGACAGGATGTTCCGTTCCTGCGACATGGGCGCATAGCTGGCGTGCGCATCATGAGTCTGAAACTGAGGAATCGACACTTGACTGTTGATACTGTTCGGACTGTATTGGTTCTGCGCAAACGCTGCGCTGGCAGAGAGTAGGCAGAGCACAAACAGAATCTTTTTCATCGCAGGCCTCCCAATTGCGGAGAAAGCGAGGGATCATCCGCGACCAGAACTGCGGATGTGTGCTCCTCCAGCCATGGAAGGAGCAAGCCCTGTTCCAAACTTTGGTGGCCTAAAATGGCGGCTTATCTCGGTTTGCAAGGACTTGCAGCGGGTAGGGGCAATTGTTTGCACATTTGTGGAGAGCCCTTGGACTGGTCCAGACTGCGAAGAGCGGCAAAAGGGTCGTATCGGCCATGGCTTAGACGCCCTCTTCAGGGCCGCGAGCCTATCGAACCCTCCTTTGGTAACCCTGGCGTTCACGCCTCTTTAACAGTGCGCCGTTTACAATATAAGTAAATCGATGAATTGTGGGGTGTAAGCAAGTGGATAGTGTAACCAGAACTCGTGAACGGCAGAAATTGATGTTGGAATTGCTGGAGAGAAAAATACGGCTGCGTGCCCGCCAGCTTTACGATGCACGCGGACAGGTGGAAGGACTGGAACTGGAAGACTGGGTTAAAGCCGAGTCGGAGGTTCTGAAATCGAGCATTCTTGCGCCGCTATGGACCGCTCGGCAGGAGCGGGAACTGGTGGAACTGCCGTAAAGTACCGGGCGCAGGGCTTCTATCCGCGCGCTCGCCCGCGGCTCCACGAGGGCTGCTCCGGCTACGAGGGCTGCATAGGTCTTGACGTCGGAAAGCCCTGGCGTTTGCCCCGGAGCGAAACGGCTGAGGATGGGATAGCCCAGGCCGCACGCGATCAGAAAGAAAACGCAAAAGAGCAGCGCTAGCCGTGCGGCCGCGATTCTGGCACCATCCGCGAGCAGGGGATGGTCAAGCAGCGGATCGTCATGCAGGCGATTGTCATGCGCGCCCGTCATAGTTTCCTGTCTACGACATTGCAACTCAAATTGTCGGGATACATTCGCAGCCGAAAGTTGCTGCTGCAGTTGGAGCGCGGATGGGAGATGGGAATGTTTGGGTTCCATTTTGGGAACGGTGATCATATTTCTCTGGGTACCCCCCCACCCCTCGGTATATTAGAATCAAGACTTTAGCGCGCGACTCCCGCCAAAATCTTGAGCCGATGGGAGTTAGAGGTAAAGTCTTCAAAACATAGGAGTTAGCGACTAACTTTCAATGTTAGTCGTCCCTTGGTCGCTGTTAGCACCCGGAGTAAGTTGTCAAGGAGATGAGTTGTTTGTGGCTCTGGACCTAGTAACTATTCTAACAGCGGTGTCAATGTTTGGTTAGTCAATGTTTGGTTGGGCGGCGGAGCGAGACGCAATGCCTCGAAGACACATCCTTGATCTTTTGCGAGGCGGAGATCGGCGGATGATTGGCCCCTCTGACCAAGTGGCGGCAATGGTCGGCAAGGCGCCAGAGCTTTTCCCCGAACTGATTGCGGGTCTGTGGTCGGAAGATCCGCTGGTGCGAATGCGGGCGGCGGATGCGGCCGAGAAAGTCACGCGGAAGAAGCGTGAGTTACTCCTGCCCTACAAGAGAGAGCTGCTCGGCTTGATGGCCGAGACCGAACAGCAAGAATTGCGGTGGCATCTCGCGGCCATGGTGCCAAGGCTCCGGCTGAACGCCAAGGAACGGCAAATCGCGATCTCTTCATTGAACCGCTATCTGGAAGACCGTAGTTCCATTGTCAAGACCTCGGCTCTTCAAGGGTTGGCTGACCTGGCGCAGGATGACCCGGGCATCCGGCCTGGAGTGATTGAGATTTTGCGCGAGGCCAATCGGAGCGGGACGGCGGCGATGAGAGCGCGCAGCCGGAAATTGCTGCTTCGGCTGGAACGTTGACGTTTGAGGTCCGTGGTACCCACCCATCGCAAAATGCGCGATGCGTGGGGCATCCCCGGTTATTCTGTTTCGGCAAAGTACCGGCCACCCGCCAACGACGGCACTAGCCCCAACGCGGCCATCACGTTCGAGCCATTCGTGCGCGTCAGCACGCCCGGCCGCATGCGATAGTCAAACACCATCTGGCCGTTCTCATAGTGTTCATCAAAATGCACATTGATTGCTCGACCATCGAGAGCGTTGACCACCTCGGTGAGAGCTAGATCGTGCGTCGTAACCAGGCCGATCGCGCCCCTCTCAGCCAATTGGCGAATAACCGCTCTTGCTCCGAAAAGACGGTCGCTAGAATTCGTCCCGCCCAGCAACTCGTCCATGAGGAAGAGAACGTTGCCGGTGCGTGGTAGATCAAGTATCCACTTCAGGCGTTCCACTTCGGCCTGGAACCGCGATTTTGATTGTAAGAGGGAATCGTGAATAGAAATTGAGCATCCGATCTGCAATGGCGAGATCTGGAGTCGAACGGCGCGCACTGGAGCCCCTGCAAGGGCCAAGACGGAGTTGATACCGACTGACCGCAGCAGCGTGCTTTTGCCTGACATATTGGAACCGCTGACCATGATCAGTTGCGTCGCCTGGCTGTCGAGTTGTAGGTCGCATCGGACGCAGGTCCGGCGATCGAGTAACGGATGCCCCAGCGCCTCGGCTTGAAACAGAGGAGAGGGCTGGGATTTCAGGATGGCAAAAGTGTGGTCTGGATTTTCGTAGTAATACCGAGCCAAACACAGCAAGGCTTCGAACTGGGCAAGCGAGTCCAGCCACCGAACTAATCCCTCCCGGTTTTGCTGCCGCCAGCGCTCGATGAGCATGGCGAGATTTGTCCCCCACAGAAGCGGCGCGGAAAGCAGCGCGAAGTACTCGATTTGTCGAAGATCAAGAAGCCATGCCCACAGGCTCAACCGTCTAATCTGTTCCGAAGGTCGACCGGACAAAGCCGTGAGTTGCGATTGCAGCGATTTGAGCAGTGGACACCGGAAGTGTTCACTCTCCAACCGGCCCAGCAAGGGAGCAAATAATGCGAGTTCGAACGAAGCGGAGACGAGGTTACGGGCCGCACGCCTTGTTTTCCTAAGAAGGAGAGCCGCCAACAGTGCTTCCAGCCCAATGGAAACAGCAATAATACCAAGCCAGTTTTCGCCGAAGGCACCGAAACCAGCGGCGATTGACACGACGATCAGGCAGATTGGCAGGAAGAACGCCAGCACACGCGCGTAAGACGGGAAAGCGATGACCGGAGCGGAGGCCCAGTCGCGGATCGAGGAACCGGTTTGCTCCAGCGCACTACCCTCAGCCGAAGTCCAGTCCTCTCGAAGGTCCAGCTTATCGCGAAGTTCGGCAATGGCAAGCTGTCGTTCGATAACCTCGCCGCAACCCGCCGGCTTGATCAGCCAGTTTGCCAACATCGCCCGACCGATGCCTGTCCGAGCCGTGCAAAGCAATTCGAAAAGCGATCCAGTGCCAAACAGGTCCAGATCGGACGCGTAGGCATGGTTATCGGGCCGGAATTCTTCACCGGGAATCCCTTGTCCTTGCCAGTAGTGGCGCAGGCGCCCCAAGCCGAGTTCGTAAAATCCTAAGATCCGCCGCACACGAGTATGTAAGCGCGCGTTCTTGGTCAAGGACTGGACAATCGAAAGAGAAACTACCGCAGGCAGCAAAATCCAGAGCACCGAGACTGCGTGCGAGGCAAGCGCTGCAAAGGCGACGACGATGCCTGCGAGGGCAGCCAGGGCCAGATATTCCCACCAGCGCCGGTGCAAGACTCGAATGCCCGCAAGCTGCTGTTGTCGCTGGTTCAAACGCCGACTGTATTCACTCTCCGGGATTTCATGTCCTCTGCTGGTTAAAGCGTCTCGTCCCGCGATTTCGGAGTTATTCATGGGGACACCACCTCTCTTCAGGCCGAAGAGCCTGACTCTGCGTAAC
>Ga0209415_10013435_pt1 | contig 13505 bp, 13 predicted proteins | sample PeaSoiSIISIP2007_FD_187696 | JGI IMG/M metagenome (GOLD analysis project Ga0209415, IMG submission 187696) | Peat soil microbial communities from Weissenstadt, Germany - SII-SIP-2007 (SPAdes) (version 2) | ecosystem: Environmental > Terrestrial > Soil > Wetlands > Peat | place: Germany... | reverse complement strand
TGACCGGCGAGGAAGATGAACTTGCACGGCCCCTTGACCGTGATGACGCGCGTGTAGCTCGGGTGCTTGTAGAGTTCGGGCGGGTTGATGAACGCTTTTTCCATGCCCGGGGGTTCGGCGCAGGCGGGCATATCCGCTCGTCCGAAAGACCTCGCCTCGTCCCCGGGCAGAGGAGGCTTCACGCATGAGCCGCCACATGACGCGCCGCACGGCGCTGACGACCGGTTTCGCGGTCCTATCGAGCGGTCGTAGCGCGTTCGCCCAGCCGGCGACGACGACGGTGCGGGTCGCAACATCGCCGAACGACGACCTCTCGGCGGTGCTCTACGCCCAGCAGTCCGGGATGTTTCGCGCCGTCGGGATCGACCTGACGATCCAGAAGGTGAACAACGGATCCTACGTGGCGGCGGCGATCGTCGGCGGTGCCGTCGACATCGGCAAGGTCAGCTCGATCCCAATCATCGTCGCGCATACACGCAACATCAACTTCAAGATCGTCTACCCGAACAAGCTCAACATCGTGGGCAAGACCGTCACCGGCGCCCTGGTGGTCGCTCCCGACTCCCCGATCCGCACCGCCCGCGACCTGAACGACAAGACGATCGCAGTCGGCGCGTTGCTCGACTCGACGTGGATCGGCGCCCGCGCCTGGGTCGACGCGCACGGCGGCGACTCATCGACACTCCACTACATTGAGATCCCGTTCTCGGCCGTCGCGGCGGCGCTGAAAGAGGGACGGATCCAAGCCGGCTCGCTCGGCCAACCGTACATCACCGCGCAGACGACGACCGGCGAGGTGCGGATGCTCGCCGACGTAACCACGGCGATCGCGCCGCGCGTGCTGCAGTCGGCGTGGGTCTCGACCGGTGATTACGCGACCAAGAACGCGGACGTCGTCGCAAAATTCGCGCGCATCGTCGCGCAAGCTGCCCGCTACTGCAACGCGCACGAGAAGGAGATCATCCCGATCACCGCAGCGTTCACCGGAATCGATCCCGCGACGTTGGCGACGATGAAGACGATCTACGCGACCGAGCCCGATCCACGCGACATGCAGCCCTGGGTCGACGCTAGCGCGAAGTATAAGGTGATCCCGCAGCGATTCGACGCGAAGGAGCTGTATGCCTAAGCGGCTCTCCCGTAGCGCTGCCCTTTCCCTCATCGCCGGAATCTCCGGGGCAGTCGCGGTGCGCAGGCCGGTGCTCGCCCAGTCGCCGGTCACGTTGAAGGTCGCGATCACGCCGATCAACTACGATGCGGTTCCGTTCCTGTTCGCGCTCAAGACGGGCCTGTTCCTGAAGGCCGGGCTCGACGTCCAGCTCCAGCGCATTCCGCAAGGCGCGGCGATCGGGGCGGCGGTGGCGTCGGGCAGCGTCGATCTCGGGAAGTCGAGCTCGGTGTCGCTGCTGCAAGGGTTTGCGCGCGGCGTCCCGTTTCGGCTCATCGCGCCGGGCGCGATGTACGACGACCGCTTGCCGAACGTCCAACTGCTGGTCGCAGCCGACTCCCCGATTCACAGCGCCAAGGACCTCAACGGCCAGACCCTCGCCACGCAGACGGTCGGCGCGATCGATCAGGTTGCGCTCGCTGCGTGGATGGAGCGCAACGGCGGTGACGCCACGTCGCTGCATTGGGTCGAGATTCCCATGACCGCCGGGGCCGCGGCGCTCGAACAGCACCGCGCGGCCGCGCAGATCTTCACCGCGCCGCTCCTCGACGATGCGCTGGCCTCGGGAAAGTTGCGGGCCTTCGCGCCGGTGTACAGCGCGATTGCGCGGCGGTTCTTGTTCTCGGCCTACTTTACGAGCGCGGATTGGGCGGCGAAGAATCCCGAGACGATCCGAAAGTTCGCGGCGGTCGTAAAAACGGCCGGCGAATACACGAATGCGCACCACGACGAGGTCGCGCCGATCGTGGCCGCCCTCGCCGATCAAACCGTCGCGGTCATGCTGAAAACGCAGTGGGCGATCGCCGGGACGACGCTCGACCCGGGCGACCTGCAACCACTGATCGACGCCTCCGCAAAATACGGCGTCCTCGCGAAGAGCTTTCCCGCCGCAACCATGATCGCGCGCTGACCAGATGATCGCGCGCGCTGCGCTGCTGTTCGGGGCAATGGCGCTGCTCCTGGTGCGCGCATCGACGGCAGCCGGGGTACCGGTCGACGACGAATCGCTCGTTGCCAAGGCAAAGCAAGAGGGATCGCTCGTCGTCTACGCCTCGACGTCCACCGAGCAAGCCAACGCTATCGCCCAGCGCTTCGGCGCGCAGTACGGGATCGCGGTGCAGATCCTGCGCCTGAATGGAGACCAGCTCGCCGCGCGCGTCGCCACCGAGCAGCGCGCGGGACACACGGAAGCCGACGCGATCAGCGTTGCCGGCATCGAAGGCGGCCAACTCGCGGCCCAAGGCCTCTTCGCTGCATATCGGCCGCCCGAGAGCCGCGCGCTGCTCGCGGGGATGGCCGATCCCAACGGCTTTTGGGCCACCGATTTCATCGCCAGCGAGGTGATCGCATACAATCCGCCGCGCGTGCGGGCGCTCGGCTTGCGCCCGCCGGCATCGTGGGAAGATCTCGCTCGTCCCGAGTGGCGAACGCAGTTCGGCCTGCCCAGCGATTCCGTGGGTTGGTATTCGGCGCTGCTACGCTTCTACGGAAAGACGCGCGCCGACCGGCTCTTGCAGGCCTATGCCGCGCCGCGCGTCTCTTCGCGCGCTGGACGCTTTCACGCGAGACGCAGCATCGATCCGGCCGACGGCATCCACTACGGCGACGAACTGAAGGCGTTCCGCGCCATCTTCAATATCCCGAGCTAACCGGCGTGCCGCGTCTCCGGCACGTAGCGGATGAGTAGAAACGCAACGGCGGCGGCCGACGCGGCGATGTACAAAAACGCCGAGCCGTAGTTCACCTGATCGGAGAGCAGGGCGAACAGGATCGGGCCCAGCGTGGAGCCGCCTTGGCCGATGAAGCGCCACAGGCCCAAGAAGGTGCCCCGCGCTTCCGGCGGAGCGACGTCGGCGCCGATGGTCTGAACCGAGCCGCCGGTCAGACTTTGTACCGCGATCCCGAGCAGAAACACCACCACGTACCAGGTCAGCGAGAGGTGCAAGAACGCCGTCATCGCGAGCGCTGCCATCGCGATCACCACGCCGCAGAAACCCGGAACCATCGTGCGTTTGCGACCGAACCGGTCCATCGACCATCCGGCGACGAAGCTGATCGGCAACGCGATGATCGTAGCGCTGGTTGCTAAGTAGCCGATCTGAATCGGACCGAGGCGGTACGCGAACGCGGCATACAGGTGCAAGAGGTCGGCGCTGACCGGGCCGCGCGTCAACCCCGCGAACAGCGCCACCCCGAAGTACGGGAGCCGCGGCATCACGATCTCGCGCAGGGAAAGCTTGCGGGTCGCGGCGCCGGCTTTCGCGTCGACGTCGCCGGCACGGCGAGGCGTGTCCTTGGAATACATCACGGTGGGTATGAGCGCGAGCAGCGCCAGCACCGCGTACACGACGAACGGTGCGCGCACGCCCATCGTCCCGGCGATGAACCCCCCGATGACCGGGCCTGCCAGTTTGCCCGTGTTGTCCATCCCGAACATCCAGCTCACTTGCCGGCCGCGCTCCCCGACCGGGGCGTTGTGCGAGATGGCTGCGATCCGTCCCATGAGCCACATCTGGGCAGCTGCGCCGTTGAAGAAGCGCAGGATCACGAGCGCCGCGAACGAGTCCGTTCCGGCGACCAGAAAGCCCGTCGCCGCCGTAATGAGCGGTCCGGCGATCAGCACCGAGCGTCGTCCGTAACGATCGATCAACCAGCCGGACGGGATCGTGCCCGCCAAGTTGCCGATCAAAAACGCCGTGATGACGGCGCTCGCGAGACCGAAGCCGACACCGAACGATTTCGCGAGCGTCGGCAGCGCCGGCAGCGCGATCCCGGCCCCGAACGCCAACACGAGTGCCGGCAAATAAGTCGAGAGAAACGCTTCCCACGAGACTGCCGCGCCTTCGCGCGGCTTGCTCACATTTGCCGTTTCGCGACCATCGAACAGGACACGGTGACCGGCTTTCTGATCGGGCGAGCGGCATTCCTCGGGCTCGCCGGCGATGCGCACGTCCGCCGCGACGTTGTTTTACCTGCTCGAGCTACCGCCCGACCACTTCGTCACTGCGTACCCCGTCCTTGCTCGCCGGCGCGCTCCTGCAGCGTCTCCTTAGCCAGCGCGGTTACGCCCATCATGCTGCCGAGCTGCATCGTTTCCACGGCAGTGCTCGGAACGATGACGATCGACGCATTCGACTTCAAGCCTTCATAGAGCATGTTCATCGCGCGCAGATGAAACGCGGTCGGATTGTTCGCATAGGTATTCGCTGCCTCCACGAACTTCTCGGCGACTTGGCGCTCGGAATCACCCAGAATCACGCGTGCCTGACGCTCTCGCTCGGCCTGTGCCTGCATCGACATCGCATCTTCGAGTGCCGGCGGAATCAGCACGTCCTTGAGCTCGACGGAAATGACGTTGATACCCCAGGGCTCGGTCCGCGCGTCGATGATCCGCTGCAGCTCGGTGCTGATCTTTTCTCTTCCCTCCAGCATGTCCGAAAGCATGGTCTTGCCAATGACGTCACGCAACGCGGTCTGCGCAGCCCAGCTGATGGCGCTTTCGTAGTCGGCGACATCGAGGGCCGCCCGTTTGGGATCGATGACCTTCCAGAAGAGGACCGCATCGACGTTGACCGGCACCGTGTCTTTGGTCAGGGTTTTTTCGGCCTTGAAGCTCGTCGTGATGACACGCGTGTCGATCCAGTAACGGACGGTTTCAATGACCGGGATGATGATGAAGAGTCCCGGGCCCGCGAGCGTGCGGAATCGGCCGAGCCGCAGGACAACTGCTCTTTCCCACTGATCGGCGACTCTGATCGAGTAGGCCGCGAGAAACGCGACGATCAGGGCGCCGACGGCGATCGCTGCACTTGCGCCGTACGCATTGCTGCTGAAGGCGGGATACGCCAGCGCCAGACCGAGGGCGAGGATCACCCAGAAGAGGACGACGGCGAGGGCGTTGGTCTTCCCCATGTGCGGCTACCGGGGACCGCCGCCGACGCGGACGCGCACCGGCACCGAGACGAGTTGGGCGTGCGGGCGACCGATCGCGTCCCAGTGGCTCAGGCAGCGACGGACAACCCTCGAGAGCTCGGATAGGTATCCCACCTGCCCATCTTCATGAGCGGGGGTGAAGGAGCCGTGAACCGCCCGTGAAGACCCCGTTCACAGGACGGATGGCATACCGCACCGGCCGCCGATTGGATCGGGCCGAACGGCTAGAACGGCATCTCGTCGTCGTCGAGGCCGAAGTAGTGTCCCAGCTCGTGAATGACCGTCTCGCGCACGTGCTCCACCGCTTCGTGGCGCGTGTTCGCTACGCGGTTGATCGGTCCGCGAAACACGACGATCTCGTCGGGCATCATTTGCAGATCGTGTGACCGCTCGGTGAGGGCGACGCCGCGGTAGATCCCAAGTAGCTCCGAGTCAGATTCATCCTCAACCTCGCCGACACCGAGGTCCTCGTCGGTCGGCTCATCTTCGACCGTGATGATGACGTTCTCGACCATTTCGGCAAAGCGGTCCGGTAGGGAATCCAACGCTTCGCTGACGACGCGTTCGAATTCGGACCGCGACAGACCCCGACTACTCATCGAGAACCCCCAAGCGCTTCAACGTGATGTAGCATCCTGCGCGTACAGATTCGCGGCACGCTCGGGCGACATCCCGATCCAGAACCCGTAATTCCGCGGAAGCGGTTGCTGCAGCCAGTGCTCGTAGCTTGCGTCGTACTGACCGCTGCGGCGGAACTCGTGCAACGCGTGGTTCACAGCCAGACGCAACGCTTCGGACCCCTTGGCGATCCCGATCCCGTACGGCTCCGCCGTGAACGTGTCGGGCAAGAGCTTGAATCCTTTCTCGTCGCGCAGCCAGAAGCCGAGCAGGATCACATTGTCGGTCGACATCGCATCGACAACGCCGGTTTTGAGCGCCGCATAACACTCGCCGTATGTCGCCTCGAGGACGACACGCGCCGCCGGAGCAGCACGCCGCAGCGTGACATCAGACGTCGATCCGCGCTCCGTACAGACAGTCTTCCCCGCGAGGTCGCGATATGATGCGATGGGCGAGCCGGAGCGAACCAGCAAGTCCTGGCCGGCCTTGAAGTACACGTTGGAGAAGGCAATTTGTTGCAGCCGTTCGGGGGTGATCGTCATCGTCGCCAGGACGAGGTCGACTTTGCCGTTCTGAAGCCAACCAATCCGATCGGGGTCGGAGATCGAGACGAAACGTATCTTCGCCGGGTCGCCGAGGATGCTCTTGGCGATCCCGCGCGCGATGTCGATCTCGAACCCTTCGAGCGCTTTGCCGTTCGCGGGGTTGGCGTATGCGATCCCGGGAACCGTGCTCTTCACCCCGATGCGGATGACTCCGGCTGTCTTGATCCTCGCGAGAGCGTCCGGTGCGCCGACGGCGCCGGCGCACGTCAGCGCTCCGATCATCGACGCCGCCAGCAGCCAAGCAAGGAGGAATCGCGACAGCGGATACATGCGCTTGCCGCTCACTCAAAGCGGAGTGCGTCGATCGGATTGAGTTGCGAGGCCTTCAGCGCCGGATAGTAGCCGAAGAACGCGCCGACCGCCGCCGAAAAGAAGACCGCGAGCGCCACCGACTCCGGCGCAACGACCGTCGGCCAGTTGGCGAAGAACGCGACGAGATACGTCCCTCCGAAGCCCAAGACGATGCCGATCGCTCCGCCGATGAGCGAGAGCGCGACCGCTTCGATGAGGAACTGGGTGAGGATCGCCGAGCTCGGCGCGCCGACCGCCATGCGCAGGCCGATCTCCCGCGTGCGCTCGGTCACGGAGACGAGCATGATGTTCATGATCCCGATCCCGCCGACGACGAGCGATACGGCCGCAACGCTCGCGAGCAGGTACTCCATGACCGTCGCGCTGCCCGACGCGGCGCTGGCAATATCCGCCAGGTTGCGAACCTGGAAGTCGTCCTGACCGCTGGTTACGCGGTGGCGCGCCTCGAGCAGCGCGGTGATCTCGCTCTGCACGGAGCTCGTGTCCGTCGGGTCGTCGCCCGAGACCATCATCTCGTTGACGAAGGTGCCGCCGGTCAAGCGCTGCAGTGCCGAGGTGTATGGCACGGCGACCGTGTCGTCCTGGTCCTGGCCGACGCTGCTCTGACCGCGCGCTACGAGCGTCCCAACGACCGTGAACGGCACGTTTTTGATCAGCACGGTCTTGCCGATGGGGTCGCTGCTGCCGAAGAGATTGGTGACGACGGTCTGACCGAGTATGCAGACCTTGGCGGCCGATGCGACGTCGGCGTCGGAAAAGAAGGTGCCTTCGGCCAGCGCCCATTGCCGCACGTACGTATACGTCGGTGCGACGCCGCTGATCGACGTCTGCCAGTTGTTGCCGCCGCCGACGACCTGAGCGCGGACCGTGACGACCGGGGTGACCGCCGAGACGTGCGGTAGCCCAGCGATGGCAATGGCGTCTTGGGGCGTGAGCGTCGATGCACCGCCGCTTCCGGTGCGGGCACCGCTCTGCGTCACGCTTCCCGGCAAGATGATGATCAGATTGCTGCCCAGGCTATTGATCTGCTGCTGCACCGATACGCGCGCACCGGCGCCGATCGCAACCGTGACGATCACGGCTGCCACGCCGATGACCACGCCCAACATCGTCAACAGCGAGCGCGCGCGGTTGCGCAGCAACGCACCCAAGGCGGTCTGCAGCGTCGATCGGAGGTTCATGCGGCGACGACCTTCTTGGTGACCTCATCCCGGACGACGCGACCGTCCCGAAACGAGATCAGGCGATCGGCGTGGGCGGCGATATCCGGTTCGTGCGTCACCAGCAGGATGGTGATCCCTTGTTCCACGTTCAGGCGGCGAAAGAGGACCATGACGTCGAGCGACGCAGCCGTATCGAGCGCTCCGGTCGGCTCGTCGGCGAGGATGAGGCTGGGAGCGTTGACGATGGCCCGCGCGATTGCGACCCGTTGCTGTTGTCCGCCGGAAAGTTGGTTCGGTTGGCTCACGAGCCGATCGGAAAGTCCGACGACCCCGAGCGCGGCGGTCGCGCGCTGCCGGCGCTCGGCATCGGGAACACCAGCGTAGAGCAGCGGCAGCTCGACGTTTTCGACTGCCGACGTGCGCGGCAGCAGGTTGTACGATTGGAAGACGAAGCCGAGTTTGGTCCGGCGCAATGCCGCCAGCGTGTTCTTCCCCAACGTTCCCACCTCGACACCGTCGAGCTCGTAGCGTCCGGACGTGGGCGCATCCAGCAGGCCGACGATGTGCATGAACGTCGATTTACCGGAGCCCGACGGGCCCATCAGGGCGACGAACTCACCGTGCTCGAGCGTCAACGAGACCCCGTCGCATGCATGGACGACCTGATCGCCCATCGTGTAGTCCTTGTGCAGATCGGCGGTGACGACGACCGGGACGCTCATCGCACGGCTCGCGCAGCCCCGCCGCCCTGCGCCCCTTGGCCGAACCCGGGTCCGCTCTGCTGGGTGGCGGTCGCCGCACGCGGCTTTGCACCGGAGCTGTCCCCGGTAACGACCGCATCGCCGGCTTGCAGCGTGCCGCTTATCGGCGTCACGGCAGCCTGGGTGGCAGCCGTTAGCACGATTTGCACCGGGACGGCGACCAGCGCGCCCGCGCGTTGCACGAAGACCCGCCCGCGCGAACCCGACGGGAGCGCCGTCGCGCCCGCGCCCATCGTCGCACCGAACTGCGAACCGCTTGCCATTCCAACCGTTCCCGCGCCGACCGGATGTGGTGGCGCAAAGCCGGTCGATCCCGGCAGATGATAGCGGGCCGTGATGGCCGCCGACGGCCGCCACTCCAACGCTTGCACCGGCACGATCAAGGCGCCATCGACCTTTTGCGTCTGTATGAGCGCGCTGGCGGTCATCCCGGGCCGCAGAAGGCCGGACTTGTTGTCCACGATCACGACCGTGTCGTAGGTGACGACATTGCTTACGACGGTCGGGTTCTGGCGCACCTGGGAGACGATCCCCGAAAACGTGGTGGGGTAGGCGAGCACCGTGAAGGTCACCGGCGCACCGACCTTCACCGAACCGATGTCCGGTTCGCCTACGGCGAGGTCGACCTGCATCTTCGAGAGATCGCGCGCAATCGTGAACATTACCGGCGTGCTGAAGCTGGCGGCCACGGTTTGGCCCAGCGAAACGTTGCGGGCGATCACGGTGCCGTTCACCGGCGAGGTAATGGTCGTGTGGGCGAGGTTGTACTCCGCGGTCCGCACCTCCGCCGCTTGGATGCCGATCGCGGCCGCTTGCGCGGCAGCGGTTCCGAGCGATGCTTGAGCCGCGGCGCCGGCGACCGTGTTCTGCGCGTTCTGCGATTGGCTCTGCGCCACGGCTTGATTCGCCTGTTGGGCGCTCGCGACGGCCTGTGAACGCGCCTGCGTCAGCGTCGCCTGCGCGCTCGAGACCCCGGCCTGCGCGGTTTCGAGACTTGCCTTATCCGCGTCCACCACGTTCTGGGCCACGTAGCCCTGGCTCAGCAGGCTTGCATCCCGCGTCATGGTCTGCTGGGCCAGCACCAGCGCGCTCTGCGCTTTATCGACGTTGGCCTGCGCGGTTGCAATCGCATCCGACTGCGCGGCGGCATTCGCCCGGGCGACGTTCACGTTCTGGACGGCCGCATTCGCGGTCGCGCTCTGAACCGCGATCCCCGCGTGCGCGCCGATCGCGCTGGCGGCGGCCTCGCGCGCATTGGCCTGGGTTTGGAGCAGTTGCGCCTGCGCCTGAGCCAACGAAGCCTGGAAGAGCGTCGGATCGATCCGCGCCAACACCTGGCCGGTCTTCACGACGCTGTTGTAGTCGGCGTCGATCTCGGAGATCGTTCCGGATATTTGCGAACCGACGCTGATCGTATCTTGCGGGTTGACGGTTCCCGACGACGTTACGGTACGCTGCAGGGTCCCTTGCTGCACGGGGGTCGTGACCAGCGTAACCGACGCGGGCACGAGCATACGCCAGGCAAGGATGCCGGCAACAGCAAGGATGAGAACGCCGACGACGACGGCGCCGATGAGCAGGGGACGCACGCGCTTGGGGGCAGGCTCTGCCTTCGGTGGGACCGAGGTCGCGCCGTTTGCCGGTGGCGGAGCGGTTTGGCTGAATTGCATCTCGGGCTCGGATCCTCAAAGGTGGTTCTGGTCGAACGCTGCGCCTTCGAGTCGAAGATCCGATGAAGGACCTATGAATGCAGATCCGCCGACCGGCGTGCGCTAGGGTGACTGCGAGACGATGGTGAGTGTCGACGGGTCGAGTTCGTAGTTGCCTTCGCCGACCGTGCCGTTGGGATAGGCGCAGATCACGCTGTTGTTGGGACCCCAGATGACGACCAGATCCGGCGGCCCGCACGGCGTCTGTTGGAGCCCGTAATTCTGCAGGAGCTGCGCGCCGGGGCTGTCCGGCTCGACCTGGTACGACGGGTAGGTCAGCTGCGCTTGATCGTCCTCGATCGCACCGAACATCAGTGCGCCGGTCACGGCCCCGATCGCCCACGGCCCCCAAAAGCCACCGCCCCAATAGATCGGTGCGGGCTGCCAGGAGACACCGCGATTCCATTGCCACGCGCGGTTGTAATGTTGCGGGTTGGCGACCACGCGCCCGTGGAACTGCCCGTTGTACGGGCCGTTGCCGGCGTTGTTCGGAGCGGGCCTGAGGTTCGGCCCAGCACGCTGCACCGGGGCTTGGCGCTGCGCAACCGGGTACTGGCGCTGCTGCCCGACCGGAGCCGGCTGGCGCTGCTGCACGACCGGAGCCGGTTGGCGCTGCTGCACGACCGGAGCAGGTTGGCGCTGCACGACGGGCGCGGCCTGACGCTGCACGACGGGCGCGGCCTGGCGCTGTGCGATCGGGGCCTGGCGCTGCGACACCGGAGCGATGTCGCGATTGAAGTTGAATCCGGCCACGGGAGCCGGCGCTTGGCGCGGCGTGGCGACCGGCGCTTGGCGCGGCGCGGCGACCGGCGCTTGACGCGGCGCGGGCGCCGCCGGGGCGGCCCGGCTAACGGGAGCGGCACCCCGAGCCGGCGCACCGCCGCCACCACCTCCGACAGGCCGGCGCTGCTGCGCGAAGAGGGCACCGGGCGCGGCGATGACGATGGCCAGCCCGAGAGCGCACGAGCGCGCCAACGCGCCGTTCATGGTTTCACCGCTTCGAGCGTGCCGCGTATCGAGACGAACGTGTCCCGAACGGTGTGCAGGGCGACGAGCACGTTTCGTGGGGCGAGCATCTCGGACGAGTGATGCAATTGCTGAGCGGCATCGGTGAGGTTGATGAACACGGTTCCCCGCGCGAGCGCGATCTTATGCGCGCGTCCGTCCTGATGCCACGTCACCGCATAGGGAAGGCAGCGTTGGAGCTCTCCGGCAAACGAGCACGCGCCGGTGGCGATCTCGAGGGCGCCGCGACGATCGGCCGAGGTGATCCAGAGCGCCTTTCCGTTGAACCGCATCTTCACGTCGCGATAGACCTGGACCGAGCCGTCGCTTTGCTGGACGCGCGCAGTGCCTTGCGCGCTCGCCGGCGTCCACGTCGCGACGAGGAGCGCGACGCCGATGCCGCACAGCCAGGGCCGCAGACCTCTCCGCAATTTACTGGCCGCCGGGGTTGGTGATGAGCGAGCCGATCGCGATCGTCACCGCACCCGTGCGCGACAACGCGCGGCCATTGAACTGCGTGGACGAGACGAGCGAGACCGATGCCAAAGCGAGAACGTTCCCGGAGAAGCTGGCGCCTCCCAGTGTGGCGGAGCTGCCGACCTGCCAGTAGATGTTGCACGGGGTCGCGCCGCCGGCCAGGATCACGTTGCCGCTGGCGGAGCCGTTCAACGTCGTCGTGAGCGTGCTTGCCGCCTGGAAGATGAACACCGCATTCGGGTTACCGCCGGCGTCGAGCGTGAGGTTCCCCGCCATGATCCCCATCGACGAAGCCGATTTGTAGACGCCCGGAGGCAAGGTACCCGTCGGGTGACCAGGCACCGCGGCCTGCGAGAGGTCTTGACCGCCGGGGAACGTGGTTGTCGGCGCCATTCCCGCGAACGCATTGTAGGCGGTGGTCAAGGCATTTTGGGCCGCCAGCGTCACGGCCGGAAGGTTACTGTAGCCGGCTCCGGTCGCGTAGATCGCGCTCGGTCCGTCCGTGTCCGTTCCCGGCGGATAGAATCCCACCACCGCCGTCCCCGGCGACACGCCGATGAGATCCTCGTGGACGCCGCTGGCGGTAACGGCGTTGGCAGCGTACGTCACGATCGTGAGACCGGTGTTGGTGATCGTCGAGCTCGCCAGGAGCGCGAAGGGTGCGAGCGCCGGTCCCAGCGCGGTCGCCCCGGCAGCTTGGCTACACGCCAAGATCGCGGGCGACGGGGTCGGTACCGGCGGCACGACGCCCGGAGGGATCACGGCGACGGGCGTAGGGGTCCCGGCGGGAACCGGCACGACCACGGCCGGCCCCCCGGGCGCTCCCGGCGCCAGCACCGCGCCGGGCGCCAGCCCGGGGGTAAAGCTCGGCACGCTGCAATTGCACCCGCTGCACCCAGCCAGGGACGTGATGACCGCCAGCGCGGCTAGCTGCTGCACGTGCGTTTTTTTGAGGAAGTGTCGCATCTTGAGCACGTTCATGGTCCTCAGATCTTCACGCCGAGGCCGACGTAGGGACCGACATGCACTTGACCGGCCGGCGCGTTCTGCTTCGCGTAGTAGCGATTACCGCTGAAACCACCGTTCAAATACACCGGGGAGTGCGCGATGACGAGCGCGATGCCGATATCGTAGGTCACGATCTGGTATTGCTGTCGATAGGCGATGCCGTTGTTGGGGCTCGCCGGATTGTTGACCGTGAACGTTCCGGTCGCGCTCGGATAGTAGAACGCGGAGCCGTAGAGACTGACCCCCGTCCGCAGGTCGGGTAACTTCTCGATCCCGCCCCCCACGGCGTTCAGATTGGGATCTCCGTAGTTGTTGCTGATCTGGAGGTAGCCGACACCGACGTAGATGCGGGGAGCGGCGACCTGATACTCCAGGCGCGCATCGAAGGTGTTCTGTCGCGCGAGAAACACCGGCGTGAATGCAGTGCCGCCGTCGATGGTCGCGAATTGCGTGTAGTGGTTGCCGAACGCGTCGGTGGCGTTACTGTTGGTGACGTACGTATCTTGGCGGAAATCCGCTTTCACGGCGATCGCCGAGTTCTTCGGTGCATACGCCGCGCTCAGCAGATAGGTGTCGCAGTACCCGCCGGCCACGTACTCGTTGTAGTTCGTGGGTCCCGACCACGCGGCTTGGACGAAGCCCGTGTACGAGCGTTCCGCAGGCACCGGGGTGGGCGCCGGCGTGGGGATCGGTGGCGGGGGCGGCAGCGTCGGCCGAGCCGTCGGCACCGGGGTCGGCGGTGG
>Ga0209415_10013432_pt1 | contig 13507 bp, 13 predicted proteins | sample PeaSoiSIISIP2007_FD_187696 | JGI IMG/M metagenome (GOLD analysis project Ga0209415, IMG submission 187696) | Peat soil microbial communities from Weissenstadt, Germany - SII-SIP-2007 (SPAdes) (version 2) | ecosystem: Environmental > Terrestrial > Soil > Wetlands > Peat | place: Germany... | reverse complement strand
CATTGGTCCGATGTTCGCGGGCCTGGTGCTGGCGGTAGTGGTGGCGTTCCTGTGGCCGGATACGTATATTTCCCAGGCGGTCATGCGGATCGACACCGTGGACGTCCCCAGCGGACGAGGCGACCTGAAGGTGCAAACCACTGGCTGGAGCGCCATCCAAAGTGCCCAGTTCGACCGCAATGCCATTCCTCGTACGGCCTCCCAGTTGGGAGTGAAGCTTTTCCGCCCTGCTGGTGGGAATTCCTCTTGGGCGGGCACGCTCGCCGCCACTCTGACTTGCACAAAGCAGAATCTCAACAACGTTTGGTTGGGTCAAGTCGACCTGTCCAAGCTCCCTGTGAACGCTTGGACCGATGTCATGCTGCCATTGCCAACAGCGCTTGCCACTGCGGACTCGGGAGGGGCCTGCCAAATCGAATGGGACTTGAACGGCAATGGCACCACCCAGGAATATGGCTTCGACCACATCCTGTTCCGGTCCGCCATCGATACCGGAGCGCCCTCGCTGGCAGGTCGCAATGGTGGGAGGAGCGGGTCCGCCAAGGACACGTCTTGGCAAATCGGCGTTCAGAGGATCGTTGCCGTGGACGACTCCAATTGGATCACCCTTGTACCCAACAGCGGCGTATTGGACTCTATTTCCTTTGAATTCAGCGACCCCAACGGCGGAAATCTTTCTGGCAGTTGGCAGATCCGAGCCTTGGACAGCAGTTGGAGCCAATCCGGCAGCTTCGCCAGCACCGATAGCATTGCCGTGGGTGTGGTTTCCCTCCCTGCCAGGCCGTTCCAAATGAAGGTTCAGCTCGGGATTCCATCCATCCAAGTGGAATGGAACGTGCTTTTGCCCGATGATCCCATCCCTGCAACTGCGTTGCCCACCACCACAAGCTCACAACCGTGAATCCTAGGATCATTCTCATTGGCTTTTCTTTCCTTGCGCTAGAAGGATGCATGACAGGCGGGGAAAATCAGGAGAGCTGCTTTTCGCATATAACGAGTCCTGCAGTAGCAGGAAACTCCATCATGTCACAATATCCGAAATATATTTCCAATCCCCGAGCCTATGTGGTCGGGGATGCGTTCATCTATGATGTTTGGACAGTTGGTAGTTATTCGCCGACTGAAGGGTGTTCTCAAACCGCCGTCCAGTATAAAATCTTAAATGTGAAAGGGGATTCCCTGCAGATTCAAGAAACGTCATCCGAAAAGGATATTATTTATTCTTTGCGTATCGGGGACTCTATTGTACCCAAATCATTTACACCATTTTCCAATCCTTTCGGATTCCCGCAACAATTTCGCGATTCCTTGTATCATATTTCTTTCCAGGGGGATAGTCTTTTTGCTGTCGATCAAGTCGCCCTGTTTGATACAAAATTTGGCCTGCTGGATGGAATGAGTTATGCGAATGGTGGCTCGCAGCGTGTCATCTTGTCAAAATACAATACCATAACAGTTCCTCTTTCTGTGATTACCCAATGGGATGATTCGATTGCCTCTTGGATCAAGAAAAGTTTGTAGCCATGAGTGATCACTTCCGTCGATGATCGCCTAGGCTTTTCGCTAGTATGAATGGAGGCTGGCTGGGGCCGGGGGTTCAGCCTATCCGGATCCGGTCTCCCAGTGTTTCCGCGAGATGGAGCGCAAGCGCGTCCGGAGACGGTAGGGTTCGCCAGGGCCGGTCGTCCTGGGGGCGGGTGCCGGTCAACCAGGCCTCCAACCGGTCTCCTCCGGGCCCCAGGCGGATGGAGCCGTGCTGGAGCATCGCTCTCTTTCCCAGCCGACGCGCCGAACCCACCCACTTGATCCCGCGCCATTTGAGTTCGTGCCGGCTGGTGGAGGCGAAGCAGGGAGCCGGCCCCAGGCCCAGCGGGTCCCGGGTGCTCCCCCCGCGCTCCAGGCTCAGATCCTGGATCCCCGCCCTCCGTCCCGATTCCAGGAGCCAGGCCCCGAAGAATTCCTCGGGACCCAGTCGACCTCCCTGGAAGGCAGGGTGGTCCAGCGGGAAAACCACCGCGTAGGTGAGTTCGTCCTGGTGCCAGACGGCGCGCCCTCCCGTGGGGCGCTTCACCCATCCCGCCGGAGCGTCGGGGTCCGAAGCGGGGTTTCTCCTCCAACCGTCCCAACGGGGTGCCAGTGCGACCTCCGGGGTCTGCCCGCGCCCGAGGCTCACGGTGGGTTCGTCCCACAGGTAGAGCCGCAGGGAGGGAACCCGAAGGTCGGGGGAAGACTCGGCCTCCATGGAGAGGAACGCCTCCTCGTCGCGGCGCATATGGCTCTCTCCCGCCCCCCCGTGGAGCGGTTCGATCCTCAGTTCCATTCCGGGACGGCTCCGGGCACGGGCTAACGGCAGGTGGTGCAGACCGCGATGCTCGCGATCACCAGGGAGAGGACCATGGAGACCCCCATCAACTTCAGGGCACGGCAACGCAAGGCCGTCTCCAATCCTTGGTCGGGCACCCGCTGCGTACCGCATCCCAAATCCCAGGCTCCCAGGGCGGCCAGCACGACACAGGTGCTGGTCCACGCCTCCAGAAGGCACAGGAAGCTTCCAAACAGCGGGAGAACCAGCGCCCACATCCACAGGGGATCGACCTCCGCCCAAAGCATCCAGCCACCCGCGGCGATCGTGACCGCGAGCCCCGAAAGCCCGAGCAACAACCGCGACCGTCTCCCCCTTCGGCAAAGGTTCACGACGGCCAACTGTTTGGAGGCGCATTGCATCTGGCGGCATATGATACTCGGTGGCGCAGGCTGCAGCCACCGGATCGCGCCAAGAGCGGCATCATTTTTCAAAACCGTGACAAAACACGATCGTCCCTGGGCCGCATCCCCGCGACCGGGCATATTGGCCTCATGCCAACTCGACAGGGTTCCTTCCGATTCGCGCAAAGGGCGGGATCATTCGCCTGGGAGACGGTCCGCGGCATCCAGCGGCCCCGGCTTCTGACCCACATCGTGACCTTCCGGTGCAACGCCCGCTGCCAGATGTGCGATTCCTGGAAACGCGACGGCCGTACCGACCTGGACGCCTCCGCCATCGAAGCCCTCTACCACAAGCTGCCCAAGCTGGACGCGGTGCGGCTGACCGGCGGCGAGCCGTTCGTCCGTCCCGATTTCGCCCGCATCGCGACCTCCGCGCAGAGGATCCTGCGGCCCCTGGCCCTGCACATCACCACGAACGGATTCCTGACCACCCCCATCGCGGACTATTGCGGCAAACGCGACCCGGAGATTCCGCTCCAATTGCTGGTGTCCCTGGACGGATGCGAAGAGAACCACGACCGCATCCGAGGACACAAGGGGGCGTTCCGCAGCGTCATGGCCACCCTGCGGGCGGTGTCCGCGCTGGCCAAGGACGGGAACATCCGCCTGTCGGTGAACCAGACCATCGTGGACGCCTCTGGAATCGAGGACATCCCCGTCCTGTCCGATCTGCTGCAGGAGCTGGGCGCGACGCACCAGGTGGTTCTCGCCTACGAGGCTTCGGGGACCTACAGCGAGGATTGGAGCGAGGAGACCTCGCGCGGGCAGATCGGGAACTTTACCCCTCTCGCCAAGCTCGACCCCGCGGCCCGGGAGCGACTGCTCTCGGCCATGGAACGGATCGAGTCCGGTGCGAGTCCCGAGGTTCGCCTGGCCAAGTCCTACTACCGCAAGGGTCTGTCCGAACGGTTGCGCGGTGCCACCGCGACGGCACCGCCGTGCGCCGCCTTGGGACGCCATCTGCGGCTTTCCCCGGACGGCTCGGTGCCGGTCTGCCAGTTCAATCCGGCCCGGGTGGGAGACCTTTCCCGCCAGGACCTCGCCCAGGTGTCGTCCACCGCGGTCTTCCGCGAAGCCCGGGAGTGGGTGGAGAAATGTCCGGGCTGCTGGGCCGAGTGCGAAGTCCTCCCCAGCGCCATCTACTCCGGCGACCTGCTCCGCTACGGACTGGGGCTGGGTCCGCGTCGAACGGTTCCCGCACAGCAGAGCGAAATCCAGCCCGCCAGCAGCAGCACTCCCCCCACGGGAGTGACGGCTCCCAGTCCCCGGACCCCGGAGAGGGCCAAGGCGTAGAGGGAGCCGGAAAACAGCGCTGAACCGGCCGCGAGCAGCCGGTACGGGAGGCGCAGGGAGGGCACCCCCGCGCGGTCGGCCAGGGCCAGGGCGAGCAGGACCGCGGCGTGGACCAGATGGTACTGCGCCCCGGTGGTCCAAACGGCCATCAGTTCCGGCGGCAGCCGGGTACGGAGGGCATGGGCCCCGAAAGCCCCGAAAGCCACGGCCATCGCTCCCCAGATTCCAGAAAATCGAAGCATCAGGTTCTCCTCCATCCGCCGTGGGGGCGCAAAGGGTCCAAGTCCAAGGTGTCCGGCTCCAAGGCCAAGCCGTCCAGGAGATCGGCGATGACCGCGCCGGTGCGGGGAGCCATGGAGATCCCCGACCGGTAGTGGCCCGAGGCGACGAAAAGTCCCGGTTCCAGCCGACCCACGTGGGGGACCCTGTCGCGGGTGCGGGGACGGATCCCGGCCCACGACTCCACGGCCTTGGAAAGATCGAGCCCGGGAAGGAGTTGGCGCAGACGGGACTGGAGATCGGCGAGACCCTCGGGCGTGGTTTCCTCCGAAACGACTCCGTGCTCCATGGTGGCCCCGACCACCGACCACTCGCCTCGGGGAACCACGTAGAAGACGTCCTCCAGGTGCAGCATGCAGTGGAGTCCGTGGAGGGCGGGAACCCGCGCCAATTGGCCGCGCACCGGGACCAGGTTGGCCCTCCACCCGACGGATTCCAGGATCGGGCCCGTCCAAGGTCCGGCGGCGACCACGGCGTTGGGCGCCCGGAACGCTCCATGGGCGCAGGAGGCGACCCATCCCGCGCCGTCGCGTTCCAACCGCACCGAGCCGGAGTCTTCCAGGACCCTGGTCCCCGAAAGCCGGACCGACTCCAGCAGGGCGGCCATGAGCTCGCCGGGCCGGATCCACCGCTCGCCGGGGAACCGGAAGATCCTCCAGGGACGGTCGCCCAGCGACCCGGCCAAGGCGCGGGGCGCGGTCCGGGTCTCCTCCCATCGCGAGGGATCCGATTCCGTTTCCAACCTGAGACGGAATCTGTCGGCCCTGCCGCCGTGGCAGAAGAAGCACCAGTCGTCGCCTTCCTCCAGGCCCACCTGCATGGAGGACTCGCGGGACAGCGCCCGGACCCAGTCCGGATAGGCCTCGAGGGACCGGGTGTAGAACATCCGGCCGGGCACCCGGGAACGTGCCGCGCCGCGGGAGACCAGGATCCCGGCAGCCGCGGAAGACGCGTGGGAAGCCGCCACGTCCCTCTCCAGCACCAGCGGCCGCCAGCCCCGCGAGGCCAGTTCCCGCGCCACCGACAACCCGGCGATGCCGGCGCCCAGAACCAGCACGTCCCGATCGTTGCCCACGGAGGCCAAGCTACAGGCCGGGAACCGACGAATCCACCACGGACCTCAGATCCGGCGGACTTCGCGCACCAGGAGGCTCAGGCCTTCGCGCCGCGCCGGGCTTTCGCACAGACCGGGCAGTGCGGAGGCCACGACCAGGGCGGGATCGTACACCGCCACCGCGAACCGGTCGCCTTCCCGCAGGAAGGTGGATTCGCCGAACGGAGTGTAGCGCGTGGCCCCGATGGTGATCACGGCCCGATCGGGACGACCCGCGGCGGAAAGCAGCGCCGGAAGATCTTCCAGTGGGCCTTCGTCGGCCTGGCTGGACAACTTCCGCTCCATCCATTCCACGAGGGCGGGGCCGTAGAGGGTGTAGCCCCGCACCGGGCTGTCCTGCCCGTAGGCCTGCCACGTCCCCTCCCGTCCCAGGAAGGAGGCGATGCGGAATCGGTCCAGGGCGCAGCCCGGGACGAGCCCGTCGGAGAGGGAGATCCGGTCGGCGGACAGGCCCTTGGAGCCGGGCCCCCAGTTCTTCTTGTGGCTGATCTTGGGAGCGCCTTCGCGGCGGATGGAGGCGTCGTCGAAGGCGGCGAAGGCGGTGGGGCGGATGCGGACCCCTCCGGAGGCATCCCAGGAAAGATCCGCGAAAAGCGCCACCTCCGGCTCCCCCTGGACCTGGGCTCCGTCGGGCAGGGAGAGCAGGGAGGAAGAGACGGGGTCCGCGGCGAGGAAATGCCCCGGGATGGGCAGGTGGAAGGGGAAGATCCCCTTGGGGCCCTGGCCGGACATCTTCAGGGCGGCGAAATCCCGGATCTCCCCCGCCTGCTCCAGGTGTCCGGCGAAGTTCCCCGCGACGCCGAATCCCGCGTAGGGGCGTTGGGTTCCCGTCATGTTCCCTCCAGGAGCAGAGATAGGTCGAGTGGAGGCGCCGAGTGGGTCAGGGCGCCCAGAGAGGCGAATTCCGCTCCCGCCGCAGCGTAGGCACCCAGGGTGTCCAGTCTGAGCTCTCCGGAAACTTCCAGGCTGAACGAGGCGGCACCGGCGTTGCGCAGGGAGACCGCCCGAGACACGTCGCCGGGGGTGAAGTGGTCCAGGAGCACCCGCGTCAGGGGCAGGTCCAGGAGGGTTTCGAACTCCGCGAGGGACCGGACTTCCACGATCACGTCCGCGCCGGCCGGCCGGGACCCGAGCGCCAGCATGGCCGCCGGGCGCACCCCTCCCGCAGCCTGGGCGTGGTTCTCCTTGATCAGGACGGCGTCCCAAAGACCCATCCGGTGGTTGGATCCCCCGCCCACCCGGATGGCCCATTTTTCCAGCTCGCGCTGGCCGGGGCTGGTCTTGCGGGTGTCCAGGACCCGGCAGGTGGGTCCGGCCACCGCCTGGTGGATCCGGGCCTGGGTGGCCACCCCGGACAGGTGCTGCGCGAAGTTGAGGAAGACTCGCTCGCCTTCCAGGATGGCCCGGGTGGGGCCCTCCAGGGAAAGCACCTCGTCACCCGCCACCACGCCGGATCCATCCTGGCGCATGACCGAAAGTTCGACGTCGGGGGCTCCGGCGACCGGGTCCACGGCGCCCAATTCCGAGAAGACCAGCCGAGCCAGGGACATCCCGCACAGCGTCCCCTCCTGCTTCGCGACCACCCGGGCCCGACTGCGGTGGCCGGGTGGCAGGACGAGTCGGGAGGTGAGGTCTCCGGTACCGATGTCCTCCTCCAACGCCAGTCGGACGATGCGGCCAGCGGCGGCTTCGGGAAAATCCAGCATGTCCCGCCCAGAGTAGTTCCTTCCCTCCGGGGTGGGCAAGGGCGGGCAAAGCTTGCCCGCCCGACGCCGAGAACCGTGCCCTCCGACGCATCCCGATTGCTTGGCCCGTGGCTTGCGTGAGGTGCCATCACCGTGTTGAAGATCAAAGACATCATCGCTCTGGCGGCACTGGCCGTGGTGAGCTTTCCGGTGGTCCTCCTGGGTGTTCTCCTGTGGACCGGGAATGTCCGACTGGTCTTCGGCGCCGACGCCCAGGACCCGGCGGCCCGCGCCCGATTGCTGGAACGGCCGGAAGACATCCCGGGCGCGACCCGACCATCGATGGACACCTCCCGCCTGGGCATGACGGATTCGGCCATGCTGCTTCGGGCCGCCGACCTGGACCGCAGGGATGCGGAGGCGATGCGGGAAGCCGCGAGGGTGGACATGCTCCGGCAGGACGACGCCAGGATCCGGGACACCATCCGGGCCGAGCGCCAGCGCCTGGAAGCCATCCTGGGCAAGGGGGATTCCCTGGAGTCCTCCCGGACGGCCGTCCTCGCCGGGACGTTCTCCGGAATGAAGCCGGACCAGGCCGCCAAGATCCTCACCGCCCTCGACGACATCCTCGTGACCGCCATCCTGCGCAAGATCCCGGACGATCGGCCTCGGGCCAAGATCCTCGCGGCGATGGGAAAGCTGGACGTGCAACGGGCGGCACGGGTCTCCCAACTCCTGGCCGGTTCCTCCCCGTTGATGGGGAAAACTTCCCCTTCGGAATCGAACAACGAGGCCTCGCGACCCCAGAATGCGGTGGCCGACACCTCGAAGAACGGAAAGTCGGGAAGCGCGACGGGTGCCCCGCCGGCGACTTCCCCGAAAACGGAGACGAAACCATGAGCTCCTCGCTGCTCCAGCTCCTCGCCGGCCCGGCAGGCGGACAACCACAGCTCCCCCCGGGGCCCCAGACGATCGGCGTCGCCTTGGCGTCGGGCGGCGCGCCCGCGACGGGCGGAAACGCGACCGCCACCAGCGGGCAGACACCGTCGACGGCTGGATTCCTCCAGGTGCTCGACATGTTGCTCTCCTCCGCGCCGCTGACCCAGACGGGCAGCACTTCGGTTTCCGGTTTGCTCGTGCAGACCTCGGTCACCAGCACCTCCAGCGATGCCTCCAAGCCCACCTTCCAGGAACAGGATCCGACCTCTCCGGCTCCGCTGGACCCGACGCTTTGCGCCAACATCGCGTCCCTGCTCCAGGCCCTGGGCTTCCAGGTGCGTCCCGAGGACGTCGCCCAGTTGAGTCCCATGGACCAGCGCCAACTGGACTCGGCGTTGGAGTTCGCCACCCGCAACCTGCAGAAGGGCATGGATCCCTCCCAGGTCGCCGAATGCACCGCCCTGCTCCTGCCGCGACCCTGGCCGCTGGACGACAGGGACGGGACACCGACCAGCGCCGCGACCTCCGTCGGCGGACAGAAGACCGCGAAGCTTCCGGACGGGTACCTCCAGCTTCTGGCCTCCACGCAGGCCCAGCTCCACGCCGCGGTCGATCCACCCGCAGCTTCGGTTCCCGGGGGAGGGCAAAAACCCGTGCAGGCCGCGCTCGCGCTCCAGGTGGAGACGACCCCGGCCGCCGCCCAGCAACCCTCCCCGAAGACTTCGGTTCCCGTCGCGGCGCAGACCTCCGTCGCCGCCGCCGCGGTCGCGGCGCCCACCGTCCCGCAGCCCGCCGCGCCGACCGCGAAAGCGAGTTCCACCGATCCCGCCCTCCAGGTCCTCCAGGGGCTCCAGCAGGACCCCGGTCCCGACAACTCCCAGAACATGGGGGTGCAGGTCCCGGCCAAGCAGCTGACGCCCGGCGGCCCGGCCAGCGAATTCATCGGACGCCAGGTCCTGGAGAAGGTCCAGATCCAGTTGTCGTCGGGGAGTCGGGAATTGTCCCTGCGGCTGTGGCCGGAGGAGCTCGGCGAAGTCCGCTTGTCGCTGCGCATGACGGACACCGACAAGGTGCACGCCCACATCGTGGTGGACAACGACCAGGTCCGCCAGGCCATGCTCGATTCCATGCCCCAGTTGCGCGACGCGCTGATCAAGCACGGCATGGACCTGGAAAAGATGTCCGTCTCCGTCGGCCAGAAGGACGCCGGCTCGGCGAACTCCGGCACCGACGGCGGGGAAGACGGGAACGGCGACGGAACCCGGCGCAACGGCCGAGGCGGCAGGACCGGAGACGAGGAAGTCCTGGTCGCGCTGCCTCTCGCGCTGGGGGTGGACACCGGCCGACGCGATGGACTCAACACCTTCGACCTCTGGAGCTGAACATGACCACTGCCACCACTGCGACCACGACCACTCCGTCCCTGAACATCCCGAACTACGTGCAGAGCCTGCAGACCGCGAGTTCCAAGACCGCGGCCAGCACGGCGAGCTCGACCGCCACCGGAAGCTCGACCCTGGACGAGAACGCGTTCATGAAGCTGATGATCACGCAGCTCCAGAACCAGGACCCGTCCAACCCCGCCGACGACCAGCAGATGGCGGCGCAGATCGCCCAGTTCACCTCCCTGGAATCCCTCCAGAACATCCAGACCTCCATCCAGGGCCTGGGCACAACCATCTCGGACGCGACCACGGCGCAGACCGCCGCCGCCAACTCCGCCTCCATGGGATCCGCGGTCTCCCTGCTCGGGCAGAGCGCCCAGTTCAAGCTGACCACCGTTTCCCCGCCCTCCTCGGGCCAGACGGAGTCCATCCAGGTCCAGGCGACCGCCGGATCGGTGCTCGCGATCAAGGACTCCACGGGAAAGACCCTGCGCACCATCCCGTTGGACGGGACCAACACGGACGGCAGCAGCATCCTGGATTCGAACGGCAACGGCACGGCGACCTGGGACGGGAAGGACGACAACGGCGCCGCCGTCGCGGCCGGTACCTACACCCTTTCGGTCCAGGATTCGGCGAGCGGAGCGTCCACCGGCTACGCCTACTCCACCGGAACGGTCACCGGCGTCGGGCAGGACGCGAACGGCACCACGCTGCAGACGGCGTCGGGAACGTTCCATCTGTCCGACCTGGTGCAGGTGGCTTCCTCCGGCACCACCTCCACCGCTTCGTCGGCCAACAGCGCGGCCGCCAGCGAGGCCATCGCCCTCATCGGGCACACCGCGAAGTTGCGCGACCCTTCGGCCACCCTCGCGGACCGCTCCACGGGGACTTCGTGGACCTTCAACGCGACCTCCAGCGTGGCCCAGGGCGAGATCCTGGACTCCTCGGGGAACGTGGTGGACACCTTCTCCACCTCCGGGCAGAACCCGGACGGATCCTCCATCCTGACTTCGGACGGATCCGGATCCTACACCGGCGCCTTCCAGTGGAACGGCCTGACGAGTTCCGGATCCCAGGCTCCCCTGGGAACCTACACGCTGAAACTGGTCGGGGCCGACGGGACCACCCAGCAGGGCGCCGCCTACAAGCAGGTCACCATCGACGGCACCGGGTTCGATTCCTCCGGCCAACCGGTCCTCCTGTCGGGGAACAACGCCTGGTCCCTCTCCACCCTCTACACCGTTTCCTGATCACCGTCCGCAAAGGATCCCAGCCATGATGCAGTCACTGAATTCGGGCATTTCCGGCCTGAGCAGCCTCCAATCGGAAATGAACGTGATCGGCAACAACATCTCCAACGTGAGCACCACGGGGTACAAGGCGAGCCGCATCACCTTCCAGGACGCGCTTTCCCAGACGCTGAACGGAGCCACGGCACCCGGTGCCATGGCCACCGGCCTGGGGGGGACCAATCCCCTGCAGATGGGCCTCGGGGTGGGCATCGGAAGCATCGACACCCAGTTCGGGCAGGGGAATCTCCAGACCACGGGAAACACCACGGACCTGGCGATCCAGGGTTCGGCCTTCTTCGTGGTCGCCAACGGTCCGGACAAGAGCTTCACCCGGGACGGTTCGTTCTCGCTGGACGCCAACGGCCATCTGGTGATGCCCGGGAGCGGCCTGATCCTGCAGGGGTACAACGCCGACGGCAACGGGGTGATCCCCTCGACCGCCGTCGCCACCGACCTGACCATCCCCTACAACACCCAGGCCCCGGCGAAGGCCACGACGGAAGTCGATTTTTCCCGGAACCTCAACTCCAACAGCGCCGCCGACGGCACCGTCACCACCAGCGGCAAGTTCCTGGCTCCGACCGACGGGACCATGGCCCTGACCAGCCTCTCCAACGCCCAGGGCCAGCCCCTCCTGATCCAGGCCACGGACAACCTGACCTTTTCCGCGCTGAACGTGGGAACGGGAAAGACCGTGACCGCGAGCTTCCCCGTGGTCGCGGGCACGACGCTCAACCAGCTGGCCGCCTCGCTGCAGACCTTCCTGAGCACCACGGCGGGTTCGGCCGGCACCGCCGTCACCGTGAACGCCGCGACGGGCCAGCTCCAGATCCAGGCCGGGGCCACCGCGATCTCACAGTTCCAGGTCTCCACGGTGCGTCCGACCTCGGATTCCCTGGTGGCCAACGCCTTCTCCTACCCGTCCACCATCCCCTCGGGAACCACCCAGTCCAGCGAGGCCTTCCTGCGCCCCGCCGTCGCGACGGACCTCATGTCCAACGTGGTGGACAGCAACGGCGCCTCGCTGGGGTTGGCCACCGGCGACACCATCGGCATCTCCGGTTCCGTGGGCGGAGCCGCGACCACGCAAGGGACCCTGGCCTACACGGCCGGGACCACCCGGATGGGGGACCTCCTCACCGCCATCCAGAACCAGTTCAAGCTGCCGCAGACAGACGGCACGCTGGAAAACAATCCCACCGTGTCGTTGAACGCTCCCGGTGCCGCGAACAACATCGACGAGGGGGCCATCGTGGTGCGTGGGCTTCCCGGCACGGCGTTCGCCCTCACCAACCTGTCCATCCAGGCCACCGACCCCAATCCCGCGGCCTCCGCGGCGCCGGCCAACTTCAACGCCAACACCGCCTTCACCCCGACCCAGAAGGCCACCGACGCGGGGTCGGTCACCACCTCGATCACCGCCTACGACGCCAACGGAGCGCCCCACAACATCTCCGTCACCTTCACCAAGTCCCAGGTGACAGACCAGTGGTACTGGAAGGCCGCGGTCGCGGGCACCGAGCAGATCGATTCCGGCGGGTCCGGAAAGCTCACCTTCGGCGCCGACGGCACGGTTTCGTCCTTCACCTTCGACGACAACTCCGGGAAACTGACCATCGACCCCAAGGACGGCGCGGTGCCCATGGCGATCGACCTCAACCCCGGGAGCTCCGGCCAGTTCACCGGGCTCACCCAGTTCGACGCCGCGAGCACGGCCGCCGCCACCAACCAGGACGGACACACCATGGGGTCCCTCCAGAGCATCTCCATCGGGACCGACGGGATCATCACGGGACAGTTCTCCAACGGCGTCACCCAGTCGCTGGCCCAGGTGGAGGTGGCCGACTTCACGAACCCGGAGGGGCTGACCAAGGAGTCGGATTCCGTCTACGGACAGTCGCCCAACTCCGGCGAGCCCGTCTACGGCCGCCCGGGCAGCCAGAGCACGTCCACGATCGCCTCGGGATCGCTGGAGGGATCCAACGTGGACCTGGCCGCCCAGTTGACGGAAATGATCACCACCCAGCAGGCGTATTCGGCCAACGCGAAGGTGATCACCACCTCCAGCCAGATGCTGCAGACGCTGAACACGATGGGCGGTTGATTTCCGTTCCGATGAGTGCGACAATCTCCGGACACGAGGAGACAAGACATGTCGGCTGCGCCCAAGGAAGACAAGAAGGAGGAACCCGCCGAGGGGGCGAAGCCCCGCGCGGGACGGAAACTGGGCCCCATGCTGGGCGCCGTGGCCCTGGTCCTGGTCCTGCAGGCGGGACTCGCCTTCGGGGTGGTGCGGTTCCTGGGCATATCCGACCACGGGGCGGGAAGGTCCGGGCACGCCAAGTCCTCCGACGACGACGGGTCCGGGGACGGTAACGATCCCAAGCCGGGTTCGGCGCCCAAGAACCTGCAGTGCGTGGACAAGCCGCTTTCCAAGACCGTGACCATCGCCGGCACCGAGGCCAAGCGCTACCTGAAGGCCTCCTTGTGCCTGGAGTACGACGCGGACAAGTACAAGGACCTGCCCAAGGAGATCGAGCCGCAGATGATGCGGGTGGAGGCCACGGTGAACCGCATCCTTTCCTCCGCGAGCTTCCAGCAGGTGGCGGACCCCAAGGCCCAGGACACCTTGGCGATGCAGATGGATTCCGAGATCAACCAGCTTCTCAAGCCCGACAAGATCCAGATCCACGCGGTGCTGGTCACCGAGTGGCTGGTGCAGTAGGAGACCGCCGTGGGCGACATCCTGTC
>Ga0209415_10013431_pt1 | contig 13507 bp, 7 predicted proteins | sample PeaSoiSIISIP2007_FD_187696 | JGI IMG/M metagenome (GOLD analysis project Ga0209415, IMG submission 187696) | Peat soil microbial communities from Weissenstadt, Germany - SII-SIP-2007 (SPAdes) (version 2) | ecosystem: Environmental > Terrestrial > Soil > Wetlands > Peat | place: Germany... | reverse complement strand
TCAGTCAACACTGGGTCAGTCAACACTGGGTCAGTCAACACTGGGTCAGTCAACACTGGGTCAGTCAACACTGGGTCGGTCAACCTGCTCACCGCCGGCCAGCGCGAGCTCCGGGGGCTGCGCTGGAACGAGATCGCGGTCGTGCTGCAGAGCTCGATGAACGCCCTCAACCCGGTGCTGTCCATCAGCACCCAGTTCTCCGACGTGCTGCGCGCGCACCGGCCGGACATGAGCCGCGCCGGCCGGCGGGCCCGGTCGGGCGAGCTGCTCGAGATGGTGGGCATTCCCGCCGACCGGCTGAGCAGTTACCCGCACGAGCTGTCCGGCGGGATGCGGCAGCGGGTGATGATCGCCACGGCGCTCGCGCTCGACCCGTCGGTGGTGATCATGGACGAGCCGACGACCGCGCTGGACGTGGTGACCCAGCGCGAGATCCTCGAGGAGCTCATGGCGCTGCGCGACCGGCTGGGCTTCGCCGTGCTGTTCATCTCGCACGACCTGTCCCTGCTGGCCGAGATCGCCGATTCCATCGCGGTCATGTACGCGGGCCGGCTGGTGGAACGGGCCGGAGCCAACGCGGTCTTCCGCGCGCCGCGGCACCCGTACTCGCTGGGGCTGCTCAGCTCGTTCCCCGCCTTGCACGGGCCGCGCCAGGCCATGGAAGGCATCCCCGGGTCACCGCCCGACCTGCGGAACATGCCCTCGGGATGCCCCTTCCACCCGCGTTGCGGGTATGCGTTCGACCGGTGCCGCACCGACCCGCCGCCGCTGCTGGACCTGGACGCGGGCACCCGGGCGGCCGCGTGCTGGCTGCAGGACGGCCGCGTGGACGTGCCCGCCGAGCTGGCCCGCCCGGCCCCGGCTGCGGCCCCGGCCCCGCAGGCTACGGCCCCGGTCCCGGTCCCGCCGGCCCCAGCTACGGCTGCGGCTGCGGCCCCGGCCCCGGTCCCGCAGGCTCCGACGGCTCCGATGGGAGGGCGGTCATGACCATCGTTCCCATGGACCGGGCCCAGGCGGCCAACGGCGCCGGCGGCGGCACGCCGGTGCTGGAGGCGCGCGGCCTGACCAAGCATTTCCCCGTGCGCGGCCAACTAGCGAGGCCGCCTGTGGCGGCGGGCCGGGGCGCGCGCCGGGGCGCGCGGCGGGCCGCGGTGCACGCGGTCGAGGACGTGTCGCTCGCGCTGCCGCAGGCCGGCATCACGGCGGTGGTCGGCGAGAGCGGCTCGGGCAAGTCGACGCTGGCCCGGCTGCTGGCCCAGCTGATCAAGCCGACCGCCGGGTCCGTGCTGCTCGACGGCGCGGCGACGCCGGGGCGGCAGCGCTACGCCCGCGCGGTGCAGCTTGTGCTGCAGGACCCGTATTCCTCGCTCAACCCGGTGCACGACGTCCGGTACCACCTGGCCAGGCCGCTGCGGGTGCACGGCCTGGCCAGCGGGGCGAGCCTGGACACCCAGATCGCCGAGCTGCTTGGGCGGGTGGCACTGACCCCCGCGGACCAGTTCGCCGGGAAGTACCCGCACGAACTGTCCGGCGGCCAGCGGCAGCGGGTGGCGATCGCGCGGGCACTGGCCATGCGGCCGCGGGTGCTGCTGGCCGACGAGCCCGTGTCGATGCTGGACGTCTCCATCCGGCTCGGCGTGCTCAACCTGCTGGCGGGCCTGCGCCAACGCGAAGGGCTGGCCATCTTGTACGTGACGCACGACATCGCGTCCGCACGCTACCTGGCCGACGTGATCGCGGTCATGTACGCGGGGCAGATCATCGAGTCCGGACCCGCGGCGCAGGTCACCGACGCCCCGGCCCACCCGTACACGCAGCTGCTGCTGAGCGCCGCGCCCGACCCGGACCGGACGCAGCCGCCGTCGCTGCGGGGCCGGGGAGCGCCGCCCAACCTGATCCGGCCGCCCACCGGCTGCCGGTTCCACCCGCGCTGCCCGTTCGCCATGGCGGTCTGCGCCCAGGAAAAGCCCGCGGCCACCCCGGTCGCCCCGGGACACTCCAGCGCGTGCTGGCTGCACGCGACGGGCCTGACCCCGGCCCAGTCCCGGCCGCTGGGGGAACCGCCGCCCACGCACACCCACGGACCTGGTGGGCCTGGAGAGGAGAAACGATGAACCGGCACGTCACCTAGCGTCACGGCCCGGGAAGGCCCGTCAGGGCCTCGACAGGTCTATGCCGCACCAGAAGTACGAGGCCGCAGGCCGGAGGGATGACAAGCCCGGCCGGTCTCGCACGTACCACGTTATGACGGACCCCGACACGGTCACCATGACAGGCCGGCGACAGCCGGCCGGGCAATGGGAGTTTAGACATGAATCACAGAACTGTAAAAGCCCTGGCTGCGGCGACCATCCTGGCGATGGGCGTGGCGGCCTGCAGCAGCTCGAGCTCATCATCATCTTCGGCTGCGACATCGTCGTCCAGCAAGCAGGGTCCTCCCCTGGTCATCGTCGACAACACCGGCCAGGTGTTCGCGCAGACGTTCAACCCGTACGTCTCGACCTCGCTGGGCGTCGAGGACAACATGCAATCGATGACCTACGAGCCGCTGTTCCAATTCAACATCATGCAGCCGACCCAGGCGCCGATCCCCTGGCTGGCCACCGGCTACGCGTGGTCCAACGGCGGCAAGACGCTGACGTTCACCATCCGGCCGGGGGTGAAGTTCAGCGACGGCACGCCGATGACCGCCAGCGACGTGGCGTTCACCTTCAACCTGCTGATGAAGAACACCACCCTGGCCTCGCAGGCTCCCGCCCCGACGCCGCTGCCGGTCAGCGCGACGGCGCCGAACGCCACCACCGCGGTGCTCACGTTCAGCCAGCCCGAATACGCCAACCTGTTCCTCATCGGGTCGACGTACATCCTGCCCCAGCACATCTGGCAGAGCGTGTCCAGCCCGGCCACCTACGCGGACGCCAGCCCGGTGGGCACCGGCCCGTACGAGCTGGCCTCGTTCTCCTCGCAGAAGGTCACGTTCAAGCAGAACCCGTACTACTGGCAGAAGTCCAAGGTGACCGTGCCCGAGGTGATCTTCCCCAGCTACGTGAGCAACACCACGGCCAACCCGGCGCTGGACAGCGGCCAGATCGGCTACGCCGGCAACGACGTGGCCAACGTCGCATCCGATTACCTGTCCGTGAACCCCAGCAACCACACCTGGACGGCCAACCAGCCGTGGTTCGCCGACAACAACGTCGTGACGCTGTGGCTGAACACCACCAAGGCGCCGCTGAACGACCCGAAGGTGCGGCTGGCGATCAGTGCCGGGATCGACCGGACGCAGCTGTCGGCTCAGGGCGAAACCAACTACGAGCCGCCGGCCACGTCGTCGAGCGGGCTGCTGCTGCCGACCCAGAGCGCCCTGCTCGACCCCTCCTACAACAACGACATCTCCCCCACCAGCAACACCGCCAAGGTCACCCAGCTGCTGACCAGCGACGGCTACGCCAAGACCGGCGGCAAGTGGACGAAGAACGGCCAGCCGATCAAGTTCTCCATCGAGGACCCGTCGTCGTACACCGACTACGCCACCGACGCGCAGCTGATCGCCAACCAGCTGAACGCGGAGGGCTTCGAGGTCTCCTTCGACGGGGTCCAGGCCACCCAGTGGTACAACGACTACCCGGTCGGGAACTTCGACGCGATCATCCACTGGAGCAACCAGGGACCGACCCCGTACGACTACTTCGACTACTGGCTGGACAACAACCTGTCCGCGCCGATGGGCAAGCCGGCCGGCAGTGACTACGGCCGGTACGACAACCCGCAGGTCCAGGCGGCCCTGGCGCAGTACGCCGGCACCGACAACACCGCGACCCAGCAGCAGGCGCTGAACACGCTGGAGACCGTCGTCTCCACGCAGGCGCCGGTGATCCCGCTGCTGTACGGAGCGGCCTGGTACGAGTACTCCACCAAGGACTACACCGGCTGGCCGACGCAGTCCAACCAGTACATCGACCCGGTGCCGAACGCCCCCTACATGGAGTACACGCTCTTGCACCTCACCCCGGCGTCCTGAGCTGTACCGGACCATATGAACGACGCCCACGGGGCGCCCGGCCGCACCAGCGGCCGGGCGCAGCCCCGCCCTGCCCATAACCACGGGGCCCAGAACACCGATGACCGCGACCTGCTGGCCGGGCTCGGCCTGGAGGACAAGGTCCGGCTGCTGACCGGCGCGGACAACTGGCGCACGTGCCCGCTGCCCGCCATCGGGCTCCGCCCGATGGTCATGTCGGACGGCCCGGCCGGGGTCCGCGGCCAGACCATGGACGAACGCAACCCGTCGGCGAGCCTGCCCTGCCCGTCGGCCCTCGGCGCCACCTGGGATCCCGGGCTGGTCAGGGAGCTCGCGTTCGCGCTAGGCACCGAAGCCAGGAGCAAGGGCATCGACGTGCTGCTGGCGCCGACCATCAACGTCATGCGCACGCCGCTGGGCGGGCGCGGCTTCGAGTCGTTCGGCGAAGACCCGGTGCTCATCGGCCGGATGGCCGTGGCCTACGTCGACGGGCTGCGCCGGGCCGGGGTGGCCGCGGCGGCCAAGCACTACGTGGGCAACGACTCCGAGACGCAGCGCTGGACGTACGACGCGCGGATCGCCGAGCACGTCCTGCGCGAGCTGTACCTCGTCCCGTTCGAGGCCTGCGTGCGCGAGGCGGACCTGGACCTGGTGATGACCGGCTACAACATGGTCAACGGCGTCACCATGACCGAGCACGAGCCGCTGCTGTCGGCCATCCTCAAGGACGAGTGGGGGTTCCAGGGCGTGGCCCTGTCCGACTGGCACGCCGCGCGCAGCACGGTCGCGACCGCGGTCGCCGGGCTCGACCTGGCCATGCCCGGCCCCGCGGGACCGTGGGGCGGCCAGCTCACGGCGGCGGTGCGGGCCGGCGAGGTCAGCGAGGACGAGGTCGACGCCAAGGTCCTGCGCATCCTGCGGCTGGCCCGCCGGGTGGGAGCGCTCGGCCGGGGCAGCGCCACCGCGAACGGCGCTGCCTCGAACGGCGGGCCGGTGCTTACCGACCCGGCGCTGCTCCGCCGGTGCGCCGCGGCGGCGTTCACGCTGCTCAGGAACGAGGGCGGCGGTGCTGGCCGGGGGGGACGGCCCCCCCAAGCCCCCCCGATACTGCCGCTCGATCCGGGCACGATCCGCCGCATCGCGCTGATCGGGCCCAACGCGGTCAGCCCGGTCACTCAGGGCGGCGGCAGTGCCACCGTCCCCCAGGTCAGCGTGTCGACCCCGGCCGACGCGCTGACCGAGGCGCTGGCGGGGCAGGCCCAGGTGACCGTGCGGGCGGGCTGCGTGACCTGGGACATCGTGCCCGAGCCCGAACCCGGGCTGCTGCGCGACCCGGACACCGGCGAGCCCGGCGTCCGGCTGGAATTCCGCACCGAGAACGGTGAGCTGGCGGGCACGGAGCGGCGCACCGCGACCATGTTCACCTGGTGGGACGGCCTGCCGGCGGGCATCGGCTGGGGCGGCCGCGGCACGATCGTGCTCCGTGCCCGCTACCGGGCCGCCCACGGCGGCCCGCACGTGATCGGCGCGGGCGGGGTGGGCCGTCTCACGCTCACGGTCGACGGGACGCAGGTCGCGGAGGGACATCCGGGCGTGCCCGCCGACCCGGTGGAGGTCATGGCGCGGCCCGGCGAGGTCAGGGTCACGGTGAACCTGGTGCAGGGCCAGGAAGCCGAGGTCGCGATCTCGCTGCTGCCCGAGGACTGGCCGCAGGGCCCGGTGGCCATCCGGCTGGGCATCGTGCCCGCGCCGGACGCCGACGCGATGCTCCGCGAGGCCGTCGAGGCGGCGCGGAGCGCCGACGCGGCCATCGTGGTGGTGGGGTCGGGGCCGACGACGGAGAGCGAGGGCTTCGACCGCCCCGGGCTTGGCCTGCCCGGCGATCAGGACGAGCTGGTGCGGCGGGTCGCGGAGGTGAACCACCGGACCGTCGTGGTGGTGAACGCCGGCATGCCGGTGCTCATGCCGTGGGCGGACCAGGTGGCGGCGATCGGCTGCTGCTGGCTGCCCGGGCAGGCCATGGGCGACGCGCTCGCGGACGTGCTGCTCGGACACACTGAACCGGGCGGGCGGCTGCCGGTCACCATCCCGGTCGCCGAGGCCGACTGCCCGGTTCTGCACTCGGTGCCGGAACAGGGCCGGCTGGAGTACACCGAAGGGCTGCTGATCGGCTACCGGGGCTATGACCAGGCCGGGAGAACGCCGCGCTTTGCGTTCGGCCACGGGCTGGGCTATACGACCTGGGAGTACTTGTCGGCCGGCGCGGAGTCGACCGCGGTCGGCCCGGACGATGGCCTCGAGCTGACCGTCGTGATCCGCAACACCGGGCCTCGCCGGGGCCGGGAGGTCGTCCAGGCCTACGTGGAGCCGGTCACCGCCGAGGCCGGCCGGCCCGTGCGCACGCTGGCCGCCTTCGCCGCCGCGACCGCTGAGGCAGGTGAGAGTGCTGAGGTCAGGCTCACCGTGCCGGCCCGGGCGTTCGCCCGCTACGACGAGACGGCCCGCGCCTGGACCTGGCCGCCCGGCGAGTTCGCCGTCCGCGTCGGCCGCTCGTCCGCGGACCTGCGCCTGTCCGTCCGGGTCAAGTCTTGATTCTGCCGAACGGAACGGGGTTCACCGGCCCGCGAACGCGCAACTAACCCAGCCAATGAGTGCTGCTCTCTACCGGTTCTTGCAGGTAGAGTGCCGCTCTCACTGGCTCTGGGCGCTCCAGCGGCCGCAGCCGAAGGGATCGCTCACAGCGCGATGAGCCGGAGGGCGGGGTCGAGCCGGCGCAAGTCACCCGGGTCGCGGGCGCGGGCCAGCAGCACTACCACGCGCCGATCATCGCGGTCCAAGGCTCCTAGGGGAGATCGACGTGGGCGGTGAGCGGGAGGGACGCGGACGAGGGGCCCGCGGCCAGGACGAACGAGCCGGGTTCGGTGGACCAGCCCTGGCCGGCCCAGTGCTGGAAGGCGCGCTCGGGGATGGGGATCCGGACCGTGACCGTCTCGCCGGGCTCCGCGTCGGCCGTGGCGAAGCCGGCCAGCCACTTGGCCGGGCGCTCGAGCGCCGAGTCCGGCCGGGAGGCGTAGACCTGGACGACTTCCCGGCCGCGCCGGGAGCCGGTATTCCGCACCTCGACGCGGGCCGAGACCCCGGCGCCGTCACCGGAGAGGGAGATGGACTCGTACGACCAGGTGGTGTAGCCGGTGCCGTGGCCGAACGGGAACAGGGGTTCGCGGCCGTCGCGGTCGCAGGCGCGGTAGCCGATGAACAGGCCCTCGGTGTAGGTCAGCACGCCGTCCACCGGCTGGGTCGACGGCAGCCCTTCCTCGGACGCCGGCCACGTCACGGGCAGCCGCCCGCCGGGCTCGGCGTCGCCGAGCAGCACGTCGGCGACCGCGTCGCCGTACTCCTGGCCGCCGAACCAGGACAGCAGCACCGCCGCCGCGTCCCGGACCCAGGGCAGCAGGACCGGGGCACCCGAGTTCACCACCACCACGGTCCGGGGGTTGGCCGCGATGACCCGGCGGACCAGCTCGTCCTGGCGGCCGGGCAGGGCCAGCGTGCGGCGGTCGAAGCCCTCGCTCTCCACCTGCGCGGTGGTCCCCACCACGACCACGGCCGCGTCGCTGGCGGCGGCCAGGGCGGTGGCCGCGGCGATCTCCTCGTCGTCGGTGCCGTGCGGCGGCACCAGGTTGAGCTGCACGAACGTGCCCAACCCGGCGAACGGCGAGGAGTCCACGTCGTGCTCGGCCACCACGTCGACCGACTGGCCCGCGGCCAGCTGGACCGGGGTCAGCTGCTGCGGCGGCCGCATCAGGGCCTCGGCGATGTCCGCGCCCTCCGGCAGCGCCAAGGTGACGTCGAGGACCTCCGCGCCGTCCACGAGCAGGCGGTAACGGCCGAGGCCGGAGACACCCAGCTGGTACACGCCCCCGACGGTGGCCCGGATCACGCAGCGGACCTCCAGCCGGGCGACCGGCTCGGTGATACCCGCGTTTGCGAACCCGCTCAGCCACATGAACGTGGCCCCGTCGCGCAGTTCCGATCCGGCTAGCTCGCCGGCCCCGGTCAGGAACCGGATCTCGGCGCCGGTCCCGGGGTCGACGGGCCGGACCGGCCGCAGCAGCCAGGGGGCCCGGGCCTCCCCGGCACGCAGGTGGGACGTCACCCCCGGCGCGTAGGTCACGTGCACTCCGGCGGTCCGCAGGCCGTCCAGCGGCGAGATCGTGTACGGCGGGAACACGGTGGCGCTGCCGCCGCCCATGGTCCGCGCGACCTCGGCGTTCGGCCCGATGACGGCCACCCTCAGGCGCCGGTCGGATCCCGGGAGCGCCCCGGGCCGGTATCGCGGCAGCGGCAGGATGCCGTCGTTGCGGGCCAGCACGAATCCGGCCGCCGCGGCGTCGCGCAGCTGCTGAGCGACCGTCACCGAATCCGGGGCGTCCAGGGCCAGCGCGGGCGGGGCGGGGGTGGGGTCGGCCGGAGGCAGTCCGGGTGGGGTGGGGGTGGGGTCGGCCGGAGGCAGTCCGGGCGGGGCGGGGGGATCAGCCAGCGCGCCGACCCGCGCGGCCAGGCGCAGGATCCGGACCACCTTGTCGTCGATGAGCGCCTCGTCGACGGTGCCCTTACCGACCGCCTCGAGGAGGGCGTCGCCCCAGGGGCCGTACTGGCTCGCGGGCCCGGGCATGGCCAGGTCGAGGGCGGCCTGGGCGGCGGCCTCGGTGGCGTGAGCGGCGGTCCAGTCCGACATCACCAGGCCGTCGTAGCCCCACTCGCCGTGCAGGATGTCGCGCAGCAGCGGGCTCTCGGTCATCTGCGACCCGTTGACCCCGTTGTAGGCGGCCATGACCGCCCAGGCACCCTCGTCGCGGACGATGGCCTCGAACGGCGCCAGGTACAGCTCCCGCAGCGTCCGGTCGTCGATGCGGACGTCGACGGTCATCCGCTGCGTCTCGGAGTCGTTGCCCACGAAGTGCTTGACCGTCGCGCCGACACCGGAGCGCTGCAGGCCGCGCACGTAGGCGGCGCCGATCCGCGCGGTGAGCAGCGGGTCCTCCGAGAAGCACTCGAAACACCGGCCCGCGTACGGGGTCCGGTGCAGGTTCACGGTGGGGGCGAGCACCACGTCGACGCCCTTGCGCCGTGCCTCGCGGGCGAGCAGCCCGCCGATCGCCTCGACCCGTCCGGTGTCCCAGGTGGCAGCCAGCGCCGTCCCGCACGGCACGTTCGCGGAGCTGTCCCGCTCGTCCCAGGACTCGCCGCGCACCCCGGCAGGCCCGTCGGACAGGACCAGCCGGCGCAGCCCGGCTTCTGGCTCCGCGTACAGGGCCCAGAAGTCCGCCCCGGTCAGCAGCCGGATCTTCCGTTCCAGCGACAGCCGGCCGACCCGGTGCCGCAGTTCGGCCTCGTCGGGAATGACCACGCCGGTCACGGCGCTGGCAGGTTGACCAGGGAGGCGAGCACGGCGCGGTGCGCGTCGGGGGTGCCGAACGCGATGGAGTCCGCCTTGGCCCGCTTGAGGTAAAGGTGCGCCGGGTGTTCCCAGGTGAAGCCGATGCCACCGTGCAACTGCACGCATTCCTGCGCGGCGTGCACGGCGGCCTCCGAGCAGTACGCCTTGGCGATCGCCACCGCGACCTTGGCGTCGGGGTCACCGGAGGCCAGGCAGGCCGCCGCGTACCGGGACACCGCGCGAGCCTGGCTGACCGCGACCCACACGTCGGCCAGCCGGTGCTTGAGCGCCTGGAACGACCCGACCGGCCGGGCGAACTGACGGCGTTCCTTCACGTAGGCCAGCGTCATGTCCAGGCAGCGCTGGGCCAGCCCGACCTGCTCGGCGGCGAGGACGGCCGCACCCGCGGTCAGCGCCGCCTCCACCGCCTGCGAAGCCGCCGCGCCGGACGCGATCAGCGTGCCGGGGGCGTCGTCGAAGGACAGGTCGCACAGCTGCCTGGTCATGTCCAGCGACACCACCGGCGCCTTGGCCACGCCGGGGGCCGGCATGTCGACCAGGTACAGGGCGTTCGGCACGCCGTCGGCCGGGACCAGCAGCACGCTGGCGGGCAGCGCGTCGGCGACCCCGCTGACCGTCCCGCGCAACCGCGCGACCCCGGTCTGGGCGTCGCCGGGCCGGGCGCCCGCCACCCGGACCGAGACCGGGAACGCTCCGCCCGGCGCGGTGGCGACCGGCACCGCCAGCGTCACCGTCACGCTGCCATCCGCCATCCGGCGCAGCAGGTCGACCGCGGCCCGCGCGGGGGTGAAGGGCGTGCCCGGGGAGATCGCGGCGGTGCTGCGCGGACCACCCGTGGCCGCGTCGGCCGGGATACCCGACGCCACGCTCAGCAGCGCGGCGGTGGCGACCACGGAGCTGCCGAGAAAGGGAACGGGGGCGACGGCACTGCCCAGCGCCTCGGCGGCCGAGCACGCCTCGCGGAAGGAGGCGCCGGCCCCGCCGTCGCGCTCCGGGATGAGCAGCCCGGCGCAGCCCAGGTCACCCGCCACGGCCTGCCACAGCCCATCGTCGTACGTTTCGGCCGACTCGGTGCGGGCCAGCACCTTGTCCAGGCTGCCCCGGTCGGCAAGCAGTGAGCTGAGGCTGTCAGCCAGGGCCCGTTCGGTATCTGAATAAAGGAGATCGGGGAGGTCCGCCTTGTCGCTCATCGCGGCAGGTCCTTCCATGGGATGTCCTTGTCGAGGCGGGGTTCGGGCGGCAGGCCCAGCACGCGTTCCGCGATGATGTTGCGCAGGATCTCCGAGGTGCCGCCCTCGATCGAGTTGCCGCGCGAGCGCAGGTAGCGGTAGCCGGGGCCGCGGCCGAAGAAGGTGGCGTGCTCCGGGCGGCGCATGGTCCAGTCGTCGTAGCGCAGGCCGTCGCCGGCGTTGAGCTCGACGTCGAATCCGGAGATCTCCTGGTTCAGCCGGGCGAAGACCAGCTTGGCCGCCGAACCCTCGGGTCCGGGCTTGCCCGCCGCCAGCTGCTGGCGCATCCGCTCCGCCGCCAGCCGGGCCACCTCGGCGTCGGTCCAGAGCCGCAGAAGCCGGTCATGCAGGCCGGGGGTGCGCAGCTCGGGGCGGGACCGCCAGGTGGCGGCGACCGGGCCGATCATGCCGGCCTCGCGTGGCGCGGCGCGGGAGGCGCCGATGTTGACCCGCTCGCTCATCAGCGTGGCGTTGGCGACCTTCCAGCCCTCGCCGGCCGGGCCGATCCGGTCCTCGTCGGGGATCCGCACTTCGGTCAGGAACACCTCGTTGAACTCGGCCTCGCCGGTGATCTGCCGCAGCGGGCGGACCTCCACGCCGGGAGCGGTCATGTCCAGCGAGAAATAGGTGAGACCCTGGTGCTTCGGCACGTCCGGATCGGTGCGCGCGACCAGCAGCGCGCGCTTGGCCAGGTGCGCCTGCGAGGTCCACACCTTCTGCCCGGAGACCACCCACGTGTCCCCACCCACCTCCCCGTCCCTCTCCACTCGGACGGCCCGGGTGGCCAGTGCGGCCAGGTCGCTGCCCGCGCCGGGCTCGCTGAACAGCTGGCACCAGATCTCGCGGCCGGTCCAGAGCTCGCGCAGCCAGCGCTTCTGCTGCTCGTCGGTGCCGTAGGCGAGGATCGTCGGCGCGGCCATGCCCAGGCCGATCGCGTTGCGCTCCGCGTTGTGGCCCGGGGAGCCGGCCGCCGCGAACTCGGCGTCGACGGTCTGCTGCAGCGAGCGCGACAGGCCGAGCCCGCCGAGCCCTTCCGGGTAGTGCACCCAGGCCAGGCCCGCGTCGAACCGCGCGTTCAGGAAATCCTGACTGGGCATCTCGTGCGGGTCATGCTCCGCCAAGAACGCGCGGACCCGTTCGCGGAGTTCCTCCGGTGTGTTCAGCACACTGTCTTTTCTAGCACGGTGCCTGGCCTCAATTGAGCGGTCCTCCCGCTACGTAGATGACCTGACCGGAGACGAAGCCGGCGCCCTCGCTGACCAGGAACGAGATAACGTGCGCCACATCCTCGGGCTGCCCCACCCGGTGCACCGGTATCTGCTCGGCCCGGGCTTGCTGGAAGTCCTCGAAGGGCACGCCGATCCGGGCCGCGGTGGCGGCGGTCATGTCGGTGGCGATGAAGCCCGGCGCGACCGAGTTCGCGGTGACCCCGAACTTGCCGAGCTCCTTGGCCAGGGTCTTGGTGAAGCCCTGCATGCCGGCCTTGGCCGCGGAGTAGTTGGCCTGCCCGCGGTTGCCGAGCGCCGACGAGGACGACAGGTTGACGATCCGCCCCCACTTCTGCTCGGTCATGTACTTCTGCACGGCGCGAGTCATCAGGAACGCACCGCGCAGGTGCACGCCGATGACGGCGTCCCAGTCGTCGTCGGTCATCTTGAACAGCATGTTGTCGCGGATGATCCCCGCGTTGTTGACCAGCACGGTCGGCTCGCCGATCCCGGCGGCCACCCGGTCAACCGCGGCCTGGACCTGGTCGGTCTTGCTGACATCGCAGCCCACCGCGAGTGCCTTGCCGCCCGCGTTCTCGATCTGGATGACCGTGCTCGCGCAGTCGGCCTCGTTCAGGTCCAGGACGGCCACGGCCATCCCGTCCGCAGCCAGCCTGCGCGCCGTCGCGGCGCCGATGCCGCGGGCCGCTCCGGTCACGATCGCGATTCTGGACGCCACTATCTTCTCCCTTGTCCCGAACGGGCCGTGGTGCTCAGGACTGAGCCCCTCCGGATAGTGGCACGCAGACCAGGCCCGCGTCGAACTGCGCGTTCAGGAAGTCCTGCCTGGGCACAGTGTCTTATGCAAAGTTCGCGTTATGCAAAGTACCCGCTGAGGTTACTGGCCGCTCACCTGCACCGATCGCTCGCGCAGGCCCAGAATGCCTGCGCTCGCGAGCCGGTCTTGCCTAACGTCACAGTGTCTTCCTAGCACAGCGCCCTTCTCAGGAAGGCAGGACCCTCCTCAGCGGTCTGCCTCGGCACGGTGTCATTTCTAGCACGGTGCCTGACTAGAAATGGTACGGGCCACCCGCCACGTAGATGACCTGGCCGGAGACGAAGCCTGCGTCCTCGCGGACCAGGAAGGAGACGGCGGCCGCCACGTCGGCCGGCTGGCCGACCCTTTGTACCGCTATCTGCTTCGAATAGGCCGCCACGAGGTCCTCGAACGACATCTTCAGGCTGGCGGCCGTGGCCTGAGTCATTTCGGTGGCGATGAAGTGCGGCCCGACCGCGTTCGCGGTGACCCCGAACCTGCCCAGTTCCATGGCGAAGGTCTTGGTGAGGCCCTCGATGCCGGCCTTGCTCGCCGAGTAGTTGGATTGGCCGCGGTTGCCGAGCGCCGACGAGGAGGAGATGTTGACGATCCGCCCCCACTTGGCCTCGGTCATGTACTTCTGCGCCGCCCGGGCCATCATGAACGCGCCTTTGAGGTTGACGTTGAGTACCGCGTCCCACTGCTCGTCGGTCATCTTGAACAGATTGGCGTCGCGGATGATCCCGGCGTTGTTCACCAGCACCGTCGGCG
>Ga0209415_10013429_pt1 | contig 13508 bp, 10 predicted proteins | sample PeaSoiSIISIP2007_FD_187696 | JGI IMG/M metagenome (GOLD analysis project Ga0209415, IMG submission 187696) | Peat soil microbial communities from Weissenstadt, Germany - SII-SIP-2007 (SPAdes) (version 2) | ecosystem: Environmental > Terrestrial > Soil > Wetlands > Peat | place: Germany... | reverse complement strand
CGATGAGCTCACGGCTGCGCCGCCCATCCCGCCGCCGCCGCCGATCGACTGCGCGAAGATGCCCTGCGAGAAATCGCCGCCGAGCGCGATCGCACCCGAGTTTCCAACCTTCACCGGACCGCTGGTGCCGCCGCCCCCGCCGGTACCGCCGAAGCTGAACGTCAGCGAGACCGCCCCGGTCGATTGCGAATCGGCACCGCCGCCCGTGCCGCCGCCGCCGCCGACCGACTGCGCGAGGATCCCGAACGAACGCGCGCCCGTCGCAGCGAGCGCACCGCTGTTCGTGACGTCGACCTCGGCGCCGTTGCCGCCGTTACCGGCGGTGCCCCCGATCGCGAGCGAGACGGCGTTGTTGTTCGACGCCGCAAAGCCGCCGTTGCCGCCGCCGCCGCCGACGCTCTGCACGAAGACCGTGTGCGCGTCGGGACCGCTCGTCGTAACGTTGCCGGTGTTGATCAGTGCGGCGAGCGCGCCGTTGCCGCCGCCTGCGCCTTGGCCGCCGACCGTGAGCGCACCGGTTGCACCGCCGCCGTTACCGCCGCCGCCGCCGACGCTCTGCACGAACACGCCGTACCCATGATCGCCCTGCGTTGTGATCGCGCCGCCGTTCGTCACGTTCACGGCGGCGCCGTTGCCGCCCGAATCCGCGCCGCCGCCGACCGACACGATGCCGGTCGCGAGACCGCCCGAACCGCCGCCGCCGCCGATGCTCTCGGCGAAGAGCCCGATCGCGCTGCTGCCGCCGGTGGCGATGGCGCCCGAGTTGGTGATAGTGACCGTGCCGCTCGGACTCGAACCGCCGCCCCAACCACCGATCGCACCGATCGCGGTCGCGCTGCCGCCGACGCCGCCGCCGCCGCCGATCGATTGCGCGAGCAGCCCGTACGCGTTCGCGCCGCCGGTGGCGATCGCGCCCGAGTTGGTAGCGCTGACGTTGTTGCTTGCGCCGCCGGTCGATCCGCTGCCGCCCTGACCGACGATTCCGGCGAAGCCGCTGCCGGCACCGCCACCGCCGCCGATCGACTGCGCGAGAAACGCGATCGCACTGTCGCCCGACGTCTTCAAGGAAGCGCCGTTCGTCACCGACACGGTGCCGCTCGTCCCGCCGGTTCCGCCTGAGCCGCCCGAGCCGCCGGCACCGCCGGCGCCCCCGCCGAGCGCACCGAGCCCGCCGATGCTCTCTCCGATGAGCGCGTACGCGCTCGCACCGATCGTCGTAATCGCGCCGCTCGCGTTGATGGCGACGTTGCCCGCGTTGCCGCCGCTGCCGCCGGCACCGCCGCTGCCTTTCGTGCCGTAGCCGCCACCGCCCGAACCGCCGGCACCGCCGTCGCTGGTCGCATAGACGCCGTACGCCGCGCTCCCCGCGGTCGCGATCGTCGCGTTCGTCACGGTGATCGTCACCGGTCCGGCGGCGCCGCCGGCACCGCCGGTACCGCCATTCCCGGAGCCGAGGCTTGTCCCGGTGCCGGCACCGCCGCCGTTCCCGCCGGCGCTCACCGCGACGATCCCTACGGCGCCGGCGCCGCTCGTCGTAATCGCTCCGGAGTCGGTCACCGCGACATTGCCGGCCGACGTACCGGCACCGCCGGCGCCGCCGCTCGAGTAGAAGGTCGAGAACTCGTTCGCACCGTTGCCGCCGTTCGAGCCGAACGATTGCGCGGCGATGCCGTTGGAGAACGCCCCGGCCGTCGAGATCGCGCCGCCGTTGATCACGCTGACGCTGCCGCCGGCGCCGCCGGTTTGCCCCGCATACGATCCCGACGTGCCGCTCGCCCCGAAGCTGCTCGCAGCGATACCATAGGAACTCGCCTGTTGCGTCGCGATCGTCGCGGTGTTGGTAACGGTAACGGTGCCGCCGTTGCCGGGCAACGGTGGTGACCCGAGCAGCGTCGCACCGCTCGCGAACGCACCGATGCTGTCCGCGCGAATACCGTCCGCCGCCGTGCCGTTGGTGGCGATGGCGCCGCTGTTCGTGACGGTGACGGCGCCGCCGTTCCCGCCGTTGCCCGGCGTGGTGAGCGCGAGGCCCGTCGGCTCGCCGCCCGTCGACTGTACGTACACGCCGACCGCGTTGCTCCCGCTCGTTGCGATCGTGGCGGCGCTGGTGACGCCGATGATGCTGCCGGTTCCACCGTTGCCGGCGTCGACCGCGATCGGCACGCCGTTGCCACCCGAGCCGAACACCATAATGCCGAACGCGTTCGTCCCGCTCGTCGAAACGTTCACCGTGCCGTCGGCATTGAGGGTGAGCGCGGGACCATTGCTGCCGTTGAGCGTGCTCGCCGTTCCATCGGTGCCCGCGCCCTGCAATGCAAGGCCACCCGCGGGCGCGCTCGCGCAGGTGGTAACGACGCCGGCACTCGTGCACGTGACCCCGGCGGCGAACGCGCCGACGCCCGTCCAACCGAACATGGCGAGGCCCGCGCATGCGGCGTGCGCGATTCGCAAGGCGCTCCGGCGGCGGGTCATCACGAGCAAAACTTGTCCGATCGGCGGGGGAGCGGTGCCTTGCACCCCTTCGAGGGCTCCTCCTGCCATAGGGCTGAGCGACCAGGGTCACATGCACATTGATTCCGGTCAAGTTCGAGGACCGCGCTGGATCCCGATCGTCACCGCCGTACTCGGCGAGCAGACGCTCCGACCACTACGTCGTTTCGTACGAGATCCTCGAGGGCGCGACGACGCTGTTCGAAATCGCGATCGTGCTCGTCTCGGTGCGTGCCCTCGTCGAGTCGCGGCTGCTGACCGTCGCCACCGGCGTGCTCGCCGGGTGCGGCCTCGTTGCCGCCGGTGCGGGTTTCATTTATCGACTACCATGTAACAACGGTGAACGGTGTGCCGTCGGCGAGGGTGACGTTGCGTGCTTGATGACCGGCTCCGCTGAGCATGAAGACGCCGCCGATGAAGAACGAGACCGGGACACCGGCGGCGCGTCGCGTTTGATTCGAGATCGAGCGTGCTCGAAACGGTGCCCGTTTCAGAGAGCAGCAACCCCACCAGATGCGCAACATGACGTACGAGCGCTTCGACCCGGGGGAAGGAACGCTTTCGCTTGGCCGAGGAGGTGGCTGAGCATAGGGTTGCGCGAGAGGGTGCCTTCATGGTTCGTCGCTGGTTTGCTGCGGTCGTCTGCGTCGTCGCCATCGTCTGGACGTGCGCGCCCGCGCGGGCGACCGGCAACTACGACGTCACGCGCGTGCTGACGGAACTGCGTTCGCTCAGCGACGCCGAGTTCGCGCACGTCGTCAGTTGGTCGCGCGCCGGAACCGGGCGCCCGGGGTTCGTGTTTTCGAAGGTCGACGCGGCCGAGAACAACATCTTGGCACTGCACCCGGCAAACCGCGACCCGATCCTCAGCTGGCTGCGCGGCCACGGGCGCTCCGCGCTGCACGCGCTTTCGCTCTCGGACGCCGACATCGGTCCGCGCCGTGGCGGGATCGACGGCCACCAGATCGCGGCTTCGGCGACCCAACCGAGCCCGTGGCGCGAGCTCACGCTCGCGACGGCCTCGCTGCAGCCCGCGCCGTCGGGAGACGTCAAGGTCGTGCGCGGATTCGCGGCGGCGAAGAAAGACGGCACCGGCGCGAGCGCGTGCATCACGTTTCGCAACGTCGGGACGAAGGTTGCGAACCGGCTCGTCGTCGAGTTTCCGCTGTTGAACGCCGAGTCACTGGAAACCGGCGTGTTGACGCTGGATCGCCACGGGACGTTCTCCCCCAACGTCGACATCGCCGGCTACGACGACGTCGGCGACCTGAGCGGCAACTCGATGGGACCGCGCGGCCGGGCCGACAACTGTGCGACGCTCTCAGTCGGCGTCGCGGCGGTCCCGATCCTGACCGCGCGGTTCGCGACCTATCGGATCACGCGCGTCGAATACACGGACGGCGGCGTCTGGACGCCGCCGGAGAACGCCCGCCGGTCGCCGCTCTAGCCCGAGGCACAGGGTGCGACTTGGCGGGCTGCGCGCGCTCTGGAACCTCGCGTCTCCGTATTTCATCTCAGCCGAAGGTCCGGGTGCGTGGACCTTGCTCGCGATCGCGGTCGCCGGCGGTATCGCGTTCGCCCGCCTGGGCGTCGTCCTCAACGGCCGCGAAGGCGAGCTGATCTCGGCCCTGGCCGCCGCCAACGCGCCCCGGTTCGCCGCGGCGGTCGCGAGCTTTCTGGGCTGGCTCGCTGCGCTGCTCGCAGTCCTGGCGTTCTATCAGTACGCGCTCAACGCGCTGCCCGTCTTCTGGCGGCGCTGGTTCACGCTGCGGCTGCTCGACGGGTACCTGCGGAACCGGGCCTACTACCGGGTTGCGGCCGACACGTCGATCGACAACCCGGACGAGCGGATCGCGAACGACGTCCACCTCGCGACCTCGGTCGTGGTGATCCTGACGTTGTTCCTCACCGCAGGTCCGGCAACGATTATCTTCAGCTCCGAAGCGTTGTGGCGGCGCTCGCACGAGCTCATGTTCGTGCTCCTCGTCTACGGACTGGCTGTCTCCCTGATCGCCGTGTTCGCAATCGGCGGCCGGCTTACGGCGCTCAACATCGTGCTGATCAGGCGCATCGCCGACTTGCGCTTTGCGCTGGCGCGCGTGCGCCGCTACGCCGAAGCCATCGCGTTCCATCGCGGCGAAGCGCGCGAAGCGGCGATCGCAGGCGAGCGGCTCGAGCGCTCGTATCGCATGCAGAACCGGATCTATTGGTGGTCCGACGGCGCGCTCGCCGGCTATACCGCGATCGTCGCCGCGCTCCCGCCGTTGGCCGCAATGGTGTGGCTCGCACCCGACGTCCTGGCCGCTCGCGCCGAGGTCGGGGTGGTCATCGAAGCCGCCGGGAACGCCGCGGCGCTGGTCGGCGGCTTCACGTTGCTGGTGGGGAATTTGGGCGCGCTGGCCGCCGTGTTCGCCGGGATCGAGCGCGTGCGGCGGCTCGCCGCGGCGGTCGCGGCCGCGCCGCCGGCGGCGCAGATCGCGATCGAGCCCGCCGAATCGCTCGCCGCTACGGGTCTCGCCGTCCGCACGCCCGACGGCGCGCGCACGCTGTTCCACGATCTGGCGTTCGCCGTTCCGCGCGGCGGATCGCTGCTCGTGAGCGGCCCGAGCGGTTCCGGGAAGAGTTCGCTGCTGCGCGCGATCGCGGGCTTGTGGACGCTCGGTGCCGGCGCGATCCTGCGCCCCGCGATCGAAACGATGCTGTTCTTACCGCAACGCGCGTACCTGATCGCAGGGACGCTGCGCGACCAAGTGCGGTACCCGTCCGACCATCCCGCGGATGATATCGCGGTGCACGCGGCGCTCGCCGCCGCGAACCTCGCGGACCTGGCCGAACGCGCCGGCGGGCTCGACGCCGTTCACGACTGGTCGCGCCTGCTCTCGCCGGGCGAACAGCAACGGCTCGCGTTCGCGCGCGTCTTTCTGCAGCGCCCGTCGATCGTCGTGCTGGACGAGGCGACCAGCTCCCTCGACGCCGACAACGAGCGCCGGATGTACGAGCGCCTGGGCGGCCTCGGGATCACGGTCGTCAGCGTCGGTCACAACGCTTCGCTGGGGCCGTTCCACGCGGCGGAGTTGCGCATCGCGTGAGCATCTTCGGCTGGGCGCGCCTCTGGTTCGTTTCGGGCGACCGCGGCCGCGCGTGGTCGATGGTGGCCCTCGCGGTCGCGTCGCTCGTCGCGTTGCCGATCGTGCAGACGATCGCGAACCACGCGCAGGGCGCGTTGATCACGACCTTGGCCGCGCGCGACGCGGCCGGGTTTCCCGCGGCCTTGGCGTTCGCGGCGGGCGCACTGGCCGCGGTGGTCCCGTTGACGATCTTCGCGGGACTCATCCCGGATCTGACGCGGAACGCCTGGTATCGCTGGCTCACCGGCTACACGATCGAACGGTACCTTGCGCAGCGCGCCTACTATGCGCTCGGCGACCGTGCCGACGTTGACAACCCCGACCAGCGCGTCGCCGAAGAGCCGGGTGACTTTGCGGCGCAGCTCGTTACGTTGGGCGCGGCCGGCGTCGGAGCGCTGGCCGGCGTCATCGTCCCGGCGTTCGCGCTGTGGCGGATCGCGCCGTCCCTAACGGTGATGGCGCTCGCGTACGCGTTGGCCGGAAGTGCGCTCGGGGTCGTCATTTTCCGCCGGCGGCTGGCGCGCTTGAACAACGTCCAGCTCGAGCGCGAGGCCGACTTTCGGTTCGGCTTGATTCGGATCCGCGAGCACGCCGAGTCGGTGGCGTTCTATCGCGGCGAGGAGCAGGAGCGCGGGGTGCTGCGCGCGCGTTTTGCGGCCGCGATCGAGAACGCGTTGCGGCTGGTACGCTGGCAGCAGACGGCCCTGCCCGCCTTCACGAATTTGTACAGCGTCCTGCCGTTCGCGTTCACCGTGCTGGTGCTGGCACCGCGGGTGTGGACGCACGGCTTGCGCGTCGGCGCCGTCACCGAGGCGATCGGCGACATCGCGATCGTGACGGCCGCGCTCGGCGTCGTCGTCACGCAGCTCGGGGCGCTCGGGCAACTCGGTGCGGCCTACGCACGGCTGGCCGGGCTCGAGCGCGCGTGCGCGGACGCGGCCGCGCTCCCGGCGACGATCGGCACGCGCGCGGCCGACGGCGTAGAGCTGGACAGGCTAACGCTGCGCACGCCGGACGGCACGCGAACGCTCTTCCGCGACCTCGACGCCACGCTCGAGCGCGGCGGGTCGCTGGTCGTGCGCGGCCCGAGCGGCTGCGGGAAAAGCTCGCTCCTGCGCGCGATCGCGGGGCTGTGGACCAACGGGGCCGGGACGATCGGACGGCCCGATCTCGCACGGATGGCGTTCCTTCCGCAGACGCCGTACGTCGCGCTCGGCACGCTGCGCGACCAGCTCAGCTATCCGGCACCGACGCAACGCGAGATGCCGGAGAGCGAATTGCTGGCCGTGCTCGAGACGGCGGGTCTCGCCGAGCTGCCCGGCCGCATCGGCGGCTTCGACGCCGACGTCGACTTCGCGCGCATCCTCTCGCTTGGCGAGCAGCAACGGCTCGCGTTCGCGCGGCTGCTACTGGCCGCACCGGCCATCGCGATCCTCGACGAGGCGACGAGCGCCGTCGATGCGGAGCGCGAGGGACGGCTCTACCGCGAGCTGGGCGAACGGGGGATCACGATCCTCAGCGTCGCGCATCGCGAGTCGGTAGCTGCCCTGCACGCCGCGACGCTGCGCTTCGCAGGGAACGGCGACTGGGCGGTCGACTAATCTGCGCCGTATGCATCGCACCTGGTTTGCGGGCGCCGCGCTTGTCGCGGCGCGGACCTTGAAATGTCGTACCGTCTGGGGCCCGGCTCGTTGAGGAGAACGGCCACTATTCTTGGTCTTGAAATGCTTTCGGACGTCGGGGAGACTCGTATGGGCAGTCGCGGATCCTTTTTGACGCGTGCTGCGGTTGCAGGGGTGGTATCGGCGTTCGGCTTGCCGGCTCCGGTGCAAACCCGCGCCGCGACGCAAGCCGGTGCTGGGGTCGGTCCGGATGCGGCGCTCGCCAAGTTGATGGCCGGGACCGCCTCTTCGTCGCGGAGATGACGAGCACGCGCGCGCAAACGATCGAGGAGCGCGTCTCGCTCGGAGCCGGCCAGGCGCCGTGGGCATCGATCCTGACCTGCGCCGACTCGCGCGTGGCGCCGGAGATCGTCTTCAACGTCGGCCTAGGCGACGTGTTCGTCGCCCGCGTCGCCGGGAACGTCGCCGATCGGGCGGAGACCGCCAGTTTAGAGTACGGCGCGGCGGTGCTCGGCTCGCAGTTGATCCTGGTCATGGGACATTCGGCGTGTGGCGCGGTGCAGTCGACGATCGACGCCGCCCACGGGAAGACGATGCCGAGCGAAGATCTCAAGCACCTCGTCGAGGCGATCGCCCCCGCCGTAGCGAGCGTGAACGGGAAGCCCGGCAACGAGCTCGTCAACGCGGCCAAGGCGAACGCGCTGGCCGCAGCGCACCAGCTCCGCTCCGTCGCGATCTTGAAGGACCTGATCGCGCACGGCAAGCTGAAGATCGTCGCAGCGTACTACGACCTGGCGAGCGGAAAGGTGAGCCTGCTGACGTGATCGGCCGCGCACAACCAGTTCCTACGGGAGCCCTCCTCTGAGGATCTGCTCCGCCGCGTCTCCGAGCAAGTCACGGTGCATGCGCGCAGGATCGTTGAAGAAATAGCTGCCCAGGTGGCATACGTGAGGTCGACGTTGCTCCCCGCCGTCGCTTCGATCTGATAGCGGCCTTGGTACTGTAAACCCAAGAGCATGATGGGATTCGGTCGTGCCGAGGCGGCGATGCGCGGCACGTTCGTCATGAACATGATGAAAACGGATGTGACGCTGGTGTTTCGCGGGGCTGGGTCGCAAGCCACTTACGAGGACATCGAGGCCGGCGGGAAACGCGTCGTCAACTGCGACGATCACGGTTCCAAGACGCCGAAGATCGAGGTCATCGGCTGCGGCAAGAAGCAGACGATCAACTACACCCTGTCGACGACGAACTCGATCCTGCATCTGAGCGGCGACTGCTCGGCGTCGCTCCAGCCGGGCCGCTCCTGAGCGTTTGCAGCTAGAGCGCTAGCGTGACGGACGCGGGGGCCGGATGCGCGCACTTCTGAGCGCTCGCAAGCGAGTTGCCGTAGCCGATGTGCACGGCCTTCCAGCAATACTCCGTGTTGGCGTTGTGGACCGCGAAGACGGCCTCGCCGTTCTGATCCGTCTTCTCCGGAGGCGATTTGACCCCGTTCACGGTCTGCGTCACGGTGGCGCCGGCGAGCGGCTTGTTCTTGAGCGTCACCTTGACCGTCACCGTCGACGCGGCGTCTGCGGAGCCCCACGCGGCTGCGAAGAGCGCTGCAAGGAGCGCAAGGGAAGTGACGAATCGGCGCGATTGCATGCACGAGGCCTGCCGTGTCCCCTCGGAAGTCTCCTGCTCGCTCGCGGTGACAGCGGGTACCGCTGGCGCCGCCGAGGCGCCGGCGTCGGCTTTTTGACCTCACTTGCTGGCGGGTCGATTGGTCGTCCTGACCGTGATCTCGCCGGGTGTGAAGCCGTCCATACTCCAGGCGTTCCCGACGATCCCCGCCATGCACACCGTGCCCCGCGGCGCGGTGGCGTAGCGAATCCAGCAGCGTGCTCGTTCCGACGAGCTCCAGTGTCCCGTGTACACCCCCGGCGATCAGCTCTGATTCCGGATGCGTGCGCGGAAGAGCGCGGCTGTGCTGGACGCCTAGGCCCCGGGCGCGGTTCTCTGACCGCAATTCCCGACCGCAATTCAGCCGCTCCCGAGACTCCCCTGACGCCGCTGACGCAGGCTTTTCGCGCATATGCTGACGGCTGCGCTGACCAGGAGGAGCCTGTTAATCAGCGGGTCGTTTGTTCGAGTCCAACTCCGGGAGCCACTTCAAACCCTTGCACCGCAAGGGTTTGTTCTTTTTCTCCGATCGGCAATTTGGCGATCTGGTCCCAATTACCGGCGCGCGCTGATGCACTTCTAACTGCATGCGACGATTAGCTGTGACCCCGTAGCGAGATTGTGGATTTGCTCCTTCCTCGGGGACCAGCTGCACGACGATGCGGCAATCCTCGAGTTGCTCTATTCATACGCACCTGATCACGAGATCCGGCGGAACGTTCTCGTCAGCAATCCGGCGCGACTCGTCGGCTTGCTTCCCGGAGTATGATGAAGCCTCGGCCCGGATCACCGTCGCCGCCTAGTGGCGCAGAGATGCCAAGTTCAGTGTGTTTCCAGCGCGTATGATTGCGCGTCGACTTCCGCTGCGATGGGTGAGGTGCAGGAGCTCGTGCTGAACGGCGCAGCACGGTCGGGAGCTGGTGCATGCGCGGCCGGCGTCGGCTTCACGATGATGGGGTAGATGCGTTGCCTGCATCGGTGCAGGTCCGGCGAGGTGGGTCAAACGGGGAGCGGGTACCGTCTCAACAGGGACTAGGTCGCCAGCAGCTCGGGCGCGCCGAAGGAGCGCGGGATCATCTTATAGCGCAAGGCCGCTTCGATCACGGGCTGGATGTCGCTGGGTACGACCGTCGGGGCGAAGATGGTGCGCTTCATCTGCGCGATGGCCGGGCGCTCGAGCCCAGTTAGCGCGGCGACGAGCGAGATGGTCTCTTCGGGGTGGGTGTTGCAGTACGCCGATGCCGCCCCGATCGCACGCGCGAAGCGCGCGACCGCGTCGCGGTTCCGCACGACGAAGTCGCTCGTCGTGAAGAACGCCGCCTCGAGTAGCCGCGGCGCGATCCCGTTGAGGATGTTGCCGAACATCCGCATCCGCCCGGCCCGGATCCCTTCGGTGAGGTAAGGCTCCGACATCGTGCCGGCGCTGATGCGCCCCTGCTCGAGCGCGGCCGCGACGGCCGAGCCCGGCAGCTCGATGAAGTGCACGCTATTGGAATCCCCGCCATTGGCATCGATCCAGGCATGAACGGCGAGCCAGTTCAGATCGTTCAGCCCCGCAACGGACACGTTCTTGCTGTTGAGGTCGCGCGCGCTCTGCAGCGGCGAATCAGCAGCTACGGTCAGCGCGGCGTCCGGACTCTGCCCGACGTGGAGCGAAGAGGCGGCGATAATCACGAACGGGATGCCACGCGCATGGGCGCTGATCAACGGCATGACGCTCGACTTCCCGATGTCCAGCGCGCCGCCCGCAACCGCCGCCGACACCGCGGACCCGCTGTTGGCCTTCTGATAGACGACGTCGAGACCGGCGCTGCGGAAGAGCCCGGATGTCTGGCCGTAGACGATCGGTGCCGCATCCTCGTTGGGCGACGAGCCGACCCGAATCGGCTGCAACGTCTGCGCCCGGATCGCCGACGGAGCGAGCGCGAGCGCGAATCCAGCCACGAGCGCGTCGTGGCGACTCGGACGCCGCAGAAGGAGGCGGTTGATCATTGTTTGCTCCTTTGCCGATGCTGCGTTCGCGAAGGCTCGTTCGCCCACTGCCGAATGTGGCGGGATCGAGCCGTCCCTGGGTGAGCGCTGAGTTCTGCCGTTACCACAACGCTGCGTGGGAAACGCCGGAATTCGAAGGTTGCGATTCTTAGCTTTTCCGCTTTCAGAAAAATGCTTCCAACTTGGCAGCGCGAAGGCGCGCCCCTAGGAGGCTCCCCTCATGAACGTTGCCGAGACCGTGGTCGGAGTTCAGCGCGATGCGCTTCGCCGTCGTTCCTCCGCGACTGGCGGCTTCCGCGTGATCCGGCGTATCGTCGGTACAGCGCTGCTCGGCGCGTTGCTAAGCGCGGCGACGGCGGTACCGCCCGCCAGCGGCGCCGGCGAGCCGTACGAGATCAACGCCATTATCTCGCTCACCGGCGGTGCGTCCTCGCTCGGCAAGTCGGAAGATCAGGCGCTCGCGATCGAAGAGAAGGTGATCAACGACAGCGGCGGGATCGGCGGCCGCCCGGTGAAGTTCGTGGTCGGCGACGACCAGACCAATCCTCAAATCGCGGTTCAGCTCGCCACGGCTCTGGTGGAGAAGGGTGCCCCCGTAATCATCGGCCCGAACCTCGTCGCGAATTGCCAGGCGCTCGTCCCGATCATCAAAGGCAAGACGGTCGACTATTGCATTAGCGCCGCGTTCCACCCCGAGGCGGGCTCGTTCGCCTTCGTGCAAGGCGTCTCTACCCTCGATCAGCTGGTTTTCGCGATGCGCTATCTGCGGCAGACCGGCATACGAAAGATCGCACTGGTTACCTCCAACGATGCCAATGGACAAGACACCGCCCGCGGCCTCCAGCTCGCGCTCAGCCGTCCCGAGAACGCCGACCTCTTGCTGGTCGAAACCCAGCTCTTCAATCTCGCCGACCTGACCGTCGACGCGCAAATGGCGCGCATCAAATCATCGGGCGCCCAAGCGGTCGTCTGCTACAGTACGGGGGCGCCGTTCGGCACCGTGCTCCACGGCTACACTGACGTCGGCCTCACCATTCCGCTCGTCGCCCAGCCGGCGGCGCTGAGCTTCGCACTCGTCAATTCGTACGCGTCGATTCTGCCGAAGGAGCTCTTGATCACGGGCCTCATCGGCGATGCGCCGGCGGTAACGCCTCGCGGACCGATTCTCAGCGCAACCATGGCCTACGTCAACGCCTCGAAGGCGGCCGGTATCACCCCGGATCACGTCAACGCCCTCACCTGGGATCCGGTGATGATCGTGGTCGCCGCGCTGCGCAAGCTGGGCCCGAACGCCACCGGTCCGCAGCTCTACGATTACATCTCGAAACTCCACGGCTGGCCGGGAATGTATGGCGATTACGACTTTCGTACCGGGCCGAGCGGGTTGACGCCTTATTCGATCGTGATGGTGCGCTGGGACGCCGATAAGAAATCGTTCGTGGCGGTCACTCGTCCCGGCGGCGCGCTGGTGACGAAAAGATAGACAAGCGCAGGACGCTTCCAGAACGCGGAGTTCGCCGCGCGCCTCGACGCCGAGCTGACGGCGAAGGCGCAGTTAAAGCTTGGAATTTCGGCTGGTGCTCGAGACACCGCTGACGCTCCACTGCGAGTCATAGGACGGGATGCAAAGCGGGCGCATGGGGCGCGCGCTGATCTACATAGTGTCGCGCCCGCAGAGGTCTCGCGGTACGCACAACGCCGCCGGTATCGCTCGTGTTAGCCACGCGCGCTCAGGACTACGTGCGCCCGAGATGCCGGTGTTCACCGTGAACGGTGCGGTGGGAATCGTGGGACGCACGTTCAATTTCGTAAGCCGTGCGGGTGAAACGTTGGTCGAAGCAAAGATCGTGACGCCAGCCAAGGCTGGATCTCGTAATCGAGCGTTCGAGGCGCGCGAGAAGGGCGTGGTCGGCCGAGGCCGCGGCGCTCGGTTTCTGACCCCAATTGTTTTTTTCGTTAAACCGAAATTCAATATGTCGATCGAGGCTACTTTTTCTCAATGACGGCCAAGACCCTGACCGTATTGGCACCCGTGTTTTTGACGGCGACGTTCCCACCGGGAAACCAGTAGGCATCGCCGGTCTTGTGCTTCACCGTGACGGTGTGGCCGTCAGGCATCGTCCAAGTGGCGTTATATGGGCCGTGAATAACGTAGATGACCCGTGCCGCACCATGCGTGTGAAGCACCGCACCCGGGGGATAAGTCGCCGCTATAACCGTTACGTTGGCGTTGTCCAACAGGTCCTTGGTAACGGGTTTCGTTTGGGACGCGGCCGGAGCACGGGCCACGAACGAAAATATTACGGCAATCATGATAGCCGCGAGCGTTTTATACACCAGTACACCTCAAGGTAAGGAATTCAGGTGCTCGCGACGTTCGTGCTGCTACCCGAAGAAGACCTACGGGATTCATGGTACGTTGCAGGATCAGTGATTGCGTTGCGAGATACCCGAAAGCGCCGTAGCTGACGGACACGCAACGTGACCGACACACGACCCGCAAACGTTTCGGAATCTATCCGCGGTTAGACGGGCTCGCGTTCGGCGAGTTCGGCGCGTAGCGCCGCAACCTCGCCACGCTGGTCAGCGATGGCGTGCGCGGTCGCGGCGG
>Ga0209415_10013428_pt1 | contig 13508 bp, 15 predicted proteins | sample PeaSoiSIISIP2007_FD_187696 | JGI IMG/M metagenome (GOLD analysis project Ga0209415, IMG submission 187696) | Peat soil microbial communities from Weissenstadt, Germany - SII-SIP-2007 (SPAdes) (version 2) | ecosystem: Environmental > Terrestrial > Soil > Wetlands > Peat | place: Germany... | reverse complement strand
CCGTCGCTGGCCAGCAGCACGTTCGACGGCTTCAGGTCCCGGTGCACCACGCCCGCGGCGTGGATCGCGCTCAGGCCCTCAGCCAGCCCGGCCGCCAGCTGCAGCACCGAGCCGGCGGGCAGCGGCCCGTGCTCGGCCACCGCGTCAGCCAGCGAGGGCCCGGCCACGTAGGCCGTGGCGAGCCACGGCACCAGGCCATCCAGATCCGCGTCAATCACCGGCGCGGTGAACTGGTGGCTCACCTTGCGCGCGGCTGCCACCTCCCGCTGGAACCGCGCGCGAAACTCGGGGTCCGTGGCCAGGTCGGCGCGGATCACCTTCACGGCGACCGGCCAGCCTCCCGCCGAAAGGCCGAGGAACACCCGGCCCATCCCGCCGACGCCCAGCTGCGCGCGCAGCCGGTACGGCCCCATCACAACCGGATCACCAGGCTCAAGCTCTCGCAACATTTAAGTCATCCTTTACCTCGACACGGGCCGCGTCCCGTACCCCAAACGCGGTCAGCACCCAGGGTGCCGGCCGCGGTGGGGTGATCTGTCGGGGGTTGTGGGGGAAACTCAGGGGGTCGGCCCGGGCTGAACCCCCTGGGGCCCGCCTAGCACCGCCGCCCAGCTCGCTGGGCTGTCTTTCCCCCAGGTCCGCTCGGCCAGTTACGCGACAAGCGGCACTGGGACAGCCCGGTCCGGCTCCAGGCGGATCGCCACCAGTGCGACGGCCGCTAAAAAATAGATTCGAACTCTGTACGTGTACAACATCATGCCCAATAGATAAAGCTTCTCGCTTATGCATCACAACCTCACTCAGAACGCAGTCTTCTGCCGTGATGATGGTGGTCTCGCCAGCGACCCTGCATGCACAGAACGGGACTACCGGCTCGCAGACACGTCGGTAGCGACACAGTTGCGGCGCTGCTCGTAATCGGCAGGTAGCCTGCGCCTCGGCTCTGCTGTTACGGTGCGTCACGACCGCTGACCGCTCCGGAAGCCACCGCTCTCTCAATCTCGACGAGGAAGGGCCGCTCATGGAGCGGTGCGGGTTGAGGTGGCAGAATGACCGGCCTTCCCTTACACTGAATCACGTATGGAGATCTTGATTCAAGGAGGACGAGGCTGTAGTGATTGCAACTGACGTGGGCGAGAGGATCGAGCGTGCCCGGGTGGCGGCGGGCTTGAGCCAGCGGACGCTCGCGGACGTGACCGGCATTTCGCAATCGACCTTGTCCCGGGTCATCTCCGGGCAGCGGGCAGCGAAGGTGCCTGAGCTGATGGCTATCGGATGGGCGACGGGAGTCACGGTGGCAGAGCTGGCTGGGACGGGGACGGTGGCTGAGCGGGCCGAGGGCGCGGCGCGTGCCACGAACCACGCGGACATGGATAGCATGCGCGAGGCGCTGCTGCATTTCCTTGAGCTGGATGATTACCTGTCCGGCCAGGCGATCCCGGCGACGGTCTTACGGGAGGGGAACGTTGACTGCCGAGACGGAAGGCAGCGCGTCTGCTGCGCAGTTCCGTCGTGATCGTCATCTCGGAATGCAGCCGCTAGGTGATCTCGTGGCGGTCATCGAACAGGCGACCGGGATCGACGTGGCTGTGCTTGACGTCGGCCCGGACGAGCATGGCCTGACGATGCGGGATCCAGTCCGCGGGACCATTTTCATCGGTGTCGCGCGGACCCGGAACCCCATGCGGCAGCGCAGCACGCTTGCTCACGAGCTCGGTCACGTCTTGTTCGAGGACTGGGCAGGCAGTGATGCGGGCGACTGGAGCGACCGTGACCCGGCAGAGATCCGCGCTGACGCGTTCGCGCGGCATCTACTTGTTCCCGCCGAAGGACTGCGCGACTTCATCGGGGACCAGTCCTCGGTCGGGGTATCCACCCTGTCGGGCGTAGTGCAGCGGTTTGTGATTTCGCCTCCGATTGCCGCGATCGCATTGTTCCAAGCCGGGTATATCGATGAGGCCACCAAGCAGGACTGGATGACGCTGACCACGCTGCAGCTGGCGGCCAGGTTCGGCTGGGCAGACCAGTATCAGGTACTGCGGGCCAGCTCTGACCGTCGCCGGGCGCCGCAGCGGCTGCTCGCCCGAGCGATAGCGGGTTACGTGGAAGGCGTGCTGCCCGCGCAGGCCATCGCCACTTTGCGCGGGATCAGCGTGGAAGCCCTTATAGAGGAGCTCAGCGAAGCAGGCGTGATTCCGGCTGAACGGCCGGTCGCGTGGGCAGATCCGGGCGAGCTGCCCGACGCTGATGTTGACCTCGCTGCGCTGGACGCCGACCTCGCCGCAGCCGACGATAATGATGGCCAGGACACGACAGCACCGAGAAACATCCGATGAGCGTCAGGCCGATCATTGACACTGGTCCTGGTCTGAACTTCCTGTCCATCAACAAGGAACGTCTCCTTATCGCGGTTCTCGGGCCGCTCAGCGCACCCGAGACTGTCCGGGACGAGGTGTTCCGCAAGTCCCGGCAGGACGACCGCTTCCGCGTTGCTGCAACAGTGTGGCGCAAGCTGACCGACCGCTGGATCCAGATACTGCCCGATGACGTGACGCCGGAACTAGCCACCGTGGTCCAGAGAATCAGCGGACTACCGATGGCCGAACGCATGAAGCATGCGAAGGACCTGGGCGAGATCATGGTCATCGCCCACGCCGTGGTGGTAGCCGAGTCCGGGCAGCCCGTGATAGTGCTTATCGATGATGGACCCGGCGCCGCGATCGCCACATCCGAAATCAGGCGATTGCAGCGGCTGGTTTCCAGCGGACGATCCGTGGGATCCATAACGTTGGCGAGCACGCTGACAGTCCTGGGGCGAGCGGCGGGCACCGAGCATCTGCCCGACCAGTCGGCCATGCGCGATACGTACAGGCGACTGCGCGAACTCGATGACGGCTTGCCGCCCATCGAGGAGACGGATCTGCTATCGGACACGCTCTGGCCATGAGCGCCTCGCCGCTCATAGAGGCCATGACCTGGTCGGCGCCAAGGCGCGCTCGTCTTCGCGAGTTCGCAGGTCGGGGGCTATGTAGTTGGGTTCTCGGTAGTGCTGCCGTCTGACGAAGGTGTGAGCCGATGGCCCGGGAGGTGATCATGCGCATCCGGGACTACTCCAGCTTCGCCAGTTCCCTGGCGAGCGTGGGAGGGACAACGTTGTAGAGGGTCTCCTGCTCGCAGCCCAGACCGCCGGACGCGACGATCGCCTTGGCAAGGTCTCGCAGTGCCGGGTGCCCATCGACAGTCATCTTCTTGGCGACTCTGAGAGAGTCTGCCAGGTTCTTCGGGACGTACTGCTTCCCGCCAACGAAGAGTTCTACGCCCATGCCTACCGGAGTGATCTCCCGGCCAAGCCGTCCGGCAAGTTCCGTGACGATCTCGATCCCGCGGGCGTCCAAGTCGCACCAGGCCGCGATCGGCAGGTCGTTCATGGTCTTGAGGAAGTTCACCACGCCGTCAGTAGTAGATCCCCTGCCCCAGACGCAGAGCCAGGTATCGGTAATGTCAGGCCGCAGGCAGACGTACTGGAACGTGTCGGCGTTCTCCACCACCAGCACGCCCCGGACGTCTCGTTCGATCTGCCCTATGACGTAGATGCCTCCCGAGGGGAGGCCTATCCAGGGATGCCCCCGCATGGCGTCGGCGACAACCGGTCCGACGCTCCAGCGGAGCCGCCCGCGGACGCGGATGTCGTGCTCCATAGCGGAGAGCCGGTCGCTGGCCGACTCACCGACCAGGAGCTCAAACGCGGTTCGGCGTGCCGGCGTCCACTCCTTCGAGTCCGGCAGCGCATGCGCCGCCACCTCGCGTTCGGTGAGAGGGCTGTCCGGCCGCTGGTGCTGGAGGAAGTACGCTGCCGTCCGGATCGCGGCGTCATAGACCGACCACACGGAGGTACCGGTCCGGGACCCGCCCGGCCCGCGCAACGGAGCGTCGCGGGGAACGACAGCCAAGACCGTTGCTTCATCGGAGAGCTCCGGGACGCCGACCATGATCTCCAGCAACGCGGCACGGGCTTCGCCGGGGACGGGCTGGCCGCGCATCTCGCGGAGCAGGTCCACGGCCTGTCCAGCCCAGGCATGGGTAAGCCGCAGCGTGCGCGGCTTCCAGCTCTTGATGTCGCTGACGGAAACGCGCACCACCGCTCCGCCGTCCCGAATGAGGGCGGTGACGAGGGACCAGGCACGGTCGCCGAACTTCGTCTCGATAGCCTGCCAGCGCCGGTGGTCCTTTGTTTCGAGGAACCAGGTGAGTTCGCCGGGGTTCAGCTCAGCCGGAGGAGTGAACGCCTGCGTGGGTTGCTCCGCCACGAGGTCTGCTTCCCGCCAGCCGGGTCGGCCCTTGCGGTCAACGGGGACGCGGACCGCTCCTTCTGGATCCTTGCGCGGCACCGTAACGGCGCTAACGCCATCTGGTAGGCCGGCGAGCGGGATGCGGATGCGTCCCGCTGCTTCCCCGAGCATCAGCGGAACAGTGACGGCCCGGGGAGACCGGTCGTCAGCCATGGCTGCGTCCCGTCATGAGCCACTCGGCGGTGAGCTGGACGCGTTCGTGTAGGGAGTCGTGCCCCCAGACGCGGGTGGGCTGGTTGTATGCGTCGGTGTCCGTGGCGTGAGTGAACCAGATGAGCTCCCCGAAGAAGTCGGCGGCGTCGCTCAGCACCGAGTCCTGGCAGGTCCCGAAGATAGTGACCTGCCGCTGCTCGGCTACCTCGCTCAGTGCGTTGAGCACGTCGCGCCGGTTGACGTCGCCGAGGCTGTTCCCCAGCTCATCGAGGATGAGAACCCGTCCCTTCGTCCTGGAGTCCGCGACAACCGCGGCCAGCACGAGTTGGATGGCGAATACCTTCACCTGCGCGCCGTTGGCGATCTCCTTGTAGGAGATCATGCTGCCGCTGGGAGAGCGCTTCCAGCGCGGAGTGACCTCGCACCGCCAGGGCTCGGCCCCCTCTGGGCGCACGTTCCGTATCTCCAGTTCGGCTCCGTACTTGGTCATCGGCCCCAGTGCCCTGCTCACAAGCCCCAGGGTCGCCTCGATCGTCTTCTCGACCATGTCTTGAATCTTGGTGAGGTCGTCGCTGGACTTGCCCAGGTCGTCCCGGAGCGTTACGAGGGCCTGTCCGCGGTGCGCCTGCATGGACTCAATGCGCCCTCGGGTAGCCCGGTCGTAATCGGCGAAGCCCTGCAGCCTGGTCCGCAGCGGGCCAGCGACCCGCTCGAACGGAATGGGCTTGCCGGCCTTCTGGTCCGCGAAAAAAGCCCGTTCTCCGCTCGCGGCGGCGAGGTAGTCATGGGGGCCGCCACCCGCCTCGAACGCCGTGAGGGCCTCGCGGAGTTCCTCGGCCGTCTGGCGCAGGAGGGACCCCGGCTGCGTCTGAGCATTCGGGGAGCCATCGTTCGCCTCCCAGAGCAGGACCGCTTCCTCCTCGGTACCGCCGAACTCCCCGCTCCAGGCTTCGACGGGGATCTTCTCGCGATCCTCTATGACCGCGGCCAGCTTCTGGCGGGCACTGTCTTCGTCGTCGGCTGCGGCTTTGATTTGCTGCTTGTGCTGCTCCACGCTGCCTTCGTGGGTCCTTAGCGTCACGAGGGCATCCTCGTGCGTCTTTCGGGCGACCTGCTGGGCATCCGTGGCTGACCCGATCTTCCCAGCGAGGCTAGTTATGGTCCCGTCGAGTTTCCGCAGCTCCTCGTCGATTGCGACGAATCGGGCCTGGGCCTCGGCGGCCCCGTGCCTCACGCCTGCCAGTTTCCATTCGGCTTGGGCGGCTTGCAGTGCCGATACGGCTGCAGTCCTCGTGGCTTCGGCAGCGGCGAGTTCCCGCTCCGCGCCCCGGATGAGTGAGTCCCGGCCGACCAGTGGTTCGGGGAAGTCGCCGAGAACAGAGAGCTCGAGTGCGTCATCGTCGGCCCGGGTGGGAACGCGGCGCTCGACGAATCGCTCCTGCAACGCGTTGACTAGGGACTCGAGACCGGAGGGGTAGTGGATGCCATTCGCGGAAACGGGGGGCGACGCTAGATCCAGGGAGTCCGCCACGATGACCTGGGCGCCAGGCTGGCCAGCCAGAGCGATGCGTGCCCGCTCGGCGGCGGCGCGGGGGACTACAACGGCGTCGCGCAGAGCGTGAAGCATCGGCTCCCACCTGCCTCGCGCATCGTCGTCTACGTCGATGATGTCGGCGAAGGCGGCCGCCGCAGGGATTTCCGGCCTAGCGAGAAGCAGTTCAACGAGTAGGCCCGCCGCGCCGCCGCGTCCCTTCCGCGCGTTCGCCAAGGCGGCCGTGGCCACTCTGACGGCGCCATCTGCCGAGTTTGCCGCTGCTTGCGCGTCCGCACGGGCGGTGACGGCCGTCTCAAGAGCGACCGTCGTCTCGGCTGCGGTCCTGCCGTCCCAGTGCTCCGCGACAGGCCTCAGCTTGTTCTTCTCGCTGGTGCGTTCGCTCTTCTGGGTCTCTGCGATGGCAAGCTCGCGTTTCAGGTCTTCGAGGTGCTTGTCCGCTTGGGTGAGCACCGAGCGGGACCGGGATTCACGGCTAGCGAGGTCGCTCCCGTCTCCCAGTCGGGCGAGGGCCTGCCTCGCCTCCGATGCCACACCAGCCGTTTCCTGGAGGCTCAGTGTCAGCTTGTCAACTGTCACCGCGGCCTCTCGTTCTCGGTCGAGGGCATCGCGGTACTGCCAGGCAGCGTAGAGGCGCCACTTCTCTCCAGCCCCGCTCAACAGGCTACGGGCCGTGTCGCGCGCGCCGATGGCCGCCAGCTGGGCGTTCTCCTTGACGCACTCCTCCTTGTCCTTCTCCACGGCCTCCGCATGCTGCGCCCGAATCTCGATCCGCTTGTTGCGCGCCGTGTTCTCCTCCTCCAGCTGCCCAGACAGCCCCGAGAGTGCGATCAGCGCTAGGCCGATCTCGTCGGGGCGCATCTTCGTCATCTCCTGGCTGAGCAGCGACGGGGCGCTCGGACGCATGCTGGTGTCCAGGTAGGAGAGGCACCGGGGTGCCTCCCCGTAGAGGGTCCGGGCGAGGTTGCGGGCGCTGATCGTCTGGTCCCTGGGCAGTTGCTGCCAGAGCGTGTCAGCCTGCAGGACGCGCTCCTCGTCGCCGTCCGCGTCTGCGACGTGAAGTCCGGGGGTATACCGGGCCTGCAGATAGGGCGCGGTGGAGGAGATCCTCACCCAGACGGTGAGGGCAGAGTCGAGAGGACTCTCGGGATCGGCGAATACGCCAACAATGTATCCGTGCGGCGCGGGCGTGGCCCGCTCCGCAGCAGAGAGCCCGGCGGCGTCGGGCCGGAAGAGCAGCTCCCTGGCGAAGCTTCCTCCGTTGGTCTCCAGACGCCATTGGGGGTCCCCGAGCAGGACCGAGACTGCGGCCTGGAAGCTGGTCTTCCCTGATCCGTTGGAATCCCCATCCGGACCGACACCAGAGACGGCGACGAGGATACCCGGCACGATCTCTACGGGGTGCGTGGTGAGCCGAGAGATGTCAAAGATCTGGATCGCGACGAGGTGGCGGTCGGCGACGATGCCGAGATCGGTTCCAGGACTAATGTCCGTGGTGCTCCTCCGCGGGGACGGGAGATTCAGCGGAGGCGAGTGTGGACGAGGCGCGGCGTCGCCGGATTGCATCGGCCAGTGGTCCTCGGGGGTCGGCGAGCAGCAGGAGCTCCTCGAAGATCGTGGTGCTCATCGCCGGGGTGAGCCGGTCGAACTGAGGGCCCGGGCGCACGCTGTCGCCGATATTGCGGGTGATCCCGGCGTCCTGCAGGCGCTGGAGTCCGGCCTTGACGACGCCTTTGGGAACCTTCGTTCCGTTCAGGCGCTGCCGTGGAACGGGGTGACCGAGAGTCCATGGGGCCTCGGGAGCCAGCTTGCCCTCGGCGCGCGGGATGGCGACAGAGAACAGCAGCACCAGCGTGAGGATGGCCCGGTCGTCCGGGGGGAGAACGCCGATGCCCTCTTCGGCGAGACGATCCGCGATGCCGTCGTCGTAACCGGATGTATACCCTGTTCCCGTCTCGACGAGAACCCGCCCGGCGGTCGCCAGCATCTCTCTGACAACCTCCCGGAGGGCAGGCTCGGCCAGCGCCCGGTAGGAGGCGGCAGGCAAGGGCCTGCTCTCCGTCTCAAGGGCGCAGAGCGCGGCCAGCACATCGGCCTGCCTCTGCTGCGGCAGGGCGTCCAGCCCGGCGGTCATGCCGGCTCTCCAACCAGCCGGGGCAGGTCGGCGTGCCGGTCTCGCAGGTGCCGGACATCGGCGTCACCCCATCCGGCGAGGGCGGGGCCAAGCCGGATCAGGGAGTCTTCCTCCTCGGGCACGAGGAACCCGCAGGCGCGCAGCCGCCTGATCGCTGACTTCCAGTGCGCCTGACGGGTCCGGAGCGACTCGCTGACGGGGCGCCCGGGCCGGGTGAAGCTGGCGAGCGCGTCCAGGACCTGGTTTTCGGGAACCGGTTTGCCGGGCAGCAAGGGGGCGTCGGGGTCGGGCCAGCAGCAGCCGATGCAGGCGGCGAGCACCAGGCAGGTGGTCGGAGTGGCACCTGGCAGGTCCTCGCCATCGGCGCCGAGCACGGCCATCGGGTCTACGTCGGCTGGCCAGCCAAGCATCAGGGCGCGGGCACCGTGATCTCCCGCCACGTCGATGAGACGCCGGCCCGCGGTCGTGGCCGTCTCCTGCAGCAGGGCCAGCTCCTCTTCTGCCCACGGGACAGCGACCAGGCGGAGCGCGCGCATCCGGGCCAGCGGCAGCGGATCAGGCACGGGGCGCCTCCGCGAAGGTAGCGTCGTCATCGCGGACGGATGCAGCCGGGCTCCTGCGCAGGGTCATCGGGGTAACGTGGCTGACAGGCCCAGCGGCGTCCACGATCAGGGCGTCCGACAGGTCAACCGTGACGGGAATGCCTGGATCGGCGTTCGCCAGCAGCGCGTCTGTCACGATGCGCGCCGCGCCTCGCCATCCGGCGCCCCGGATGCGGCTGGTGAGATCAGCCTCGTCCCCGCCCTGCAGGTGCAGCTCCATCTCTGCCTCCATGACGACCCGCTTGGTCTGCTCTCGTTCCCTGGCCGCCGCCACGGGATCCTGGTCGGAGGAGGAGTCCGGCGGCCGTGGCGGGCGGCGCCGGGGAGGAGCAGGGCGGTACTTCTCCACGGCAGAGACCAGCCGCTCCGCAGGGAGCAGCATGGAGGCCGGGTCGAAGACCGTACGCGCCAGGGGAACCGCCAGTTCGCCCCTGCTCCGGTACGAGGCGGCGCTCAGGTACTGCTCCGGGGAGAGCATGGAGAAGTCGCGGGATGCGCTGGCCTGCGCAAGCAGGCGGCTGTAGAACGCGTTCACCGCGTTGAAGTAGCGCAGCGCTTCATCGACCAGACGCCGTCCTGTTCCCGATGACAGCAGTTCAGGGAACCTTTCGCCAGCGGCTCCGACGAGGCTGCTTGCCTTGTCCAGCAGGGCTTTTGCTGAGCGGTGCTGCGACTGCTCGGCGACCAGCTCTTCCCATGGCCGGTCCTCGGCCAGGTAGAGCAGATGATCAGCCATGATCGACAGATTTCTCTTGACCGTGGTGATCTGCTCGATGAGTGCCTCTCGCGTCATCGTGCCGGCATCGAGGTCGCGGTGCGCGCGGTCGAGGAGAAGCATGATCTCCTCGACGCCGTTCGTCTCCTCCAGCCGCCCGTAGACCAGCAGGGCAGTGACGCTGACCGGGTGGATCATGTACCGCTGCTGGTGCGGCTTCTCTGCGTACCTGCGCAGCAGTCCCATCTCCACGAAGAGGTCAAACCGCCTCTCGAAGGCGGCGACGGAAACTGCGTTCGAGCACGCAGCGGCAAGTTCGCTGCGTGTCATGCCGTTAGACCCACCGGAGTCCCCGAAGGCGGCGCAGACGGCCTGCGCGACGCGGAGCGCGACCGGGTCGCTCGCCACGGCGTCGGTTGCCTTGGCGACGGGCGCGACAAATGCCTTCAGCGTGTCGTGAAACCTGGCCGGCGACTGGTTCGCAGTGAGCAGGTCGGCCGAATATTCCACATGATCCTCCCCCCGGGGGGCAACGGTGAGCTGCTGAGCAGGAAAGGGCGTCTGCCGCCGATCGCTCAGGGATCACACTTTACGTGGGGGCAGTGACATTTTACGGCTCAAACGGACCTGGCTAAAAAGTGCGACATTCTACAACATTGCGTACTCCGTGAATGGAGAAGAGTGAGGGAAAGATTGATGCTGCTGTGATTGACCTCAATCGTTCAGCGGTCTCGGATGTGCTTACTGAGCGTGCTTGGGTCTGTTTCGACTTCATGTCTGGTTCTTGCCGGTGGGTGGACTGGCCGCCACTGACATAAAGGACACCGATCCTCGCAGCCCGCCCTGACCCCAGACGGGCACCAGGAGGCCCGCGCTCGCGGCAGCCTCATGCCGCACGCGCAGGTCGCCATCGTCCCCGGCAGCCACGGCGGCTTCAACCGGATCAACGAACTGAACGACCGAATCGCCGCCTTCATCAAAGCCCAGGCCATCAGCAAGCCGGCGGATCAGCCGCCACACCCCACCGGCACCTGAACAGCCGGGACCGGCCAGCAGTTCCGAACCCCGCACGCCAGCTGGCGGCACGGCCGGGTACCGTTCGCGCGCCTCCCCGACGGCGCCCCTCAGCCAGCACGCTCAGGCCGACCGATGCAGAGCGGGTAATTCTCGCGTACCACAGTATGCGCGCGGCACCTCGACACCAAACCCTGCATATCTAACCAATATGCGCGCGGCAATCCGCAGCAGAAACCCTCATCACCGAATAATTCATAGTCGATCGGAAACTCGGCCGCGTGATGCGTCTGCTCACGTAACGTGATTGATCCTGGACCCGGGCAAGCGCCCATTGAGCAGCCGGGTGGTGCTGGCCAGCCCCGGCCCGCGAGGAATCGCCGGTTCGGCCCGGCCGCGGTCAGGCCATCATGAGCGCTTGACCTGGTCAGCGAACGTGCGCCAGGCCTGGGCCGAGAACCTGAGCACCGGGCCGGTCCCGGTCTGCTTGGTGTCGCGTACCAGTACGCGGCGGTCCTGCCCGGCTACCTGCACGCAGTTGCCGCCCTGGGAACCCGAGAAGCTAGACGTCCGCCAGCCCGTCACCCTGATGGTCATGTGATCTCACTCCGTATCTGCCGGATCAGCTCAAGGGATTCGCGGGGAGACAGCGAGGAGGCCCTGATCAGGTTCAGCACCGTCATCAGGTGCGCCGCCTCGGCAGGGGTCTCGACGATCCGGCCGCCCGCGTAGCACTCCGTATAGCAGACCGTGGGAGCGGCGGCGAACTCGAAAATCGTGATCGGCCCGTCCGATCCCGCGTGGTTGTCTCCGGTGAACGGCAGCACCTGGATCACCGTACCCGGCGTCCCGGCCGCCTCGATGACCCTGTCCACCTGCCCGGCCATGACCATCCGGCTGCCCACGACGTGCCGCAGCACGCCCTCATCAATGACGTACCACAGCATCGGGGGATGCTCGCCGCCGAGGATCACCTGGCGGTCCATCCGGGCCGCCACCAGCTTGTCCACCGCCTCGGCGGTGTCATTGGGCCGCCCGGAGCTGATCATCGCCCGCGCGTAGTCCTCGGTCTGCAGGAGCCCTGGGATGGCGCCCAACTCCCACCCGTGGATGCGGATCGCCTCCCGCTCGAACGGGACCACCGGGGCGAAGAACGCCGGATACGCCTCGCGCGCCACCAGCTCATACAACGTCATGAACGTCCCGGGCTCCCCCGCGGCCTCATCAAACCCCGGGGTGGCGAAGGCCTGGTCGCAGGCTGCGGCGAACTCGGCGGTGGGCGGCTTGTCCATGCTCTCCACCCCGCTGATCAGCGACGCGGAGTATCCCATCTTGGTGCCAAGCTCCACCTGAGTCCAGCCCGACCGCTGCCGCCAGGCCCGCAGCTGCGAGGCGAACGCGGCCAGCGACGTGGTTTTCACTTCCGACCGGGACGCTCTCATCTTGGGCATGGCACTTCACCGGAACCTTCCGTTCTTGACCGCGCGGCCTGCCAACGCACCCGTTCACTGTGCGCTTTCACGTACTTCCCCACCGTACGCCCGGCCTGCCACGGTTAGTACCGCGAACCGCGCACTGGCCACGCTTGGCCAGGCCGCGCGGATTCGTGCCTGGACATCCCGCCAGATGAGCGAGGGAGGACACGTGAGCACCGCGACGGCAGCCACCTACCAGGGCACCTTCGGCGGCCGGGCCGAGGAAGCCGCCCGGGTCCGCCGCGAGATCACCCGCTACCTCGGCGACTGCCCGGCCGCCGAGGACATCGTGCTCATCGCCCACGAACTAGCCGCCAATGCCATCGTGCACTCCCGGTCCCGGGGCGGGTCCTTCGCCGTCCGCTGCCAGGTGTGCCCTGGGACGGCGCGTGTCGAGGTCGAGGACATGGGCGGCCCGTGGCGGCCCCGCAAGCCTGATGACCGGCCGCACGGGCTGGACATCGTGCAAGCTCTCACCGGCCCCGGCGGGTGGGGAACCCAGGCCACCGGCACCGGACGCCTGACCTGGGCGCGGCTGTCATGGTGACGACACGGGCCCGGTACGGCACCCGCCCGGCACCACCCGGTCACCGGATGGTGCGCCGATGAGCACCCGCGTCGACGGCGCCACCGTGCTCGTCCTGGTCAGCGCCCGCGCCACGCTCAGCGCCGGGCCCATGCACATGGCTCTGTCCGCCAGCGCAGGCCCGGCCCCGGGCACCTGGCGGTACAACCTGCACGACGGCCAGCAGAACCGCGCGGCCTACGGCCGCGTCGCCAGGAAGACAGGCCACATGGACGTGCTCCGGTACGCCGCCGGCATCTGCGCAGCCGGATACCAGCCCGGAACCGCCGAACGCGGCCTGCTGGAACAATTCGCCGCCAGCCCCTGACACCTTCTGCACTCCGCCAGGACCGGCCGCAGCCCCGCCTGGGCTCCCCGTTGCCCTGACCTTGGGCAAGCCAGGGTCAACGGGTCGAGAAGGCGCCCCGGCATCACCAGCCCTCCCGATGCCGGGGCGCCACCATGACTAGCCCGGCATCCCGGCCGTGCAGGCACCACAAGCCGCGCTGCCCCGCGGTGATGACTACCGACAGCGGTTGCTGGTCCTGCTCGCAGGCCAGGTGCACCTTGGTCGTCAGCCCGCCGCGGGAGCGGCCCAGCCCGTGATCAGCAGGCTCGGTCCCTGTCCCGCCGGGCGGCTCGGCCTGCAGGTCCCCGCGCCTGCGTGCCCCGGCCGCGTGCTGGTGCGCCCGCGCCACCGTGGAATCCACCGACACGTCCCAGGTGATCAGCCCGGCGCATCGGCGCGACCCTGCAGGGCGGTCAGGACCGTCCGCCAGGTCCCGTTCCGCTGCCAGCGTCGGAACAGGCCATAGACCGTCTGCCTATCAGCCCGTAGGCCAGCGGCACGTCCCGCCACGGCGCGCCCGTCCGGGTGAGCATTCCGATGAATCCGATCGCCCGGTCCGGGGGTTTTCGATCACCTGCCGGGCCGGAGGCCGCGTAGCGG
>Ga0209415_10013427_pt1 | contig 13509 bp, 17 predicted proteins | sample PeaSoiSIISIP2007_FD_187696 | JGI IMG/M metagenome (GOLD analysis project Ga0209415, IMG submission 187696) | Peat soil microbial communities from Weissenstadt, Germany - SII-SIP-2007 (SPAdes) (version 2) | ecosystem: Environmental > Terrestrial > Soil > Wetlands > Peat | place: Germany... | reverse complement strand
GTATTGAGCGGCGATGCGCTCGCAGTCGTGGATGGAAGTGGAATCGGGCATGGTGGGGCCGGAGGCGAGCGCGTCGGGCGTGGCGTCGGGCACGTCGGAAACGAGAATCGAAACCTGCTGCGCGGGATAAGCGGCTTGGGCGAGGCGTCCACCCTTTACGGCGGAGAGATGTTTGCGGATTGCGTTGATTTCGGCGATGGGCGCGCCGGAAAGGACGAGGGCGCGGTAGGTGGCGGCGAGATCGGGAAGGGAGATTTCGTCGCCTTCCAAAGTCGCGACCGGTTTTTCTACGATGGAAGAGCCGCCGCCGGAGATCATGAAGATGACGAGTGAAGTGGAGTCGAGCGCGGTCAGCGACTTGAGGATTGCGTCGGCGGCACGGATCGATTCGGCGGTGGGCGTCGGATGTCCGCCCAAGAAATAGCGGAAACCGCGGACTTGACTCGCGGACTCTACTGAGGATGCGACGATGCCTGCTTCGAAACTGCTGCTGCCGACTTGCGCTTCGAGCGCGGCGGCCATGGTGTGCGCTGCCTTTCCTATGGAGACGACGAAGACGCGGTGGTAGGTGTCGAGATCGTGCAGATCTTCTCCGATGCGCAGGACGCGACGCTCACAGTGGATGTTGCGGGCAAAGGCGCTTTCGATGGAGGCGTTCTTGAGCGCGGCGGTGAAGATCTCGCGGGCGGCTTCGCGCATGCGTGCGAATTGATGGTCGCGCTCGGGAGAGAGGTCGGGCATGTCCGATGGGATTATAATCTGCGCCATGCCCCCGAAAAATAAAGCCGTCGACAAGAAACGCGAGTTCGAGCTTGCCTTTCAGGGTCTGCGAAAGATTCTGAAGCCCTTCGACAAGAAGCTGAGCGTCATCAAGGACAGCCCCGGGGATTACATGAGCGAGTCGAAGTCGATTCGCTATAAGGGCAAGCCGTTGATGTTTGCCGCCATCACCATCAAAAGCTACGTTACGTTTCATCTTTTTCCTGTGTACATGTTTCCGAATTTGCTGAAAGGAATTTCTCCGGAACTGAAGAAGCGCATGCAGGGCAAGACGTGCTGGAATTTCAAGAGGGCGGAGGAATCGCTGTTTGCGGAGTTGGGAGATGTGGTAAAAGCCAGCTTCCAGCGGTTTGCGGATTTTGGGCAGCGCGACCTGAGTCGCGAGGATGGCCAGGCACTGTGGAACAAATCGAAAAAGAAGGATTGAATTTCAGCGAGTGGCAGTAGTTTCTCTCACCCACGCTTCAATCGTCCCGCGCATCTCGCGCAAGCGGCCTTCAAAGAAGTGATCTCCAGCTTCGATGCGTACCAGCTTTTTCGGGTTCGCGAAGGTGCTGACGAGCGCTTCGAGTTTGCCTGGGGGGGCGAACTGATCGCGCGACCCGCTTACGAAGAGCTTCGGCTTGGGGCAATCGCGCAGGAATTCGAAATCGCAGATGCGATCATCCTTACGATCTTCGACCGCGACGGCAGGCAGGCCGAGGGCGATTAACGCGCGGACACGGGGGTCGGCATAGGCGGCGCGCAATCCGACGGCGGCGCCGAAAGAGAATCCAGCGAAGATGATGGGCAGCGTGAATTCGTGTTCGATCCAGTCGAGCGCGGCGCGCACGTCTTCGACTTCGCCAGTGCCGTTTGCGTGTTCGCCTTCGCTCAGGCCGGTACCGCGGAAGTTGAAGCGAAGCACGGGGAATCCGAAGCTGTTGAGCGCCTTCATGGCGTGGAAGACGACTTTGTTGTGCAGCGTTCCGCCGTAGAGCGGGTGCGGATGGCAGACCACGGCGGCGTGCGTTGCGTCGGGCGATCCGGCGTTGAGGAGTGCTTCCAGGCGTCCGGCGGGGCCGGTGAGGAAGAGCGAGCGGATGCTGGAGGTTTCGGGGAGCACGGGGCGGTCGGTAGTCGTTGGTCGTTTGTTAGGCGTTCGTCGTTAAGTATTGTAGAGAATCTGCCTGCCAGCGACTAGCGACCAGCGACCAGCGACTGGTAACCTTTTCCTGCATGGAACTGTTTGCGCTCACCCGCCGTCTGGTTGACATCGAATCCATTACTCCAAATGAAAGTGCGGTGGGGGATTTTCTTTGCGACGAGTTGCGGCGCCGCGGCTTCGAAGCCCGGAAAATGCCGGTCGAAGGCGCGCGCGCGAACGTGCTGGCAACGTGGCCGGGACATGGTCGTCCGGAGATTGTTTTCTCGACACACATGGATACGGTGCCGCCGTTTATTACTTCGTCCGAAAACGAAGCGCGCATTTACGGACGCGGGTCGTGCGACGCCAAGGGAATCATTGCCGCCCAGATTCTGGCGGCGGAGAAGCTGCGCGGGGCCGGCGTTTTCGTCGGGCTGCTGTTTCTGGTGGGCGAGGAACGGGACTCGGTCGGCGCGAAGTTGGCCAACCAGCATCCGATCGGCGCGCGCTTCATGATTAACGGCGAGCCCACCGAGAACAAGCTGGCGCTCGCGAGCAAGGGCGCGCTACACGTGGAACTGGTGGCGCGTGGGAAGATGGCGCATTCGGCGTATCCGGAACTGGGCGAGTCGGCCATCGACAAGCTGGTGGAAGCGCTGCACCGGTTGCATGCGATGAAACTTCCCGAAGACGCGGAGGTAGGAAATTGCACGAAGAACGTCGGATCGATTCAGGGGGGGCGCGCTCCGAACGTGATTTCCGATTTTGCCAAGGCCGAACTCTTCTATCGCCTGGTGGGCCCGGCAGATGCCCTGCGCCGCGAAATTACGGAGGCCGTCGGCCAACTCGCCGAAGTTCACTTCACCCGCGAGACCCCATTCCAGCGCTTGCGAACGCTGGAGGGCATGTCAACGATGGTTGCGGCTTTTACCACCGACATCCCGTCGCTCGTGAACTGGGGCGAACCGCTGCTGCTCGGACCCGGATCGATTCACGTGGCGCACACGGAGGGCGAGTTTGTGGAGAAAACGCAGCTGATGGAAGCGGTCGAGATTTATTGTGCGATGGCGAAAAGGCTTGCCTGATTTCGACGCCAGTTCCCGAGCAAAAGAAAACGGCTGGGAAGATTCCCAGCCGTTTCCCCTTGGAGGAGGGCTGCCGCAAACCGTTTTCGAGAGTCATTGGTTAAGCCGGCGGAAGCGCTCCCGAAGTCGCTTCAGCCCGTGCCAGACCTTGCCAGCCCTCAAGCCGGAAAATTAAAAGTCGTGATCTTCCGGGGTGCAGGAGCAGGGTAGACCGCTGAGCAGGGCGTCATAGAAGCAGAGTTCCTGCAGCAACGTTTGTTCCGACGCCGCCAAGTTCGAATCGGCGAATTTCGTTTCGGTAACGGCGTACGTCGAGCCGCTTCCCTTCTGGATGTGAGTCGCCCAGGCGCGTAGCCCGGCGGTCGGAACGGTGGCGGTTGGGTCACCACTGGCGGACGAAATGACCTTGATGACGCCGCGAGTGTTGACCTTGCCGGTTAAGGCATGGGCGGTGAGGTTCTTGTTGACGGACTCCGAAAGCACACCGTCAGGGGTGATGACGCAGGCACAGCATTCCTGCAGTTCCTGGCTGTCATCGAACACATAGATGGCCGCCCACAGGTTTCCTTCCGTGTCGCCATCGTTGATGACGCGCACGGTTCCATCCGGCGCGCTAGTGGTGTTGGCATTGGAATAATAGGTGGTGAAATACACGCTGTTGTCGCCTTGAGCCAAGGCAGTTCCTGAGATTCCGAACATCAGGGCAATGGCCAGTACTGGAAACAACAAATATCCAAGAGCTTTCATCTTTGGATCCTCCTAATTGCTTATAGCGCCGGCGCTGGGGGGAGGATCAGCTGGAGGGCGCTTGTGGAATGTTTAAGCCTTTGCCCAGCTGTTTACAACCACCCTTATGGAGTAGTTCACACCCGGATGGAGTAAGTCCTGCGTGCGTCGGCGTGGGGCATAGGGAACGACCGGGCGTGAAATAAGCAGTACCGTGCGATCGATTCGCTTTGCCCGGCGCTCGCGCGTATTCAGCGGCGATGGTTACGGGGAAAAAGAAAACGGCTGGGAAACTCCCAGCCGTTCCCAGGAGAAACGCGAAAACCGGTCCCTTCCAGGATGTTTGGATTCCGGCTGGCTTCAGCGCTCCCTAAATGAAGCTTCTTCCGCCAGCGTGCGCCGTTACGACCCTCAAATCGGAAGACTAAAAGTCGTGATCTTCCGGAGTGCAGGTGCAGGGTTGACCGCTGAGCAGGGCGTCAAAATAGCAGAGTTCCTGCAGCAACGTTTGTTCAGACGCCGCCAGGTTCGAATCGGCAAACGCGGTTTCGGTAACGGCCCAAGCCGGGGATCCGCCCGTCTTCTGAGTGTGAGTGGCCCAGGCGCGCAGTCCGGCGGTCGGCTTGTCGTTGGTCGGGTCACTCGACGAAGACGAAATGACCTTGATGACGCCACGGGTTGGCAACTTGCCGGTGATCGGGTAGGCAGTGAGGTTTTTATTCACGGATTCCGAAAGCAGACCGTCGGGTGTGATGACGCAGGCGCAGCAGTCCTGTAGTTCCTGGCTGTCATCGAACACGTAGAAGTCCGCCCACAGGTTGGCTTCCGTGTCGCCGTCGTTGACGATGCGCACGGTCTGGTCCGGCGCACCCTGCGTGTTGGCATTGGAATAGTAGGTGGTGAAATAGATGCTGTTGTCGCCTTGAGCCAGAGCGGTTCCTGAAGCGATGCCCAGCATCAGGACGATGGTGAGCAAAAGTACAAGAGTTTTCATTTCTTGGATCCTCCTAGGTAGCGCGCCTGACACTGGGGGAGGATCAGATGAGGGTGCGCTGGTTCAATGTCTAAGCTCTTGGGGGTCTCCTGGCAAGGCTCCTTATGGAGTAGTTCCCCAGCCGACACATGAGGAAGTGATTCCGATCACAATGTCGCAAACAGAATGAGGACAGACCGAATGAATTTTCGATCTGATCGATGCCGCGTGCGCACCGAGCACAGGAATCGGATTTGCTTTATCACAGGGCACTGCGATGGAGGCGAAAAAGAAATCGGGATAAAAGGACAATATGGGTTCAAAATACTCCTGGAGGAACGGAGTATGAAATTCTATCGTCTCGCATTTGTCCTCAGCGTCATCGGCTTTGCGATCCTGACGGCAGGGTGCAGTTCGACGGAGAACAAGCCGAAGGAGAGCGCGGCCGAAACGCCGGCCGCCGCCCGGCCGCCGCAAAGCACCGAACCGGTGGTTTACACCGGGCAGGAGGCATTCAATCGGATGATGGGGCTGGCCTTGAAATGGTCGGCGGATGCGCAACCGGCCCGGTTGGAATCCGTTCTCACCGCGGAAACCACCGGCAAGGACGGAAAATCCACCATCTGGCGGGGGTACTTTGCCTCGCCCAGTCGCCGGGCCACCAAGACCATCGTTTGCTCGGGAAGCCGCCGGCCGGATGCGCCGCCGTTCGGAGTTTCATCCGAGGGGAATGAAGGCCCCTACAATGCCGAAGCCGCTAATCTTGCCTTTTTGCCTTTGCTGGTGAAGACCGATACGGACAAGGCCTTCGCGATCACGCTGCAACACGGGGGCGATGCCATCCTCAAAAAAGATGCGCAGCAACCGGTCATGTATGTGTTGCTCAAGGACCGGAAGCAGAACGTGCCCGTCTGGTATGTCATTTACGGCACGAGCGAGAAGGACAGGAAGGGCATCGGTGTAATTAACGCGACCACCGGCGCTTTTGTAAGCGCCGGCAAGTAATAGAGAGACGACTCAAAGCGGACCGGCCATCGTCAGGTTACGCACCCAAGAGCTTGCGGCGCCAGGCACCGGCAACGACGATCAAGCCCGTGCCGAATAGTCCCAATGTGCCAGGCTCTGGAGTGCCAACGCGAAAGTTTGTACTGCCGGTGCGGATGGTACCCCGGTGATCCTGGACCCATTGATTCTGGTACACGACGATGGTCTGACTTGTGGTTCCGGTGATGAGCCTGCCGGTGTAGATTGTCCCAGTGACTACGCCCGAGAGCTTGAAGACGTAGTCGTACTTACCGCTGTGGCTGACCACGGTCCATTTAATCGGCCCGCTGAAAAGGCCGTCAAAAATGGTCCCCCTGGGTTCTCCATATTTGCCTACGCCGGTCACGACAAAACTGGAGCCCGCGCTGGAAAACTTTCCTCCACCCCAGATGCTGCCGCTCGCGAGAGCGCCAGTCGAGAATGTGACCGAGCCCAGGGAGTGTCCGTGAGGCGCAACGATCCCGTTGAAGCCCATCAGCAGGGACCCGGTGGATACAATTCCGGCATTGGTGATGCTCACCGTGCCGAACTGGTTAAGGAAAATCGGATCCGCCCAAGCCGCCACTGGTAACAGCAGCGCACAAATGCCCAGTACTACTGCAGTTCGTCTCATTGTCTCCTCCACAGAACGCCAGCGCCCTGTCCGGCAACCTTTTGGGTTCCAGTCGCCGTGGTGACGAGGGTCGGATGGCTAATGTCGAGGACGTTGCACCTCTGTAGGACAGAGTGCAAGAGGCTCTCGACGCGAGCGGTTCGGGGGAGACTCGACGAACAGCAGTGTAGTCTTCCGGGCGGGCAAAAGTTGTGAGTTACATCACAGTGGTTAGTGACTGAAAGAGGGATGGCGCATGGTGCGACCTCGGCGATGGACCAATCTTCGTCGTTTGCCAACTTCAAGCGCCGAATCGATCAGCGGCGCGAGCTTTCGCTTTGGCGGCTTCTTCTTCACGATTCTTCGGCGGAGCGGTGGTGTCGAGTGAATGCAGAAGACGAGCCGAGATCGCGGCAATTTCATCGATGGCTTCCAGGAACGCGGCTTCGTTCGCTTTCGACGGCTTGTTAAAGCCCGTAATTTTTCTCACGAACTGAAGCGAAGCCGCTCGCACCTCGTCATCGGTTACAGGCGGATCGAAGTTGAAGAGGGTCTTAATGTTGCGGCACATTCGGTGCGGCCTCCCGGCGCGGGCTTGGCGGATCCTGGGAACATTTTCTCACGGCCGACGGCCATCCTTCCGCCGGTAGCCGTCATCGGTAGAATCGCCACTTTGCCGCCAGCTTCATGCGGCAAAATTTCCATTTGCTTGTTATCAATGTACTATGGTACATTTGTACCATGATGAACGAAGCCAAGTTCCTTGTCGAACGGGTCCAGACCGGGGTCCGCATGGAAAAGCGCCTGCTCAAGGTCCTCAAGGCCCTCGCCGAATATCACGACATGTCCCTGGGCGACCTGATCGAGGGTATTGTGCTGCATGCCTTCGACGGCAAGACTCCGTTCAGCACCGAATCGCTCAAACGCATTCAGGACCTGAAGAAGTTTTACGCTCTCGATCTCGATTCCAGCGCCAGCCACCGCCTCACCGAAAGCAAGCGCGGGCCTGCGCGAAAGAAGGCCGTTTCGGGGAAGCGGAAATGAGTGGCGACGAGTTGACTGGCGACGAACTGATCGAACACTTCGAATGTGGCGCCACTCCGCCGGAGAGCTTTCATCACGCCGACCACGTGCGCCTCGGGTTTGAGTACCTGCGCTGCTGCCCAGCCCTGGAAGCGCTCGAGCGATTCTCCCATGCGTTGAAACGGTTTGCCGCCGCGCAGGGGAAGGCGCAGCGCTACCACGAGACCATCACCTGGGCCTACCTGTTTCTAATCCGCGAGCGCATGGCCCGCGCCGGCGGTGTCGAGACTTGGGAAGAATTTGCCGAGCGCAATGCGGACTTGCTGGTATGGAAGGGCGGCGTGCTAAGAAGCCTCTACCGCCAGGAGACTCTCGATTCCGACCTCGCCCGCCAAACCTTCGTTCTCCCCGATCATGTTCTCTCCGATCAGGGCCGATGAGTGGTTCCAGCAAAAAGCCTCTGCTTTGGAATTTCCTGCCACCCGTCCTCAGCCTCCTTTCTTGTCACCTGTCACCTGTGACCAGCCTCCTTGAAGCCGGGCGACTTCGGCGTTAGTATTCCGTTTCGCCTTGATTGCGACTTTCGAGGGCTTATGCCGCAAAATTACGTTCCCATCTTCCTCTTTCTCGCCGTCGTCGGCATCCTGATTCCGGTCACACTAGCGGTTGCCAGAATCATCCGCACGCAAAGTCCCAACCGTGTGAAGCTGATGCCTTACGAGTGCGGCATCGACCCTTATGACAGCGCGCGCGGGCGCTACACGGTCCGCTTTTACATCATCGCCATCATGTTTGTGATCTTTGACGTGGAAACGATTTTCCTGTTTCCCTGGGCGGTGAAGTTCAAAGCGCTTGGCGTCTTCGGGTTGATCGAAATGCTGGTCTTTCTCGGCATCCTGATCGTCGGATATGTATGGATCTGGAAGAAGGGTGCGCTGGAATGGGTGTAGGTTCGGCGAGTCCCAATCCGGCGAGTCCCGTTCCCGCCGCTTCCGAGGAGACCTTCACCGCCAGCCGCTGGACCAGGGGCAATCTGTGGTTCCCGACGCGCATTCTGGTCAGTCCGCTGCACGTGAGCCGCGTGAAACGGCGTCTGTTCGGCAGCAACGAGGAGAGTATTTCGATTTCCCAGGTCGCTTCGGTGAAGATTTCCACGGGAATTGTCTGGTCGGATATTTTGATTGAGTCGACGGGAGGCACGGACCCGATTACCAGTCACGGCCATCGCAAAGCGGACGCGGTGCGCATTCGCGATTTGGTCGAAAGCTTTCAGGCGGCGCGGCGTTGACGGCAATGTGGAGGGACGGGCGTCTCGCTTGACCAGTATGACGGTGGCCGGGCGGGGACGCGCGGCGCTCCACCGGCAAAGGGTTGATGTGATGACGGTCACATACGGTGGCCCGACCAGATGTTAGAAGTAAAAGTTTCAAATACTAGCGATCTCTTTGTAACGAAGTTTTTGCGACGACAGACACTGCATGGCTGAGGACGTCAAGACGCCTGCTCCACCACCGCCGCCGGAAGGCGAGAAGAAGCCGACGGCGGAGACGGCGGTTCCTCCCGCGCAGGGTGCCGCTGTTCCCAGCACAACGGAGAAGCCCGCAGCACCTGGCGCTCCGAAAGCGCCGGCGGCGGAAAAGCCCGCCGCAGCCGCGGCCGCCGATGCCGCACCCAAAGCTGCCGCTCCTGCCGCGAAGCCTGCTGCTCCGGCCAAGCCGGCGGGTCCCATCCCGATGCCGTGGACTGCGCCACTGGTTGAAAAATATAAGAGGCAATACGGCTCCGGCCTCGACGCGCAAACTTATCTGGGGCAGAACTACTTTTCGGTTGACCGCTCGCTGATCCCCGACCTCCTGCGCCTGCTGCGCGACGATGAGCAGTTCGACTATTGCGTCGATATCACCGCCGTGCATTATCCCAAACGTGAAAAGCAATTCGACGTAGTGTGGATCCTCTATTCTTTCCCGCGCAACGAGCGGGTGCGGGTGAAAACCCAAATTGCCGATGGCGCTTCGATACCATCGAGTGTCTCGATTTGGCCAACTGCCAACTGGCTGGAGCGGGAAGTCTATGACATGTTCGGAATCACGTTTGACGGACATCCCGACCTGAAACGCATTCTGCTCCCCGACGGCTGGAAAGGCTTTCCGCTGCGCAAGGATTACGGCATCCTGCAGCAAGATCAGGAATGGGTACAGATCAACCTGGGAATCGAGAGCGGACAATGAGCTCTCCTACCAAGGACAGCACGAAGGAGATTGCGAACGGCGTCTCCAGCCGCGGTCTTTCCAGTCTCGATCGGGCCAGTCTCGATCAGGCTAACCTCGATCTCGAAACTCCCGAGAAGCCGTACCTTGATTCGAACGAACTCATCATCAACATGGGGCCGCAGCATCCGGCAACCCACGGGGTGCTGCGGGTCATCCTGAAGCTTGACGGCGAAAAAGTTCTGGGCACCGAGTGCGTGATCGGATACCTGCATCGCGGCGTGGAGAAAATTGCCGAGAACCGCACCTACACGATGTTTAATCCCTATGTCGATCGCATGGATTACGTCGCCGCGGTGTCGAATGGGCTCGGCTACTGCGAAGCGGTCGAGAAGTTGCTGAATGTTGAGGCGCCCGCGCGCGCGAAATATATTCGCGTGATCCTGACCGAATTGAACCGCATCGCCAGCCACCAGCTTTGGCTGGGCACGCACGCGCTCGATATAGGAGCGATGACGCCGCTTTTCTACACCTTCCGCGACCGGGAAGAGATCCTGAAGATTTTCGAGCGGTACTGCGGCGCGCGTCTGACCACGCATGCTTTTCGCATTGGCGGCTGCCAGTATGAGACCTATGCCGGCTTCGAAAAGGAAGTAAAGAATTTCCTGGCTTTTTTTCCGCCGAAAATCGACGAATATGAAGCGCTGCTTACCGGCAACCGCATCTGGATCGAGCGGACGAAAAACGTCGGCGTGATTTCCGCTGCCGATGCCATCGCGCTGGGCGTAACGGGTCCAGTGCTGCGGGCGAGCGGCGTGAAGTGGGACCTGCGTAAAGCCCAGCCCTACGCGGCGTACTCCGAATTCGATTTCGAGATTCCGGTCGGCGAAAATGGCGACACTTATGACCGGTACATGGTCCGCATGGTCGAAATGCGCCAGTCGTTGCGCATCATCGAGCAAGCCGTCAACGGGATTCCGGAAGGCCCGATCATGGGCAAAGTGCCCAAGGTGATCAAGCCGCCGGTGGGCGAAATCTATCATTCGATCGAAGCCCCGAAGGGCGAACTCGGATACTTCATCGTCAGCGACGGTTCGACGCAACCCTACCGCATACGGGTGCGTCCACCATCGTTTGTCAATTTACAGGCCCTCGACATCATGGTGCGCGGCCTGCTGGTTGCGGACGTGGTTGCTGTCATCGGCACCCTCGACATCGTGCTCGGCGAGGTGGACCGCTGATGCTGAACCAGTTCACGTCGTACTTGGGCAGCAACCTCACTCCCGGCACTGCCAACAACCAACTGTGGGCGCTGATGTACGTGCTCATCATTTTCGCGGGAGTATCGGTGGCCGTGATTTGCATGAACTGGATCGAGCGCAAGGCACTGGCGCACTTTCAGGTTCGCCTTGGCCCCATGCGTGTGGGCCCGCACGGATTACTGCAGCCCATCGCCGACGCGCTCAAATTGATGCTCAAAGAAGACATCATCCCCGCCGAAGCCGACCAGTTCGTTTTCTGGGTTGCGCCGCTGATCGGACTGCTCGCCTCGTTCACCGTTTATACCGTGATTCCGTTTGGCCCTTCGCAGGCAGTGAGTGACATGAACATCGGGATTTTGTTTATGCTCGGTGTCTCGTCGCTGGGCGTACTTGGCATTGTGGTCGCGGGATGGGCCTCGAACTCGCACTATCCGCTGATCGGCGCGCTGCGATCGAGCGCCCAGATGGTGTCGTACGAAGTCGCCATGGGACTAGCCATCGTCTCGGCGATCCTGATGACCAGCATGAACGCCAGCGGCACGGGCACGCTGAGCATGATCGAGATCGTCCGGGCGCAGCAGCAGCAGCATGTCTGGTTCCTGTTTAAATTTTTCCCCCTCGGCCTGATCGCGTTCGCGATTTTTGCCATCGCCATGGTCGCCGAGACCAATCGCGCGCCTTTTGACCTGGCCGAAGCAGAGTCGGAATTGACGGCGGGATTTCACACCGAATACAGCGGGCTGCGCTGGTCGCTTTTCATGCTCGCCGAATATGCGGCTATGATCGCGGTCTCTTCGATCGCGGTCACACTGTGGCTCGGTGGATGGATGCGTCCGTTTCCCAACCTGCTGAGCGCGCCAGCATGGGATTTCATCTTTTCATTGTTCCCCGGACTGACATTTGGCGGTCTGGCGGCGATTGCCTTGATTGGCACGGCGCGTATGCCCGCGCATTCCTTTTTCAAGATTCAGCGGATCGGCCTCGCGGTATTTGCGGCGCTGCTTGGCTTCATCGCCCTGCTGCTGCTCGTGATCGCGGTCGCAGGCCGTTCGGCGGACACGAGCCTGGCGGCGAGGTTCAACCAAGGCATCGGCTACGTATATTGGTTTGTACTGAAGATTGCCGTCTTCATGTATCTGTTCATCTGGTATCGAGCGACCTGGCCGCGTTACCGCTTCGATCAGTTAATGAGGATCGGATGGAAAGTGATGCTGCCGATTTCGCTTGGCGTACTGATGGTGACCGCCATTGTGGGGGTGCTAGTCAAATGAACCCCGCTCTCGATTCAGGGATGGCCCCAGTCGCTACGCCGTGGTTCTTTTACGTGCTGGCGGGACTGGCCGTGGCCAGCGGCGTGGCGGTCATTACGCGCCGGAACGCCGTGCATGCCGCGCTGGCGCTGATCGTGACCCTGCTTTCGGTGGCCGGTCTCTACTTGATGCTGTACGCCCCGTTCGTTGCCGGCGTGCAGATCATCGTCTACGCGGGCGGAATCATGGTGCTGTTTTTGTTCGTGATCATGCTGGTGAATATCGAGCGCTCGTCCAAAGAACGGCGGTTCAATCGCATCTGGCCGGTAGGACTGGCGGCGGCGTGCGCGTTGATGGCGCTGTTCGTGTCCGCAATCGTTAAGGGGAAGACAGTGCTCGCCGATCCTATGACGGGCAAGGCGCTGTGGCCGGATATTATCGGCAGACTGCCCGAGTCGTCGAACACGCAGCAGATTGCCGGAATGCTCTACGGAGAAGCCGGCCGGATGGGTCAATACACGTTCGCGTTTGAAATCGCCTCGCTGCTGTTGCTGGTGGCGATTTTGGGAGCGGTGATTATGACAAAGAAGAAAATCTAGTCGTTGGTCGCTGGTCGTTAGTCGTTCGGGGGGCCTGAATCGATTGACGATCTGCGAACGACCAGCGACTAACGACGAACGACGGTTTCTATGGTTCCGATAACTACATTTCACTATCTCATCGTTGCGGCGGCACTGTTCGTGCTGGGTGTGATCGGTGTGCTTACACGCCGCAACGTGGTGATTGTGCTGATGTCGATTGAATTGATTCTGAATGCGGTGAACCTGAACCTGGTGGCGTTCTCGCGCATGTGGGGGAACCTGCACGGGCAAGTGTTTTCGATCTTCGTGACAGTAGACGCCGCTGCCGAAGCCGCCGTGGGCCTCGGCATTTTGATCGCCTTCTTCCGTAATAAGGAGACGATCAATGTGGATGAAATTGATTTGTTGAAATGGTAGAAGCAGTTATCAGTCGTCAGTTATCAGTTTTCAGTTAAACCTGAGAGCTAAGAAACTGAGAACTGAGAACTGAGAACTGAGAACGATGTTCTTAAACCACATCTATCTGATCCCGCTCTTCCCGGCCTTCGGGGCCGCGATGATGTTCTTTTTTGGGCGGCGACTGCAGAAGGCCACGGTCAACGCGGTCTGCGTCGGCGTGGTCGTGCTTGCGTTTCTGTTTGCCTGCTTCACGGTCGTTGAGTACACGAATTTCGCCCATGGGACCGGTCAACCCTTTCAGAAGATTGTTTATACGTGGCTGGGCAGCGGCGACGGTTATTTGACCTTCGCGAAGAAGGATGGGACGTCCGCGGCGTTCAACGTCGACGCCGGGTTCCTGCTCGATCCGCTCTCTTCCATCTGGCTGCTCTTCGTGACCGGCGTGGGCATGCTGATCCACA
>Ga0209415_10013426_pt1 | contig 13509 bp, 10 predicted proteins | sample PeaSoiSIISIP2007_FD_187696 | JGI IMG/M metagenome (GOLD analysis project Ga0209415, IMG submission 187696) | Peat soil microbial communities from Weissenstadt, Germany - SII-SIP-2007 (SPAdes) (version 2) | ecosystem: Environmental > Terrestrial > Soil > Wetlands > Peat | place: Germany... | reverse complement strand
ATCTTCCCGAATCCCCCGACCTGCTTGCAGAGCTCGGCCCAGGCGATCTCCTCGCGGATCCACTGGTTGGGCTGGTTCGAGTCGCTCAGGATGAAGAAATCGAAGTGCTCCGCGCCTTCCGTTTGCTGGACCGACTTGAAGACAACCCGGATCCCCTCGAACACCCGGCTGACGTCCTCGTTGAAGATGGGCATCACGACCGCCGTCGACGCAAGGCTGGGCTTCGCCCCGCTCGGGACGGGCGCGGAGATCCGGGCGCTGTCGCCTCCGCGGTTGATCACGTAGAATCCGACGAACGCCGTGCAGAAGCCGACCGAAATATGCGCGAAGAGCGGGGCGAAGAGCACGAGCAGGGCGGTCTCTAGGCCCGTCAGCCCGTCGGCGTCGCGCCAGTAGAGGTCCGCCACAAACCAGGTCGCGAGGCTCGTGAGAACGAACACCGAGGAGAAGAACAGGAACCGCCGCCGGTTGAGGCGGGCCGGGTCCATGTTTTCGGTGATGATGATCCTCATCGATCTGGCCCTCAGCGGGTTAGGTAGAATATCCCCGCCAGCGCCGCGGCGAAGAGCAGCCACAGCAGGAGGGCGCGCAGGACGGGCCACCGCTCGAACCGCTCGAGCGTTTCACCGGCGGCCTCCGTGATCCGGCCCAGGTCGATCGGCCGGGGCACCATGCTCGAGACGGCGAGGTCGGGACCCGCGTTGAAATGGCTGGTCCTCATGGCCCGGATGAAGTCGGCCGGGATGTGCTCCTCGTCGAGGAACGCGTAGGGCCAGTGCTCCGGTCCGTCGCACAGCAGAAGCGACACGCGGCCGTCGACAGTCAGCCGGTCGCGCGGCTGCCCCTTCTCGTCGAGAACCTCGGCAAACCACGCCTCCATCAGGGCCCCCGTCTCCTCGGCCGCGATCGTCGTGGGATCGAGCGCCGGGTGCGTCTCGTGGCGACGCGCCGCCCGCTCCAGGATACGCTGGATAAGCCTGCTCTGGTGGAGCCGGTTGTGTATCCGGTGCGCCCTCAGGTAGTCCTCCACGCGCACGTACGCCGCGTTCCAGGACTCCATCGAGCCCGTCTTGGGACGGAAGGCCTCGGGCAGCGCGATCTGCTCCGGCGCTTCCCCCGGGGCGTCGCTCACGGCTGCCACAGGTAGCTCCACGTCTCCGTGAGCACATGGGGCGCCTTTCGCAGGAAACAGCGCAGCTCGACGGGATGTCCGGAGCCATCGGGCTTGAGCGCGAACGCCACCCTCCACGTGCCGTTGAAGGGGTTCTTCTGCACCGTGGAGTTCACGAGCGCGGCGCCCGCCCCCACGGTGACCACGGGCTCGATAAGGGGGTCCGGGCCCTGCTTGCCGAGATAGGCGCCGTCAAAGTCGACGACGAACCGCTCCAGGTCCAGCTCATGGGTCCTTGTCCGCCCGATCCGCGTGGCGACGGCGTAGCCGGCCGGCGGGTGGATCTGGTCCAGGAACCAGTGGATCTTGTAGCTCAGCTCTATGGGATCCCCGGGCGGCGGAAGCGACTCGGGCACCCAGAATGCCGTGATGTTGTCGGCGGTTTCGTCGGGGCCGTGTAGCTCGACCAGCCTGATGCCCCCCCGGGCCCACCTGCCGACGGGTTCGACCCAGGCGCTGGTTCGCATGTGGTAGAAGGCCTCGAGGTCCTGATAGTCCTCGAACTGCCGGTCGCGCTGGACCAATCCAAACCCCCTCGGGTTCTCGTCCGAGAACGTCACGATCCGGGCCGAGTTGGGATTGGTGAGGGGCCTCCATATCCACTCCCCCGCCCCCGTGTATATCATCAGGCCGTCGGAATCGTGCACCTCGGGGCGGAAGTCTTCGTAGCTCGCGGCGCTGTTCTTCCCGTGCCAGAACATGCTCGTCAGCGGCGCGAGCCCGAGGACCGCCGGATTGCGCCTGCAGTAGAGGACCTCGTGGACCTCGGTCACCGTCTCGGCGCCGGGAGCGATAAGGAACCGGTAGGCCCCCGTCGCGCTTGGACCGTCGAGAAGGGCGTACACGATCAGGGCCTTCGACTCTGGGAGAGGGCGCTCCACCCAGAATTCACGAAACACGGGGAACTCCTCGCCGCCCTGCTCGCCCGTGTTGATCGCGAGGCCCCGGGCGGAAAGGCCATAGACCGCGCGCTGGCAGAGAAACCGGAAATAGCTCGCGCCCAGGAACGCGCCGAGCTCGTCGCCCGGCTTGTTGAGGGGGTACAGGACACGGAAGCCGGCGAAACCCATCGTGGACGGGGGCGAGGGGACCCGGTTCATCCCGTAGTCGAAGAGCGCCGGCGAGAACGGGACGGTATCGACCGACTTGCCGCGCACGACGTTGATCTGGACCGTCTGGTCAAAGTTGAAGCCAGGATGAAAGAACTGGAGCTCGAATGGCAGGCGGTCCCGGCGCCAGAGCGACTCGGCCGGCCTGAAGCGGATGTCGCGGAACTGGTCATACGTCAGCTTGAGGAGAGCCTCGGGAACCGGGCTTGGCCTGGGCGCGTAGGGCTTTGCCGCAAGCACCTTCGCTTCGTAGCGAAGCACCTCGAAGTCGAATACTTCCTCCGCGGCGCCCCCACGGGTGCAGGCCGCGCCAAGCCCGGCGGCTACGAGCAGGATGGTGTGTCGGGAGTTCATTCTTACAGGAAGAACCGGCGTTGCTTCTCGGATATAGGCAGGTTAGCGCGCTCCATGACCTTGAGCAAATCCTCCCAGATCAGCCGCTTCGTCCGGTTTGTCGGGTTGCGCAGGACGTAGCTCGGATGGTACGTGACCATGAGGGGCCTGCCGCCCAAATCGTGCCAACGTCCACGAACCTCGCTGAGCGCGCCGAATGCGCGGGAGCCGAGGAGCCCCTTCGCGGCGGTGGCGCCGAGCGCCACAAGGAGCCGGGGGTCCACGATCTCGACCTGGGCCCTCAGGTAGGGAAGGCAATGGGCCATCTCGCTCTCCGTGGGCGGCCGGTTGCCGGTCTGGACGCCGTCCGGCCCCACGGGCAGATCCGGGCGCCAGTTCAGGATGTTGCCTATGTAGACTTCCGCCCTCGATAGGCCCATGCCGACGATCATCCTGTTGAGCAGCTGGCCCGCGGGCCCCACAAAGGGTTCGCCCTGGATCTCCTCCTCCGCCCCGGGGGCCTCCCCCACAAACATGATCGCCGCGTCCAGGCTTCCGACCCCCAGGACGGCCCTCTTGCCGGGCCGCACCTTCGACTTGCAGACGGGGTCGTCAAGCACCGCCTGCAGGAGGGCGGCCCACCGGGCGGCCTTGTCGCCCTCGGGGAGAGCGACCACGGGCGGCGCAGCCGCGGGCGCGGCGGACGGCGCGGGCACCGGCTTCGGGGACGGCCCCGGCCCGGCCGCCGGCGGCGGCTCCCGAAGCGATCGGCGGAGGGCCTCGATGCCCTCGTCGGAGACGGCGACCCTCTCGACTCCGCTGGCCTTCAGTCGGCGCAGCTCGTCGGCAAGCAAATTGAGGGCGATGCGCATCGATCTATGCTCCGTTCTTCTGCAGCTGAAGCAGCTTCTCCACGTACTTGCCCAGCATGTCGAATTCCAAATTCACGGCGTCGCCCACGCCGCGGGAGCGCAGGTTGGTCACGGCCATCGTGTGCGGAATGATCCACACGGCAAAGGCGTCGCCGTCCACCTCGGCCACGGTGAGCGAGATGCCGTCCACGGCAATGCTGCCCTTGTGCACCAGCAGCCGGCCGCACCCCGCGGCGCCGCGGACGCGCAGCCAGTGGTCGGGGCCCCGGGGCTCAAAGGCCTCGACCAGGCCCTGCCCGTCGATGTGGCCCGTGACGAAGTGCCCGCCGAACCGGTCGTCCACCCTCATGCTGCGCTCAAGGTTAACCGGCGCGCCGGGCGCCAGGAACCGGAAATTCGTCAGCCGCCTCGTCTCCTCGAGGACGTCAAAGGTGACCGCCCCGCCGCCAATCTCGACCGCGGTGAGGCAGCAGCCGTTGACGGCGATGCTGGCGCCGGCCGCGATCCCGTCCAGCACCGGCCCGAAGCGGACCCGCAGCCTCCATGGGCCGCCCGCCCGCTCAAACGACTCGACCGAGCCCGCCTCCTCGACGATTCCGGTGAACATGGCCTTCTTGGCGGACGCTCAGCGCAGCTTTATCCGCAGGACGGCGGTGTCGCTCCCGCGGCTCACGAGGAACACGGCCTCCGCGCGGCGCGAGTCCTTCTCGATCGCCGTAAGCCTCTCCACGGCCGTGGGAAAGTCCGGTATCGCGACCCCGTCTATCTCCCTGACCCAGTCGTCGGGCCGCAGGCCCGCGATGTCCGCCGGGCTGTTCGGCTTGACCAGGTGCGCCACAACACCTCCCAGATCATTCGCCCGCGAATGCCGCGCGATCGCGTCGCCATAGACAAATTCGCGGGCCGTGAACCCGATTCTCTCGAAGTACATCCGGTCGGCCTCGCGGACCAGGCGGGGCTCCTCCTCGAGCGACGCCTTCAACTCGACGCGGTTCGAGCCGCGCAGCACGGAGAGAGCCATGGAGTCGCCGGGGGCGCGGGCCGCGATCAGGCGCTCGACGTAGTCGACGACGACCCGGTCGGGCCTGAACCGCGGCAGCGGCTTGCCGTCCACGCCCAGAATGATGTCATGCGCCTTCATTCCGGCCTTCTCGGCGGGGCTTCCTTCGAGCACCTCGCTGACGACCGCGCCCGACTGGGACTCCAGCTTGAGGAAGGCCGCAACCTCGCGGTCCATCGGCTCGAGGCCGTAGGCGCCGAGCCACGCAAGCGGGCGGCCGAACACGTTTCTTGGGATGTAGCCGATGTAGGGGAGCACCTCCGCCGCGACCAGAAACGCGCTGCTCTCCTCCAGGTTCACGAGCATGATGGGCGTGCCGCTCCTCTCGGCGCCCGAGAACTCGAGGAATGTCTGCCCGAACGAGCTCGCGCCCAGGCCGACGAAGCGGCCCTCCCGGTCGAACACAGGCAGGCCCGGTCCGGCCACCTCCTGCTGGGCGATCGCCGTGCGCTGCGGCAGCGCCTGGATGAGCGCGACATGGCTCTGGAGTATGTACGGGGTGAAATCCTCATCCTTGTTGCGAAGTCCAATGCCCCAGACTTCGTCGGCGAGTTCCGGTTCCCGACTAGCGCCCGATCCGATGAACGCCGTCACAGGCACGAGCCGATTCAGGATGGACGGGCTCGCCCGGACGAAGTGCCAGCCCGTGAACGCGTCGCGGCCCAGGTACTGCGCCGGAGACCCCTCGGGGTCCCCCGGCACGTAGATCTTGAAATCCCGGATCTGCCTCGGGGCGATTCTCAGGTCGATCGCGGCGGACGGAAGGATGATCGTGCCGGTCGCGTCGACGACGGTGCCGTAGGCGATCGTGGGCCGGCGCTCGAGCTCCGTCTCCGTCACGTATTCCACCGCGACGGTGCACTTGACGCGCTCCGCCCAGAGGGCGGGCAAGGCGGCTGCGCGGGCTCGCGCCCCGGCGAGGCAGGAGGCCGCCGCGAGAAGAAGCGCCAGGCGTTTCATGGCTTGAGGACCACGAGCGACACCCGCCGCTCCCTCTGGACCTCGAAGAGCGTCGGCGCGGGTCTGGCCGCGTACGCCGCGTCGACCGCCTTGACGACGTCGAGCGAGGCCACCGGGCTCTGGTTGATCTTCGTTATGATGTCGCCCCTGGCCAGGCCCGCGACATCGGCGGGGAATCCCCGCTGGACCCCGATCACGAGAACCCCCGTGTCGTCGGTCAGCTGGTTCTCCCGGGCGAAGGCGCGCGAGACCTTCCTCACGCCGATTCCCCAGGTGTCGGAGACCCATTCCTCGCCCATCCGGCTCTCGAGCCTCGCCGTGACGAGGGTGGCGGATGCCTCGCGCGACGCCCGCTTGTAGGCGATCACGAGCGACGAGCCCACCGGCTGGCTCGCGATCAGGTTCTGGATCGGCGGCAGCTGCTCGGGGAAGCGGCCGTCAACCTTCTTGCCGTCGATCGCGAGAATGATGTCGCCGGCCCTGAGGCCGGCGCTGGCCGCGGGCGATCCCGATTCCACGCTGTCGACGAGCATGCCCGTGTTCGTCGCCACGTCGTAGAAGCCCTCGAGGTCCTGTAGGGCCTTGGGCACGACCCCGATGTAGCTCCTCGTGATCGTCCCGTCGCGGACCAGGCCCGCAACGACCCGCCGGGCTATGCTCGACGGTATCGCGAATCCAAGGTTGTTGGCGCCCAGGTAGGCGCGCGAGGTGATCCCCACCACCCGGCCGTCGTCGGTCACGAGCGGACCTCCGGAATTGCCGGGGTTGATCGCGGCGTCGGTCTGGAGCCAGGTGTTGAAGTTGCCCGTCTCGTACCCGTCGACGCCCTCGGTGTCCTCGAAATAGCGGTTGTTGTTCGAGATGATCCCGCGGGTCACCGTCCGGGTGAGCCCGTGGGGCGTGCCGACGGCGTAGACGGTCTGGCCCACGTAGAGCCGGTCGCTGTCGCCGAATTGCGCGTGCTTGAACGCGAGCCCGCGCCGCCTGGCGTCGTCGAGGTTTATCCTGAGGAGCGACAGGTCCGTCCAGTGGTCCCAGCCGACGAGCCTCGCGCCCACCCTCTCGAGGCTGGAGAGCGTCACGTTTATCTCGACCGCCCGGGGGCCGGCGACGTGGGCGTTCGTCAGGACGAGCCCGTCCTGCGACAGGATCACGCCCGAGCCGATGCTCGCGTCGATCCTGCGCGCTCCCTCCTCAAAGTTTAATTCGCGCACGTCGATCCGGACGACGGAGTCGAGCAGCCGCTCAAACCCGCCGCTCATAGAGGCCCGGGCATGGGTCGCGACGGCGGCGAGGAGCAGCGGGACGGCGGCCAAGATTGACCGGGGGAGCGAATGGTTCACAATGGCGGGTTTCACACGATGGTTACAGAGTGCAAAGACTACGACTTTCAGGAAATTGAGCGGCGCTGGCAATCTTTCTGGGAGCACAACCGATCTTTCAAGGCCGGAGGGGCCCCGTCCAAGCCGAAGTTCTACGTGCTCGACATGTTTCCCTACCCCTCGGGGACGGGCCTGCACATCGGCCACCCGGAGGGCTACACCGCGACGGACATCATCGCGCGCTGCAGGCGGGCCCGCGGCTTCGACGTGCTCCACCCCATGGGTTGGGACGCGTTCGGCCTCCCCGCCGAGCAGCACGCGGTGAAGACCGGCACCCACCCGGCGGCGAACACCCAGAACAACATCGCCAACTTCAGGCGGCAGATCAAGGCGCTGGGATTCTCCTACGACTGGGACCGCGAGATCGACACGACCGACCCCAGGTACTTCCGCTGGACGCAGTGGATCTTCCTCCAGCTCTTCCGCAGGGGCCTGGCCTACGTCGACGAGCGGCCCGTCTGGTGGTGCCCGGAGATGCGCACGGTCCTCGCGAACGAGGAGGTGGTCGACGGAAAGAGCGACGTCGGCGGCTTCCCCGTCGAGCGGCGCAACCTGCGCCAATGGGTGCTCAGGATCACCGCGTACGCGGACCGGCTGCTCTCCGGCCTCGACTCCCTGGACTGGCCCGATTCGACAAAGCGGATGCAGGCGGCCTGGATCGGCAGAAGCGAGGGCGCCGAGATCGTCTTCGGCCTCGAGAGGCCCGGCCTCGGAGGCCTCAAGGTCTTCACGACCCGCCCCGACACGCTTTTCGGCTGCACCTACATGGTTCTCGCGCCGGAGCACGCCCTCGTCGAGCCGCTCACCGCGCCCGAGAAGCGGGCCTCGGTCGAGGAATACCGCAGGCGGGCCGCCTCGAAGAGCGACCTCGAGCGCACCGACCTTGCAAAGGAGAAGACGGGGGTCTTCACCGGCTCGTTCGCGGTTAATCCGGCCAACGGGGCGCACATTCCCATCTGGATCGCCGACTACGTGCTCACGGGCTACGGGACGGGCGCGATCATGGCCGTGCCGGCCCACGACGAGCGCGACTTCGAGTTTGCGGCGCGCTACAGCCTTCCCGTCGTCACCGTCGTCGAGCCGGCCGATCCGTCCCCGGACGGCCGCGCCCCGATGCTGCCCTACATGGGCGACGGCAACCTTGTGCGTTCGGGCGTCTACACGGGCCTGGGCTGGCGCGAGGCCAGGCGCCGGATCACCGACGACCTGGCCGCAAGGGGCGCCGCGAGGCATTCGGTCAATTTCAAGCTGCGCGACTGGCTATTTTCCCGGCAGCGTTACTGGGGCGAGCCTATTCCGATCGTCTGGGTGGGCGCGGAGGATTACCGCCGGGCCGCGACCCGCCTCGGCGGCGCCCTTCCCACGGAGCCCGTCTCGTTCGTGCAGGACGGCGCGGCCCGGTTCGCGCTTGCGCTTCCCGAGTCCGCGCTTCCGCTGGAGCTGCCCCCCGTCGAGTCCTACCTGCCGAGCGGCAACGGCGAGAGCGCGCTCGCGAATGTCCCCGGCTGGGTCGATATCTGGTACGACTGCACGACCGGCCAGGCGGTCCCGAGCACGGAGCCTAGGCCCGGCGGCGAGGCCTGGATCCTTGCCCGCCGCGAGACCAACACGATGCCCCAGTGGGCGGGATCCTGCTGGTACTACCTGCGCTTCACCGATCCCCACAACGACCGGCGCTTCGCGTCGCCGGAGGCGCTGGCCCGCTGGGGGGGGCCCGACCTCTACGTGGGCGGCGCCGAGCACGCGGTGCTCCACCTCCTGTATGCCCGGTTCTGGCACAAGGTCCTGTTCGATATCGGCGCCGTGCCGGACGAGGAGCCGTTCAGGAAGCTTTTCCACCAGGGCATCATCCTAGGGGAGGACGGCGAGAAGATGGCGAAGAGCGGCGGCAACGCGGTGAGCCCGGACTCGATCATCAAGAGCCACGGGACCGACAGCCTGCGCCTCTATCTCATGTTCCTCGGGCCGCTCGAGGCGATGAAGCCCTGGAACCCTAGGGGGATAGAGGGCGTGCACCGCTTCCTGCAGAAGGTCTGGCGCGACTACATCGGCGACGACGGCCGGGCGAGCCCCAGGATCGCCGAAGATGCGCAGGATTCCTCCGAGCTTCAGAAGCTGCTGCATGAGACGATCCGCAAGGTGGGTGACGACATCGACCTCCTGAGGTTCAATACCGCCATTTCGCAGATGATGATCCTCGAGAACGCGCTTCACAAGGAGGCGAGGGTCAGCCGCGCGGCCGCGCTCGCGTTCGTCCAGCTGCTCGCGCCGTTCGCCCCCCACGTCGCCGAGGAGCTATGGTCCCGCCTGGGGGCAACCGGGCTGGCCTCCGACGCTCCATGGCCAACCTTTGATCCGGCAAAGATTTCCGCGGCCGAGGTCCGGCTCGTCTTCCAGGTGAACGGGAAGCACCGGGGCGACCGCCTCGTTCCCGTCGGGCTTTCGCAGGAGCAGGCCGTCGCCCTTGCCAGGGCCGACGCCAGGGTGTCGGCCTTCCTCGCCAACCGGACAGTCGGCAAGGTGGTCTATGTCCCGGGCCGAATCCTCAATCTCGTCGTGTCGTAGGCGGCCCGCAGGTCCCTTCGGGCCAATCGATTGAACGCGGAACCGGCGCAGATATAAGCAATTATACTCTCTTGCCTGAACTGCACGGGTGCCGTAACATCGCCGTGCGATGAATACCCGCGCCCTCCTTCGTCTCGGCATAACCGCGCTCTGCGTCGCCGCGGCTGCGCACGCCCAGGCGCCGGGGAGGAATCCGACCAGCAAGATCTACGTCGCGGACACCGAGGGCGAGTCCCAGATCGACGCGGACAAGAGGATCGCCGTTCTGGCGAAGAAGGCGGTCTACAAGGCCGAAGGCTCGGCGATCGCGACCCAGGCCAACTCGAACGCGTCAATCGTGCTTTCAAACGGCATCGGAATCTACTTCGACGTCAGGACCCGCAGCAAGATTCGCGAGTTCATCCAGGCGCCCTTCCGCCCCAACCGGACGGACATGGAGGAGGAGCCCTCGATTTCCCGCACCGACATGCGCATCGAATTCGGCGTGGTCGGGGTTTCGACGGGCAGGATGGCCGCCGGAAGCACCCTGTTGTTCGAGACACCCCTTGCCACGGCGGACATCCACGGCCGCCAGACCGTGTTCCAGGTCGGCGACAACGAGACGACGATCTCGCTTCTCTTGGGCGACGCCACCGTGCAGGCGGGTCCTCTGGACCGACCCCGCGAGGTCCATAGCGGCCAGCAGATCATCATCCGCCCGGGAACCCCGGGCCAGGCAAACGTCGTCGTGATTCAGGACATTTCCGACGGCCGCATGGAGGGCCAGCGCGACTGGCTGTACGAGCGGCTCCTCGCGGCCGACGCGGCGCGAAGGCTCGTCTATTTCGATATTCAGGCCGACGCCAGCTTCGATGGCAGCATAAACCTCTTCGACGGAAACGTGCCGACGGGAGCGAAGCCGGAAATTGTCCCTGTGCCCGTGGTCCCCGTCGAGCCGCCAGTCGAGCCGACCGTGAGCGCGGCAAATCTTTCTAGCCGGTAATCCGGCCGCCATTCGTCTGCACGGAGTCCATGAATTTGCAGCATCGATTGCTCACGGCCGCAGCCGTGACGGCCACTGCCGTCTGCACTCCCGATGCGCGGGCCCTGGTCTCTCTTGAGGACGGGAAAGACCGCCTCTACATAGACGGCTCGGTCGAGATGGCCTACGACTCGAACGTCTTCGCGAACGCTCAGAGCGGCGGGAGCATGCTGGTGGAGGGAACCCTGGGAGCGGAATTTGCGCGCAGGGCGGGCTGGATCGGGGTCGACGCGACGGCTTCGCTGACCTTTGCCCGGTACGCCAACTTCAGGGAGCAGAACTACGTGGACCCGAAGGTCACTGCGGAGCTGACAAAGCAGACAGGCAGGACGACCGGCTCGCTGCTCGTCAGCGCGCAGCGCGAAAACCGGGCGGATGTGGACGTCAACACCCGCGACGTGTCGTGGAACTACGATGTCGCCCTGAATTTCCTGTACCCCGTGATGGAGCGCTATTCTATATCGGGGTCCTTTGACTACAGCTACGTGGACTACCAGGACCAGCAGCTCTTCACGAACCTGTCCACCTACACGGGAAACCTTTACCTGTACTACATCCTGGACGCGCAGCGGGATTTCTTCGTCGACTACCGCGCCCGCTACTCCGGACTGGCCAACGCAACCGATGACATCGACAACTCGCTGTCGGCCGGCGTGAACGGAAGGGTCTACGGCCCCTTCAACGGATCGCTCCAGGCCGGCTACCAAGTCAGGTCGATCTACGGCGGCGCCGACGCCGGCTCCTACAACGACGTGACCGCGAGCGGATCGGTGACCTGGAACATGAACCGGCGGATGAGCCTTATCGCCGATCTTTCGAGGGATTTCTCGACAACGGCGCAGGCGCAGTCCATCGAATCCACGAGGGTTGGACTCACCTTCAGGGATTCCTTCAGCGCGAAGGCCAGCGCCACATTGGAAGGGGCCGCGGGACAGAACCGGTTCCTCGGCGCCGAGGGATTGCTGGCCCCCGGTGGGGAACGGCGGGTTGACACCTTCGCAAGCGCCAGTGTGTCATATTTTTACACTATAAACGATCATCTGAAGATCTCGATCAATTACGTTTACTTCAAGAACTGGTCCACCCTTGCTTATGCGCAGTTTCCGCGGACCCAGGTGAATTTGTCCCTTTTGTCGCATTGGTAGATCCCGAGACGTGTACACCGCCCTCAGATCCCTCATGATCGCCGCCGCGATGGTCGCGGCCGTGCCGGCGCCCGCCCGGGCCGACAACGCGGCCTCCTCCGGCAGTTCCGGCAAGACGCAGACCTACAGGATCCGGACCACGGACAAGCTGAGCATCCGCATATTCCAGGAGGACGACCTCTCCACGATTTGCAGGGTCGACGCCAAGGGGACCGTCAACCTGCCGCTGGTGGGCGAGATCCGGGTTTACGGGCAGACACTCAGCCAGGCGGAGCGGACGATCGAGGCCGCCTACAAGGACGGCCGGTACCTGCGCAAGCCCGAGGTGACGGTCACCGTCGACGAATACGCCCCGCGGGAGGTTTCCATCCAGGGGCAGGTTAAGAACCCGGGCCGCTATGAGCTTCCGGTGGAGGCGACCATAAGCGTGCTGGACCTCGTCACCAAGGCCGGCGGGTTCACGGACACCGCCAAGGGCACGGCGGTCCGGGTCACCCGGATCCTCCCGGATGGGTCGACGAAGGTCCTCACGATCAACGTCGAGAGCCTCATCAACGGCAAGGGCAACGTGAAGACCAACGGCGAGGACAGCTCCCTGCTCCTGGAGCCCGACGACATCGTCTACGTTCCCGAGAAGATCATCTGACGCCGCAACGAGGACCCCGATGGCCGACACCGCCCCAGCGAGAGCCCCCAAGCATTCCAGTCACGGCTTCGACGACGAAGTCGCGGTCGAACGCCGGACGCTCAGGGACTACTACATCATCCTGCGCGAGCGCGTGTGGGTGGCGCTCCCGCTCGCGGTAGTCGTCGGCGTGGGCTTCTTTTACTGGCAGGCGCGCAAGACACCGATCTACGAGGCCGTCGCCTCGCTCCAGTTCGAGAAGCCGGAGACCGTCGTGACGAGCCAGGGCGTCGTCGACACGTCGGTCCGGTCGGAAGTCGACCTCAACACCTACATCCACGACATCAACAGCAACCGGCTCCGGGCGAGCGTGATCCAGTCCTTCACCCCCGATGAGCGCAAAATCCTCCAGCGGGCCGCGATCAAGCGCCTGCCGCCCGGGTCGGTCCCCCCGCCGGTCGCCGTGCTTCTCGGGAACATCGACGCGGAGCCACTGAGGAACAGCTACCTGATCACGATCACGGTCCGGCACGAGGATCCGGAGGCGGCGGCCCTTGTGGCGAACCGCGTCGTCGAGAAGTTCATGGACTTCCTCTTCGAGAGCGTCGGCGGGAAGAACGAGGAGGCCGTGAACTACCTGAAGGGGCGGGCCGAGCAGCTGCGCAAGGACGCCGAGGACGCCGAGAAGCAGCTGCAGGACTACATGCGCCAGCACAACCTCGTGTCGCTCGACAAGAGCATCGACATCGTCTCCGACACGCTCAAGTCGGTGAACACGGCGCTCACGAATTCCAGGCTCGAGATGTTGAACGTGGAGGGGCTCGTCCAGGAGGTCGCGGACTTCAAGAAGAGCGGCAAGGACCTCCTCGAGATCTCCTACATCGCCTCCCACGGCGCGGTGCCGACGCTCAAGGCCCAGCTGAGCGATGCCGAGCAGACCAAGTCCCTGCTGATGGATCGCTATCTTGAGAAGCACCCGAAGGTCATCGACAACGCCAACAGGATCGCGGTCACGAAGGCCGAGCTGGCCAAGGCCGTCGAGCTGGCGATCGCGGATCTGAGCACACGGCTTTCGAGCGCCCAGGACAACGTGCGGTCCCTCGAGAAGGAATACGCCGCCAAGGAGGCCCAGGAGCTGAGCCTGCGGGCGCTGAGCGTGGACTACAACTCGCTCCAAAGCCGGGCGACTGTGGCGAAGAGCTACTACATGGAGATCCTGGATCGCCTGAACCAGACCACCACGTTCAAGAACCTGGACAAGATCTC
>Ga0209415_10013425_pt1 | contig 13509 bp, 7 predicted proteins | sample PeaSoiSIISIP2007_FD_187696 | JGI IMG/M metagenome (GOLD analysis project Ga0209415, IMG submission 187696) | Peat soil microbial communities from Weissenstadt, Germany - SII-SIP-2007 (SPAdes) (version 2) | ecosystem: Environmental > Terrestrial > Soil > Wetlands > Peat | place: Germany... | reverse complement strand
CGTCGACGACCTGCTCGAAGTCCTTCATCAGGCCGACGACGTCGCCCATGCCGAGCACGCGGCCCGCCATGCCCTCCGGGCGGAACTCCTCGAACTTGTCGAGCGTCTCCCCGACGCCGACGAAGCGCACCGGCGCGCCGGTGACCTGCCTCACGCTCAGCGCGGCTCCGCCGCGGGCGTCCCCGTCGAGTTTGGTCAGCGCGACGCCGGTCAGCCCGAGCCGGTCGTGGAAGGCCTTGGAGGTCTTCACGGCGTCCTGGCCGATCATGGCGTCGACGACGAGAAGGACGTTCTCGGGCGAGACGGCGCTCTTGATCTCGGCGAGCTCGCTCATCAGCGCCTCGTCGATCGCGAGGCGCCCCGCGGTATCGTAGACGACCACGTCCTTCATGGCGCCGCGCGCATGGGCGAGCCCCTGCTTGCAGATCTCGAGGGGCGTCGCGCCGGGGACCTCGAAGACGGGGACCCCGATCTGCGCTCCCAGGATCTTCAGCTGCTCGACGGCGGCCGGGCGCTGCATGTCGGCGGCCACGAGCAGAGGCTTGCGGCCCTCCTTCTCGAGCCACCTGGCGAGCTTCGCGCACGTCGTCGTCTTGCCGGACCCCTGGAGGCCCACCATCATGATCCCCGTCGGCTGGCCCTTGGGGGCCATCGCCAGGGCGGCGCCCTCTCCGGGGGACATGAGCGCGACGAGCTCGTCGTGGCAGATCTTCACGAAGGCGTCGCTCGCCGACACCTTGTGCGTCGCTCCGCCGCGCCCCTGCGTCCGCGTGCGGACGACCTCGCCGAGGGCCTTGTCCTTGACGTGCGCGACGAACGCCTTGACAACCCCGAGCTCCACGTCGGCCTCGAGCAGCGAGAGGCGGACCTCGCGAAGGGCGGCGTCGATGTTCTGCTCGGTCAGCTCGGTCAGCCCGGCGAGGCGATTTCGCGCGGCCTTGAACCCTTTGGTGAGGGCGTCGAACATGGAGGGCGCTCGGGATTTAGCACATCCTACCTGGCCAGTAGGACCAGCTTCGCGTCGCAGTCCGCCATCTTCGCGCGGCCCTCGCGCAGGAGGCGCTCGGCTTCGTCGAGCTTGCCGGGCAGGGCGTCGGCTTCGGGGGCGTCCGGCGCGAGGCGCTTGGCCTGGAGGTCGACCAGCCGCGCCGCCACCTCGTCCTTGAGCGCCAGCGCGCGCGTCGTCGGATCGACCGCCGCGAGGCACGCCTGCTTGGCGGCGCACACCTCGGCGTTGGTGCACGCGACCGCGAGGACCGACTGCCCTTGCGAGGCCTTCGACCCGTTCTCGGCGCGGCGATAGCGGTCCACCGCGTCCGCCAGGGCGGCGGACTCGCGCCTCGCGCTCCCTGCGCAAGCCCCGAGCGTACAGGCGACGACGAGCAAGACGAAAATCTTCCCGCCTTTCCGTCTTCCTGTGATCTCCAAGCCCGGGCCAATCATGCGTTCGACTCTACGCCGCGCGACAGCCCTCGCAGACGGACTTCTGCTTTGATCCCGCGCGCCCGAGCGGCTTGTGGCACTGCGCGCAGAAGGCGATGCCGGGGCCGCACGACTCGCAGTAGAAGATCCCCCAGCGCTCGAAGGCCTCGATCCGCGGAGGCTCCTCGCAGTGGCCGGGCGTGTGGCACGGGCGCGGCACCTTCACGCCGCACCCCGCGCAGACGCAGAGCGGGTGCTGCTGGACCAGGCGCGTCAGCTCGTCGGTCACGCCGGTGTACGGCGCGATCCCCGTTCCGCGGCAGAGCGGACACGACGTCGAGAGCTGACGCGCGACGGCGGTGCGTATGAACTCGCTCTTGTTGGGCATCGCGTCGAGCAGCGCGCCGAGCTCGGGCTCGACCTTGAACGCGACGATCTGCTTGTTGGGGCGTGGCTTGCGGGGCATGGGCGGCCTGTATGACAAATTATAACGCATCCCACGCGCCTGTCATGCCGGGCGGCCACCGCACGAACGCAGAGGTCCTGGATTCACTCCTCGTCGCCCGCCCGCAGCTTCGCGAGGACGCCGAGGTCCTCGAGCGTCGTCGTGTCGCCCTTCGTCTCGCCGCCCGCCGCGATCTCCTTCAGGAGGCGGCGCATGATCTTGCCGCTCCGCGTCTTCGGCAGCGAGTCCGCGAACCGGATCGAATCCGGGCGCGCGAAGCGGCCGATCTCCTTGTCGATGTGCGCGGCGAGCGACTCTCTCAGCTCCTTGCCCGCCTTCTGGCCAGCCTTCACCGTGACGAAGACGACGAGCGCCTGCCCCTTGAGGTCGTCGGGGCGGCCCACCGCCGCGGCCTCGGCCACCGCCGGATGGCTCACGAGCGCGCTCTCGATCTCCGCGGTGCCGATCCGGTGCCCCGCGACGTTGAGCACGTCGTCGATGCGGCCGACGACCCAGAAGTACCCGTCCTCGTCGCGCCGGGCGCCGTCGCCCGTGAAGTACACGCCGGGGATCACGTCCCAGTACGTCTTGAGGTAGCGGTCGTCGTCCCCCCAGAGCGTGCGCGCCATCGACGGCCACGGGCGCCGGATGACGAGCTTGCCGCCCTCGCCGGGCCCGCAGGCGTCGCCGCGGTCCTTCACGACGTCGATGTCGACCCCGAAGAACGGCAGCCCGGTGCTCCCGGGCTTGGTGAAGACGGCCCCGGGCAGCGTCGTCAGGAGGATGGACCCCGTCTCGGTCTGCCACCACGTGTCGACGATCGGGCAGCGCTCCGCTCCGATGACGCGGTGGTACCAGACCCACGCCTCGGGGTTGATGGGCTCGCCCACGCTCCCGAGCAGGCGCAGGCTCGTCAGGTCGTGGCGCTTCGGCCACTCGTCGCCCGCGCGGATGAACGCGCGGATGGCCGTCGGCGCCGTGTAGAGGATCGAGACGCCGTGGCGCTCGATGATGGACCAGAAGCGCCCCCAGTCGGGGAAGTTCGGCGCCCCCTCGTACATCAGGCACGTCGCGCCGCAGGACAGCGGCCCGTACACCGAGTAGCTGTGCCCCGTCACCCACCCCACGTCCGCGGTGCACCAGAACAGGTCCTCGTCGCGGAGATCGAAGACGTACTTCGAGGTGACGTGCACCCCGGCGAGGTAGCCGGCGGTCGTGTGCAGGACGCCCTTCGGCTTCCCCGTCGATCCCGAGGTGTAGAGGATGAAGAGCGGGTGCTCGGCGTCGAACGCCTCGGGCGTCCTGGCTCGCGCGACGCTCGCCGCGCTCGCGGGCCGTCCGAGCCAGTCCTCCCACCAGATGTCCCTGCCCTCCTTCATGACGACGGGCGCCTCGGCGCCTCCGATCCGGCGAAGGACCACGGCCTTCTCGATGCTCGGCGTCTGCGCGATAGCCGCGTCCGCCATCGCCTTGAGCGCGACGACGTTGCCGCGCCGCCACGCGCCGTCCTGCGTGAGCAGCACCTTTGCGCCGCAGTCGTTGATGCGGTCGCGCAAGGCCTCGGCGCTGAAGCCGCCGAAGACGACGGAGTGGGTCGCCCCGAGGCGCGCGCACGCGAGCATCGCGACGGCGGCCTCCGGCACCATGCCCATGTAGATCGCGACGCGGTCGCCCGGCACGACGCCGAGGTCCGCCAGCGCGGCCGCCGTGCGCACCACCTCCCGGTGCAGCTCGAAGTACGTCAGCGTGCGCGTGTCCCCCGGCTCGCCTTCCCACACGAGGGCGGCCTTCGTCCTGCGCGACGTGCCGAGGTGCCGGTCGAGACAGCTCTCGCTCGCGTTGAGCCTGGCGCCGGCGAAGAACTTCGCCTTCGGCAGCCTCCACTCCGCGAACGTCTTCCACGGGGATCGCCACACCAGGTCCGCGGTCTGCTCGCGCCAGAACACCTCCGGCTCCTCCAGCGACTGCCGGTGCAGCGCGTCGTAAGCATGGTGCGCCGAGACGCGCGCCCGCGCGGAGAACGCGGGGCTCGGGTGGAAGCGGCGGTCTTCCTTCAACCGTGACTCGATGCGATCGGACATGGGCTCTACCTCGAGGCTGCCGTGGGATCTCTCGCTAGCCAATTACCCCAGGACCGAAGCCGGGTGCCAGGAGGCCGACCCATCGCCCCGGGCTGACGACGCCCTCGCGCTCGAACTCCGCGTAGCCGCCCTGCGCGAGGAGCTCTCCCCTGTTCCCCCGGGCGAGCTCACCCAGCCGAACCCGAGCGGCCGCCGAGAAGAGCCGGAGTCCCTGGTCGTCGAACCCCCGGATGCACTGCTTCAGCCGCCTCTCCGAGGACTCGATCTCGCCCTCGGATCGATCGAGCGCGGCCTCCACGAGCCCTGCCAGCGGGGCCGCGCGCGGCATCGGGTCTCGCCGCAGCCGCCGTGCGCTCTTCCGCGCGTCGTCTCGAAGCTCCCTGGCTCTCTGCGCCTGCCCGCGCGCATCGGCCGAGGCCGCCGCAGCCGCCGCGCTCGCCGCTCGCAGCTGCCAGAACTGCACCCGGAGCACGCCCACCCGAAAGAGCTGCGACTCCTCGAGCCTCGGCCACTCCTCTTCGAGCCGGGAGAACGATCGGCCCGCATCGCCCGTGTAAAGGTCCAGGTGACTCTGCCCGATCAGAAGCCAGTGGAGCATCCAGTACGACAGCTGTGATCCACCGCTTTGGCCCTCCTCCTGTGCGCGATCGAGCTGGCGGCGCGCCTCGGCCACGTCGTCGAGCACGAGCCACGAAGCCGTGCCGTACTGCGAGCGAAATGGCATCGTCGCGTAGAGGTTGCCCGTGCCCTCGGCCTGGGCCAGCAAGGGCGGCACGAACTCGGAGAGCCTGCGCAGCCGCCCCAGGAAGAAGAACGACGCCACGAGGAACCGATGCGCCGTGGCGATCTCCCAGACGGCGCCCACGCATCGGTCGGTGAAGACGTTCAACGCCTCCTCGTAATTGGTTATCGCGCTGTCCAGCCGGCCACGGAGGTACGCGGCGGTCCCGTGAGCCAGCAGCAGGAATCCGATCGCCGAGTAGTCGTCGCTGCTCCGCGCGAGGTCGTCGGCGACGGCGAGCAGGCGCGCGGTGCGCCGCTCCGAGCCGACGCCCGGGGTGGCCGTGTAGAAGGCCTCGAGCGACAGCGCGCGCAGCAGTCGCCGCGGCTCGCCCGCCCGGAGGGCCAGGAGAAGGTGCATGCTCTGGAAGTCAGCCGCCCGGATGAGGTCGACGCCCGCGAGCGCGCAGGCGACCGTCCACGCGGCATCCAGGCGCACGATCTCCTCGCGGGACATATCTCCCTCCGATCGCGCGACGTGACCGAGACCCCGCGCGCGGACGCGCAGCCGGCCCAGGGCGATCGACAGGATGGCCTCGCGGCCGCTGCGCGGCTGCCGCATTCCGATCGCATCCAGCACCTGCGCGATGACGCCCAGCCCTTGCTCCACGTGCCCGCACAGAAACAGCTGCTCCGCGGCGCGGCGCCGGAGCTCGAGCGCGTCGTCGGGCCCGCACGTCGCGGCGATCGCGAGGTACGAGCCCGCCGCCGCGGGCCCCTTGCCCGCGTGGGCCAGCGCCTCGGCTCTCCGCACCTCGATGCCGTGCCTTTCCTCCGGCTCGAGGGCTGCCTGGCTCAGGCCGCGTTCGTACAGGGTCGCCGCGTGTCCGAAGGCCAGGGCCTTGCAGGCGTGATCGGCGGCGGCGATCCAGCTGCGACCGGCGCGCAGGACGTCTCCCCCGGCCTCGTAGTGCGCCGCCACCGCGTCGGGCCTGCCGGCAGGGTCGGCCTCGAGGACCGTTGCCAGGTCAAGGTGGCATCGTGCCCGGCGGGCGTCGGTCATGCTCTGGAGAACGATTTCACGGATCCGGTCGTGGTGGATATCCACGGCGTCGTGCTCCCTCAGCCCGCGGCTCCGGGCGAGACGGCTCGCTCTCAGCAGATCGAGCCCCGTCTCCCCCGCCGCCGGGTCGAGCCCCTGCGCGGAGCACAGGAGCTTGCGCGGCCGCGGCACGCCCGCGACGGCGGCGACCTCCAGGAGACTGCGCGCGTCGACGGGCAGCGAGGCGATGCGCCTGGTCACGAGCTCGGACAGCGTGGACGGGACGCGCGCTCCGGAGGAGATGTCCGTCGACGAGGCGGCGTGCGCAAGCTCGGCGATGAACAGCGGGTGCCCTCCACCGTCGCGCGCGATGCTTCGAGCCAGGTCGCGTCCTGGGCCGTCGGATCTCAGGATGTCGCGCGCGAGGCGCTCGGCGTCCTCGGTCCGGAGCGGTCCGAGAGCGATATCCGCAGGGGCGGGGAGCTTCAGCGCGCGATCGCCCAGCATCGCGTCCAGCGTCGCCCCCCGTCCGCCGAGATCGCTCCGGTAGCTCCCGACGAACAGCATGGGAACCCGCCTCGCCCCGCCGAGGACGGGGCCCAGCAGCAGCGCGCTCTCCGCGTCGCTCCACTGCAGGTCGTCGATCCACACGACGAGCGGCCCGAGGCGGGCCAGGCGCGAGAGCAGCTCGGCGAACGCCGCGATGGCGTGGAGCCTGACCACGCCCAGGTCCTGCGTCTCGGAGACCCGCCTCGGTGAACGGGCGACGGCCGCGGCTGCCCGGAGCGCCGGGAACAGGATCGTCAGGTCCGCGATGTCCTTCGGCAGGAGGGCCCGCGCTTCCTCGTCGGTGGACCCGTCGACCACGCCGATGATGTCGTCGATGAGGCCGTCGACGGCCTTGTAGCTCATCGACTCGCGTTCCCGGCAGCGGCCGTGGAGAACCACGGCGCCGCGCCGGCGCGCGCCCTCGAGGAACTTCTCCACGAGCGCCGTCTTCCCGATGCCGGACGCCCCGTGGACATAGGCCATGGCGGACTGGCCCGCCACGGTGAGCTCGAACGCCGCGTCGAGCTGCGTGAGCTCCGCCTGGCGACCGACGATGCCCGACCGGGCGGTGGGCGGAACGACGGACGTGGACTCGAGATCCGGGAGGCCGAGCCTCTGACAGACCTCGTCGCCCCTGGGCCTGTCCGCGGGATTCAGCTGGAGCAGCTGCAAGCATAGCCGTGCGAGGTCCTCGGGCGCGCCTTCGAGCCGGGCTGCGATCGGCCACCGGAAAGGGAGCGTTCCGGTCAGCGCCTCGTAGAGCACGACGCCGAACGAGTACCAGTCGGCGGCCTCAGTCAGCGTCTCGCCCAGGGCCTGCTCCGGCGCCATGTAGCCCGGCGTGCCGGCGAGGTCTCCCTCGTGGACGGCCCCGGGAGGGCTCGCCAGTCCGAAGTCCAGGAGCACGACGCGCTGATCGCGCGCCGCGATCAGGAAATTCGAGGGCTTCAGATCGCCGTGCAGCGTGCCCGCTTGATGCAGGGCCCGAAGGGCCGTGGCCAGCTCTCCGAAGACTCGCCGGAGCGCATCGTGCGTTGACTCTCCTGGACGCTCCAGTAGCTTCGGCAGCGTGCTGCCCTCGATGACGTCCATCGTGAAGAACCACTCGGGCCCGTCGGAGAAAAGCTCGTGCAGACGCACGAGATTGGGATGAACCAGCTCCGCGGCCGCCCGGAACTCGCGTTTCAGCTGGACGATCGAGTGGGGGGTGAGCTTGCCGAGCAGCTTGATCGCGACGCGGGTGCCGCGCGTCCGGTCGAACGCCGCGAACACCCTGCCCATGCCGCCCGCCCCGAGCTCTCCCTCGACGAGGAACCGCCCGGCGAGCTCGACGCCCGGCCCGATGACCTTCGGCAGCGCCGTCACGTCGAGCGTCCCGGCCGCCTCCTCGACCAGTGTCTCGAAGGGAGCTTCGTCACCCTGGTTCGCCATCGGAGCCTCGAGGAGGATAGACCGTGAACGAACCCGCGGACCACACCGACGCCATCGTCGTGGGCACCGGCTTCGGCGGCGCGGTGACGGCCTGCCGACTCGCGCAGGCCGGCTTCTCGGTCAGGGTGCTGGAGCGCGGGCGGCGCTACGAAGCCCACGACTTCCCTGCTCTCCCCGAGGATCCGGCGCTGATGCCCGACTTCGGGCGCTGGACCTGGAAGAACGACCAGGGACTGTGGGACGTCGTGGATCTCGAGGAGGTCGTCAGCGTCCAGGCCGCCGGATACGGAGGCGGCTCGCTCATCTACGCGAACGTGCACCTGAGGCCACCGGATCGCGTCTTCGACGCGCGCTGGCCGACGGTTTACCGGGACCCTGAGACGCTCCGCGAGTTCTTCGACCTGGCCGCCTGGATGCTCGACGTCGCCCCCATCACCGAGCACCAGTTCCGCCTGACCAAGTCGGAGCAGCTCGCGAAGGTCGCCGCGGAGCTTGGGCGCGAGGACGCCTTCTTTCACCCGCCGCTCGCCGTCAGCCGCGAGCGCGGGCCGAACAGGCACGGCAAGGAGCAGGGAGCGTGCACCGGTTGCGGCGGCTGCTGCACGGGTTGCCCCGAGGCCGCGAAAAATACCCTCGACATGAACTACCTCGCCATCGCGGAGAGGCGCGGCGCGCGGATCGCGACGCAGTGCGAGGTGCTCGACATCGCGCGGCGCACGGAGGGATGGGCCGTGCGGTGCCTGGACCACCTGAAGGCCCAGACGCACGAGCGCTTCACCGCGAGGCACCTCTTTCTGTGCGCGGGGTCGGTCCACTCGACCCGGCTGCTGGCCCGCGCGAAGCTCCCCTCCGTCGAGACCCGCGTCGGCATCGGTTACTTCCCGGGAGGCGACGCCCTCGGCGTCGTCTACGACACCGAGACGCCCCAGTACCCGTCGTCCGGACCGACGATCACCACGGCCACCGTGCGCTGGAACCCGGCGGATCGGTCCTCGTTCTTTCTCGTCCAGGACGGGGGCTATGCGAGGGAGCTGGAGCGGCTCGTAGGCATCCTGCGGGCTCCGGCGTGGGTCGGCCGCAACCGGCTGACCGCGCGAGGGACGGCGACCGTGGGCGCGAGCGAACCTCCCACCGACCCCGCCTCGACCAACCCTGCTGCGCGCCGGGGAGTCCCGCTGCCTTCGCCCGTCGACGCGCTGCTCGACGGCCTGGCGCACGGGGACTTTCGAGGTATCGCCACGCCGGAGCTGCGCGCGACGATCGGCTCGTTCCTCCAGGAGCTCAAGTACCCGCTTCTCCTTCCGGCCGTCGTGGAGCGCACGATCGACGAGTCGATCCGGGCACAGTTCGAGACGGGTTGGCTGCGCTGGCTCAAGCCGCTGAGGCGGCTCGTGACGGCGATCCAGAAGTCCGCCATCCGGTGGGCCTTCGGATCGTCCGACCAGATGGCCGACCGGGCGCTGCGGGCCGCGCTCGCGGCGGGAGGCCTGCCGCGCGCGCAGGTCGCCGCGAAGGTCCTCAACTACGACGCCGCAGCCGCCGACCGGCGCACGATGCTCCTCGCGATGGGTCGAGACGCGGCGAGCGGCTTGCTCCACTACGACGCGAGCCTCGACAGGTTCGTCGCCGATCTCGATCTCTTTCACCTCGCGCCGGGCTACTGCAGCGAGGAGCTGCTCATGATGGACGTCGCCAGGGCGCTGGGAGGGGAGCTTCGCACCAACCCCGCGTGGGCCTTCCTGGGCAAGCCCGTCACGGTGCACAACCAGGGCGGCTGTCCGATGAGCGACGAAGTCCATCATGGAGTCACCGACGACAAGGGGAAGGTCCACGGCCACGACGACCTGTACGTCCTCGACGGGGCGATCCTCTGCACGTCCGTCGGCGTGAACCCGTCCGCCACGATCACCGCCATAGCGGAGCGCAACATCCTCGAGTTCATTCGCGAGCATCCACCGGGCGGAGGCCCGAGAACGAGCTGGCCCGACGTCCCGGACCCGACGGAAGGCGCGCTCGAGTACAAGAAGCAACGCGAGGAAGCGTCGGCCTGGGCGGCCGGGACGGCGGCGCGCTGGGTTCGAAGCCCCCCGGTGGACGTGAGGGACGTGAGCTTCCGCGGCGATCCCCTGGGGCTCCGCTTCACCGAGACGATGCAGGGCTACTACTCGCCGACGGACGTCGACCCGGACCAGGACGACGCCAGGTACCGGCAGCTCGAGACCGACGGGCGCCCAGCGTACCCGCTCAAGGTGACCCTCGAGGCGACGATCGAGAACCTCGCCGCCTTCTTCGAGGATCACGATCACGCGATGAAGATATCGGGCACCCTGGACGCGCGGCTGCCCGGCGAGCCCACCGGCACCGACGCGAGCCACCCGGTCGAGGGGACGCTCAAGCTGTTCGTGCCGAGGAACAAGCCGTATGGCCTGAAGAGGACGGATGACGAACGCCGGCTGGCGCACGAGCGCCTCCTGGGAGCGGACAGGAAGTACCTGGCGGGTCCGGACGTGTCGCAGCGCGACCACCAGAGATTCCTCACGTACGCGCTGACCTTCTCGGACGGGGCGCGGCAGAGATGGTCTCTCGACGGGTACAAGCGGATGCGCGACGAGCCGGGGGCCAACGCCTGGAGGGACACGACGTCGCTGCTCGTGAAGCTGAGCGTCCTCCCGGAAGGCGTCGGGGCGGCCGTCCGGGGGGCAGGCGTCGTGCACGTCGATCTGGCCGGGTTTCTCTACGGTCAGCTCCCGTCGATCAAGGTCACCGGCACCGACGATCCCGCCCGCATCGCCTGGGCGACCGCCAAGTTCGGGACCTTCTTCTTCGGCTCGCTGCAGCGCATCTACGTGCCGGGAGTCGGCAAGGCGCTCGAGACGTTCTTCCGCCTGCACCCGGGGCCGGGCCGATGAGCCTCGAGGTCACGCGCTGCGACGGCGTCACGGTCGACGACGGGCAGCTCGTGCTCGGACTGCGTCGCGTCGGCCACGCGCGCGGAGGGCCGGCCGTCCTGCTCTTGCACGGGGCCAACTCGAGCGGCGACACGTTCCTCGTCCCGCACGGCGGCCTCGCCGGCTACCTGAGCCGCCGCGGCTTCGACGTGTGGATCCTCGACTGGCGCGGGAGCCCGCACGTGGTCGATCCTCTGCTCGACAGATGGCCGCCCCTCGGCGGGAGCGTGCTCGAGGAGTGCAAGAAGTTCTACACCGTCGACCACGTCGCCGAGGTCGACATCCCCATGGGCATCGAGGAGGTGCGACGGAAGATCGGCGGCGTGAAGCTGTCGGTCCTCGGGCACTGCGTCGGCGCGGGCGCCCTCGGCATCGCGATGGCCCGCGGACTGGTGGACAGGTTCGACATCGGCAGCTTCGTGCTGTCGACGCTGGGGCTCTTCTACGAGGTTCCGTGGAACGGCTGGGCGAAGGCCGAGGACTACATCATCGAGCGTGTCTTGCACGACGATCCCGCGTGTCGCGGCGTCAACCCGAAGAAGCCGGGCGGCTGGCCGAGGGACGTCGAGAGCAGCTATCACCGCTGGCCGCACGCCTGGCTGCCCGGGGGCACCGGGCCGGCCGACGCGATGCTGCGCCGGATGGCGTTCATGGTCGGCCAGCCGTACTCGACCAGGGAGATCGACCCGAGCATCGAGCCGGCGCAGCTGGAGGGTATCTTCGGGAACCTGCACATGGGGCTTTACTGGCACCTCGGCCAGATGGTGCGCCGGGGATACGCCGCGCGGTTCAACGCGCCGGACGTGATCGATCGCGCGAGGTTGCACCTGTCGCCGCGCTCGGGGGCCGTGCCCGACAGCCATCTCGTTCCGACGCACTTCAAGGACAAGCGGGTGACCTTGCTCGCCGCGGCGCAGAACCAGCTCTGGCACCGCGACTCGATGGACCTGATGTACGAGTGGCTCCACGAGATCGGGACCGACGTCACCAAGCTGGTGTTCGCGAGGTACAACATCCAGGAGCTCCTGTGGGGCCCGCGATCGGCCGCGGAGGTGTACCCGGAGGTCGCGAGGCGGCTCGCGAGCTGAGCGCCTCACATTGGTGCACCCTTCTCCCGGGGCCGGCGCGCCATCGCAATGGTTTCATTACTAAGCAAAATTTGTCACCGAGCCGCACCCCGCGCGAGCCTGGAGCCGGGGCGCGGTTCGCGCGACTCCGCCATAATACCGCCCGGTCCTGCCATGCCTGGCCGCGGGCCGACGAGGTACGTGGATTGCTAGTTCCCCTTAATCGGGCGAGGTGCGCCCTCGGCGTACACTCGGCGGAGGTCTCATGCGCGACGGATGGCAGCGAACAGCGCGTCGAGTAGCCCGGTGGGCTACCTGCGCGGCCATCCTGGTGGCGTGCGGATCGGCGAGGCCGGCGGGGACCGACGAGGGGGTCAACGGCAACAACCTGGGCGACGCCGCGGGGGGGACCTGCGCTCCGGGGAGGGCCGGGTGCCCGTGCACGACTCCGGGCGAGTCCGCCGCCTGCGGCACGATCGTCACACGGGCGGGCGGGTACGTCACCTGCTCGATGGGCGACTCGGTCTGCACCAACGGGACGTGGGGGACCTGCGCCGGCAAGACGCTCGTCACCAAGAGCCTGCAGTCCGCGTCGCTGGAGGGCGGCAACCTGCACTTCGAGAGCGTGACGGGGCCCTGCGGCTCGGCCAACGTCTGCGACCCCAACTCGAACTGCACCCAGGTCGTCGGGACGCCGGCGTCCGACGTCCCCCTCGACGCCGGACTGTACGTGACCGAGGCCGGCGTCACGCTCCTGCCGCCGGACGCGAACACCACCGGCCCGACCTGCACGGGGCTGCAGTGCCAGGTCGTGGCGTGCGACGGCGGGGTGACCACGACGATCACCGGCACGGTCACCGACCCCGCGGGCAACAACCCTCTCTACAACATCACCGTATACGTCCCGGTCAACGCGACGGCGGCGCTCCCCACCTTCACGGAGGGCGCGTCTTGCAGCACGTGCAGCGGCGCCGCGCCGCTCAACGCCGTCTCCGTCACGACCACGGCGACGGACGGGACCTTCACGCTGACCAACGTCCCGTCGGGCGCGAACATCCCCATCGTCGTGCAGTCGGGCAAGTGGCGGCGCGAGATCTTGCTCACGAACGTGATGCCCTGCGTCGCCAACTCGGTCTCCGCCAACTGCACCGCGGGGGTCAGTTCGCCCCTCTGCACGCTCCGCCTGCCGCAGAGCCACACCGACGGGTACGACCCCGTCGCGGGCACGTACACCAAGGCGGACATGCCCGAGATGGCGATGATCACCGGCGCGGCCGACCCGCTCGAGTGCATCCTGGTCAAGGCCGGCATCAGCCTGACGGAGTTCAGCTCGTACGACGTCAACCCGTCCGCAAAGGTGCACTTCTTCCAGAGCCCCGACGCGCCCGGGGCGAAGCTCGATCCGGCGTACGGCAACCAGAAGACCGGCGACATCCTCTGGCTCGACAGCGTCGATCCCGCCAGCCCGACCGCGCCCCACACGGCGCCGCACTACGACTACTACGACGTCGTCCTCGACGCGTGCGAGGGCGCGTCGATCGACAAGGAGCCGCGCTACAAGACCCAGGGCGGCGGCGAGCCTTACAAGAACCTCATCGACTACACGGACATCGGCGGGCGCGCGTTCGTCACCCACTTCAGCTACGTGTGGCTCGAGTATCCGTGGCTGACCGGCGCCCCTCTCACCAAGTACGCCACTCCTTACGTCAGCGGGTCGGACAACTGGTCGGGCGTGGCCAACTGGGAGCGCAGCAATTCGTAATAGCCGTCGTAGATTTTCAGCTCATCGTCGGAGAGATTGATG
>Ga0209415_10013424_pt1 | contig 13510 bp, 10 predicted proteins | sample PeaSoiSIISIP2007_FD_187696 | JGI IMG/M metagenome (GOLD analysis project Ga0209415, IMG submission 187696) | Peat soil microbial communities from Weissenstadt, Germany - SII-SIP-2007 (SPAdes) (version 2) | ecosystem: Environmental > Terrestrial > Soil > Wetlands > Peat | place: Germany... | reverse complement strand
CTTGTAGTATGGATTATTCTTGGCACTGTGGCTGGACGCGCCTCGTTGCGTGCCCGCACCAAATGACTTCGAACGTTAGAACTGGTCTTATAAATGCTCCTCCGCGCGGAGAGTCCGGCCCTCAGGGGCTAAAGCCCAGGTTTCTAAGCGTCGTGAACGGCACGGCTGAAGCCGTGCCCTACCCAGATCATTTAAACGGCACGGCAAGAGGTGCCCTACCCCAAATCATTTATGAGACTAGTTCTACTAACCGAACGGAAAGAATATCGATGACCTTAACTTGCCGCATCACGCTGTCACTTTTGCTGATTGTCTCGGCCGTTGCTTTCGCCGCCGACTCGCCCTTCGACCTTGTCATCACCAACGGGCACATTATCGACGGGACTGGCTCGCCGTGGTATTCCGGCGACATTGGAATCCGCGACGGGCGTATCGCCGCTATTGGAAATCTATCTCCCGCCGCTCGCAAGCGCACGATTGACGCCAAGGGAAAAGTCGTGGCTCCAGGTTTTATCGACATGCTCGGCCAGTCGGAAACGACCATCCTTGTCGATCCACGCCTGCCGTCGAAGATCTATCAGGGCATCACGACCGAAATTACCGGCGAGGGCGGATCGGCCGCTCCGATGAATGATGCGATCCTCGCGGCCGATCGTGCCGAGTACGAGCACTACAAGATCAATCCGGCTTGGCGGACGTTCCGGCAATATTTCGCGCGCCTGGAAAAACAGGGCATGGGCATCAATCTCGCCAGCTACGTCGGCGCGACGCAGGTGCGGCGCATGGTGCTGGGCGATGCCGACGTGCAGCCGACGCTCGAGCAACTCGAACAGATGAAAACCCTGGTTCGCGAGGCCATGCACGATGGCGCCGTCGGCATATCCACCGCGCTGGAGTACGCGCCAGCGCCGTACGCGAAGACCGAAGAGATTATTGTGCTCGCCTCAGAGGCCGCGAAATTTGGTGGAATTTACGCGACCCACATGCGCAACGAAGGCAGCAGCGTTCTCGAAGCCATCGACGAGGCGGTTCGCATCGGACGCGAGGCGCACATTCCTGTTGAGATTTGGCATTTCAAAGTGGCGGGGAAGGCTAACTGGGGACATATGCCCGAGTCCATCGCGCGGGTCAACCAGGCGCGGGCCGAGGGCGTCGACGTCTCGGCCAACACCTACGCCTACACTGCCTGGTTCAACACCATGTCGGCCTTCGTTCCGGCATGGGCGCACGATGGCGGCGATGCTAAATTGATTGAGCGCCTCAAAGATCCGGTAGTTCGCGCGCGCATTCGCAAGGATCTGGAGACGCCCTCGAAAGACTGGGACAACGAGTGGCAGGAAATCGGCGGTCCTGAGGATGTCATGATTGGGGTGGTCCAGAATTCCGAGCTGAAAAAATTTCAGGGCAAGCGGCTTACGGATGTTGCCAAGGCCTGGAACAAAGACCCGATGGGTGCGCTCTTCGATTTCCTCATCGAAGATAAAGCCTTCACCGAGGTCGCGGTATTTGGCATGTCAGAGCCGGACGTGGCGCTGGCCCTACAGCAGCCGTGGGTTTCGATTGACAACGACTCTTCCGGCACATCGCCCGAAGGCATTCTGGGTGAGGAACACCCGCACCCGCGCGCCTACGGCACATTTCCGCGCATCCTGCGCAAGTATGTTCGAGAAGAAAACAAGTTGACGTTGCAGGAGGCAATTCGCAAATTCTCGGCGCTGCCCGCCCAGCGCATGCGACTCACGGATCGTGGCGTCCTGAAGCAGGGAATGTGGGCTGATGTGGTGGTGTTCGATCCGGAGACGGTGCGTGACCTGGCAACTTTCGACGATCCCAATCGCTTGTCGGAGGGCATGGAGTATGTGCTCGTCAACGGAGTGCCCGTGATTGAAGACGGAAAGATGACCGGAGCGTTGTCCGGAAAAGTGCTACGCGGAGCAGGCTACCAACCGTAGAGGCGGCGCTTGCACCGGTTTGCTCGCGGCCGAGACGCGGCAATGGACGTCTTTATTCGGTGCGCTTCGCCTCTGTTCCGTCAACGGGTTCGACGCGCGGCTTCGCCAACGTTCCAGTGAGTTTCCACGATTGCTCATCCCCGCGCGTCAACGAGAACGCGAGCCCGCCGCTCGGGGAAACTGTACCGGTTATCTGATAAAAGCCGTCGCGCGACTCCAGCTTGCCAGCAGAAAGTTCCCAAGCACCTTTCTTCAGACGCAGATCTCCCGTGAACCGGTGGACCGGGAGAGGTACGGGCGAGCCCGGAATTTCAATATGCGGCAGGCTGCCGTTCCGCATGACGAACTGTAACTTGCCCTCGGAGCGCGCCGGTAGCCCACGAAGGCTGTCTCCCGATCCGTCCACATCGAAATGTCCATCGGCCGTTCCGGAGATCCAGGCATCGTTCATCAAAGTGCCTAGCGACGCCAGCGCAATGTCGTGCAGCGTTCCGGCGCCATGATACCGCACGCTCGCCAGGGAATCGTCACCGATGGAGGGAGCGTGAGTCGCCGCCTCATGGTTCGAAAAATCATGGTTGGAAAAATCCAGGGTCCAATTCCCCTGATACGTGCCCTGCAGCAGTTGCGCGTGCAGAGCCGTCAGCGTGATCTTGCCTCGATCCAGTTCCACTTGTGTCGCAACCAGGGTAACGAGTACCTTCTTCAATTCGAACTGGCCCACGTGCAGGTTTCCGCGCGCCTGAAGAGCGAGCAACGGCGACGAACTCAACCTGTCATCAGAACTCAGGATGCGGTACCAGGGCCGCTTCGTCGGGTGCGGCGTAAACCATTCGTCGAGATCGCCAGTCGAAAATTGATCAGCCGTGAGGTCAAACTGAAACACACAAGTCGGAACGGTGCCTGACGCCGCACTCGGTGCGGCACAGTGCCGTGTCGTTGTGATCCCGCCGCTCCAATGAGTACCTCCGGTCCGGGCGGAAATCTTCTGCAACAATACAACGTCGGGAGTGAGAGAAATAGTCGCCGAGCCGATCTCAATCGGGGTGTTCAGCCCGCGCATCGCAGCGCGCACGTTCCGCAGTTGCGCAGTCCCCAGCGCAACGGGCGGCGCAAATCCCTGCCAGGGCCCGGAGACGCTCACATCCAACTTAGCCGAACCTTCCGCCGCTGGCCGCGTTACCGGCAGGGCCAGCACGTTTTCCAAGCGGAACAAGTCTTTCAGTTCCATGTCGCCAGCCAGAAAAAAGCGATAGCCGGCAGCGGACACCCATCCCCCGGCGTTCACCGGTGCGGAGCCGTCCACAGAAAGTGTGGCTGACCCGATCCTCAGGTGAGTCGTAACGGGTCCCTCGTCGTTCCCTTTTTTTTTCGGAGAGAACGGGTTGCCTCCCGGCGGACGCGCGGCAATTAATTCCAGTGGAATCGTGCCAAACGCGACCTCGTCTTTTCCATTGCCTGCAGATGATGACAGGTGCACGTTGGTCGCAGAGCCGCTCCCCGTCCATTGCCCCAAGAAGCCGCGCCGCGCGTCCTCGGAAGCGTCAGAAGAGTTGGGAAGATTCCGCGCAGCGCGAAACTCCGCATTCAGCAATCCCGTCGCTGTGAGATCGCCCGGAAGCTGCTTCTTGGCCTGGCGCAGCAATCGAACCACGGAGGCCAGCGGCACCTTTTCGACCGAGAGCGTCAGATTGTAATTGGGCGTTGGGGTTGCCATGGACAACGTTCCGCGCAGGCGGAGAATCCCACCGCCGATGGGCGATTCGCACAGCAACTCGTCAAGCGTGCTGGTGACGGCATCGTATTCTCCCGAGCAACCCGTTGCCAGGCGCACGTTTTCGCTGTCAGCAATATCGTAGCGATGGAAATTTTCGATGTCGGTCTGGCTCTCGATCCGAAGCGCTTCCGGAGTGCCCGATAAGTTTGCCGTCAAATTGACTCCACCGCGCCACCCCCGGTCCTTTCCGCTCAGCAACTGGGTGATCTGTCCGAGTTGCCCATTTCGCCATTGCACCGCGATCTGCATCGGAGTCGCCCTCAAACTCTGGGCGCGTTGCCACGCGGCATTGATCTGCAGTTGTCCGGTATCGGTGAGATTAAAGTCGGTGCGCACGGGTGCGGCCTTGATGCGCGCGCCCCAGGAATTGTCTGAATCCTGCCAGAGCGCCACGTCGGCATCCATCAGCGCGTGAGATTTCTTCGTCTGTCCAATCTTGAAGTTGACGCGAGCGCGGGTGGCTTCGAGGTAGGGAAATGCTTGGCGCCGCTCGGAAGCGGGTTTTCCAGTCGGAGCCGCGGGAATCTGCGCGTTGCGCTCGAGCAGGCTTGCCAGGTTCCAGCGGCCCCGGTCGTTGCGCACCAGGTTGATGCTGGGTTCATTGGCGCTGAGGGTCGCGATCTCGAGTCGCCCGCGGAACAGCGAACGAATCCGGATTGCGGCGGAAACTTCCTGTGCGCGGATCATGGGCTCCGCACTAAACGAGGGATCGTCGTAAATGACGAGCCCCTCCAGATCAAAGCCCGGCCGCGGCAGCAGACGCAAATGGACGCTGTCGAGTTCTACCCGGCGCCCCAGCGCGCTTCCGATGGAACGCGCAATCCGGTCGCGCAACTGATGCACACCGGGCCGGAACAGGAAAAGGATCAGCACGAGAGCCGCGAGACCAGCCATCCCGCGCTTGGATCTTAGAAACTTCACTGCACGATCCTAAACGTTCGCGACCAGCGCGTTTCATCAAAGAAGTGAAGAATGACGTGGGCCATCGACCCCAGGCGGTCAGCCGCGTCGCGCCTTTCGTATTCGTCCTCTGGGGTGACAAACGACCAGTAAATGAACATGGGACGGCCGATCAGGTTTGCCCGCGGAATGAAGCCCCAAAAGCGGCTGTCGTAGCTCGCGTCGCGATTGTCGCCCATGGCGAAGTAGCTGTTCGGAGGCACGACGATGTCGTCTCCCTCGACATGCGAAGGCAATTCCTGCGCCCATTTTTCGTTGCGCACTCCGTACATCATCGAGGGCGGCACGGCGGGGAAATTATCGCTGTAGGGATTGTGCTCCCGTTTGTGGCGAACGAACGGCTCGACCAGTCTCTCGCTGTTGCGATAGACGACGTCGTCGCGCAAGTGGATGCGGTCGCCGGGAACGCCGATGATCCGTTTTACCAGGAACAGGCCCGGCTGCTCGGGCGATACGAACACGGCGATGTCGTTGCGGCGGAGGTCGCGATAAGGCAGCAATGGCCCCAGCCAGCGCGTCGGCGGCGCGAACTGTTCCCGGTTCACGAAGAGGTGGTCTCCGATGAGCAGCGTATCCTCCATGGAACCGGAAGGAATTGCAAAATGCTGCACCACGAATGTCATGACGAACAGGACGATGATCAGCAATTCGGCGGAAGAAGCCAGAAATTCGACCGTGGTCTCGCGCGGCTTTTGGTCGACGTTGTCAGCATTTTTTTCGGGCACGTTTTTCGGCACGTTGGGTATCCGTTCTAAGAAATTCTAATCAGCGAACCAGTCTGAAAGTGCGCGACCAGCGCGTTTCATCAAAGAAATGAATGATGATGTGCGCGATGAATCCCAGCCGGTCGCCCCAGCTGCGCATCTGGTACTGATTGGGCGGAGTGATAAACGACCAGTAGATGAACATGGGGCGGCCGATTACGTTCGTCTTCGGAATGAGCCCCCAGAAACGGCTGTCGTAGCTGGCGTTGCGGTTGTCACCCATCGCAAAGTAACTGCCTGGAGGGACCACGAAGTCGATGCCTTCGATGTGCTTAGGCAGTTCAGCCTGCCAGTCCTCCGTAACGTTGTACCGGTCCGAGGCCGGCACCGCTGGAAAATTTTCGCGATAGTACCGGGAGTTTTCGGATTCAGGGGCTGGCTTGTCGCTGACATAAGGTTCATTGAGTTTCTGCCCGTTCCGGTAGACCACACCATCACGCAGATGGATGCGGTCTCCGGGAATACCCATGACGCGCTTGACCACAAACAGGCCTTGCTCCGATGGCGACAGGAATACAAAGATGTCTCCGTCGTGGATATCGCGATAGGGCATCAATGGTCCCATCCAGCGCGTCGGCTGCGCGAATTGCTCGCGGTTCACGAAGACGTGGTCGCCGATGAGCAATGTGTTCTCCATCGAACTGGAGGGAATTTCAAACGCCTGCAGCACAAACGTGATGATGAACAGCCCGGTGACCAGCACTCCGGCGAGCGAAGCGAGAAATTCCACAGTTGTTTCGCGCGGCTTCTCGTCTTCCGGCTGTTCGTTATCGTTTTTGACTTCTTCTTTTTCTTTCTTCGGCACGTTGGCCATCCATTTCAGAGGATTTCTTTTTGGCTTCGAGCTTCGAGCTACGAGCGACGAGCAAACTCTTCTCGCGTAGCTCGCAGCTCGCGGCTCGCAGCGCAAACTTCTCTACCGAATCTGTATCGCCGCATCTTCATCACCGCACCAGCCGGAAAGTGCGGTCCCAGCGCGTGATCTGGAATAAATGCGTCACCGCGTACGCCAGATGATAAAGCCTATCACCCACGGTGGGCGATCCGGGAAGATCGTTGTTCAAATTGCCCGCTGACCAGTAAATCAAAAGCGGACGCCCGATGATATTCTCGCGGGGCACAAATCCCCAGTATCGGCTGTCCTGGCTGTCATCGCGATTGTCCCCCATAACAAAGTAGTGGCCCTCGGGAATAATCAACTGATGATCCTCCACCAGCTTCGGCATTTCTTTCCACCATTTGGCATTCACTCCGTAGTCGGGAGACTCGGTGCGCGGGAAGTCGTCGCGATAAGGACTGCGAAGCGCGGAGATGTACTGCACATAAGGTTCCGCGATGAGCGCGCCGTTGATGTAGACGCGCTTGTTGATGAGACGCAGCCGGTCTCCCGGTAAAGCCACCACGCGTTTAACAAAGTCCTGCGCGGGATTCACCGGATAATGGAACACGATGACATCCCCGCGGCGGACGTTGCGGTAAGGCAACAGACGGTTCCATCCCGTGCTGCCGCCGTAGCAGAACTTGTCTACCAGAAGGTAGTCGCCGACCAGCAGCGTGTGCTCCATCGATTCCGAAGGGATAGTGAACGCCTGCAGCAGAAAGGTCACCACAAAAACGGCGATCACGATCGTTCCCGCGACGGACTGAATCGTCGCGGGCCAATCTCCAGCGGAAATGTTCTCACTCCATGACATAACCACGACGTGCCCTAACAGGGCTGCGGGAACTCCGGTTTCGTATCAGAGCATCGCTTCGGCGATGCCGAAAGTCTACAAAATTGGATACCCCTTTAAGGGCCGCGCAACTCCCATCTCTCGCCTCAGCGCCTGAAGGCGGTCTTGCAGCGGAGTAGCTGCGGCATGCCTGAAGGCATGCCCTGATACGAACCGCATCCCAGGTTGCTACTCGCCGCCGTCTTTCCCGCTATTCGAACTTCGTTCCCCAGGCCACGTTGCCAGGTGTTCCAGAGCTTGCCGCGCCGCGTCCTGTTCGGCTCGCTTCTTGGTTGCGCCCTGCGCGCGTCCCACGAATTGTCCCGTCTCCAGTTGCGGCAACCTCACCTCAACAGTAAACGTCTTCTTGTGTTCGGGGCCTTCTTCCTTAACCAACTCATAAACCGGCTGCGGTCCGCCTCGCGCCTGCAGCGCCTCTTGCAACGCGGACTTGAAATCCATCACCGGAATCGCGCTCGTCTCCAGTTTCATGTGGGCCAGTTCCGGCTCCACGATCACGCGCACGATAAAATCCCGCGCCACCGTCCATCCGCCGTCGAGATAAAGCGCAGCCAGGATCGCCTCCAGTGCGTCCACCAGCAAACTGGCCTTGTTGCGCCCGCCGCTTTTCTCTTCCCCGCGGCCGAGACGCATGTAATGACCAATCTCCAATTGCTCGGCCACCCGCAGCAGATGCCGTTGCCCTACCAGATGCGCGCGCAGCTTGGAAAGGTGCCCTTCCTGAAATTTGGGGAAGCGATGGAACAGCGCCTCGCTCGTAACCAGCCCGAGTACGGCGTCTCCCAGAAACTCAAGGATTTCATTGTCACCGCTGGAGGTACCGCTGCCCGCGGCTGCCGCTTCCACCTCGCGCGCTTGCGAGCTGTGGGTAAGCGCCTGCTCGAGCAAGGCACGGCGCTGGAAGTGGTGACCCAGGCTTTCTTCGAGGTCGGTGATTTCGCGTGACTTCATCACAAAAGGGCAATTGAGGCATGGAATCATTGAGGCTTTGGATCAAGCAACGCCTCAATACTTCAATACCTCAATCTTTCGATGCCTTAACTAGTTCTTCGGAGCAGTCGGCGGTGGCGCCGGGGCCGCGCCTCCGGTGAGCGCTTGCAAACGGTCGCGCTCGCTGCGCGCGGGAGTTCCAATCGCTGTGTTTTCCTGGGTCATCTCTACCGCGCGGTTGGCCCACTTGAGCGCCTCCGGATATTTTTGCTGCTTATCAAGAGCCAGTGCCAGGCGAAGAACGTCTACAGCAGCTGGGTCGGCGGGGTAGGCGTCGATCGACTTCTGCAAATTGTCTTGCGCGGCAACGTAATTCTCTTTCTTGTACTCAACCGCGCCGATGATCGAGTAAGCTTGCGAACGCATCTGCGCCTTGTAGGTGTCGACCTTATCTTGTGGCGTGCCTGCCGGTACGCTGATGTCCGTGTCGATGGTCTTCAGGCCCTTCTGTGCCATCGAGGTCGCTTCGCCGAAACGCTGATCCTTGTCGATATCCGAGTCGCGCGTTCTTTCGGCAATCACAAAGGCAACTTCGATTAAGGCCTCGGGATCGTCCGCGTCGCAGCCGAGCACTTTGCGGCCCATGACTTCGGTCTTCTCCGCGTTGTTGGCGTTCAAGTAGGCGCGCATCGCGTTTTTGAAGAGCAATAAACGCAGTTCGCTGTCCGGGAATTTCACCGCGAAGTCGTCCGCCGCTTTTTCCAGAGCGGCCGGATCGGCATTGGCCGAAGCCGCCTTCCAGGCGTCATACTCCGGCTGCGTCTTGGCTTGTGGTGGACGCTTGGCCGCGGGCGCCGCAGGCTGACCTCCGGCCGGCGGATTCGGCTGCGCCGTTTGCCCGCTGCTTTGGGCACCGGCAAAAACCGCAAAACTTAGTATGGCTAGAATAACTGCCGTTCGCTTCATGCTATCTCTCCCAATGTGAGATTTCGGTCGTCAGACTCCGAAGCTTCCAAGATGCTAACAGTATCGCAGGCGTGGTGCGTCGCAAGCAGGAAAATGCTACCAGCACAGTTCCGCAACTCGGTCGCCGGGTCACTCCGGCTGTTTTGCTACCGGAGGCTCATACGGCTGGTCCAAGCCCCGCTGCGCCGCCAGTTTTGCTTCCGGAAGAGCTCCACCGGCGACGTCGAGCGCCGCCCGATACTGGTCCACGGCGGCCACGCGATCCTCTTTTAAATCAAAAATGCGGCCCAGATAAATATGCGACCAGGCGATCACCTTGGGCTCATGCGCCGTTTGCAACGCCCGTTCAAAGTACTTGCGCGCTCCTTCCATATCGCGGTTCGCGGTGGCGACTTCCGCCAAAATGAAGAGCGCGCGGCCCGGATCTTCCACCTGCTCATCGAGCGCCTTTTGCGCCAGCTTTTGCGCCGTTTCCTTATCGCCCGCCGCCAGTCGCCGTTCCGCATCCAGCAGCAGGCGCTGTTTCCGGCCTCCAGTCAGGTGCAGCAGTTCAGGGGACGCCTCGCTAGCAAATTCGATCTGCGAGACGCGCTTGATTTCTTTGCCAACGTCAATCCCGGCGATCAGGCCCGGATAAGCATTACGCAGACCCTCTGGATCTTTCTCGAACCTGCCCAGCGCATCATAAAAATAGTGGGTCAGGACGTACCCTTCCCTGTCGGCTTGGCTTAATCCCTGGGCTCGTTCCGCGTCCGGAATGTTGCTGAGCCGCTCTTCAATCGCCCGCACCATGCATTCCGTCACCAGGAGCGAGATGTTGCTCTTGAAAGCTTCATCCATCGGAGCGTCCTGCAACCGCACGAGCAACGGCTCCAGCCGCTTGAACGAGTCGCTGTTCTTCAGCGCCAGCGGATCCAGAAGATAATGCAGATACGTATGCCGAATCTGCTGCATCTTGATCGCCGTGCCCGAGCTCGGCGAAATCACAATGTAGTAATCCGAGGCATAGTTGCGCGCGTTCGTCTGCCCCGGCGCTCCCATCGCATCCAGATAGACGGTGAATTCCCGTCCCAGGTATCCCGCCGACGGCATCTTGAGATAGATCTCGGTATCGAACGTCATCTTCGCCAGCGGAGTGTGATAGATCTCGGTCAACTCCGTGTAGCGGGCGCGATGCCGCTCCCAGATGGCGCGCAATCCGATCTTCTGGTGGAAGGCCTGCAGCAGCGGCACGATGTCGGCCACTACCTCGGCGTCCGGCGGCAAATCCGCCGCCTTCACTTTCAGGGTGAACTCCGGAGGTTCTTCCAAATAGAGCGCCAGCGAGACATACTGCGACAGATCGCGTGCCGGGTCCGCCGTCTGGTGCTGCCGGTAGAACAAGCACATCGGACCGATTACGTCCTGAGCCCCGGCCGTATTCTCGACCGCTTTGCCAACTTCCGCCCGGATCTGCGCCCGCAGCGGGTCGGAAACATTAAGCTCCTGGTCATAGCCACAGGTGTTGATGGCGGTCAGCACGGTGAACAGCGTCTCGCTGGTTTCCAAAGACACCGGAGTCCGGTTCTGCGCCCATCCAGGCCCCGTGTTCAACGCGACCGCCAAGCTCAGGGCAAACGCCAGTCGCACGATTTTTCCCGGGGAATTTCCTCGCATCTCACGCATAGACGGATGAGCTAGGAGTAGTGTACGAACTGGTTAATTCGCGGTCAAACCGGCAAAGATCAGTTTCCGAGATGGCAGCCAACGGGTGTGACCGCGCGGAGGCTGGGGCCGGGGCGCGGCGACGGGGCGTGGCACTTGGCGGAAGTTGCTGCATTTCGTGCAGAAACAGAGTGTCGTATGATTTTTGGACTAATGTCTGCTGTGTGAACACTTCTCGTGGCTTGCCGTTTATCAGATAGTCACCCAGGCCGTAGGGTCCCAAGAACCTGTTAACACCTTGCGCAGACGATTTCCTCGAAAAGCACGAGGTCGAAGCGTGATGAACTTACTTTGGTCACGTCACCCGAAGGCTGGTCCATCAAGTGCAAGCCAGCTAGGTGGTTATCTTGGTCAATTGGCCACATCGAATTCCAAATTGGACGGGTGCCGAGAAATGCAGAAACAAAGAGGATTTTCGCTGATCGAGTTGCTGATTGTGGTAGCTATCATTCTAATTATCGCGGCCATCGCGATCCCGAGCCTGCTCCACGCGCGGATTTCGGCGAACGAAGCCTCGGCCGTGGCTTCGCTGAGAACTTTGAATACGGCGCAGATTTCGTATAGCTCCATGTACCCGACGGTGGGATTTGCAAGCGCGCTCAGCGCGCTCAGCGGGACCAATTGCGCGCCGCCGGGAAGCACGCAGGCGTGCTATATCGACGAGACTCTGGCCTCGGGCCTCAAGAGCGGCTATTCCTTCCAACTGACGGGCACTTCTGGAACTCCCGTTTCCACCTACCAGTTCATCGCTTCGCCAACGACTCCGAACCAGTCCGGTATTCGCTACTTCTGTTCGTTCGCCGACGCCGTAATTCGATACAACACCACGTCAATCAGCACCTGTACCACCAGCGTGTCACCATTGCAATAGGGTTTGCTTTCGGAGAGGATCAGATTGGAAGTTCAGAAACCACCCGCAGCCGTCCCCTTCTGTGGCATCGACGCTCGTCGCCAGCCTCGGTTCAAGCTTCAAGTTGATATCAGCATCAATTCCCGGACGTGCGGTGCTCTGAAGGGCTGTACCGTGGACATTAGCGAATCCGGTCTTGCAGCCGTGTTCACAATAGAAGTTCCCGTGGGTGAGGTCGTGGAATTGAACTTTACGCTTCCGTTCGGGCCGGTGATGACTTACGCGATCGTCCGGCAAAGGAACGCCTTTCGCTACGGGTTCCAGTTTCTTGAGTCCAGTATCGCGAACGAAGTCGTTCGGCATTCCGTCCGTCAACTAGCCGTTGAACAACACTACCCCGAGGCAAGTTCAGTCGTGTCCGATGTGACGTGATTCTGCCACGAAAACGCTACGCGCGCGCACGCCAGGCACGCGGAAACACGGAAATTGAAATGAAAGATGGATTGCACGCGCCCCGGCCGCGCCCCGGCCCCACCTCAACCAAAACTGTTTACCAATCGGCAACGAGGACAGTTTCAAAACGCTCTACCTCCTGTCCCCCGCCTTGCGTTGACTCATGAATGCCACGTCCGTAAGATGAAACGACCGTAGACTTGGGACACCCCCTTTTAATGATCGGCCAAACCATCTCGCACTACCGCATCACCGGCCAACTCGGCAGCGGTGGAATGGGTGTAGTGTACGAAGCCCAGGATCTCACTCTCGGACGCCGCGTGGCCCTCAAGTTTCTCCCTCCAGATCTTTCCCGCGACAGCGCCGCGCTCGAGCGTTTTCTGCTTGAAGCCCGCGCCGCCTCTGCTCTTAACCATCCCAATATCTGCACCATCTACGCCGTGGAAAACGACGCCGGCCAATCCTTCATTTCCATGGAACTACTCGAAGGCGAGAGTCTTGACGCCAAGCTAGCCGGCGGTCCGCTGCCTCTGAGCCGGTTGCTCGACATCAGCGTTCAACTCGCCGACGCCCTTGATGCCGCGCACGCAAAGGGAATCGTTCACCGCGACATCAAACCGGCCAACATATTCGTTACGCAACGAGGCCCGGTCAAGATTCTTGACTTCGGTCTCGCCAAGCTCACCCGCACCCTTGACATGGAAACCATCGGCGCCACGCAGGACTCCCCGGCACACCTTACGAGTCCCGGATCGACCGTGGGCACGATTGCTTACATGTCGCCAGAGCAGGCCCGCGGAGAAGCGCTCGACCACCGCACCGACCTGTTCTCCCTCGGCACCGTCATCTACCAGATGGCTACTGGCTCGCTGCCGTTCACCGGCAACACATCCGCCGTGATTTTCAATTCCATTCTGGAGCGGGATCCCACTCCGGCCACCCAGCTCAACCCCGCGCTCCCACCGAAGCTGCAAGAGAGCATCGAAAAGCTGCTGGAAAAAGATCGCGACCTGCGCTACCAATCCGCTGCCGACCTCCGCGGCGATCTCAAGCGCCTGAAGCGCGACAGTGAATCCAGCCGCACCGTTGCGCCCGCTGATACTGGTAGTGGGGTGGGAAGCCGCGCCCGTCCCGCAAGTTCATCGGGATTCCCCGTCGCCGCCTCCGGCTCTGCCGCGGTGGCTGCCGTCCGTCAGCACAAATTCGGAGCCGGCGCAGCCGCTTTGATTGCGATCGTTGTCCTCGCTGCCGCTGGCTACGGCATTTATGCTTTCCTGCACCGCAATCGCCCGTTGCCCTTCCAGAACATCTCCATCAGCAAGGTTACCGATACGGGCAAGGCGAGTCAGGTTGCCATTTCACCGGATGGCAAGTACGTCCTCAACGGGATGGATGAAGGCGGCAAACAAAGTCTCTGGCTG
>Ga0209415_10013423_pt1 | contig 13511 bp, 12 predicted proteins | sample PeaSoiSIISIP2007_FD_187696 | JGI IMG/M metagenome (GOLD analysis project Ga0209415, IMG submission 187696) | Peat soil microbial communities from Weissenstadt, Germany - SII-SIP-2007 (SPAdes) (version 2) | ecosystem: Environmental > Terrestrial > Soil > Wetlands > Peat | place: Germany... | reverse complement strand
TGAAGGTCGAAGACGTGTTCACGCAGAACCGCCGGCTATGGGTGCGGCTGCGCGAGAAGGGCGGCAAGCCGCACGCCATGCCGTGCCACCACAACCTTGAGACCTACCTCACCGCCTACATCGAGGGTGCGGGCCTGGCCGAAGATCCAGAAGGGCCGCTGTTCCGCACGATCGGCCGCGGCACCGGACAGTTGACGCGCACGCCCCTGCCCCAGGCGAACGCCCATGCGATGATCGGCCGGCGCGCCGCCGCCGGCATCGCGACGAGGCCTGGCAATCACAGCTTTCGGGCGACCGGGATCACAGCGTATCTGAAGAACGGCGGCACCCTGGAGAAAGCGGCGCAGATGGCGAACCACGCCAGCACACGCACCACGCAGCTCTATGACCGCCGACGCGAGGAACTCAGCCTCGACGAGGTGGAGAGGATCAGGGTGTGATGAATCGCGGCCACAAAGTGAGCGCGGGGACGATTTCGAGACTGACGCCGTGATGTTTGAGCATCCCGCCAAGAAAGACATTGATTACGCCTTGTCCATGCTAATGCACGAGGCGCGCCGTCAGGTTTAGATGAAAAAAACCGGACCACATCTGAGGCTATCAAGCATGGGGCACTTCAAAGTAACCGCGTCATTGTTATCATAGCGGATGCAGCCGACAAAATTCACACGGCCAGCATGACTCAGGCGAAGCAGATATTGATCGATTTCGTCCAGCGCATGGAAAGGCCGGCTACCGAGATAACAGCCTGGGCACGACCCCATCTTGAAAATTTAAGCAATGCTGTGTTGGGGGTAATCCCGCCAAACGGTTTTCCTAATGACCACCAACGGATCATCAAGCAATATCAAGCGGCGTTCCAGCAACGGGTCGACGGCACGCTGCGCGGTGTCGAAATTGGCTATGTCAAGGAGGCAGGCTTTACAGCCGGTGCGGCCATGTCAGAAAAAGAAGAATGGATCGGCGCAGCCAGGGCGCTCACCTTGCTTGGCATGAAACAGCTTCCTGGCACACGTACCATTTGCAACCGTGCACATGCTGGGTTGATCAAGGCGCGGGCGACGCGATTTATCCGTGCTGGGAAGTCGGCCGATAATGTCGATGTTCCCGCTGAATTTTGGTGGGCAAAGGGCGGGGAGGCGCTAAGCCAAAATTGGACGACTGGTGACTTCGATACGTGGATTGATCACCGTATTCACCTACAAGCCTTTGGCGTCACCTTTCGGCGCTCTGACATTGAGCAGTTGAAAGCCGCGCCGGGTGTCGAGAATGCCCCCGCCCCAGTGTCGATGCCGGCAAGGGCGACCGGAGGAAGGCCCAAGGCCTCTTGGTCTGACGATCTATGGATCGAAATGTGCCGTCAGCTGTATGAGGGCGATCTACAGCCTAAGAAACAGGGCGACGTAACAAAAGCTATGATGGACTGGCTCACCGAGCGAGGGGAGGATTTTTCGGAGACGAGTGTCAAAGATCGCGCCCGAAAGCTCTGGGCCGTGATCGGCAAGGCGGACAAAAACTAAGTTTCTGACCTTTTCCGACCCTTTCTGGCTGACAACTCAGCCGCCGTACAGGACGATACCCGCAGTTCAACACGGTGCGTTGTAGGTCTTGCGGTTATTTGCGGACCGACGCGCCAACTCGGCGGCGGAGGTCTGCAATGTCGGAGCACCTTTCAATCGATATCTTCGGTGTTGTGCATGGAACAGCAGATGGCTCCCTTGCCATCAGCGCTTTGGCCGTTATCGCGATCGCTGCCCTAGTGATCCGCTGGCTGCGCCCTACTCAGCGTGCTGACAGCGCACGAGATCCCCGGCCTTGATGGCGTTGGCCTAGAGCTCAAACAACCTTAGGAAACTCAGAAATGACTTACCATAAAGCGGCTTCTGCGGTCAGTGAGTGTAGCCGCCATATAGAAATGACGCCCCGGTGCAAAGTAGCGGTGACACTTCCCTGGTTTCTGGGATCCCGGGCGGTGCAGCAAGCTTGTGGTGTCGATGAGCAAGCAGGAGTTCAGTCGGCTTGAGGTGCTGTTGCGGGTTCAGTCAGCTCCTCTGCGTGTCACTAACGCTTGTGCGCTGATCGGCCCGCGGCGGCGCCAAGCGTGACGCAGATGCGCGCCTCGGCGCCGGCCGGGGCGAAGCCGAGGGTTCGCTCGGAAGGCCGGTTCCGCACGAACCCATTTGCGTTCTTTGCGTTATTTGCGGTTCAATCTTCCTCGCTTCGCAAAAAGTGTCCGACGATGACCCGGGGGCCGACTGCCCGACGGCCGTCGCGGCAGCCAGGAAGGTTTTCAACCGCAAATAACGCAAAGAACGCAAATGGGCCGGTAACCGGGCAGTCACCGAACGAGCCACTCGACTTGCGGGCGCAGGGTGCCGGACCCAATGCTCTATCCCTGTGGAGCGTCAATGCAGAGCGTTGAACCGCCCTGGTGTTGCGCTTCGTTGGTGAACTTAGGGCATCCGCGACTTTGCTGGCTGCACGGAGGCAAGTCGTGGACGCCGGCAGGCGCCGGCATGACGCAGCGGGCGATCAAGCTTGCAGCTCATTTGTCGGCCTCCGCAGCGGTCTTCAGCCAGTCCGGCAGCGTGCGGCGGAATCGCGGCGCGCCGTGCTGCGGGGCGTCCCGTGCCTCCGGCGTCGCGGCGCTGCCCGGTTGGGTGCCCGACTGGGTTCCCGCGGTGCTCCCCCCGCCGCTTCCCACCGGCCGCTCAGCGAACCGCCCATGCTGCAGCAGCCGGTCGTACAGCACCAGCGCCCCCGCCACCGCCAGGTTCAGCGCGAACCGGGTCGGCACCCGCACCACGTGCCGGCAGCGCGCCAGCAGCGCCGGCGACAGCCCGGCGCGCTCCGGCCCCAGCACGTAGGCGGCATTCAGCGGATGGCGGAACGACGGCAGGTCCACCGCGTCGTCCAGCAGTTCTACCCCCACCAGCACGCAGCCCTGCGGCAGCGCCAGCGCGGCCAGGTCGGGGAAGCGCCACAGCGGCACGTGCGTCGGCGTCGCGGCGGTGTCCGCGGCCCGCGCCGCGCGGGCGTCCCAGCCCGGCCCGACGCTGAAGCAGAACGCGGCACCGAACGCGTGCGCCGTGCGCAGCAGCGCGCCGACATTTTCCGACTTGGACACCCCCTCCACGCCGATGCCGAAATAGCCGCGCGCCCTGGCCGTCATGCTATGGTCCCGCGGCATCTGCTCGCGTGCCCTGGCCTCCATCATGGCCCCGGTCTATTCCCGGCGCATGACCGACGCAACCGACGCCCAGCTTGCGGCGCAGTACGAGGCGTTCCCCTACCCGCAGCGCGACCCGCGCGACGAGGCGCGGCGGCTGGTGGTCGGCAGCCCCGGCCACCTGCGCGAGATCGACCACTGGGTGTTCGGCGCCACCCGCCCCGCCGCCCGCCCGCTGCATGCGCTGTTCGCCGGCGGCGGCACCGGCGACGGCACGCTGATGCTGGCGCAGCAGATGGCCACGGCCGGGCGCCCCGGCTCGGTGACCTGGCTCGACCGCTCCGCCGCCGCCTTGCAGATCGCCCAGGCGCGGGCCGCGGCGCGCGGGCTGCGCAACATCTTCTGGCAGAGCGGCTCGCTGCTCGACCTGCCCGGCGCGGGCCTCGGCCCATTCGACTACATCGATTGCTGCGGCGTGCTGCACCACCTGCCGGACCCGGCCGCGGGCCTGCGCGCGCTGACCTCGGTGCTGGCGCCGGACGGCGGACTGGGGCTGATGGTCTACGCGCCGTACGGGCGCACCGGCGTCTACATGGTGCAGGACGCCCTGCGCCTGCTGGCCCCGTCCGACCAGCCGCCCGCCGCGCGGCTGGACGTGGCGCGCCGGGTGATGCGCCACCTGCCGGCGACCGCCTGGCTGCGGCAGAACCGCTTCCTGGACGACCACGTGAACGGCGGGGATCCCGGCCTCTACGACCTGCTGCTCAACCCGCGCGACCGCGCCTTCACCGTACCCCAGCTCGTCGCGCTGCTGGCGCGGGCCGGGCTGCGCGTCGCCTGCTGGATCGAGCCGCTGCGCTACGACCCGCTGTTCTGGCTGCCCGACCCGAAACTGCGCGCCCGGGCGGAGGCGCTGGACCCGACCGCCCGCGCCGCGCTGGCCGAGGCGCTGACCGGCAACATCAGCGCCCACATCGTCTACTGCGTGCGCGCCGACGCGCCGAGCGATCCGGCGACGCCGCCGCGCCAGCGGGCCGATCCGCTCGCCCCCGACGCCGTGCCGATCGGCCGCGAGGTCACCGGCGAGCAGCTTGCCGGCTTCATCCAGCCGGACGGGACGATCACCATGGCGTTCGACGGGCTGCGCGCCCCGATCCCGCTGCCGGCGATGGCCAAGGCGATCCTGCGCCTGGTCGACGGCAAGCGCACGGTCGGCGAGATCGGCGCCACGCTGGCTTCGCGCGGCTCGACCCCGGAGGCGTTCACCCGCGCCTGGCGCGCCACGTTCACCGCGCTGGAGCAGGTCAACCGCCTGCTGCTGGCGGCCCCGGCGTAGCGTCCGGGGCCGGGTGGCTCGCCGCCACGCCGCGCCGGATCGACCGAGCCCTCGCCGACGACAAATTGCAGGAGGCAACCGATGGCGACCACAAAGCAGCCTGCCCGACTGACCAAGGCTCTGCTGGAAACGGCGCAGGACATGCACCGCGTCGGCGTGATCGACGCGGCGACGCACGCGCAGATCACCCTGCGGCACCTTCGCCACACCGCCGGACGCGACAAGTCCGCCCCGCCGGTCGAGCCGATCAGCGGCGAGGTATCCGCCACGTGCGCGAGCAGGCGCGCCTGAGCCAGGCCGTTCTTGCCCGTCACCTGAAGCTGACGGTGAGATATGTCTCGCAACTCGAACGCGGAACGAAGCGGCCGACCGGCCCGGCCCTCGTGCTGCTGAACGTCATCCGACGCAAGGGGATCGAGGCGATCCTGTAGGGCCGTGAGCCGCATCTACCCGTGGCCATGCAATGGCCCGCCAGGCTGGCCGGCCGTGCTGGAACGGCCCTCACCAGTATGATAAAGTATGAGATCGGTATCAGGAGCGCTGAGAACCATGGCTGGGATCGAGCGTCTGACGATCACCCTGCCGACCGACATGGCCGCGATCGTGAAAGGCGCGGTTGCGGGCGGGGATTACGCATCGAACAGCGAGGTGGTGCGCGAGGCGCTGCGTGATTGGAAGCTGAAGCGCGCGCTGCAACTGCAGGAACTTGCCGCGCTCAAGGCGGATATCGACCAGGGCCTCACCGACCTGGCGGAGGGGCGCGTGCAGGACTTCGATGCCGATCGCATCATCGAACGCGGGAGAAAGCTATTGGCGAGCCGCTCCCCCTCCGCCTGACCGACGCGGCCGCGGCCGACCTTGCCGAAATCTGGGTGTTTCTGGCGACCGTAGCGTCCGCGGAAGTTGCGACTCGCTTTGTCAGGCAGATCGAAGCGGCGTTCGAGCCGGTGCGATACTTTCCTATGGCCGCAGTCGCACGTGAGCAACTCGCTCCCGGATTGCGCGTGACGTTCCACGGTGCGTACGCCATCTATTATCGGCCGCTGCCGGACGCGGTGGTTATTATCCGGGTGCTGCATGGTGCGCGCGATAGTGCGGCCCTCGCAGCGCGCGGGGGATTCGCCGGATGACTCGCCCGCAGTCAATTGGCCACGTAGGGAACCGCCCTTGAGCGTGAATGACCAGCCACCCATGCTGACCCTCTACGGCTTCCTCCGCTCCGGCAACGTCTACAAAATCCGCCTGCTCCTCGCGCAGCTCGGCATCCCGCACCGGCGCGTCGAGGTCAGCCAGCTCACCGCCGACACCGCCCGCCCGGACTTCCGCGCCATCAACCCGATCGGCAAAGTCCCCACCGTCGTGTTCGACGACGGCCGCATGCTGTCCGAGAGCGGCGCCATCCTGCACTACCTCGCCAACGGCACGCCCTTCTGGCCGCAAGACCCCTGGGACCAGGCCCAGGTGCTGCGCTGGATGTTCTTCGAGCAATACAGCCACGAACCCGCCATCGCGGTGAACCGCTACCTGCGCGTCGCCCGCACCACCGACGGGCGCGAGGCGCAGGTTGCCTGGAACCACCAGCGCGGCATGGCGGCCCTCGGTGTGATGGACGCGCACCTCGCGGCGCACCCCTGGTTCGGCCCGGGCTGCTACTCCATCGCCGACATCACGCTGTATGCCTACACCCACGTCGCCGATGAGGGCGGCTTCGACTTGGCGGGCTTCCCGCACCTCAACCGCTGGCTGGCCGACGTCCGCACCCAGCCCAACCACATCACCCTGCTGCAGGAGACCAGCGCGGCGCCGGTGGTAACGCTCGATGGCGGTCCGTTCGCCGCGCCGTCACCGGTCTGACGCCGCGATCGACCCGGCGGCCTTTGCCCCGACAGGGGTAACCCCGGCTTAACGATCACCGGCAACAATGCCGCGTGCGCGACGTCAGGCGCCGCTAGGCAACAGCAGGCATGCCATGGCTCTCCTCAACCGACTGAATCTCCGCAGCAAGCTGGCCGTGCTGCTGGGAATGGCGGCGCTTGCCGTCGTCGGCTCGATCGGTGCCGGCGCCTCGATGATGCGCCACCGCATGTTCGACGACCGGATCGGCAAGCTGCGCGTCGCGGTCGACATGACCCTGAGCATCGCCAAGGGGCTCGAGGCCGAGGTCCAGGCGCACAAACTCACCCGCGAGCAGGCGTTGCAGCAGTTCCGCGCCCAGATCCACCTGCTGCGCTACGACGGCGGCAGAGGCTACATGATCGCTCAGACCGACGATGAGGTCGTCCTGGCGCATGGGCTTGACCCCAAACGCGAGGGCACCAAGAGCACCGTCAAGACCGCCGACGGCCGAACCAACGCGGCGCAGATACGCGAGGCGCTGCGCGACGCCGACCAGGCCGTCATTTCGTATCCCTATGCCAAGCCAGGCGAGACCGAGCTGAAGCCAAAGTTCTCCGTCATCGCCCGCTTCGCCCCCTGGCAGTCACCGTGTTCTCGGGCGTCTGGGTCGACGATCTGGACGCCGACTACCACGCGGTCCTCCTGCGCCTGGGCAGCGTGGGCGGCCTGATCCTGCTGGCCACCACGCTCGTCGCCTGGCTGGTCAACCGCGACATCGCCGGGTCGCTCGACCGGCTGCGAGCCGCGATGCAGCGCCTGTCGCGCGGCGAGCTCGCTATTGTCGTCCCGGGTGCCGACCGACGTGACGAGGTGGGCGCCATGGCGCAGGCCGTGCTGGTGTTCCAGCAGGGCATGCAGCAGGCCGACCGACTAGCCGCGGAGCGGGTGGCTGCCGACACCCAGGCGGGGGCGGAGAAGCATGCCGCGCTGATCCATATGGCCGAAACCATCGAGACGGAGACCCGTACGGCGATGGACCAGATCGGCGCCCGCACCGCCGCCCTGGCGACGAACGCCGAGGGAATGAGCGCCTCGGCGTCGCGCACCGGCGCCTCGGCGCAGAGCGCCACGACCGCTTCCGCGCATGCACTGGCGACGGTGCAGACCGTGGCCAGCGCCGCCGACCAGCTTGCCGCCTCGATCAGGGAAATCAGCGCCCAGGTCAGCCAGTCCACCATGGTGGTCGGCCGCGCGGTCGAAGCCGGTGCCGAGACCCGCAAGACGATCGAAGCGCTGAACCAGCAGGTCGCGCGGATCGGCGCCGTCGCCGACATGATCGGCGAGATCGCCGGCAAGACCAACCTGCTGGCGCTGAATGCCACCATCGAGGCCGCCCGCGCCGGCGACGCCGGCAAGGGGTTCGCCGTCGTCGCCGCCGAGGTGAAGGCGCTGGCCAACCAGACCGCCCGATCGACCCAGGAGATCGCCCGGCACATCGGCGAGGTGCGCACCGCCACCGGCGCCTCGGTCGCTGCCGTCGCGCGGATCGAGCAAACCATCACCGAGGTGAATGCCATCGCCGGCTCGATCGCCGCCGCGGTCGAGCAGCAGGGCACCGCGACGGCGGAGATCGCCCGCAACGTCACGCAGACCGCCGCCGCCACGCGGGAGATGACCGGCCGGACCGACGAGGTCTCGGTGGAAGCGAAGGAGACCAGGCAGCGAGCGGCGGAGGTGCTGGCGAACGCCGGCGCCCTCGGCGAGGCGATGGGCGCCTTGAAGCAGTCGGTGATCCGGGTGGTGCGCACCTCCACCGCCGAGGTCGATCGCCGCGACAGCGTGCGCCACGACGTGGACCTGCCGTGCCGGCTGGTGGTCGGCGGCCAGACCCATGCCGCGCGGGCAACCGATCTTTCGGACGGCGGGGCCCATGTCACCGGCGGGCCGGCGCTGTCGGTCGGCGCGTGCGGCACGCTCAGCCTGGAGGGTGTCGGTTTCCCGTTGCCATTCAGCGTCAAGGCCAGCAGCGGCGGCTCCTTGCACCTGGCCTTCGCGCTGGACGCAACCACGGCGGCTGCATTCCGTGGCGTGGCGCAGCGTCTGGCGCAGCCTCGCGCCGCCTGAGCCGCGCCGTCACCCCGGCCGGCCAGGTCAAGGTCCGCACCCGGCCCAACCACATCACGCCGTTGCAGCCGACCAGCGCGGCGCCGGCGGTGACCCTCGCCGTCGCCGTTGTCCCCACGCTGCCGCCGGCCTGACCCGGCGAGGTGTGGATGCCTCAGTTCGGCGTGGACGACGCCGCGCGTCGCGCCGGCCTCACGCGACCTGCTGCTCGCTCGGATGCAGGCGCTCCAGCAGGCCCTGGATATCCCGCGCCGGCCGCGCAACGCTGAACAGGTAACCCTGCACCGCGGTGCAACCCTTGTCGCGCAATTGCGCGAGCTGTTCCACCCGCTCGACGCCTTCCGCGGTGACCGACATCCCCAGCGAAACGCCCATCGCGGCGATCGCTCGCACGATCGCCGCCGCATCGGCATCGGTCGGCAGGTCGCGCACGAACGACTGGTCGATCTTGATCGTGTCGAACGGGAAACTGCGCAGATAGCTCAGCGAGGAATACCCGGTGCCGAAGTCATCCATCGCGATGTGCACGCCCAGCGCGCGCAGCGCGTGCAGGGTGCCGACGTTCTCCGCGTTATGCCGCAGCAGGACCGATTCGGTGATTTCCAACTCCAGCCGCCGCGCCGGCAGGCCGGCGGCCTCGAGCGCCTCCGTCACGCTGCGGATCAGATTGTGGTTGTTGAACTGCACCGGCGAAAGATTGACCGCCACCCGCACGTCGTCCGGCCAGTTCATCGCTTCCCGACAAGCCTGCCGCAGCGCCCATCGGCCGAGCGGCACGACAAGGCCCATTTCCTCGATCAGCCAGATGAACTTGGCGGCCTCCAGCAGACCGCGCGTCGGGTGATGCCAGCGCAGCAGCGCCTCGAAGCCGCAGATCCGATCGGTGCCCAGGTCCACCACCGGCTGGTAGAACAGCTCGAATTCATCGTTGGCCACCGCGTGATGCAGCTCGAGCTCCAGCTTGCGGCGCTCCTGCAGCCGCGCGTCCATTTCGGCCGCGAAGAAACGATAGATGCCCCGCCCGTCGGCCTTGGCGCGATACAGCGCGATGTCGGCGTGCTTCAGCAGCGTGTCCGGATCCGACCCGTCGGCGGGGACCATGGCGATGCCCAGGCTGACGCCGACGATGACCTGATGACCGCTGACCTCATAGGGCATGCTGATCACGTCGATCATGCGCTGTGCCAGGATCGCGACGTCCTCGGCGCGCTCCGGTCCGACCTGGACCACCGCGAATTCGTCGCCACCGAACCGCGCCACCGTGTCCACCTGGCGGATGCAGGCGCTCAGCCGTTCGGCGACGACACGCAGCAGGACATCGCCGACCGGGTGGCCCAGCGTATCGTTGACCTCCTTGAAGTGATCCAGATCCAGACACAACACCGCGGCCGCGATCGCGCGCTCGGCCTGTGCCACCGCGGCTTCGATCCGCTCACGGAACACCCTCCGGTTCGGCAACCGGGTCAGCGCGTCGTGGCGCGCCATGAACACGACCTGCCGCTCGGCGTGCCGCCGTGCCGTGATGTCCTCGTAGGTTGCCACCCAGCCGCCGCCGCTGGCCAACGGCAGGCTGCACACCTCGACGATCCGCCCGTTCGACAATTCCCGCTCATGGCCAAGCGGCAGAGGGCAATCATCTTCGCTGCCCGCGCCATCCGCGACTGGCACGCTGGGTGCGCCGCGCGCGTCGGTCAGCAGGCGCAACTGCGCGACGGAATCGAACTGCGGGCGCACCGCCATCAGTTCCGCTGGCAGGTCGAGAATCTCGATTGCGCGCCGATTGCACACCGCGACCGTGCCGGCGGCATCGACCATCACCAGGCCCTGATCCATCGATGCGAGCGTGGTCTCCAGCTCGCGCGAGATGCCGGCCAGCCGTGCCTCGCTCGCCGCCAGCGCACTGGCGCTGCGCGTCAGCTCCGCATTGCGCCCGCGCAACGCAGCCTGCTGCGCCTGCAACCGGTTGAACTGCCGTTCGAGCGCGCGCAGCAGCAGCAGCAGGCAACTGGCGGCGCAGGCCGTGCCGAGGCCGATCAGCGTCGCCTCCCGCCGCCAGGTGGCCAGCGCCGCGCTCTTGGACAGTGCGACATCCATCACCAGCGGGTAATCGCGCAGCGGCCGCACCGCGACGAGCCGCGGCGCCGACTCGAAAACGCCCGGTGATTCGTAGAAACCGCCGCCCTGCGCCACCTGCGCATACCAAGGCGAGTCGGCCGGCATCTTCGCTCCGGCCCGGTCGATGGGGTCGGGATGGCGCGCCAGCACGGTGCCGTCGCGCCGGAGCAGCATGAGCGACTCGCTCGCCGGCAGGTTGATCGTGTTGTAGAGCTCATGGAACACCTTGAGCGGCACCGAGCCCAACACCAGGCCGAGGAACGCGCCGTCCGCGCCGTTCACCCGCCGCACCAGATACAGCGACCGAACGAAGGTCGCCCGGTTGACCACCGGCTCGCTGATGAACAGGCCTGGATCGTCCTGCGCGGTAAAATGGCGCGCATAGTCACGATCGGACATGTCGATCGCCGGCGCCGGCCAGCCGAGCGAGTAGTTCACCCGAATGCCGTCGGCGCCAACCAAGGCAATGTTGTCGACCTGAGGCAGGCGATCCGCGCGGCTGCGCAGGAAGTCGTGCACGGCCTGTGTCCCAAGCACACGGCGGAATTCGTCCGGCGTGGTCACGCCAAACGTGGCGATCCGCTCCTGAATGTCGCGCAGCACGATGTCCACCGCCTGCACCGAGCGCCCGGTTTGCGCCGCCAGCACGATCGCCAGATTGTCGGTGCTCGTCCGGACGGCGGCCACGGTGGCCCGCCGCAGATCCCAGACGGTGATGCCGATCGCCAGAACCACGACGATCAGCAACCAGGTGCCGACACGGGTCAACGTCGTCCGCCGCCCGAGTTGCGCGCTCAGGCGGCGGACGACACGGCGCGCAGGACCACGGACATTGAACCGCATGACCCGTGCAGTCTCACCCCATGAGATTACCAATCGATTAAGGCAGCGCGACCCGGCTTGTTCGCGGCAGCGCCGGCGACCGCGCGAACCGGCTTGCCACGCCCGGCCGGACACCGCCGGCTCGACGCGCCCGGCTGGACACCGCCGGCTTGCCACGCCCGGCTTGCCACGGCCGCGCGCGCCCTGCTGGCAATAGGTCCGGCGATGGCGTTCCGCTGCCGGCTGGCGGATTTTCACGTCCGTCCGAGGCACCTCAGACCCGGCAGGAGACCCGCGCGAAACCGGTCATGACATTTATATGGTATTCCTGGCCTCGCTCCGCCGTCGGCCTGACGCCGCGATCGACCCGGCTGCCTTCCCGTGGTCGCTGCCGCTCGTTCGCGATCTGGCCGAGCTCGCCTTCACCACTCCGGTCACCTTCCTGGTCGGCGAGAACGGCAGCGGCAAGTCCACCCTGCTGGAGGGCATCGCCGCGGGCATGGACGCCGTCGCCGCCGGCAGCCGCGACCTGCGCCGCGATCCTAGCCTGCAGCCGGCGCGCGACTTCGCCGCCGGCTTCGTCTTCGCCCGTCGCCGCCACGCGCGCACGCGGCTGTTCCTGCGCGCCGAGGACGTGTTCGGCTACCTGGAAACGTTGGTCGGGCACTACGCCGGCGTCGACCGCAGGCTCGGACGGACCGCAACCGCCGAGACGGTGGAAATGGCGTTGCGCCGGTTTGAGCCGCTCGATGCTGCGGATGAAGACGGTGGGGGACGTGCCACTGCCCGGTGATATGACCCCACCCGGCGTGGTCGCGGTGTCTGGGTGGTCCGGTGGCGCAGCAGCCGAGCCTGACCTTGTTGCGTTGTGGCCGGGGCTTGGATGAATCGGGCCGTCGCTCATCGGCGTTGCCCAAGGGCAGGCAGACGAACCCGAGCTTCTTGAACTTATAGCGAAACCGGCATAACCTGATGTTGCCTTGGACCAAGGGGGGTGAACCGACCGGCGCTACACCTCTATCTACGAGGAGACGGGGCGTACTTGGATTATCTATGCGTCGATGTCGTACGTCTCTGGTCGTGGACGGTGGGATGCACGGGCGCATCCGAAACGTGATGTTGCGACTTTGTGGAGCGGGCCTCGCGGCGCTCCTATCCAGCATCGCCCCAGCGTTGGCGATAGGCCCCAGCTTCGATTGCAGCAAGGTCCACACACCCCTCGCGCAGTTCATTTGCGCCGATCCTGATCTGTCCAAGACCGATCTTGAGTTCGTGCGATCCTATTATGCGTTGAGGCAGCAGGTTGGCCCATCAGGCTGGCAGGCAGCCAAGCAGGAAGCGATCGATTTTCAGAACGCAGTGGCTCAGCAGTGCGGGATAGACCAATCCGGGAACTTACCGATCAACAAAGCCACCCTGACGCAGTGTCTCCAGAACGCCTACAAGAGACAAACCTCCATCTGGGTATCGCGGCTATCGGGTTTCGCACTGGAGGAAGCGACCCGTCCCATTGAACAGCATGTCGGACTCCAAGCGAGGCTACAGGCAATCGGCCTTCTCTCTCTGACAGAGACAATCGACGGCGTTTACGGTGCGGGGACACGCGCAGCCATCGAGAGTTGGCAACGTTCCGCGGGACTACCCGTTACAGGATTCCTCGGGAACGCTGATGCTACGAAGCTCGCCGGAAGCGCCGTAGCTGCCGACGGCAGCAGTACGTATCCCGCAACACCTTGGATTCCAGTCCCGAAGGCGGCGCTCATTCCGATATCGGAGTTGGCCGCGATCTACGAACGAGCGCGCCAATAATGAAATACAAATCGCAATGGGTATGCGCTATTTCGTTACCTATTGTAGTCCTTTCGGTGCTCGGTGTCACGATCGCCGTTGGCCAGGCGCAGCCAAACTACCCCAATGGCATTTTGGGCATAATTGGCCAGATGCAGGCGGCTAGCCAACGACAGGCCGCGATAGCCGCTGCGCAACGTGCATGGGGTACAGTGGACCCCGCTATGATGCAGTGCCTTACCCAAGCACTATCGCCGCCTCCACAGGCACTGGCGAACAGCGGCATACCTCCAGGCGACCCGCGCCTACGGCCTTACTTCC
>Ga0209415_10013422_pt1 | contig 13511 bp, 12 predicted proteins | sample PeaSoiSIISIP2007_FD_187696 | JGI IMG/M metagenome (GOLD analysis project Ga0209415, IMG submission 187696) | Peat soil microbial communities from Weissenstadt, Germany - SII-SIP-2007 (SPAdes) (version 2) | ecosystem: Environmental > Terrestrial > Soil > Wetlands > Peat | place: Germany... | reverse complement strand
GGAGGAGGCACTGGATCGCGGCGGCGTCGACATCGTCAGCGTCGTGCACGCCGAGGCAGCGACCGGGGCGCTGAGCCCGGTCGCCGAGATCGCCGAGCGCGCACACGCCGCGGGGGCGCTCGTGCTGGTCGACGCGGTTGCGTCGATCGGAGCAGAGCCGCTTGCGATCGACGAGTGGGACCTCGACATCACCGCCCTCAGCGCGCAGAAGGCGCTCGGCGGACCTGCGGGCGTCTGCGCCGTCGCGATCAGCGACCGGGCATGGCGTGCGCTCGAGGCCAACCCGGCCGCCCCGCGGGACTCGGCACTCTCGTTGCTTGACTGGCGTGAGCGTTGGATCCGCGCTGGGCGGCGCGAGCTACCCCAGATCCCGCACCATCTGGAGACCCGCGCGCTGGGCGCCGCGCTTGATCGGATCGAGCAGGAGGGCCTCGACGCGACGATCGCTCGACACCAACGCTCGCGTGACGCGGTGCGTTCCGGCCTGCGTGCGCTCGGGCTGGAGCCGTGGGTCGCCGACGACGCCGGCGCAGCCGCGATCGCGACCCTCGTCGGCTGCGATGGCGGCCTGGAGCCTGCCGACCTGCTCGCGGCCGCGCGCAGTGCCGTGCCCGAGGCGCCGCTCGGGCTCGCGCCCGGCCCGCTCGCCACGCGGGCGCTGCGAATCTCACACACCGGCGAGGACGCCCGCCTGACCCCCGTGCTGGCCGCGCTCGCAGGCCTTGCGCTCGCGCTTCGCTCGCTCGGCGTCGACGCCGACGCCGGCGCGGCGCTCGCGGCCGCGGTGGCCGGGTGGCGGGAGCTTCCCGCCTGAGCGCCGAGGCGTCGGCGTGCGATCGCGCGATCACTCACGCCCGCGCCCCATGCCCCGGGCTCACCCGGTCTGGGCCGAGTCCCGCGGCAGCGGCTGCAGCAGGCTGAGACGGTTGCCCTCGGTGTCGTGAAAGCCGGCGTAGGTGCCGACGCCGGGGATCTCCGCAGGCGGACCGGCCACCGTCCCGCCCGCCTGCTCGACGGCGCGCAGCGACGCGTGGATGTCCGCCACGGCGATCACGACGGACGGCGCCTGCGACGCGGGATCGCTCGTCCGCAGGAAGAAGCCGCCGTTGATCGCCCCGGGGGTCGTCGGTCTGCCTCCCTCCGACTCGGTCGTGGTGACCACCGTGTAGCTGCCCATCTCAGGGCCGTGGAACTGCGCCTGCCAGCCGAACGCCGCTGTGTAGAACGCGGCCATTCGCTCGCGGTCCTCGGCCGGAAGTTCGAAATGCACGACGGGATCCATCGCCTCACCTCATCTCGCGCTGCCTGACGCTGGCCGGACGGCCAGCCAGGCCGGACCGTACCGGCTGACGCCCCGCGAGGGCTCGCCGCCCGTCGGAGGGTCCGCGTCGGGCCGGGTTCACCGAAGCGGCACCGATGAGTTGCCGTGGACGGAGCGGTCCTACTGTTTGTTCGTTGAATGCCGGAGCCGACTTCGAAGGAGTGGCGATGAGTCTTCCGCAGGTCGTGTCACGCGACGAGTGGCTGGTTGCGCGCAGAGCGCTGTTGGCGAGGGAGAAGGAGCTCACGCGGGTGCGCGACGCGCTGAGCGCCGACCGCCGCAGGCTGCCGATGGTGCGCGTCGAGAAGGACTACCGCTTCGAGGGGCCGGCCGGCGAGGTGGGCCTGCTCGAGTTGTTCGACGGCCGCCGTCAGCTGATCGTGCAGCACTTCATGTTTCATCCCGACTGGGAGGATGGCTGCCCGAGCTGCACGGCCGCGTCCGACGAGAACTCTCCCGGCCTGCGCGCGCATCTCGCCGCGCGCGACACGGCGTTCGCCGCCGTCGCCCGCGCCCCGCTGAGCAAGATCGAGGCCTATCGGCTGCGCAGGGGCTGGACGTTCCCGTTCTACTCCTCCTACGGGAGCGACTTCAACTACGACTTTCACGTCAGCTTCGACGAGTCACGGGCACCGATCGAATACAACTACCGGACCAAGGCCGAGCTCGCGCAGGCCGGCCTGGACTGGTTCGCCGACGGTCTCGAGATGCCCGGCTTCAGCTGCTTCTTGCGCGACGGCGACGAGGTCTTCCACACCTACTCGACCTACGCTCGGGGGGCCGAGGCACTCGGCGGGTCGTACTACTTCCTCGACATGACCGCCCTGGGTCGCCAGGAGGAGTGGGAGGAGCCCAAGGATCGCGGCGGCGACGGTCGCCCGGCGATCCCCGACTTCTCGACGTGACCTATGCCGGTTGACCCTTCCTCGCGCTGACCGCGACGAGATACAGGCACTGAGACCTCGCGGTGCCGCGAAGCCACTCGGCGAACGCCGCTTCGGCCGCCGCGCGGTCCTTCTCCTCGATCATCCCGTCGGCGACGATCTGGTGGCCACGGGTCGCGATCACGGCCGGCCACAGTGCCATGCGTGTCTCGAAGTCGGCGTCGCCGCGCGTGGTCAGCTCGAGCTCCTCGGTCGCGCGCACATCGATCAGGCCGAGGCTCGTCAGCATCCCGGCGAGATGGTCGGCGATGTCGTTGTCCATGCCCACGTTCTCGCGCCAGGCGAGGAAGGCGTCGTAGAACAGCCTGAATGCCTGCGGTGGCCGCGGCTCCCAGCGAGCCTTGGTGTGGCTGTAGTCGAGCACGACGATCTGACCGCCCGGCTTGAGCGCGCCGACCATGCGCCCCAGCGCCGCGAGCGGGTCGGCCAGCCACTGCAGCACCCGGGCCGTGGTCACGACGTCAAACTCGTCGCGATAGTCGAGCCGGGCCACGTCGGCGACGCGGAATGAGAGGTTCGGCATGCCGGAGTGGTTCGCGACCGCCTGGCTGAGCAGACCGCTGTTGATGTCGATGCCCACGACGGTCCCGCTCGGGCCGACCGCCTCGGCGATGCCCCGCGTGATCGCTCCCGAGCCGCAGCCGACGTCGAGCACCGACATCCCCGTGCTCAGCACGGTCGCCAGGCGCCGATGGTCGGTGGCCAGCGAACGGGTGTCGAGAAAGCGTTCACTGCCGCTCGGCATGGCGGCCCGGTGCCGTGCAGCGTCGCCACCCATCGCCTCGCGATGATCGCAGTTCCGCCCGCCGAGGCACTCGAGAAGATGGTCTCGAACGCGACTTTGCGCCCCTGTGGTGGACCGATATCCCGGTTTTACCTCCCGATCGCGCTGGTAGGATCAACTGGTCGTCCAGCGGGTCACGCCGGTCATTCATGCGAGTCTTGCGCCTTCGCCAATTTGGTCTGACGCGCCGCCGCGGTGGCGCTGCGAACGCACAGCCTGGCTCGCTCGGCTCACCCGGAACTGCCGTCCACGGCACCGGGCGCCACGGACGAGGGGGTCCTGGGCGATCCACAGCGCCACGCGTGCCCGGGATCACGTGCGGCCGGCACTAGCCGTGACGGGCGCGCCGGTACTCGCGCCCGAAGAGCCGCTGAGCGTCACCAACCTCCACAACACGCTGCCCGGCCTCGCGCGCCTGGTCGTCTCGGCGCTCGAACGCGAGTCGTGGCTCGACGCCTATCTGCTCAGCGTGGGTATGAGCCAGCTGATCGACGACCACCTCGCGCCCGACCCGCTGTCGTTGCGCCGGATCAGCTCATTCCTCGCCAAGGAGGGCGGATCGGTCGGGGTGCTCGCGGCGCGGATCACCAGGCGCAGCGCCAACGGTCTCGACCGGCTCCTCGGCATCCGCCCCGGCGCCCGCCGCGCCCGGCGCCTGCAGGCCGTCGTTCAGGCCGCCGTGCAACAGCTCGCGGAGCTGGTCGCGGGCGAGGGGGCGCCGCTCGCCGGGGCGCCGCCGATCGATGAGCTCCAGCGCTGCTGCGAGCTGCTGCCGGCGATGCGGCTGCCGCGGGCGCTGCGCGAGGACATCGCTCGCCTGCCGGCCTGCTTTCGCAGTTTCGATCAGCACCCGGACGACCTGCGACGGCTGGTCCGTGACTTCGCCGTCGCACACCCCGACCGGCTCCAGCCGCTGCTGGTCGTCGGCATTCGCACCTCCGGCAGCTACCTGGCCCCGCTCTACGCCGCGTACCTGCGTGCCGCTGGCTACAGCGAGGTCAACACCGTCACGATGCGGCCCGAACGGCGGCCAGGCCCGCGCGAGCGGGCGTTGATGCGATCGCTCGGATCCCACGGCGGACTGGCGCTGGTCTGCGACGATCCACCGGGGACCGGCGGCTCGATCGCCCGCGTGGCAACGGCGCTCGAGGGTTTCGGTGTCCCGCACCGGAGCATCGTGCTGCTGCTCGCGCTGTTCCCCGACACGGAGGGGCTCCCGCCCGGGCTCACGGACTACGAGTCCGTGCTGCTGCGCTTCGACGACTGGTCGATTCACACCCGGCTCGGCCCCGACGCGGTGCGCGATACGGTCGAGCGGCTGCTCGGCCCCGATCGCGAGCTGGTGGCGGTTGAGCGAGTCAGCATGCGCTCGCCGCGCGCCGTCCGCGGGCATCTCGGGGCGGTGTTCGCGCTGACGGTCGCGGACGCCAGCAGCGGCAGCCGCGAGGAGCAGCAGCTGTCGGTCGAGGGCGTCGGACTGGGCTACTTCGGCAATCACGCCCTCGCCGTCGCGAATCCGCTGCGCGAGTTCCTGCCGAGCATTCTCGGCGTGCAGGACGGTCTGCTGTACCGCGCGTGGATGTCCGACGCCGCGCGGGCCGATCTGCTGCCATCGAGCGATCGCGCGGCGATTGCGTCGCGGATCGCCGAGTACGTCGCCGCGCGCCACCGCCTGCTCGCTGTCGAGCAGGATTTCACGCTGCGCCAGAGCGGGCAGTATCCGGCATGGGAGGCGGCGAGCACGGTGCTCAGCCGCTCGTTCGGCAGGGCCTGGCCGGCCGGCCGGACGCTTGTCACCGACCGCGTTGCGAAGCGGCTGCTGCACGTCCGGAGCCCGTCGGACGTCGACGGCCGCCTCGAGCTGACTCGCTGGTTCGCCGACGGTGGCCCGGGCCGCATGGTCAAGATCGACTGGGACCAGGGCTCGTCGTGGAATCTCGGGCTCGGATGCTGCGATCCGGTGTTCGACCTCGCCGGCGTCACGGCGGCCTCACAGGACACGGCGCTGTCAGGCGAGCTGCAGCGTGCTTACGAGGCGCTCAGCGGCGAGCCGGTCGAACAGGAGCGGTGGCTGCTGTACCAGCTGGCGTACCTCACGGTCGCCCCGGAGTCCCGCCCGGAGGGGCGCCACGTCCTGCGGCGAGCGTGCTCGCGAGCGATGCAGAACTATTACGGTCGCGTCTACTTCGACGACCTGACGCTCGCCGATGACGGACCGCTGTGCGGAATCGACATCGACGGTGTGCTCGAGACCGAGTACCTCGGCTTCCCGGCTCTCTCGCCCGCCTCGGCGGGTGGGTTGCGTGCGCTGGTCGCGCACGGCTACCGGCCGCTGATCGTCACCGGGCGCAGTCTCGGCGACGTGATCGAGCGCTGCCAGGCGTACCGGCTCGCCGGCGGCGTCGCCGAATACGGCTGCGCCCTCTACACGGCCCGCGACGAGCTCGTCACGCTCATCAGCAGCAGCGCGGAGCAGGACGCGATCGCGCGGTTGCGCGCCGAGTTCCGCGGGCTCGACGGCGTGTTCCTCGATGAGGATTACACCCATGCGATTCGCGCGTTCGTTCGTGACTCGCGTGGCGCCAGAGGTCCGCTCCCACAGCAGGTGATCGCCGATGCGCAGCGCGTCGCGGCGGCAGAGGAGGTCGCCTCGGTCGTGGGCGAGGAGCAGACCGACTTCGTGCCGCAGTCGATCGACAAGGGCCGGGGGGTGCGCTCGCTGGTCGCCGCGCTCGCCGCCGGAGCGACTGTCGACGGCGACGCTCCGCTGGCGTTCGCCGTCGGCGACACGGCCACCGATATCCCGCTGCTCTCGCTCGCGGAGCAAGCGTTCGCGCCGGCGCACGGCAAGCAGGCGCTCGGGGGACGTTTCACGGTGACGCGGGGGGCCTACCAGCAGGGCTTCGCCGACGCCGTCGGGTCGCTGGTCGGCCATGCTCCCGGGAGCTGCCCGCAATGCCGTCTCGCGAGCCCGTCGGCCGAGCGCCGGCTGCTGCTCGGCGTGCTCGGCGTTCGCGAACGGGGCATCCGGCGGCTGCCTTCCCAGGTCCTCAAGCTGATGCGGCGGCTGTGAGCTCCTGGGGACTCGGCCGCTGACCGCGCGCGCCTAGGCCGTGTCGGAGCCCCGGGCCGCTGGCCGTCGGATCAGCCGGCGCGCGTCCGGCGACCTCACGTTCACCGTCGCTGCGCCGTTCATACACATGGCCAAGGCGGCCGATTGCTCGCGGTCGGCCCGCCGTCCGATCGACCCTGGAGATGTGATGACCGAGCTTCGACTGTATGACTACGCCGCTTCAGCCAACTGCTACAAGGTGCGGCTGCTGCTGGCCCAGCTCGAGCAGCCGTACGAGCGCGTTCCGATCGACATCTTCGCGGGCGAGACGCTCACCGAGGAGTTCCACCGCCGCAACCCTGCGCGCACGACTCCGGTGCTTGAGATCGCTGGAGCAGCGTGTCTGGCGGAGTCGGCCGCGATCCTCTTCTACCTCGCAGACGGCACGCGATACCTCCCCGATGACCCGCTCGCGCGCGCGCAGGTGCTTCGCTGGCTGATCATCGAGCAGACCGACATCATTCCCACGATGGGCGGCCTGCGCTTCCGGCTGCTGACCGGGCGCCTGCGCGCCGATGACCCGGAGGCGAGGCGTCGCCACGAGGGTGCGCAGCAGATCCTCGCCCTGATGGACGAGCATCTTCGCGCCCGGGAATTCCTGGCCGCAGATCGCTACACGATCGCCGATGTGGCCAACTACGCCTACGTTCACGTGGCCGGCGATGCCGGCCTTGACCTGGCGCGGTTCCCGGCCGTGGCGGCGTGGCTTGCGCGAGTCGAGGCCCAGCCCGGGTTCATCGACGACCTCGAGCCCTATCCGCCCAACGCGCGGGCCGGGGCGGGCACCTCGATCTACGGATAGCCGGGCTGCGCGCCGTGTGCGACGATTGCGGCCGTGGGCGTCCATCTGTGGGCCTTCGTCGGGATCGCGGCGCTCGTGATCGTCGCGCCGGGCCCCGACACGGTCCTCGTCACGAAGAACGCGCTGATTCACGGACGCCGTGCGGCGCTGGGGACCTCGCTGGGTGTCAACACCGGGCTGCTGATCTGGACCGTCGCCGCGGCGCTCGGCGTCGCCGCCGTCGTGCGGGAATCGGCCGTCGCCTTCACCGTGCTCAAGCTCGTCGGCGCGGCCTACCTGGTCTGGCTCGGGCTCCAGGCGCTGCGCGCGGCGCGGCGGCACGCCGTGCCCGAGCCGCTGCATGCGACGCGGCAGAGCCCACGCGTCGGCGCGCTGCTCGGCTTCCGGCAGGGGCTGCTGAGCAACCTCGCCAATCCCAAGATCGCGGTGTTCTTCACCGGCCTGTTGCCGCAGTTCGTGTCTCCCCGAGAGCCGATCCTCGAACCCTTCCTGGCGCTCGGCGGCCTGTTCGTGCTGATGACCGTGGTCTGGCTGTCCGGCTATGCGCTGCTCGCCGTCCGGGCGTCGGCGCTGCTCGGGCGCCCGCGGGTCAGGGCAACGCTCGACCGCGTCACCGGCGTCGTGCTCGTCGGACTCGGCGTGCGCCTGGCCCTCGAACACCGCTGACAACCAGCTGGAGGAGGACGCGATGACCGATGCTGCGACGGACACGGTGAGGAGCCTCGTGATTCGGGAGCGCTGGGCGCGCGACGCCGCCCGCTGGGAGACGATGCTCGAGTGCTTCCACGACGACTCCGTCGTCGACATCTCGTGGGTGCGGGCCTCGGGGCCCGAGTTCGTCGAGGCCTCGCGCACGAGCTTCGAGGCCGGCATTCGATCCGTGCATGTCCTCGGCCCGGTGACGGTCGAGGTGGACGCTGACCGGGCGACCGCCGACGTCGGCGCGCTGATCGAGGTCCAGGTCGAACTCCGGGCGACGCTGTGCGCGCTGTCGGCGTTCGCGCGTCTGGTCGAACGGCTCGAACGGCGCGAGGGTGAATGGGGCATCAGCGAGCTGACCGCCGTCTACCACTTCGACAAGCTCGCCACCGTGATCCCCGGAGAGCCGCTGGAGGTCAGTCGCGACGCGGTCGCGCGCTATCGCCCCAGCTATCGCATGCTCTCCCACTGGGTGGCCGAGACCCAGGGCGCGGCGGCCGTCAGGCCGGAGCTCCCGGGGATCGATCGCCCCGACCTGGTCGACGAGCTGTACCGGCGCAACGCAGCGTGGCTGCACCGCGACCCCCGATCAGCCCACGCGTGAGCGATCGAGACCGTCACGATCGCGGCGGCGGCTGAGCGAGGCCCCGATCGCGCCAGACGGTCGGCTCGCGCCGCAGCCGCGCCGGGTCGAAGATTGCGAGCAACTCGCCGGCGCTCAACGCGCGGCCGGGGCTTATCAGCCCGACGCTCGAGGCCATCCAGCCGACGACCGTCGCGATGCTCTCACCGAGCGCGAGCCGGTCATCGAGCGTGACGGCGCCGTGGCGCTTGGCCAGACGCCGGCCGTCGGCGCCGAGCACCAGCGGCACGTGCGCGTAGCGCGGCACGGGCAGGCCGAGCAGCCGCGCGAGCAGCACCTGACGCGGCGTCGTCTCGAGCAGATCGTCGCCGCGGACGACCTCGCCGATCCCTGCGGCGGCGTCGTCGACGACGACCGCGAGGTTGTACGCGGGCCCGCCGCCGGTCCCCTGCGGGTCGCCGCGCCAGACCACGAAGTCGTCGACGACCGCCGCCGCGGCTCCGCTGAGCCGATCCTCGAAGGCGATCCGCTCGGCCCGGGCGTCGAGGCGCCAGGCGGCGGGCCGGCCGGCGCGCTCGCGCGCCGCCCGCTCGCGCGCGGACAGCGCACGGCAGGTGCCCGGGTAGAAGCCCTCGCCGCCGCCGGCGGTCCCGCCCAGTCGCGGGTGCGGGGCCTGCGCGGCCTCGCGGATCTCGGCGCGGGTGCACCAGCAGCGGTAGGTGCGCCCGCTCGAGTGCAGCGCCTCGAATGCGGCGCGGTGGTGCTCGAGCTGCTCGCTCTGGCGCGTCGGCACCCCGTCCCAGTCGATCCCGAGCGCTGCGAGGTCGGCGAGCATCGCCGCCTCGTGCTGCGGCCGCGAGCGCAGCGGGTCGAGATCCTCGATGCGCAGCAGGAAACGCCCCGAGCGCGAGCGCGCAAAGCACCATGCGAGCAGTGCCGTACGCAGATTGCCGAGGTGCAGCGGACCGGTCGGGCTTGGCGCGTAGCGACCGTCGGCGGCACTCACCCGGCCCAGGATGCCAGCATCCCACTAGAGTCGCAGCAATGTCTGGGTGGATCATCGGTGCCACGGCTTGACCCCGAGTCACTGCCGGTTCACGTCGACCGCCTCTACCGCGCGGCATGGGCCCTCTGCGGCTCGCCGCACGATGCCGAAGACCTCGTGCAGGAGACCTTCGTCCGGGTCCTCTCGCGGCCGCGGCTGCTGCGCAACGACGACGAGCTGGCGTATCTGATGCGGGTGCTGCGCAACACCTTCCTCAGCTCGCGACGGACCGCTTCGCGACGTCCCCACGTGACGGCGACGCTCGAGGATCTCGAGCTGGCCGACCAGCGTGTGGCCGACCGGCCGGAGCAGGCGCTCGAGACGCAGGCGCTGTACGGGGCGATCGCCGAGCTTCCCGACGATTTCCGCCTGGCGCTGGTCGCCGTCGACATCCTCGGGCTCTCCTACGGTGAGGCGGGCCGGGCGCTCGGCGCTCGCGAGGCGACGATCACGACGCGGCTGCACCGTGCACGGCGTAAGGTCGTGGCAAGCATGGACGAGCGCCCACCGCGGGAAGGATCCGCGCCGCGACGGAGTCTTGATTAGATGGGTTCAATGTCTGAACATCCCGATCGCGAGCGCGTGGCCGCCGATGAGCAGCGGATCGCGGCGCTGCTGCACGCTGTCGAAGCGCCCGCGCCGGCGGCCCTGCACCAGCGGATCGCGGCGCTCAACGCCGCCAGCCGGGCTCGCCGGCGCCGGCCGCGCGCGCCCGTGCTCGGATTCGCCGGGGCGTTCGCGGCGGCAGCCGTCGCGCTGACGATCGTCCTCGTGGCGGGCACCGGCAGCGCGCCGTCGGCGCTCGCCGCCTCGCGGCTCGCGCTCGAGCGCCCGACCGGCCCGGCGCCCGCCGCGCTGGTCGCCGCCGGCACGACGATCGCGTTCCCGCAATGGTCGAACCGCGGCTGGCCGAGTGCCGGCGCGCGCAGCGACACGCTCGACGGGCGCAGGGTGACCACCGAGTTCTACCGCTCGTATGACGCCGGCACGCTCGGCTACGCGATCGTCGCGGGCTCCCCGCTGCGCTGGGGAGCCGGCGGGCGCGTCGTATCGCGCGCCGGCGCGGACTACGCGGTGATCAGCAGCGGCGGTGCGCAGATCGTCACCTGGGTCCAGGACGGCCATACCTGCGTGCTCGCTTCGCGGACCGCGTCCGCGGCGACCCTGGTGGCCCTGGCCGTCGCGCAGGACGGCGGTTCGCCCGTCTGATCGGGTAGCGTGCGCCGGGATGGAGTCCGAGCTCGCCTGCATCGACGGGCAACTCGTCCCGCAGGCGCAGGCCATGATCCCGGTCACCGATCAGGGGCTGCTGCGCGGCGACGGGGTCTTCGAGGTGGTCCGGCTGTACGGCGGGCAGCCGTACGCGCTCGACGCCCACCTCGAGCGCCTCGAGCGCTCCGCCGCCGGGCTGCGGCTGCCGCTCGACTCGGGCGCGATCCGCTCCGACGTCGCGGCGCTGCTGGCCGCGCGAACGCGGGAGGACGTGGACGTGCTGGTGCGGATGCTGGCGACGCGCGGCGGGCACCGCATCGTCCTGATCGAGCCGATGCCCGACATCCCGGTGTCGCTGGCGCTCGAGCCGGTCACCTACGCCCCGGTGCGACTGCTCGACGGCATCAAGTCGCTCTCCTACGCCGCGAACATGCTCGCCTCGCGGCTCGCCCGCGAGGCGGACGCCGATGAGGCGCTGCTGGTGACCCCGCACGGGCGCGTGCTCGAATGCCCGACGTCGTCGTTCTTCATCGTGCGCGGCGGGGAGGTCTGGACGGCGCCGCTCTCCGACCACGTGCTCGACTCGATCACGCGCCGGGTCGTGCTCGCCGTGGCGGCCGTTCGCGAGGAGCCGATCGAGCTGGCGGCGCTCGCGGATGCGCAGGAGGCCTTCATCGCCTCCACTCCCCACGAGGTCTCCGGCGTGCACCGCGTCGGCAGCCATCACTACGACGCGCCGGGGACGCGCACGAGCGAGATCGCGGCGCTCGTGCGCGAGAGGATCGCGTCCGAGCTGCGCTGATGCGCGTCGCGACGGTGCTGGGCAACCGGCCGCAGTTCGTCAAGGCCGCCGCCGTGTCCGGGCCGCTGCGCGAACGCCACGAGGAGGTCCTGATCCACACCGGACAGCACCACGACGAGGAGCTCTCGGCGGTGTTCTTCGACGAGTTGGGAATTCCGGCGCCCGACCATCGGCTCGGTATCGCCGGCGGTTCCAACAGCTCGCAGCTCGGGCGCATGATCGCGGCGCTCGAGCCGCTGCTGGCGACGATCGCGCCCGACCTCGTGCTGCTCTACGGCGATACCAACTCGACGCTTGCCGGCGCGCTCGCCGCGGTCGACTGCGGCGCGCCGGTGGTTCATGTCGAGGCCGGCATGCGCTCGTTCGATCGCAGCCAGCCCGAGGAGCGCAACCGGGTCCTGACCGACCAGCTCTCGGCGCTGCTGCTGTGCTCGACGCAATCGGCGGCCGAGCAGCTGGGCCGCGAGGCCGTGCCGGGGCGGGCGGTGGTCGTCGGCGACGTGATGGTCGACGTCGCGTTCGCGACGCGCGATCGGGCGCTTGCGCGGACCGAGACGCTCGAGCGCTTCGGGCTGACGGCGGGCGGCTACGTGCTCGCGACGGCGCACCGTGCCGCCAATGTCGACGACGGCGCGTCGCTCGAGCGGCTGGTCGCGCTGCTCGAAGCCGTCGGTGGGGAGATCGTGATGCCGGTCCACCCCCGCACCCTTGCGCGGCTGGCCGCCCACCACCTCGATGCCCGGGCGGCGAACGCCGCCTCATTGACCCCGCCGCTCGGCTACCTGGACTTCGCCGCGCTGCTGCATCACGCCAGGGCCGTGCTGACCGATTCCGGCGGCGTGCAGAAGGAGGCCTACCTCGCCGGCGTGCCGTGCGTCACGCTGCGCGAGCGCACGGAGTGGACCGAGACCGTCACCGCGGGGTGGAACACGCTCGTGTCGCTCGACGCCGACGCGGCGGTCGCCGCGCTCGCGCGAAGGCCCCCCGCGACGCGGCCGCCGCTCTACGGCGACGGCGACGCCGGGTCGCGGATCGTCGCCGCGCTCGAGGACTACGCCGCAGCCTGAGCGACCAGCGTCTGGGCGCCGGCGGCGGTCCAGATCGTCTGCTCGCGGCCCGGCCCGACGCCGATCAGCGTCACCGGCACGCCGATGAAGTCGGCGATGAACGCGAGATAGTCGCGCGCGGCCTGGGGCAGGTCGGACTCCTCGCGGCACTCGCCGATGTCCTCGCCCCAGCCCTCGAGCTCGGTGTAGTCGCCGACGGCGTGGTGCAGCACCGTCTGGTGGTAGGGGAAGTGGTCGAACGTCGCCCCCTCCTGGCCGCGGTAGCGGGTCGCGACGAGGATCCGCTCGAAGCCGGAGAGCACGTCGAGCTTGGTGATCGCGAGCGCCGAGAGCGTGTTCAGGCGGGCGGCGTAGCGCAGCGCGACGAGGTCCAGCCAGCCGGTGCGGCGCGCACGGCCGGTGGTCGTGCCGTATTCGCCGCCGACGCGGCGGATCTCCTCGCCCAGCCCGTCGTCGAGCTCGGTCGGGAACGGCCCGGCGCCGACGCGCGTCGTGTAGGCCTTGCAGATGCCCCAGATCTCGTCGATGTCGCGCGGGCCGACGCCGGCGCCGACACACGCCGCGCCGGCGATCGGGTTCGAGGAGGTGACGAACGGGTAGGTCCCGTGGTCGATGTCGAGCATCGCGCCCTGGGCGCCCTCGAAGAGCACGATCCGGTCGGCCTCGAGCGCGTCCCAGACCAGCCGGGCGCAGTCGGCGATCTGGGGTTCGAGCTGGTGCCCGTAGGTCACGTACTGCTCGGTCATCGCGTGCAGGTCGAGCGAGGGGTCGCGGGCGAACGGGCGCAGCGCGAGCCGTTTGGGCTCGAGTGCCGCGGCGATCTTCTTGCGCAGGATCTTCTCGTCGAGCATGTCCTGCACGCGGATTCCCAGGCGCGCCGCCTTGTCGGCGTAGCAGGGGCCGATCCCGCGGCGCGTGGTGCCGATCTGCTGAGTGCCGAGGCGGGTCTCGCCGGCCTGGTCGAGCAGCAGGTGGTAGGGCATGATCAGGTGGCAGTTGGCCGACACCCGCAGTCCGCTGGTGTCCACGCCCTGGGTGCGCAGCGAGGCGAGCTCGTCGATCAGGACCTTCGGGTCGACGACGACGCCGTTGCCGATGATGCAGCGCTTGCCCGGGTAGAGGATCCCCGACGGGACGAGG
>Ga0209415_10013420_pt1 | contig 13512 bp, 7 predicted proteins | sample PeaSoiSIISIP2007_FD_187696 | JGI IMG/M metagenome (GOLD analysis project Ga0209415, IMG submission 187696) | Peat soil microbial communities from Weissenstadt, Germany - SII-SIP-2007 (SPAdes) (version 2) | ecosystem: Environmental > Terrestrial > Soil > Wetlands > Peat | place: Germany... | reverse complement strand
ACGCAGCTCGTCACCGTCAACGACTACCTGGCCCGCCGCGACTCCGAGTGGATGGGCATGCTTTACGGTTTCCTGGGGATCTCGGTGGGCTGCATCCAGCAGAGCATGGCCCCCGACCTGCGCCGGGAGATGTACGGGCGCAGCATCACGTACGGGACGGCGAGCGAGTTCGGGTTCGACTACCTGCGCGACAACGGCATGGCCACGCGCAGGGAGGACCAGGTGCAGCGGGACCACTGGTACTGCATCGTCGACGAGGTCGACTCCATCCTCGTGGACGAGGCCCGCACGCCGCTCATCATCTCCGGGCCGGCGCCGATCGAGCGCGAGCAGCCGTTCACCCGGCTGCGGCCGGGCGTCGACAAGCTCGTGAGCGACCAGACCCGCTTCTGCAACCGGCTCGTCGGGGAGGCCAAGGAGCTGCTTGAACGGACGCCTGAGCAGTGGGATGCCGAGAGCGCCAAGGTCAAGGAGGAGAATGAGAAGAGGCGCGCGAGCGGGGTGGAGGAGGGCGCCCGCGCGAAGCTGGAAGGGGCAAAGAGGCGCGCCGCGGAGCCGTCGCTGCTTCCCATGCCAAGCCCGGAGGAGGGCCGCAGGACCGCCATCAGGAAGCTCCTCCAGGTGAAGATGGGCAGCCCGAAGAACAAGCTGCTCCTGCGGCTCATGGAGAACCCCGAGTGGCGCAAGCAGCTTGACAAGGTCGAGACGGAGATGAACTCCGACCTGAACAAGGACGAGCTGTACCACCTGAAGGAGGCCCTGTACTTCGTCATCGACGAGCGCCAGCACCAGGCCGACCTGACCGAGATCGGGCGCACCGCACTGCGCCCCGAGAACCCGGATGCGTTCATGCTCCCGGACCTGGCGACCGAGTTCTCGGACCTGGACAAGGACTCGTCCCTTTCGCCGGAGGCGAGGGAGGAGCGCAAGCTGGCCTCCCAGCAGGCCTACGCCACGGTCTCGGAGGAGATCCATTCCATCTCGCAGCTCCTGCGGGCCTACTCGCTCTACGAGCGCGACGTCGCGTACGTCGTGCAGGACGGCAAGGTGATGATCGTCGACGAGAACACGGGCCGCGTGATGCCCGGCAGGCGCTGGTCCGACGGCCTCCACCAGGCGGTCGAGGCCAAGGAGGGTGTCACGATCGAGCGCGAGACCCGCACCTACGCCACGATCACGATCCAGAACTACTTCCGGATGTACGAGAAGCTGGCCGGGATGACGGGCACGGCCGAGACGGAGGCGACCGAGTTCAGCGACATCTACCGCCTCTCGGTACAGGTCATCCCGACCAACAAGCCGTGCATCCGGGTCGACAGGAACGACTCGATCTTCAAGGCGCGCCGCGACAAGTACAACGCCGTCATGCGCGAGATCGAGACCGCGCACAAGAAGGGCCAGCCCGTGCTTGTGGGCACGACGAGCGTCGAGGCCTCCGAGGTCCTCTCGCGGATGCTCAGGCGCGTGGGGATCGTCCACACCGTGCTCAACGCCAAGTTCCACCAGCAGGAGGCCGAGATCGTGAGCCGGGCCGGACTTCGCGGCGCCGTGACTATCGCGACCAACATGGCCGGCCGGGGCACCGACATCAAGCTGGGCGAGGGCGTGCGCGAGCTCGGCGGCCTCTACGTGATCGGCACCGAACGGCACGAGTCCCGGCGGATCGACCGCCAGCTGAGGGGGCGCTGCTCGCGCCAGGGCGACCCCGGCCTCACCAAGTTCTTCCTCTCCCTCGAGGACGACCTCATGAGGCTCTTCCTCCAGGGCAACCTCGCGTCGCGCCTGATGGAGGGCTCGATGAAGGACGGGGAGGAGCTCGAGCATCCCTGGCTCAACCGCTCGATCGAGTCGGCCCAGAAGAAGGTGGAGCAGCAGAACTACTCCATACGCAAGCGGCTCCTGCAGTACGACGACGTGCTGAACCTGCAGCGCGAGGTGGTATACGGCATAAGGAACGCGGCCATCCACGCGCCGCGCTCGAAGGACATCATCTTCGAGCAGGTCGAGGAGGAGGTCGCGGTGCGCCTCGCCGTCGCCGGGTTTGGCGAGCAGGGCGGGCCCAATTCCGCCGCGGTCGAGAGCTTCGTGGGGTGGGCCAACACGCATTTCCCGATCGGGCTCAAGGTGGAGGAGCTCGCGGACGGCGATCGCGACGCGCTCAAGGCCGCGATACTCGAGAGGATCAAGAAGTCCTACGCCGTCAAGGAGTCGGTCGAGATCCCCGAGGCGCTCGGGACGCTGGAGCGCTACGTGGTGATCAACGCGATCGACCACCACTGGCAGGAGCACCTGACCGAAATGGAAGAGCTGCGCCGCTCGATCGGCCTGCGCAGCTACGGACAGAAGGACCCCCTGGTCGAGTACAAGAGCGAGGCGTACCGATTCTTCGAGGAGCTGATGACGAACGTGCGCCTGCAGATCTGCACGGGGCTCTTCCGCAGCGCGTCGAACCTGTCGACCTTCGAGAACATGCTTGCAATCCTCGCGCGCAGCGTGCGGACCCAGGGGCCGGAGACGGCCCCCGCGCCGCCGCGGGCGCCGGCGCCGCCCAACGGGGCCGCCGTCCCGGCCCCGGAGCCGGACGAGCCGGAGCTGCGGCTGCCCAAGGTGACGATCCGGCGCGACACGCCCAAGGTCGGGCGCAACGACCCGTGCCCCTGCGGGAGCGGCAAGAAGTACAAGCACTGCCACGGCGCCTGAGGGAGCATCCGTGAGCCCGGACCCCTACGACGTCGTCCCGACCTTCTGGGACCGCCACCGCGAGTGGATCGCGCCGGTCGCGGTGTCCGTTCTGGCAGTGTTCCTTCTGGTCGCATCGTTTCCACCGCACCACTCGCCCGAGGCGGCGTACGCATGCCTCGCGCCGGGCGTCTTCTGGGCGTACCTTGGCCCCCGCCTGCGGACCTACGCGTGGACGATGTTCGCGGCCCAGGCGGTCGCCTGGACGATCAACCTTTGGTGGCTGCATCCGGTCACATGGGTCGGCCTGTTCGTGCTGGGGCCCCTTGTCGGCGTCTGGACGGGCTCATGGTATCTTGCGGCGTGGTGGGCGATGCCGAGGATGGTCGGGCGGCCGACGCCGGTCCGGCTGGTCGCGATGCTCGGCCTCGCCGGCGTCTGGGTGCTCATCGAGTGGACGCGGACATGGCTCTTCGGCGGGTTCCCGTGGATGCCGCTCGCGGCGACCCAGTGCGAGGTCAAGACGACAAGCATGATCCAGGTGGCCGCCTTCACCGGGGCCGCGGGGGTTTCTTTCGTCGTGGTAGCCGCGAACATCGGGCTCGCCGCCTTCGCGCACCGGCTCTTCCGCGAGGGCGAGGTCGGCCTGCGCAGGCGCAGCCCGGAGTTCCTGCTGGCCCTGTTCCTGTTCCTCGCGTGCCTCTCGATCCATGTCCAGGAGTCCGTGAACCGGTCGCGGTACTCGGTGCCCTTCGCCAGGGTGGCGTTCGTCCAGCCCGACATCCCGGCCACGGTCAAGTGGGACCCCGCGAAGGAGCCCGATATCATGCGGACGCTCTGGTCGACGACCCTTACCGCGGGCGCGCTGGGCCCGGACCTCATCCTCTGGCCCGAGTCGACGACCCCGTTCCCCCTGAACGACGACGCCTCGATGAGGAAGTTCGTCGAGCAGCTGTCGGCCCGCGCAAAGGCGCCCATGCTCATCGGGGCCGATGCCGTCGAGCGGCCCGATCCGAGGCACGTGGCCGCCTACAACGCAGCGTTTGTCGTCGACCCTGCCCTCGGGGTCCAGAAGGCCTACTACGCGAAGCGCAGGCTCGTCCAGTTCGGCGAGTACATTCCGCTCCGGCCCGTATTCGGCTGGATAGGAAAGTTCGTGCCGCTCGGCGACGACTTCTCGGCGGGCACGGATCCGTCGCCGCTCGTCGTCCCCCTGGCCCAGGGCGCGGCCGCGTTCGGGGTCCTCATCTGCTACGAGGACGTCTTCCCGGAGCTCGGGCGCGACGAGGTGCTCTCCGGAGCCGACGCCCTCGTGGTGGTGACAAACGACGCGTGGTACGGCGAGGGCGCTGCCGCCTACCAGCACGCCGCCCATTCGATGCTCCTCGCGGTCGAGACCCGACGCCCCGTGCTCCGGTGCGGCAATGCCGGCTGGAGCGGCTGGATCGACGAATTCGGCACCGTCCGGAGGGTGATGGAGGACGACGCGGGGAGCGTGTACTTCCGCGGCGCCGCGACGGCCGACGTGACCCGCGACCGGCGCTGGGTGGGGCGCGACAGCTTCTACGTCGAGCACGGCGACTGGTTTGTAGCCGCCTGCGCCTGCCTGGCGTTCATGGGCACGGCGCTCCTCGGCGTGTCGGGCGCCCCGCCCCGGGCTCCTGGGAGGGAGAGGGAATGAGCGCGGCGACGATAGCGCTGGTGGGGGACTACTCCGAGCGGCACACGGCGCACCGCGCTATCCCGAAGGCGCTCGAGCTGGCGCGCGACCGGCTGGGCGCGGAGGTGCGTTGGGAGTGGGTCGCGACACGGCGCATCGGCGACGCCGACCGCGACCTGGCGGGGTTCGCCGCGGTCTGGCTGGTCCCCGCGAGCCCCTACGAGAACACGCCGGGGGCGATCGACGCCGTCCGCTGGGCGCGCGCCGGAAGACGGCCCTTCCTCGGCACCTGCGGGGGCTTCCAGCACGCGCTCCTGGAGTTTGGCCGGCATGTCGCCGGGATCGCCGGCGCCGACCACGCCGAGACGAACCCGGATGCTCCCGAGCTCGTGGTGGCGCGGCTCAGCTGTTCGCTCGTCGAGAAGTCGGGCACGGTCCATTTCGCCGAAGGGAGCCTTCTGCGCTCGGCGTACGGGCGGGCGAGCGCGACGGAGGGATACCGGTGCAACTACGGCTTCAACCCCGCGTACAGGCCCGCGTTCGAGGCCGCGGGCCTCCGATTCACGGCGTGGGACGACTCGGGCGACATCCGCGGGGCGGAGCTCCCCGGGCACCCGTTCTTCGTCGGGGTGCTTTACCAGCCCGAGCGCGCCGCGCTCAGGGGCGAGGTGCCGCCCCCGGTTGTGGCCCTGGTGAGGGCCTCGGCGGCTCGGGCGTGAGCCCGGCGGCGCCCCGTCGTTGGCGGGCGAGCGCGCCCGGGAGAAGGCCGGACCTGACGCGCGGGCATCCTGCCCCGTTGCCCGGGCCGTTTCAGCGCCCCGGCGGGTCCGCGGACCCCGCCGGTGTCCCGAGCACGACCAGGGCGACCCCCGCCAGGACGATGGCGCACGCTAGGTAGAATATCGCGCGCGGGGCCTCGCCGAACAGCAGGTAGGCCGTGGCCCCGGCGAAGAGGAACTGGCTTGAGTTGCACAGGCTGACGATCTGGCCCCGGATCCTGCGCATGGCCGCGTTTAGGAGCGAGTGGCCGCACACGGTCGGAATCGCCGCGAGGCCGACCATGATCGCCCATTCGCGTGCCGATCCGGCCTCGAAGCCGCGGATCCGGGGCAGCGCCACGACGAGGCAGACGATGGCGGCCTGGCCGTACACGGGGATCACGTAGAGCCACACCGACGGGAAGTCGCGGTTGCGCCGCCCAAGGGCCAGATAGAGCGCGAAAAGCAGCATAGACACGAGACACACCGCATCGCCCGCGAGGCTGCCGCCGCCGCCCGCCGCGTCCTTGGCCGACAGCAGCAGGAGGCCAAGGACGGCGAGGGCGGTGCCCGCGACCTCCGCCCGGTTGATGCGCTCGCTCGCGATCCAGACGAGGAAGAAGGGCAGGGCAATCGGGACAAGGTTCACGATTAGGGTCGACTGCGCCACCGCGGTCATCCGCGCCCCCAGGGTCCACGTGATCATGTGGACCGCCAGCACGAGCGCGGGAAGCCGGGTGCGGCGCAGGTGGTCCCGGGTAAAGGCGGCGCCGTGCCTGCGCAGCTCAGCGCAGAGCACGGGAGCCAGGAACAGGGAGGCGAGCAGCAGGCGCATGGCCGTAAGGACGAAGGGGTCCGTGGAGCTCAGCCTAATCAGCACGGCCGATGTCGAGCATGCCAGGACGCCTAGAAAGAGCAGCAGGTACCTCGCGAACATCGGCGCAGACGCTGGCAGACCGGGGAAGGGGATGGCAACCGAACGTTGTCGGGACCGGATGCGATGATGCTTGAGAAGCGGCGATTGTGCAGTTCCATTTGACGCAACCCCAATGAAGAGACTCGCCTGCATCCTTTTGTGCGCGGCAGCCGCGTGCCGCGCCTCCGCCGGAGGCTACCAGAACTTCGGCGTCGCGATCTACATCCCCGTCAGGGTGGTCAACACCTTTGCCGACCCGGCGCTCCTGCAGTCCCAATGGGACCAGATCAGCAGCCAGCTTAAGGTGGACAAGGTGTACATCGAGGTGCAGCGCGACCGGGTCCTGGCCGACGACAAGCTCCTCGAGGACGTGAAGAAGTTCTTTACCGACCGGGGCGTCAGGGTCGCGGGCGGCAGTGCATTCTCCGCCAACGAGTCGGACCAGTTTTCGTCATTCTGCTACACCGACCCGGTCGACCGCGAGTTCGTGAAGAAGACCTCCGAGCTGGCCGCCCGCCACTTTGACGAGTTCATCCTGGACGATTTCTTCTTCGTCACGACGAAGCACGCCTCGGACATCGCGGCCAAGGGGACCAAGTCGTGGACCGACTTCAGGCTGGGCCTCATGGACGAGGCCGGAGCGACCCTCGTCCTGAAGGCGGCGAAGGACGTCAACCCCAGGATCAAGGTCGTCATCAAGTTCCCGAACTGGTACGAGCACTTCCAGGGACTCGGCTTCGACCTGGACAAGGAGCCGAAGATGTTCGACGGGATCTATACGGGCACGGAGACGCGCGACCCCGTCTACACGGACCAGTTCCTCCAGCAGTACGAGAGCTACCAGATCATCCGCTACTTCGAGAACATAAAGCCCGGCGGAAATGGCGGCGGGTGGGTGGACCCCTTTGGGTCCCGCTACGTTGATCGATACGCGGAGCAGCTCTGGGACACTATGTTCGCCAAGGCCCGCGAGATGACGCTGTTCAACTGGGACCTCCTGCTCTGGCCGGCGCGACCTGGGGAGCGCAAGGAATGGGAGAACCTTCCGACCAGCTTCAACTACAACGCCATCGCGAAGGACTACAGGCCCGCCGGCTGGGCAGCGCCGGCCACGCCGTCCTGGGCGGCGGTCGCCGGCGCCTCGCTCAGGCAGGCCGACGCCGTGGTGGGAAAGCTGGGCACGCCGATCGGCATCAAGAGCTACAAGCCCTATCAGTCCACGGGCGAGGACTTCCTTCACAACTACATCGGCATGATCGGCATCCCGATCGACCTTTACCCGGAGTTCCCGGCGGACGCCAAACTCGTGCTCCTGACCGAGTCGGCGAAATTCGACCCCGAGATCGTCGGCAAGATCAAGCGGCAGCTCGAGAACGGCAAGGACGTGGTCATCACGTCGGGGCTGCTCCGGGCCCTGAAGGGCCGGGGGATCGAGGACATTTGCGAGGTCGAGGTCTCCGACAGCAAGGTTCTCGCGAGCGACTATTCCACTGGCTTTGGCTCGGGCGACCGGACGGACCTCGGCGCCGGCGAGCGAAAGCCGCCCGTTCTCTTCCCAGAGGTGCGTTTCCTCACCAACGACGCGTGGGGGCTCGTGAGCGCCCTCGAGAACGGAAACGGATACCCGATCATGCTCATGGACAAGTACGCGAAGGGCGTCCTCTACGTGTGGGCGATCCCTGACGATTTCCGCAACCTCTACGCACTGCCGCCTGGCGTCACGGGGGCGATCAAGGACGTGCTGATGAAGGATTTCTTCGTCAGGATCGACGGCGCCACCCAGGTTTCGCTGTTTGCCTACGACAACAACACGTTTGTCGCCGAGTCATTCCTGCCGAACCCGACGACGGTCAGCGTCACCGTCCAGGGCGAGTACGCTTCGCTTCGAAACCTGGATACGGGCGAGGTCATCGCGTCGTACGTGCCGGAGGTTCCGAAGACGCTGTTCCGGCGCCGTGGGGCGACGGATGGCCCGAAGAAGTCGCACTTCCTCGTCCCCCTGATGCCGCACAGCTACGCGGCGTTTGCCGTCGAGAAGTAGGCGGGTTGCTCAAAAGCCCGGCGAGAACGGGCCCGCATATGGCGTGCAGAAGAGGCCGTACGGGCCGGCCCACCCACGGCCGCGGTACTCGCTGACTCCGACGCCTACCGTGAACGTCCCGGTGGGATCGGTGACGAAGATGTCAGCGGAGCCCCCGTAGAAACTGGCTCCGTGGCCTCCCCCGCCGACCGTGAATGACAGGTCGCCGTGCACGTCGAAGGCGCGCGGCGCCGGAACGAGGGACTCGGGCGGGGCCGGAGGCGGGGGCGGGACAGGAGTGTAGCTGAAGGCTTGCATGGGCGCGGGGCCCATGGATATCGCGCGGGCCACAAAGGAATCGAGGATCGAGCTCTCCTTGCTGCTGAGCCCCTCGATCCCGGCCGCCAGGCGCTCCTGGGGCGAATGGCGCGCCGAGAACGCCGACGAGAAACCCGTGACACCTCCCTGCCGCGCAAGAGTCACGTCGCGCTCCACCAGCGCGTCCAGTGCCGCGGCCTGCGGCGGAGTGAGTCTTGTGATTCCAGTCACCGCCCGATCCTGGGCCGACAGCCCCTCGCAGAATCCGAACTCGGCGGCGATGGCCGTGGTCGAAAGCGACATCGCGGCGCACGCGATCCCGATGCGGACAATCCATGGGCCTAGGCGCGCTCTAGCCATCAGTGAAGTAAGACGCAGGGCGCCGCCCAATGTTCCGACAGGGTTCACCCGGTGTCGTACTCGAGGTAGGGACGCAGCCACTTCTCGGCCTCGGCGACCGACCAGCCCTTGCGCCTGGCATAGTCCTCAACCTGGTCCCGGCCCAGGCTGCCTACGCCGAAATACTTGGCATCAGCGTGATTTAGGTACCAGCCGCTCACGCTGCTTGCCGGCGACATCGCGCAGCTCTCCGTCAGTGTAATGCCGGTCGCAGCCTCCGCCCCGAGCAGCCGAAACAACCCGGGTTTCTCCGTGTGGTCCGGGCACGCGGGATACCCCGGGGCGGGCCTGATGCCGCGGTACCGCTCCCGGATGAGATCCGCGACGCCCAGATTCTCGGTGCGGCCGAAGCCGCACGCCTCGCGGGCCTTCTTGTGGAACAGCTCCGCCATCGCCTCGGCGAGCCTGTCGCCGAGAGCCTGGCTCATGATGGCGTTGTAGTCGTCGTGCGCCGCGCGGAACTGAGCCGCGAACCCGTCGACCCCGTGGCCGGAGGTGACGGCAAAGCCGCCGATGAAGTCAATCCGGCCGCTCTCCCTTGGCGCCACGAAGTCCGCGAGGCAGAGGTTGGACTGCCCGGCGGGCTTCTCCTGCTGCTGGCGCAGCATGTGGAACGTCGCCGCCACGCCCCCGCGACGCTCGTCGGTGTAGACCAGGACGTCGTCGCCGGCGCCGTTGCACGGCCAGAACCCGATGACCGCGTTGGCCGTGAAGCTCCGCTCCGCGACGATCCTGGCCAGAAGCCGCCGAGCGTCGTCGTAGAGCCGCGTCGCCTCGGACCCGACGACCGCGTCGGCCAGGATGTCTGGAAAGCGACCGTGAAGCTCCCACGCGCTGAAGAACGGACCCCAGTCGATGTAGGGGACGATCTCGGAGAGCGGAACGCCGGCGAAGACCCGGGTCCCGATAAAGTCCGGGCGCGGGATGTCGGCGGCCGCCCAGTCGAACCTCAGGCCGCGCTGCCTCGCGGCAGCCAGGGGAAGCAGCGGCTTGCGGGCACGCCGCGCGGCGAACTCCTCCCTCTGCTTCTGCTGCCTTGCCGCGACCTCGGACATGAACCCCGGCTTGTTCTCGGGCGAGAGGAGCGAGCCGACGACGTTGACGACCCGCGAGGCGTCGAGCACGTGCACCACCCCGGGCGCATATTCGGGGGCGATCTTGACGGCGGTGTGCGCGGCGCTGGTCGTGGCTCCGCCGATCAGGAGGGGGACGGTGAAGCCGGTGCGCGCCATCTCCTTTGCGGCGTGCACCATTTCGTCCAGCGACGGCGTGATGAGGCCGGATAGTCCGATGGCGTCGGCGCCTCGCTCCCGGGCCGCGGCCAGGATCTTGTCGCACGGGACCATGACGCCGAGGTCGATGACCTCGTAGTTGTTGCAGGCGAGAACGACCCCGACGATGTTCTTGCCGATGTCGTGAACGTCACCCTTCACGGTGGCCATGACGATCCGCCCGTTCGGCCTCGCGGTGCCTCCCCCGGCGACCAGCCTGCGTTTCTCCTCCTCCATGAAGGGCGTGAGGTAGGCGACGGCCTTTTTCATCACCCGCGCGGACTTGACGACCTGGGGTAGGAACATCTTGCCGGCGCCGAAAAGGTCGCCGACCACGCGCATCCCGTCCATGAGCGGGCCCTCTATTATGGCGAGCGGGCGCGGGTACCTGGCCGTATCGGCGCGCGCCTCCTCGGTGTCCTTCTCGATGAAGGCGTCGATGCCCTTGACGAGAGCGTGCGAAAGGCGCTGCTCCACCGGGGCATCGCGCCAGGCGAGGTCCTCCCGGCTCTCGATCTTCGACGCTCCGCCCTGTGATGCCTTGAGGCCGTCCGCGAAGGCGACGAGGCGCTCGGTCGCGTCCGGGCGGCGGTTGAGGATGACGTCCTCGACGCGCTCGAGGAGGTCCTTCGGGATCTCCTCGTAGACGCCGAGCATTCCTGCGTTCACGATCGCCATGTCGAGCCCGGCGGCGATCGCGTGGAAGAGGAAAACCGCGTGCATGGCCTCCCGCACGGGATTGTTGCCGCGAAAAGAGAACGAGACGTTGGAAACGCCGCCGGAGACCTTGGCGTGCGGAAGCGTCTCCTTGATGATTCTCGTGGCTTCGAAGAAATCCACGGCGTAGTTGCTGTGCTCCTCGATCCCCGTGGCGACTGTCAGGATGTTCGGGTCGAAGATGATGTCCTCGGGGGGAAATCCCGCGGCGCTGGTGAGGAGCCGGTAGGCCCGCGTGCAGATGCGGACCTTCTCGTCGCGGGTGGACGCCTGGCCGCGCTCGTCGAAGGCCATGACTACGGCGGCCGCGCCGAAGCGGAGGACGAGCCGCGCGCGGCGAAGGAACTCGGCCTCCCCGTCCTTGAGCGAGATCGAGTTGACGATGCACTTGCCCTGCACGCACTTCAGGCCGGCCTCGATGACGCTCCACTTGGAGGAGTCTAGCATCGCGGGCACCCTCGCGATCTCCGGCTCGGCGGCGACCAGGTTGAGGAACTTCACCATCGTCGCCTCTCCATCGATGAGCGCCTCGTCGACGTTGATGTCGATCGCGTTGGCGCCGTTCTCGATCTGCTGGCGCGCGATGGCCAGGCAGGAGTCCCAGTCGCCGGCCTTAAGTGCCTTGGCGAACTTGGGCGAGCCCGTGATGTTCGTGCGCTCGCCGATGACTATGAACTGCGAGGCTGAGGGCCGTTGTGGGTTCGGCATCGGGGAAGAGCGTGCCTCAGGAAATGACGAGCTCCTCCAGGCCGCTCAGATGCATCGCCGGAGCCTGGCTCGGCGGCCTGCGGGCAGGGAAGGGGCGCACGGCCTGCGCGATGGCGGCGATGTGGGCGGGCGTCGACCCGCAGCATCCGCCAGCCATGTTGAGCCAGCCGTTTGCGGCGAATTCGCCGAGGATCCCTGCCATGTCGGCTGGCGTCTCGTCATACCCCCCGAACGCGTTGGGCAGGCCCGCGTTCGGATGGCACGTGACATAGCACGGCGCGACGGCGGCGAGTTCCTCGATGTACGGCCTCATCTGCCTTCCCCCTAGGGCGCAGTTTATCCCGACGGAGAACGGCCGGGCGTGCGCGATGCTCGCGTAGAACGCTCCGATCGTCTGGCCCGAGAGGGTCCGGCCTGATGCGTCGGTGATGGTGACAGACACCATGACCGGGAGCCGCACGCCGGTCTCGTCAAACAGGGTCTCGATAGCAAAAAGCGCCGCCTTGGCGTTCAGCGTGTCGAAGATCGTCTCGACCAGCAGGGCGTCGACGCCCCCCGCCGCGAGGGCGCGCGCCTGCTCGAGGTACGCCGCGGCGACCTGGTCCCAGGTGACCGCGCGGAAGTCCGGCCGGTTCACGTCGGGCGACATCGAGAGGGTCCGGTTGAGCGGGCCGATCGCACCGGCGACGAAGCGTGGCCTGTCGGGATCGGCCTCCATGACCTTCTGCACCGCGCGCCTGGCGACCGCCGCCGCCGCCGCGTTCATCTCCGCGGCGAGGCCCTCAGTCCCGTAGTCAGCCTGCGAGATCGCCGTCGAGTTGAACGTGTTGGTCTCGATGATGTCGGCACCCGCCGCGAGATACTGCGAGTGGATGGCCTCGATCACGCCGGGCCGCGTGAGGGACAGGAGGTCGTTGTTCCCCTTGAGGTCGCGCGGATGGCGTGCGAACCGGTCGCCCCGGAAGTCGGGCTCGCCGAGGGCGTGCTGCTGGATCATCGTGCCCATGGCGCCGTCGAGGACGGCGATTCGCGATTCAAAGAGCCGGCGGAGCGCGGCATAGGAGTCGGATTGGCGGGGAGAGGCCATGGGTGGCAGGTTGGATGATGAGTTCTGACGCGGGGACAAAGGCAACGCATTCAAGGGGGGTTGGCAAGCAACATATCAATAAATCTGTATTTCTTGATATGATTGTGCTTGCGCCCGTCTGCCCTCTTTCTGGTCTTAGGCATCGCCTGGGTTCTTTGTCGCATCTTCCGGGATTTGTGGGAAGGCCGTCAGAACCGGCCACAGTTGCGCTGCGGTATCGCATCACAGACCCCCACCGCGCCGCCAGGCGGCGCGGGCAAAGCCAATCGGGCCTCTCGGCCCGGTGAAGGCGAGGGGCGAGGGAATAGCCGCCCGGCCGCCATGCGGCCCGGCGGCAGGCATATGCGGAGTCCGAATACCCTGCCCGGGATTTTCATCCGCGCGGCGCGATTGCGCGCGCCGCGCGGGAGAACTTCATCGCAAAAGTGAAGCGTGATCCCCGTATGACTCCAAAATTCCTGCCGGGCCGCGATGCGGCCCGGTGCCTCATAGCTCTGGCGGCGGCCTCATCGGCCGCGCCGGCCTTTACGCAGGAGGTTCCCGACACCCAACTCGATGCCGTGGTCGTGGTCGCGACCCGGACTCCGGCCGACATCCGGACGCTCGGGAGCGCGGTGGACCAGATTTCAGCTGCGGACCTCGCGCGGGAGCAGGTGGCGACGCCCGCCGCGGCGCTGGGCGCCGTTCCGGGCGCCCCCGCGTTTGCGAACGGTGCCGCGGGTTCCGACGTGTCCGTCTTCCTGCGCGGATCGAATTCGGACCAGGTTCTTTTCCTGGTCGACGGCATCCGGATGAACGACGCAAACACCGACTACGCCGTCTTCCTCGGGGGGGCGCGCCTGGGTGCGACCGACTCGATCGAGATCGCCCGCGGCCCGCAGAGCACGCTCTACGGGAGCGAGGCGGTCGGCGGGATCGTCTCGATCCAGGCACAGAAGGGCTCGGGGGACCCGGCGGCCGATGCCGCGGTCGAGGCGGG
>Ga0209415_10013419_pt1 | contig 13514 bp, 8 predicted proteins | sample PeaSoiSIISIP2007_FD_187696 | JGI IMG/M metagenome (GOLD analysis project Ga0209415, IMG submission 187696) | Peat soil microbial communities from Weissenstadt, Germany - SII-SIP-2007 (SPAdes) (version 2) | ecosystem: Environmental > Terrestrial > Soil > Wetlands > Peat | place: Germany... | reverse complement strand
GGTCGCGCCGTTCACTACCCGTGCCGGCCCGAGAACGGATGGGTCCCCGATCCCGAGGAGATTGCATCCCTCATCACGCGCCGCACCCGCGCCATCGTCGTCATCAATCCCAACAATCCCACGGGTGCCGTCTACGATCGCGCCATCATCCAAGCGATCGCCTCGCTCGCCGAGCGCAATCGCCTGTTGATCCTCGCCGATGAGATTTACGACCAGATCACCTATGACGGCGCCGAGTTCGTTCCCATGGCAACGCTCGTGCACGACACCCTCTGTGCGACGCTTTCAGGGCTTTCCAAGGTGTATCGAGCCTGCGGCTACCGTGTCGGCTGGTGCGTCTTTTCCGGCAAGCGTGAGGAGGCAGGGGAGTATCTCGCCGCCCTCGAGTTGCTATGCTCCCTTCGCCTCTGCAGTAACGTGCCTGGGCAGTGGGCGGTCCAAACGGCGCTTGGTGGCTATCAGAGCATCCGTGATCTCACTCGACCCGGCGGGCGGCTCCATGGCTCGCGCGCGGCGATTCTCGAGTCGATCGCCCGAAGCCAATATCTCGAACTCGTGCCCCCGAGAGGCGCCCTCTATGGTTTCGTCGGCGTACAGCGGGAACTCCTCCCGCAGTTCGATGATCACGCCTTCGCGCTCGATCTCCTCGAGCAACGTCACGTTCTCATCGCCCCAGGCGTGAGCTTCAATTTTCCGCACAAAACGCACTTTCGCGTGACCAACCTCCCTGAAGCCGAACTATTGAAGGATGTTTTTCAGCGCATCGAGGAGCAGCTCGAGGTTATGGCAAAGAGCGCGTCCGCTCGAAGCGTGACACCGATGCTCAAAGTGGCTCCCTCGTGAGATCGACCGCGGGCGACAAGATCCTGGCGGGATTTTTCTCAGTCGCAACGTCAGCCTACACCGACAACGCTCGCGACGTGTCCGGCTGCTGTAGCTGTCGCATGGTGCTGGCGTTCACCGGTGCCGGGAAATACGTCTTTGCGATTTCAGCGTGTACGCCATTGATGTGTAGCTGCAGAAGATCGATGATGTCATGAAGCACAATTTGCTCTAGAGCGCCCAGCTCCACGTCGCTCAGGAAGCCAAAGACTATCGCCAGCGTGTCGAGCACCTTCGCACTGTGCGGTAGAGCCCGCAGACACCGTTCGATCTGCTTCAGACAGAACAGGCATGCGCGCGGGAACTGCTCGTCGCGAAGGACGAACCCGAGAACATCAGCGCGGCTGATTCGCGTGCGTCGGCTGAGCCAGTACATCTGGTAGCCCGACAACGACTTGAGCACGCTCATCCACTGAATCGTGTCAAAGGGTCGCAGCTCCGGCGTCTCGGTCGGCGGAAGCTGCGCCGAGCGGACATCGGCGATCCGGCTCGTCATGTCGGCGCGCTCGAGATTTCGGCCGAGCATCAGGAACGTATAGGCATCGTTACGGTTCATTGTTCCCTCGATGGCTCCCGTGAGCATCTGCGAGGTGAGCACGATGCGCTTGAGGAAATTGAAGCGCGTACGCTTGCTGAGCGCCGTCGGCAGCTGCTCGGCAAACTGCTGGAAGAACTGGTTGAGCAGCTCCCACGTCGCAGTCGGCAAGACGTCGCGCAGCGAGCGGGCATTCTCGCTGGCCATCTTCAGAGACGAGGCGATCGATCCCGGGTTGTCAGGGTCGGCGATCAGGAACTGTACGATGCTCCGCTCATCGGCACGGCCGCCTCGCGGGTCGAATGTCTCACGGCTGCCGGTGATGTCGATCAACGGTTGCCAGCCCGGAGTGTAGCCCGCGGGCAGATCGAGTAGCAGGTTCGTGTTGACACTGACCAGGCGCGCAGTATTTTCTGCCCGCTCCAGATAGCGAGCGAGCCAGTAGACATTTTCGGCGACGCGCGCGAGCACAGCTCAGGCCTCCGTATCCACTATCCACGTATCCTTGCTTCCCCCGCCCTGCGAGGAGTTCACGACGAGTGAGCCCTGCCGCAACGCCACGCGCGTCAAGCCGCCCGTCGTCACGAAGGTCTTGGCCGCGCTCAATATAAAGGGGCGCAGATCGACGTGGCGCGGCTCGATTCGGTCGCCGACGAACGTGGGCACGGTCGAGAGGGAAATTACCGGTTGCGCGATATAGTTGCGCGGGTTCGCTTTCAGCTGCGTAGCGAAGTGAGTGCGCTCGCGCTGGCTGGCGGCCGGTCCCATGAGCATACCGTAGCCTCCGGAGCCATCGACGGGCTTGACCACGAGCGAATCCAAATGGGCAAGGACGTGATCGAGCTCATCGGGCTCGCTGCAGCGCCATGATCGCACGTTCGGCAGTATCGGGGCCTCGTCGAGATAAAATCGAATCATGTCTGGGACGTAGGTGTACACGAGCTTATCGTCGGCGACACCCGCACCGGGAGCGTTGGCGAGCGCAACGTTGCCCTTCGCCCAAGCCCGCATGAGACCGGACACGCCCAGCGTCGACTCAGGTCGGAAGACGGTCGGGTCAAGGAAGTCGTCGTCGATCCGGCGATAGATCACGTCGATGCGCGTCCAGCCCCGGATGGTCCGCATGTAGACGCAGTCGTCATCAAGAACGGCCAGGTCGCGTCCTTCGACCAGCTCGCAGCCCATCTGTCGCGCGAGATAGGCGTGTTCGAAGTAGGCTGAGTTGAAAATCCCCGGCGTGAGCACCACCACCTCGGGCCGACGATCCTGCCGCGGAGCAAGAGCGACGAGCATGTCGTAGAGCTGGGAAGGGTAATCGTCAACCGGTAAAATGGCGGCGCTCTCGAAAAGCTCCGGAAATACGCGCTTGACCACCTGTCGGTTCTCGATCATGTAGGAGACGCCCGACGGCACGCGCAAGTTGTCCTCGAGCACGTACACGGTGCCGTCCTTGCCGCGCACGATATCGCTGCCGCAGATGTGCGCCCAGCACCCGCGCGGCGGACGGATGCCCACGCACATCGGGCGGTAGTTCCTGGACGTGGCGATGATTGACGCCGGGAATACCCCGGCGGCCACGATGCGCTGGTCGTGATAGACATCGTCGATGAAGCGGTTGAGCGCTGCCACGCGCTGCTTCAGCCCCGCCTCGATGCGGACCCACTCCTTGCGGGCAATGGTCCGCGGAATGATGTCGAGCGGCCAGGCGCGATCGATGGACCCGTCCTGCTCGTGGTAGACGGTAAAGGTGATGCCCATTTCCTTAATGGCAAGCTCCGCGGCCTGCTGTCGCACGCCGATCTCCTCTTTGTCCAGATCCGAGAGGTAGCGCATCAACGCCCGGCCCGCCGCGCGTGCGCCACCGCCGGGGCCAACGAGTTCGTCGTATTGGTCCCGCGCGGGATACGCCGTCCAGTCGATGCTCATTGCAGCGACACTACGCTTCTGTAACGCAGCCGCAAGTGAATAACAGGGTCGACCAGCGCACGCGCAAGGCATGCCCCAAGCCGGTGCCGGTATGCGCCAAAGTAGTGCGACCAGCTGCGATAACCTGTGGGTATACTCTTGCCAAGGCGGGCGTGTACGCCGTCGCAGCCAAATACAGCTGCCGGCTAGATAGGAGGGTTCCATTGTCGATTCACGTCGCGCTCAATCACGTCACGCACTACCGCTACGACCGCGCGGTGAGTCTGAGTCCGCAGATCGTTCGCCTGCGACCTGCCCCGCATTGCCGAACACGCATCCTGGCTTATTCACTTGCGGTACACCCCGCGAAACATTTCATCAACTGGCAGCAGGATCCAGAAGCCAACTATCTAGCGCGCCTGAGCTTCCCCGACAAGACGACCGAGTTGCGCGTCGAAGTGGATCTGGTTGCGGAGACCTCCGTATTCAATCCGTTCGACTTTTTTCTCGAACCCTACGCGGAGCATTTCCCGTTCGTGTACGAGGCCGGCGAGCAGCGCGAACTCGCGCCGTACCTCGAAAGGGCTCCGGCCACCCCGCGGTTCGCCGAGTGCCTGGCATCGATCCCACGCGAACGCGTGCGCACGGTCGACTTTCTCGTTGCCCTAAACGTGAGACTGTCCCGGGACATTCGCTATCTGATTCGCATGCAGCCAGGGGTGCAATCGCCAGAGGAGACGCTGCATCGAGCGTCCGGCTCCTGCCGCGACTCCGGTTGGCTGCTCGTGCAGCTGTTGCGTCACCTTGGGATAGCCGCACGCTTCGTTTCCGGCTACCTCATTCAACTGACGGCGGACGTGAAATCGCTGGATGGGCCTTCTGGACCGGCGGCGGATTTCACGGATCTGCATGCTTGGTGCGAGGTTTACCTGCCGGGCGCCGGTTGGATCGGCCTCGATCCCACATCCGGACTGCTTGCAGGCGAAGGGCACATCCCGCTCGCCTGCACGCCGGAACCCTCCACCGCTGCGCCGATCAGTGGAGAGGTCGAGGAATCCGAGGTCAAGTTCGAACACACGATGAAGGTCGAGCGGGTGTGGGAAGCCCCGCGCGTAACGAAGCCGTACACGGAGGCCCAGTGGGTCGAGATCGAGCGCCTCGGGCATGCGATCGATGCCGATCTGGCGTTCCTCGATGTTCGACTCACCATGGGCGGCGAGCCGACATTCGTGTCGATTGATGACCCGGACGGTGCAGAGTGGAACACGGCGGCGCTTGGAGAGTCCAAACGAAGACTCGCAGGCGACATTTACTGGCGATTGAAGCAGAAGTACGCGCCCATGGGGCTCACCCACTTCGGACAGGGGAAGTGGTATCCGGGCGAGCCTCTGCCGCGGTGGTCGCTCAACTGCTTCTGGCGCCGCGATGGCGAACCGATCTGGCAGACGCCGGAGCTGGTCGCGAACGAGACCGCGGGCGGGCACGCGACGGCCGACACCGCACAGCGATTCCTGGCGGGCGTCGCGCGACGCCTCGGCCTGTCGCCAGAGCACGTATTTGCTGCGTATGAAGATGCCTTCTACTACGTATGGCGGGAGCGGCGCCTGCCATCGAATGTCGATCCGCTGAATTCCCGGCTAGAGAACGCCGAGGAGCGGGCGAGGTTCGCGCGTGTGTTTGCGCGTGGCCTCGATCAAGCAGTCGGCTATGTTTTCCCGCTGGCACGGGATCCGGGCGGCAGCCGCTGGCAGACCGGCAAATGGTTCCTGCGGCAAGAGCGCTGTTACCTGATTCCGGGCGACTCCGCGCTCGGTTATCGGCTGCCACTCGACTCCTTGCCTTGGGCGAAAGCGGCCGACCAGACCCACGATCAGCCACTCGACCCGACGCAGAATTTCCCAAGCTTGCCACGGCGCGCCGACATGCCTGGGCCGCGACCGGAAGTGACGAGCGTTGGTCCAGCCGGGCCGCCAGTACCGCGTGTGCGGCCCCCGGATCCTCAGGAATCCGCTGGCTGGATCATGCGAACGGCACTATGCGCCGAGCCTCGCAACGGCGTGTTGTACATATTCATGCCGCCGGCGAGCCGGCTTGAGGACTACCTCGAACTCGTGAGCGCGATTGAGGCAACCGCCTCCGAACTCTCGCAACCCGTCGTCGTGGAGGGCTACGAGCCGCCGCGCGATCCCCGCATCACCAACTTTCGCGTCACTCCAGACCCCGGCGTCATTGAGGTCAATATTCACCCAGTCGCGAACTGGGACGAACTGGTCGCCGGCACCACCTATCTTTATGAAGCGGCGCGACTTTCGCGGCTGACGAGCGAGAAGTTCATGCTCGACGGCCGCCACACTGGAACGGGTGGCGGCAATCACTTCGTCTTGGGCGGTGCGACCACGGGCGATTCGCCGTTTCTCCGTCGCCCCGATCTTCTGCGAAGCCTGTTGGCGTACTGGCACAACCACCCCAGCCTTTCCTATCTGTTCTCCGGGCTGTTCATCGGCCCCACGTCGCAAGCACCGCGCACGGACGAGGCACGCAACGACTCGCTCTACGAGCTCGAGATAGCGTTCCAGCAGCTGCCGCAGCCGGGCGAGACGTGCCCGCCCTGGCTCGCTGACCGCGTATTACGCAATCTGCTGATCGACGTAACGGGCAACACGCACCGCACAGAGTTCTGTATTGACAAGCTGTATTCGCCGGACGGCCCCACCGGCCGCCTCGGGCTGCTCGAGCTGCGGGCCTTTGAAATGCCGCCACATGCGCGGATGAGCCTGACGCAGCAGCTGCTGTTGAGGTCGCTGGTCGCTCGTTTCTGGCGCACGCCCTACACTCCGGCGCGGCTTGCGCGCTGGGGGCCGGAACTGCACGATCGCTTCATGCTGCCGTATTTTGTGGAACAGGACTTCGCCGATGTGCTCGCGGAGCAGAACGCTTCAGGCTTCCCGCTCCGCGCCGGTTGGTTCGCACCCCATTTCGAATTCCGCTTCCCCAAACACGGTGATTTCTCGACGCTGGGCGTCGAGATCGAGCTGCGTCAGGCGCTTGAGCCGTGGCACGTCATGGGCGAAGAAGGCGCAGTCGGTGGCACCGTCCGCTACGTCGACTCCTCCGTCGAGCGGTTGCAGGTCAAGGCAACGGGGCTGGCGCCCGACCGCTTCGCGATCACCTGCAACGGCAAGCGCGTGCCGCTGCGCCCGACGGGCACCGCGGGAGAATTTGTCGCAGGTGTCCGCTACCGCGCATGGCGGGCGCCATCCGCGCTGCACCCGACGATCCCGGTACATGCGCCGCTGGCGTTTGACCTCGTCGACACGTGGATGGAGCGTTCACTGGGTGGCTGCCAGTATCATGTGATGCACCCGGGCGGTCGTCACTATGACGTGTTCCCGGTCAATGCCTTTGAGTCCGAGAGCAGGCGCCTCGCCCGTTTTTTCCGGATGGGGCACACGCCGGGGAGGGTGACCGCCCCGGCGCAGGCAACGAGCCCTGAGTTTCCGTTCACGCTGGACCTTAGGCGAACGTGACCGACGCAAACGCAGCCCCGGTCGACCGGCCTGTATCTCCTCCGCCGGGAGGACTGACGACCTACGGTGCCGACCGGCGCCGCTACGATGAGCTGCTCGATGGCGACGGCGCCGTGCGCCCTCACTGGCAACGGCTGGTAGAGCGGTTCGCGGGTGATGATGCACGGACGATCGCCCGTCGCGACCTGAAGCTGACGCGTCGTTTGATCGTCGAGAACGGGGTCACCTACAACGTCTACGCCGATCCGCAGGGAGCCGACAGGCCATGGGCCCTGGACCCGCTGCCGCTGGTGTTGACTGCCGATGAATGGCAGCACATCGAGCGGGGTCTTGCGCAGCGCGCGCGGCTGCTGGACGCGCTGCTGGCGGATCTCTACGGACCGCAACGGCTGCTGGCTGAAGGCATTGTGCCCGCGGAGCTGCCTTTCGGTCATCCGAACTATCTCTGGCCTTGCCAGGGAATTACACCGACTGCGGGCACTTGGCTGCACCTCTACGCGGCTGATCTTGCGCGCGCGCCCGATGGGCGCTGGTGGGTGCTGGCCGATCGCACCCAGGCACCGTCCGGCGCGGGCTACGCCCTCGAGAATCGTGAGATCGTCGGGCAGGTGCTGCCGGAGCCGCTTCGTGATCTCGGTGTGCGCCGCATAAACGATTTTTTTGGCGAACTTCGCGAGCAGCTGCTCAGCGGAGAGAGCGACGACGCCAGCCGGTTCGCCGTGATATTGACACCGGGTCCATTCAACGAAACGTACTTCGAGCACGCCTACCTCGCGCGCCAGTTGGGCCTGCCTCTCTGTGAAGGCTCTGACCTCACCGTGCGCCACGATACGGTTTATCTCAAGACATTGGCCGGCCTGAGGCGCGTACACACAATACTGCGGCGGCTCGATGACGATTATTGCGATCCGCTGGAACTGCGCAGCGACTCGGCGCTCGGCGTGCCGGGCCTCATCGGTGCCGTGCGGGCGGGGCGGGTCGTCATGGCTAATGCCTTAGGAAGCGGCGTTCTGGAATCCGCGGCGTGGCTAGGGTTTCTGCCGCGGATCGCCGAGCGACTGCTCGGCGAGACGTTGACGCTTCCGGCAGTGGCGACCTGGTGGTGTGGTGAGCAGCCGGCCCTTGACTACGTAGTCGCCAATCTGCAGCACTTGATCATCAAGCCCGCATATCCAAACCAGCGCTTCGAGCCGGTATTTGGCCGGACTCTCGACGAACAGTCGCGCGCGCGTCTGGTTCAGCGGATTCGCGCGCGCCCGTACGCCTACGTGGCGCAGGAGCACCTCGCTCTTTCACAGGCTCCCGTATGGCGGCCGCGCGGCGCGCCAGGCTTCGCGGCGAAGGCAATCTCGATCCGTACCTACGTAATTGCGACGGCGGCGGGGCGCCGCGTCATGCCCGGCGGGCTGGCACGCGTTGCCGCTCCTACCGCGGTCGATGTCGTCTCTACACAGCGCGGCGGCGGCAGCAAAGACGTCTGGGTGCTGTCCGATCACTCCAGCAACGAGGCCCCGGAATTTGTTGCGAGATTTCGGCATTTGCCGGTTCGAGGCGATGACATTCCCTCTCGCCTCGTTGAGAACCTGTACTGGTTCGGCCGCTACACGGCGCGGTGCGAGGACAAGGCGCGCCTGCTACGCGCTACATTGGCTGCTCGCATCGATGAGGGCGTGTGGAACTCTGCCGTGAAGCGCTGTCGCGAGCTCGGCGTGATTGCGGTCGGTGGCGACCCGACAGCCGGTTTACGGGACGATCGCAACCCGCAAGGCATCGCTGCTGACGTAAAGAAACTCGCGTGGTGCGCCTCGCAGGTGCGCACGCGCCTATCCGTGAGCAATTGGCGCGCGGTGGTCGACATGCAGCGCCGCCTTCAGCAGGCTGCGTCCAACGAGCCGAGGGAAGTGCTCGATCAGCTGCTGCTGTCGCTCGCGGCGCTGGCAGGTTTCGCGTTGGACGACATGACGCAGGATCAGGGCTGGCGGTTGCTCCGGGCGGGCAGGCGCCTGGAACGATTGCAATTTTCGGCCTGGCTGCTCGCGCAGCATCTCCTCTCGAGGTCCGCTACGCGCCACACTCACGTCGAGTGGCTGCTCGATGCCTGCGATAGCTCTCGCGTATTCCGCACTCGCTACAGCGTCGCGCCGCGCCTCGGTCCCATGCTCGACCTTCTGGTGCGAGACCCCGAGCACCCTCGCGCGCTCGCATTCCAGTGGCGGGCCATTGCACGCGATCTTGGAACGCTCGCGATATCCTTGGGCGGTAGCGGCGAATCCGGGCTGGACGAATCCATCCCGGAATTCACGGACGACGATCTTGCTGCGCTGGAGGGTGATGAGCCGGAGGCGCGCCACGCGCTGGCAGCGCGGCTGCGCGCGGTCGGCGCTGCGGCCAGCCAGCTTTCGGACCGCTTGTCCCTGCGGCACTTTGCACACATCAGCTGGAATGTGCGGACGATCGCCACATGAGCGACTTGGTCTTAAGCATCGGTGACGCTGCGTGTGGTGCCGCAAGATGAGCAATCCCGTGCGCTACCGCATTCGCCACGAGACCATCTACCGGTATGAAAGCGATGTCGTTCACTCTCACCAGCTGCTTCATCTCGTGCCTAGACACTCCCGTTATCAGCGCTGTATTGAGCACCAGGTCACCGTTACTCCCGGAACCTACCGCAACCGCAATGAAGTGGACGCATTCGGGAATCTGATCGCACGCGCGGAGTTCGATCACCCCCATAGGCAACTGGAGATCGCAACTGATATGGAAGTTGATGTCTATGCCCGCCCGACTGTGCCTTCTGCAGATACCATACCCTGGGAACGGACGGCGGCCGATCTCGCCTATCGTGGCAATGAACCCGCGCGCATGAGCCTGGAGGCGTGCAGGTTCCGTCACGAGTCGCCTTTCGTGCGCGTCAAGCAGGTATTCACAGATTACGCCGCGGATTGCTTTCCAAGCGGTACACCGATACTCGTCTGCGCACAAGCGCTGATGACCAAGTTGCACCGTGACGTGCGGTACGCCCCCGGCGAGACCACCATCGAGACGCCGCTCACCGAAGTACTCAACAATCGTCGCGGCGTCTGCCAGGACTTCGCTCACCTGATGATCGCGTGCCTGCGATCGCGCGGCCTCGCGGCGCGCTACGTGAGCGGATATGTTTGTCAGTTGCCCTCGACGGCGGACGCGTCCACCGACACGGATGCGACCGGCTCTGGCAGAGTCCGCAATGCGGATCCCCTGGTCGGCTCTGGCGCGTCGCATGCGTGGGTTGCTATCTACGCCCCGCCGTTCGGTTGGTTGGAACTTGACCCGACGAACGATACGTACGTGGGCACCGACCACATCGCGATTGCTTGGGGCCGCGACTTTGGCGACGTCTCACCGCTTCGGGGCGTCATTATGGGAGGCGGCGCGCACACGCTGTCGGTCACGGTGAAGGTCGAGCGGCTACGGGCCTGAGCGATGCGTGCATCTCGTCGGCCTCCAATGGCGGTTTCGCACGCGTTTGCGGCGCGCGCGGTCACTCGGTTGTCACGCCGACTTCCACCGACATTGACACGAAAGCGTCGGTCATGCCGTTGAAGCTGCCGACGAGCGGTGCGGCCTGCGATGGATCACGAGCCACAGCGACGCGGATCAAGTTGCGACCCCCGACAAGGCCGTTCGTTGGGTCAAACTCGACCCAGCCAGCACCCGGCAGAAATACTTGCAGCCATGCGTGGGTGGCGCCACCGCCAACAAGTCCGCCGCTGGCGCCAATCAATTTCTCGTCGTAGAGGTAGCCAGTCACGAAGCGCGCAGCGAGCCCTAGGCTCCGCGCCGCCTCCATCATTAACAGGGCGAAGTCGCGACAGCTACCGCTACCGCGCTCGAGCGTCGTGATTGGAGATTGGACGCCGGCTTCATCACGGGCGACGTAACGGATCTGCGCCTTGATGCTGGTGGTCATTGCCGTCAGCACATCAAGCGTTACACCTCCCGGTGTCCTTGCCACCAGATCGATCGCCCAGGCGTCCAGCTTGCATTGTGGATCGGCGTAATGCCGCTCCATCGTATGGCCGAGGTCGATGGTGTCATCAGGCGTGTATCGGAACGGGAACCGCGTGGCGTACGGCTCGACGACAATCTGGCGCGGCGCGGTTGGATAGTGCTCGGCCCGAAAGCCAGACTCGAAGGTGAGCCGTGGCGCACTTTGGTCGAATGTCGCAATTGCGGTCGAGTTACCAAACACGTCGTGTATCCACCTGAGCGTGTGTGGGTGCGGATCGATGGCCAGCGTGGTCGTGATGATCCGCAGGTCGTGGCTGTCTCGCGGCCGGCACATGAGCCGGTGTTCGCCGAAGTAGACTGGCTGGTTGTACAAATACGTCGTCCTGTGGCGAATATTGAGAATTGTCATGTGGGCTTGTCGAGCGCGCGAGCGGCGGATGGAAGCTTCTGAAGCCTATGCCTCAGCTGGTACAGCTCTCGCTTTGCGATCGTGCGGGCGCCGTCCGGGCGGCGCAGAGCCTGCGCTTCCTCGGTCCGAGCGACAACCTGCCGTCGTATCGGCTGTGCTAGCAAAATTACATGATTCGACGCGATCGGCCATGGCACGGGTTCTGGGCATTTGACCGCCATGTTCCCGGATGCTCAATATATTGGCAACTTAGGCCCCAAGGGACGTGCGGGTGTCCGGTTTGGGGGAGTCCAATTCCAGAGCCATCGGTAGGATACGCCTGTCGACTGCTCGCGCCGCGAAGACGACGCCAATACCGCTACTGTTTCGTGACACCGATCGGCTGTTGCAGCGCAAACGCTGACGGGGTAATCGCCACAGGAGTGAGTGCGCCTACGATTTCCATAGGGGGCCAGCGCAAGGTGCTTCGGCAAGCCACGGCTGGATTCACCTTGGAGATCCGGCACACTGGCGCTTGTATTAATTTAGTAGGGATCATCCGACGCCACCGTCCGTCAGCGAGAACGAGGCGAAATTGAGCGACATTAATACCACCTGGTCGGGTTCCGAACTCATCCTGCATCAATTGATGGAGATCACCCGTAATTCTGCATTGGCAGAAATGGCCAGTGGTCTTGCCCATGAACTCAATCAACCGTTGTGCGCGATTGCGGTTTTCTCGCAAGTCGGTGAGCGCATGCTGAATCGGCCGGAGCCACTGGTGGGCCTCGCATTGGAGGTTTTTCGTCTCATCAATCACGAAGCGCTGGGCGCCGGGGAAGACATACAGCGCATCCGACGCATTTTTGAACGCGACGCACCGAAGCGGACCCGATGCCAAATGCCCGAGCTCATCGAGGAATTGCGGCCCGTTTTACACGTCCTCGCGCTACGCATCAAGGGCGATATGCGGGTCACGTCACATTCCGCGGTCCCTGATTTAGTCATCGATCGGCTGGGAATTCAACATGTCCTGTTCGCCTTAGCGCAAAACGCAATGGAAGCAAGCGCCCAAATGCCAGACTCACCGATGGTGAGGATCGATGTTTCCGCCGACCGCTACGCGGTTCAAACCAGCATCACTGATTCCGGCCCCGGAGTTCCTGCGGATCTGCGAGACCAACTGTTCCTTCCGTTCTTTACCACCAAAGCGCATGGCACTGGTCTCGGCTTGGCCTCGAGCCGCGCGATCGTCGAATCCCATGAAGGGACTATAGGCTTTGACAATTTGCCGACCGGCGGCAGCTGCTTTTGGTTCCGATTGCCGGTCGCAGGGACACAGAACTGAAAGGATGAGCGCGATCTCCAAATGAGCAATTGAGCCTCTGGATCAACCGACTCGCCGGTGAGGCAGCCCCATGGAACAAGAACTCAAGCAAGCCGCTCTCGATTACCACCGGCTACCGACGCCGGGCAAGATTAGCCTGACCCCCACCAAGGCGCTGGCCAATCAGCGTGATCTGTCACTTGCCTATTCGCCGGGCGTGGCCTACGCGAGTCTGGCCATCAGGGACGATCCGATGCAAGCTGCCACGTTGACTGCGCGGGCCAACCTGGTTGCCGTGATCACCAACGGCACGGCTGTCCTGGGGCTCGGCAATATCGGGCCGCTGGCGGGGAAACCCGTGATGGAAGGCAAGGGCTGTCTGTTCAAGAAATTTGCCGGTATCGATGTGTTTGACATCGAGGTGAACGAGACTGACCCGGACAAACTGGTGGCCATCGTGGCGGCGCTGGAGCCGACCTTCGGCGGCATCAATCTGGAGGACATCAAGGCGCCGGAGTGCTTCTACATCGAGCGGCAGCTGCGCGAGCGGATGAAGATTCCGGTGTTCCACGACGATCAGCATGGCACCGCGATTATCGTCACCGCCGCCGTGCTCAACGGCCTCAAAGTCGTTGGCAAGGACATCAGCCACGTGAAGGTTGCAACCTCCGGCGCAGGAGCGGCGGCGATCGCATGCCTCGATTTGCTCGTCGCCGTAGGCCTAAAGCGTGAGAACGTGCTGATTGCTGACCGCAGCGGCGTCGTCTATCAAGGGCGCGCCGGCACAACCGATCCGGACAAGCTGCGCTATGCGCAGCGCACCACGGCGCGCACACTCGGAGACATTACGACCGGGGCCGATATTTTTCTCGGTGTGTCAGGTCCCGGCGTGCTCAAGCCCGAGATGCTCATGCAGATGGCGGCGCGTCCGCTGATTCTGGCGCTGGCCAATCCGGAGCC
>Ga0209415_10013418_pt1 | contig 13514 bp, 9 predicted proteins | sample PeaSoiSIISIP2007_FD_187696 | JGI IMG/M metagenome (GOLD analysis project Ga0209415, IMG submission 187696) | Peat soil microbial communities from Weissenstadt, Germany - SII-SIP-2007 (SPAdes) (version 2) | ecosystem: Environmental > Terrestrial > Soil > Wetlands > Peat | place: Germany... | reverse complement strand
CGGTCCCCCCTCCCTCACCCCAAACACAATGGAAGGGTTCCAAGGGCCGCTGCCCTTGGCGGGGTTCCAAGGGGCAGAGCCCCCTGGCGGGGTCCAGGGGCGGAGCCCCTGGCAACGCCGACACGGCGCGCGAACAAACTTGTGCTGCGGTTAGCCGGGGTCGGGCCGTTAGCTGGTCTTCGTCGCGTGATAGCGGCGGGCGCAGTAGCTGCCTTCGACGTCAACGTCCAGCGCGTTGTTGGCGACATGGCCCGTCGCTCTCAACTGCGCCAGACGATTCCCGATCGTGTACTCCTGGTGGCCGCTGATCGAGCCGTCGGTCTGGACCTCGACATTGACTCCGACATGATTGGTCGGATCCCAGACGATGCTGAACTGGCCGTTCACGATCGTATAGGACACCGGCCAGGTGGCCTTGCCGCAGGGCGGGTTGCCGCCCCTGGTCAGCGTGGTGTCGCCGCGATAGACGCCATCATACGCGCCGCTCGCGGCGATCGCGACGTGCGCGAGGGGCAGGCAGGCCAGACCGGCCGCGACGATGCCTGCGTGAGCGGCGAATTTGGTCCATCGACGTCCGATCATTCCCACACCCTCCCTACCATTGATCCGACATTTTCCATGTTGCCGGCCGTCCGACGGCGATTCTTGCCATTTTGCCGGGTCCCTGCAACCGCTGAGATGGCTCTGACGTTTGCGGCCCACTCACGATGCCGAGATGTGGTTCCATCGGTGCCGGGAGCCGCTTCGGCAACGCAAACACGCGGAATGCAGCGCCAAGGGCTTCACAGGCTCCGATCATGCGCTACGCTGGCGGGCCGGAAGGAGCCTCCGATGCCAGATGCCGCCCGCAGCGGCGCGGGCCGCCAGATCCGCGCCTCGGTCTGCCCGCACGACTGCCCCTCCACCTGCGCGCTGGAGGTCGAGGTGCTGGGCAACGCGCGGATCGGCGCGGTGCATGGGGCGGCGGACAACGACTACACGGCGGGCGTGATCTGCACCAAGGTGGCGCGCTACGCCGAGCGCATCCACCACCCCGATCGGCTGACGCATCCGCTGCTGCGCTCGGGGCCCAAGGGGTCGGGGCAGTTCCGGCGGGTCTCCTGGGACGAGGCGCTGGAGCGCACCGCCGGCGCCTTCGCCGAGAGTGCCGCGCGGCACGGCGCGACGTCGGTGTGGCCTTATTACTATGCCGGCACGATGGGGCTGGTGCAGCGCGACGGCATCAACCGGCTGCGCCATGTGATGCGCTATTCGCGGCAGAAGCTGACGATCTGCACCTCGTTGCCGGAGAACGGCTGGATCGCCGGGGTCGGGCAGAGCCGCGGCACCGACCCGCGGGAGATGGCACTGTCCGACCTGATCGTGATGTGGGGCGGCAATCCGGTGTCGACCCAGGTCAACGTGATGCACCACATCGCCCGCGCCCGGAAGGAGCGTGGGGCGAAGCTGGTGGTGGTTGATCCGTACCGCTCGCCGACGGCTGCGGTGGCGGATTTGCATCTGGCGCCGCGGCCCGGCACCGATGGCGCGCTGGCCTGCGCGGTAATGCATGTCGCGTTTCGCGACGGGTATGCCGACCGTGCGTATATGGCGCGGTATGCCGACTGCCCGGCGGCGCTGGAGGCGCACCTGGCGACGCGCGGGCCGGGCTGGGCGGCGGCGATCACCGGGCTTTCGGTGGCGGAGATCGAGGGTTTCGCCCGGCTGTACGGCAGCACGCGGCGCAGTTATATAAGAGCGGGCTACGGCTTCGCGCGGTCGCGCAACGGTGCCGCGAACATGCACGCGGTGGTTTGCCTGCCGACCGTCACCGGCGCCTGGCAGCACGAGGGCGGCGGCGGGCTGTGGTCCAACCGCGGCATGTACCACTGGGACAAGACGTTGATCGAGGGGCTCGACGCGCGGGACCTGTCGATCCGCGAGCTGGACATGAGCCGGATCGGCAGCGTGCTGACCGGCGACCGGAGCGAGCTGGGCGACGGGCCGCAGGTGCACGGGCTGCTCATCCAGAACCAGAACCCGGTGACGGTGTGCCCGGACAGCCACCGGGTGCGCCGCGGCTTCGCGCGCGAGGACCTGTTCGTCTGCACCCACGAGCAGTTCGTGACCGAAACGGCGCGCTGGTCCGATGTGGTGCTGCCGGCGACGATGTTTTTGGAGCACGACGATCTGTACCAGGCCGGCGGGCACAGCCACATCCAGATCGGGCCGAAGCTGATCGACCCGCCGGGGGAATGCCGGTCCAACCATGAGGTGCTGGCCGAGCTGGCGGCGCGGCTGGGGGCGAAACATCCCGGGTTCGAGATGACGGCGATGCAGATCATCGACGCGACGTTGCTTGCGTCGGGCTGGCCGGATGCGCAGACGGTGCTGCGGGAACGCTGGATCGATGCCTATGACGCAGCCGCCGACAAGCGCTTCGCCGACGGGTTCCCGACCAGGGATCGGCGGTTTCATTTCGCGCCCGACTGGGCCGCGCTGGGGCCGTTGCACGCCTGCATGCCGAAGCTGCCGGACCACATGGCGACGATCGATGTTGCCAGCGCGGCGCATCCGTTCCGGTTGGTCACCGCGCCGGCGCGCAGCTTCCTCAATACCAGCTTCACCGAGATGGCCTCGTCGCGGCGGCGCGAGGGACGGCCGACGGTGCTGATGCATCCGGCGGATGCGGATCGGCTGGGGATTACCGAGGGGGCGCGGGTGCGGCTCGGCAACACGCGCGGCGAGGTGGTGCTGCACGCGCGGGTGGTGGGCGGGATGCAGCCGGGGGTGCTGGTGGCGGAGAGCATCTGGCCGAGCGAATGTTTCGAGGGCGGCATCGGGATCAATGCGCTGACCAGCGATGACCCGGGTCCGCCGGGCGGCGGCGCGGTGTTCCATGACACCGCGGTGTGGCTGCGGGCGGAAGCGATGGAACTGCCGATCGCGGCGGAATAGGCGGGGCGCGCTCGAGCACGTTCATGGGGACCGGGATTGAGGTGGTCGGTGTACACCTCTCCCGCTCTTCGCGGGGTCGGAGCGCGACGGGTGAGGGTGGTGCACGCGGGCAGCACCCTCACCCGCGTCGCTTCGCGCCTCGACCTCTCCCGCGAAGAGCGGGAGAGGTGTACCTTTTTTTGGGGACGGAAACGAGGACGTCATGGGCAAACGGATTGCGATGGTCGGCGCGGGCGCGGTGGGCGGCTATGTCGGCGCGCACCTGGCGGCGAGCGGTCAGGACGTGACGCTGATCGATCCCTGGCCGGAACATGTCGAGGCGATCCGCGCGCACGGCATGGAACTGTACGGCATGACCGAGGCCGAGCGGCACACAGTGCGGGTCGACACGATGCACCTGACCGAGGTGCAGTCACTGGCGAAGCAACGGCCGATCGATATCGCGTTCATCTCGGTGAAGTCGTACGACACGGTGTGGGCGACGCGGCTGATCCGGCCGTACCTGGCGCCGGGCGGCTGCGTGGTGTCGATGCAGAACTGCATCAACGAGGAGCGCGTGGCCGGCGTGGTCGGCTGGGGCCGCACGCTGGGCTGCATCGTCGGCGGCGGGGTCGGGGTGGACCTGTACGAGCCGGGGCATATCCGCCGCGGCTATGCCAGGCAGCCGAACGTCACCTCGTTCTATGTCGGCGAGCCGCACGGGCGGATCACGCGGCGCGCCGAGGAGATCGCCGCGATGCTGAACGCGGTCGATACCGCGGTGGCGACCGACGATCTGTGGGGCGTGCGCTGGACCAAGCTGTGCGTCAACGGGATGCGCAACGGGGTGTCGGCGGCCACCGGGCTGGGCGGCAACGAGCGGGACGGGCATGTGGCGGTGCGGCGCGTGTGCATCGCGCTGGGCGGCGAGGCGGTGCGGGTGGGACAGAAGCTGGGGTATCGGTTGGGGAAGATCGGGGCGCTGGACCCGGAACGACTGGCGCGGGCGCACGAGGGTGACGCGGCGGCGCTGGCGGAGATCGAGGCGCAGTTGGCGGACACCAGCTCGGGTGGGTTGCGCAGCGCGCACCAGCGCCCGTCGATGGCGCAGGACATGGAGAAGGGTCGGCGGACCGAGATCGAGTTCATGAACGGGTTCATTGCGGAGAAGGGGGCGGAGGCCGGCGTGCCGGCCCCGACCCATGCGCGGCTGACCGAGGTGGTGAAGCGGGTGGAGCGCGGGGAGTTGCAGGCGCGGTTGGAGAATGTGCTGTGGAATTGAGGGGGTGGAGGACGGCGGAATGCGCAGCGCATTCCGCCGCTACCACCGTCAGGTGCTGAAGATGACCTCGGCGGCGCCGAGGCCGTCGAAGCGCACGCCGCAGATGTCGCCGGGCTTCAGGTAGCGCAGCCCGGTGCAGGAGCCGCAGGTGACGAACTGGCCGGCCTTCACCCCGCCGGCGCCGCGCATCATCTCCACCAGGGCGACCGCGACGCCGAGCGGATCACCGGTCGGATGGCCGCCGACCTGCTCCAGCACGGTCGCGCCGTTGACGGTGAGGGTGACCTTCAGCTTGCCGAGCTCCAGCCCGTGCCAGGCGCCGATCGGCGCACCGTGCACGAAGGCGCCGTTGCTGATGCTGTCGGCGAGCTTGTCCAGCGGGGAGGCGGCGTCGGGGTCGGCGTAGCGGCTGGTCACCACCTCGATCGCGGGGCAGGCGTCGACGGCGGCGGCGACCTGCTCGCGCGTGTAGGGCGTGGGGCGCGGCGGCAGGTCGCCGCGGAAGACGAAGGCGACCTCGCCCTCCACGCCGCACTGCGGCACGAGGGAGGCGGGAATACGCGACGGCGAGGGATGGATGGAGGGCGCATAGATCACGCCGCGAGTCGGCTCGGCGGCGGCGGGCGCGTTGGCCTTGAACGCGCCGACCGCGGTGCCGAGCGCGGCGGTGACGGCGTCCTGGATGGCGTGGGCCTCGGTGACGCTGGTTGGGCGGCAGGGGGGCGGCAGCAGGGGGATGCGGGAGCGGCCGCGCCTGGCGGCGACCAGCAACGCGGCGGCCTCGGCGATGTGGGTGGGGTCCATGCGGCGTCTCCTCGGGGGGGTTGCTGGAGCATCGCACGGCAGGCCGCCCGGCGAACAGGGCAAGGCGCCTGGGCAGCGCGTCGCCGTGCGGACAGGGAGCGTTGCGAGGCCGGACGATGGTGCGGCATCGTCCTGGCTGCGACGGTTTCCGGCGGCCCGGCGGTGGCCGGGCCAAGCGACCGGACCGTGGCGCCTGAGAGAAGTGCGGTCCCGGCCAAGACGCGACCCTGCGGCGGGCCGGGAGGCCCGCGCCTCACCTGATCACAATGGCGTGAAGCAGTATCGGCGGAACCGACGCCGACAATCGACTTGTAAACTTTTCCGACAGTGATGATCGCCGGCCGGGAAATGAGGTCACCCGGGCGGGTTGTCGGGGGACGCCGGGCACGGGTCGGGTGCATGTCGGCAGGCTTGGTCGGACGGGCCTGGGATGTCGCACTCCGGCGGCGCGGGGCCAGGCAATCGCCTGCGCCGGCATGCCCCTGGCCCGCACGATGGCTACCTGTGACAGCGCCGGCGCGTCGCGATGCGCCGCACCCCAGCGCCATCCGAGGCAGCCTTTGATCCCGCGAGCGGCCGGATCAGCGCGCCCCGCTCCGGCCGACAAACCCCCAGACATGGCAAGGGCCCCGATTGGGGCCCTTGCCGTATCCGTCAGACGACTTGCGGCATGCACGCGGCCCGCCCACCGAGGCGGGGTTTGCGCCGGAGCGAACCGGTCCCGGCTCAGCGCCGACGGCGGCGGCGGATCAAGCCGAGCCCGGCAAGCCCGAAGCCGAGAAGCGTAAGGCTGGCCGGTTCGGGGGTCTCGACAATGTAGTCCATGGTGCCGCTTTTGATTTCGCCCTCGAAGTTGCCGGTGATCGTGTCTGTGCCTTCCGGGAGGTAGAATGTCCCCGAGCTGTAGTCGGCATTCGCCAAGCACGCGGAGATATTCTGAGAGGAGGTGATGGTGCAACTGCCTGAGGCACTCGGGACTGGCTTCGACGTCAACCCGTCGAGGGGACCCGCCCCCGTCACGGTCAAGCCGTCGTAAGACGTCTGGCCACCTGGATTCAGGCCGGTTGCCCCCGCGGGGGCGAGCTCTGCCGGGCTTCCATTGACGAGCATCTGGAACTGGTCACCCGAGACTTGCATGTCCGTGACCAACAGATAGCCGCCGCCCCCCCCCACCGTGATCACCGCATTCAAGTCCCCACCGACGGTGGGCGTCGGCAGGGAGTTTCCCACGCCTCCGCCGAGCAGCGGGCCGTTGGTGCCCATGATTGAATGCCCAAGCAGCGGGCTGGGGGTGGTGGCGCCGAAGGAGCCATCGTACCACTGGTTCGTGACGATAGTGTCGGCACGGGCCGGGGCTGCGATCGCAGTGAGCGCGACAGCCGCCGCGCCGGCCAGGAGGATGTTCTTGAGCATCAGGTCGGCACTCCTTGATTTGCTTCGGACACAAGTCGGTGACGGTTGCGACCCACGTTAGGATGCTCATACGCGAGCAACCTCACGCTTGATCAAGCAAATGCAACCTGCGTGCCAGACTTTTCGTCTTGTGCCAAATCAATGAGTTAGCGGGTTCTTTCGGCAAATTTCGGCGGGCTTGAGGGACCGAGTGTAAGATATTCCGACGCCCTCCCCGCGTGCTTTGGCCAGAAGAGCGGGCTTTCGGCCGAATCCCGAGGACGAAGTGTAAAATATTCCGACTCGGTCGAGGCATGTCTTGGCCGAGACGACCGGCTTCCGGTCGAATCCCAACCGTTTTGTCCAATCGCCGGCGTCGACGGGGGCTCTCAACAGCCGAGCCTCACCCACGCCCGACGCAAGAGTGTAAAGTTTCCCGACAAATCGGCCGCCCAATATCTGGCGGCAGGCTGGGGATGCATTTATCGGACGCTGGCCCGAGGTGGCATTGCCAGGCCGTGCGATGCGTGGCCCGGACGAGCCGGCGCCGCCGCTGCAAGGTCGCCGCCGGCGCATCCCTTCGATGTGGCACGGCCATGGTGGCGCTGGTGCGCCCGGCCAAGACGGCCTGGCCGTGCCGCCGCGGGCAGACCATCCGTCCGTCGGCCCGGGCGGTGACGCGGCCGCGCGAGCGCGGCGGCGCGACGTCGCGCCCGGCGGCGGCGGCGCAGAGCCGCGGACCCGCCGACGTTGCCCGGCCGGCATGGCCGGCCCTCGGCGTCAAGCCCCCGAAGGGATGCACACATCCCGGCGCGCGATCGTTGATCGATTGGCTGCCCACGGCTTGGGTCGCGATGTCAGCCGGCGGGGCTCCGGACGGTCCGCAACACGGCAAGATCCACCGCAGTGCACGGGGACGGCCATGCGGCTGCGGGGCTGCCCGGATCGGCCGCGTGATCAGCCGCCGATTGCGCCACGCGGGCGATCCCGGATAAAATTGCGATTGCATGAGCATAACAACGCGACGGGGGGCGCAACCGGCGCCTCGCCCAGGGGCCAAGACCGCGACGGTCGCCACCGGTGACGTGCCGAAGTCGCTGCTGTCCGGTGCCATCACGCAGGCGGGGCGGATTGCCGACCGGTTCTCGGGCGTGCAGCGCGCCCTGTTCGCGGCAGCGGCCGAGGCGGCACCGGGCGATGCGGCGGCACCGGGGGTGCTCTGGGCGCCGGGCGCCGCCGCGGAGCCGCCAGGCACCGCGGCGCCGGCAAAGCCGTCGAAGGCGCGCGCCCGCGCGGCCCACCAGCAGGCGGTGCTGGGCGTGCACCTTGGCCGCCAGGGGCGGCACGCCGAAGCGATCGCGCCGCTCCGCCGGTCGGTCGAGCTCGATCCCACGGTGGCAATGGTGCAGCACGACCTGGGGTTCGCCTGCCTGCAGGCGGGCCAGCTCGAGGAGGCAGCCAGCGCCTTCGCCTGTGCGGTGCGCCTGAACCCCGATCTGGCCAGCGCGCACGATCACCGCGCCGTCGCCCTCGATCGTCTCGGCCGCGCGGGCGAGGCCCTGGGGGCCTACGAAGCGGCGGTCAAATTGGAGCCGGAGCGCCACGGGGCGCAGTTCCGTCTGGGGCAAATCTACCTGGGGTACGGCCGCCTGGCGGAAGCCGCGGCGGCGTTCCGCGCGGCGGCCGCGGCGGCACCGGCGGGCTCCGCCCAGGCGCGGATCAGCGAGGCGTTTGCCGCGGATGCCGCGGGGGACAGCGCCGCGGCGCAAATCCTGCTGCGCGCGGTGATCGCCACGGACCCGGCGTGCGGCTTGGCCCATCTGGTGCTCGGCCAGATCCTGGCACAGGCCGGCCACTCGGCCGAGGCCGCCGGGTGCCTCGAGCGCGGCATCTCCCTGCTGCCGGAGATGATCGCGTCGTGGCAGGGATTTGCCACCACCACGAAGTTCACCGCCGCAGACCGGGCGCTGATCGAGCGGATTCGCGCCGACCTGGAGCGGCCCACCCTGACGCCGGGACAGCGCAAGGCGATACACTTCGCGCTCGGCAAGGCGCATGACGACATCGGCGCATATGCCGAGGCGATGCGGCACTTCGACGCCGCCAACCGCATCCGCAGCGCCGCCGCCGTCCTCGACCGGGCGACGCTGGCCCGCCAGACCGGTTGGGTGATCGCTCACACACCGAAAGGCCATTTCGAGCGCCGCCCGGACCTTGGGGTCGCGGATGAGACGCCGATCCTGATCGTCGGCATGCCGCGCTCCGGCACGACGCTGGTCGAGCAGATCCTGTCGAGCCATCCGGAGGTCGCGCCGGGCGGGGAGCTGACGTTCTGGAGTGATCAGAACCGTGCCCGCGCCGGTGTATGGGACCTGGCCGCGCAGCCGGAGGTGGCGCGCGGGCTGGCCGACGAGTATCTCGCGGTGCTGCGCGCCATCTCGCCCGACGCGGTGCGGGTTACCGACAAGATGCCGTTCAACTTCCTGCTGCTCGGCGTCATTCGCCAGGTCTTTCCCCGCGCCGCCATCGTGCACTGCCGGCGGCACCCGATCGACACCTGTCTGTCGATCTTCTGCACGGACTTCGAGACGACCATCGACTTCGCCGGCGAGCGCGGCAGCCTGGCGTTCTTCTATCGTCAGTACCAGCGGCTGATGGCGCACTGGCGCGAGGTGCTGCCGCCGGACCGGTTCATCGAGGTCGATTACGAGGAGCTGGTCGCCGATCCGGAGCCGCTCACGCGACGGCTGGTTGCAGCCTGCGGCCTGGACTGGAACGACGCCTGCCTCGCGCCGCACCGCAACCAGCGCCGCATCACCACGGCAAGCCTGTGGCAGGTGCGCCAGCCGATCTACCGCACCTCGGTGGAGCGGTGGCGGCGCTATGAGCCCTGGCTCGGCGAGCTGCGGCAGTTGCTGCCGGCGGAACCGGATAGCGCGGCGGCACCTGCGACCGCGCCGCAAGCGGCGCCGCCGACGCCCCGTTCGGAGGCCGGGGCAGCGGTGGTCGCCGTCGGCGACGTGCCGGCACCGCTGCCGCAAGGTGCGATCACGGCGGCGGGACGGACGGCCGACCGGTTCGCGGACGTGCAGCGCGCCCTGTTCGCGGCAGCGGGCGAGGCAGCCGCCGGCGGGGCAGGGCAACCTTCTCCCGCTCCCCTTGTGGGCTTGGGCCGCGAAGCGGACCAAGGTCGGGGGGAGGGGTGGCTGCGTGAGTCGCGGCGAAATCTTGCCCCCGGAACCCCTCCCCCCAGCCTTGGTCCGCTTCGCGGCCCAAGCCCTCAAGGGGAGGGGGAGAATGTGGCGCCGTCCCGGGCTTATCCGGGCGGCGCCGCGGGTACGCCGGGCCGCAAGGCACCGGCGAAGCGGTCGAAGGCGCGTGCCCGCGCGGCGCACGAGCAGGCGGTTGTGGGTGCACGCCTCGGCCAACAGGGGCGGCACGCCGAAGCGGTCGAGGCGCTTCAGCGGTCGGTCGAGCTCGATCCCACGGTCGCGTCGGCGCAACACAACCTGGGGTTTGCCTGCCTGGAGGCCGGCGGACTGGACGAGGCGGTCCGCGCTTTCACCGCCGCGGTGCGGCTGAATCCCGGGCTGGCAACCGCACACTATGGCCTCGCCACGGCCCTCGATCGGCTCGGCCGCGTCCGCGACGCGTTCGGATCCTACGAGGCGGCGGCCAAACTGGCGCCGGGGCTGCATATGGCGCAGTTCCGCCTCGGGCAAATCCATCTGGGACGCGGCGGCCATCGGGCGGAGGCCGCGGCTGCGTTCCGCGCGGCGGCCGCGGGGGCGCCGGCGGGCTCCGCCCAGGCGCGGATCAGCGCGGCGTACGCGGCGTACGCCGCGGGGGACGGCGCCGCCGCGCAGGCCCTGCTGCGGGCGGTGATCGCCGAGGACCCGGCATGCGGCGCGGCGCATCTGGTGCTCGGCGCTCTACTGGCCCAGGCCGGGGAATCGGCTGAGGCAGCCGCCTACTACGAGCGCGGCATCACCCTGCTGCCGGACATGGTCGCGGCGTGGCACGAATTCGCCATGAACAAGAAGTTCACCGCGGCGGACACGGCGCTGATCGCACGGATACGCGCCGACCTGGAGCGGCCCAACCTGACGCCGGCCCAGCGCAAGGCGATTCATTTCGCCCTCGGCAAGGCGCGTGACGACCTTGGCGACTATGCCGAGGCGATGCGGCACTTCGACGGCGGCAATCGTATTCGTGGCGCTTCCGCCAACCTCGACCGGGCAGGGCTGGTCCGGCGGACCGACCTGGCGATCGGCCGCACGCCGCCGGGCACCTTCGAGCGTAGCGCGGTGCTTGGAGTCGAGGACCGGACGCCGGTCCTGATCGTCGGGATGCCGCGCTCCGGCACCACGCTGGTCGAGCAGATCCTGTCGAGCCATCCCGATGTTGCAGCGGGCGACGAGCTGAGTTTTTGGGACGATCGGAACCGCGCCGGCCTGGTGGACGTGACCGCGAAGCCGGAGGTGGCGCGCCGGCTGGCCGACGACTATTTGGCGGTGCTGCGCGCCATCTCGCCCGACGCCGCGCGGGTGACCGACAAGATGCCGTCCAACTTCATGCTGCTTGGCGTGATCGGCCAGGTGTTCCCGCGCGCCACCATCGTGCATTGCCGGCGGAATCCGCTCGACACCTGCCTGTCGATCTTCTGCACGGAATTCGGCATGACCATGGACTTCGCAAGCGACCGCGGCAGCCTGGTATTCTTCTATCGGCAGTATGAGCGGCTGATGGCGCACTGGCGCAAGGTGCTGCCGCCGGAGCGGTTCATCGACGTCGATTACGAGGCGCTGGTCGCCGATCCGGAGCCGCTCACGCGACGGCTGGTCGCGGCCTGCGGCCTGGAATGGAACGACGCCTGCCTCGCACCACACCGCAACCAGCGCCGCATCACCACGGCGAGCCTGTGGCAGGCGCGCCAGCCGATCTACCGGACCTCGGTGGAGCGGTGGCGGCGCTACGAGCCGTGGCTTGGCGAACTGCGGCAGTTGCTGGAGCCGGGACCGGACACCGCCGCCGCGGAGTGACCGCGCGCCGGACGCCACAGCAGCATGCCGACGGACCACACCAGCGAGGTCGCCAGCATCGCCAGCAGCGCCGACCAGACACCGAGCGGCTCCGCGCAAAGATGCAGCACCAGCAGCGACAGCGCGAACCCGGGCATCGCGCGGATGGCGCCGGCCATCACCGCGGCCGAGGCAGCCCCGCCCAGGCGCGGCAACACCAGGAAGGCGAAGCTGGTGAAGGCGACCGGGAATACCGAGGCCGTGCCGGTCACGCCGGGGCCGAGCGCATGGCTGGCGGTGACCACGCTGGCCACCACGAGGCCCACCAGCGCGGCGCGCAACGGCAGCTCGAACCAGCGCCGGCGGAGCGCGCCGCGCGGCAGCGCCGGGGCATGTGCGGCGGGGCGGGTCAGCCTGTGGGCCAGCACGATCATCACCAGGTTGAGCAGCACCGCGCCGGCCAGGCCGAAGTCGATCGCGCGGATCGCCAGCAGGGCAAGCAGCCAAGCGGCGAGACCGCCGCCGATCACCACGGATCGCCGGTGGCGCGGGGCGAGCAGGGCGATCACCGTCAGCAGCACGAAGGTCGCGGCGTTGGCGGCGAAGCTGCCCAGCGCGCTGGCCGCGATGAAGCCGGAATCGTGCTGCAGCGCCAGCATGACGTAGGCGGGGCCGGCGGCGATCGGCAGGCTGATGATCAGGCCGCCCCAGAACGGGCCGGCGGCCTCGGCGGCGACCGAGGCGAGCACGACGATCAGGGCGGTGGCGACGGCCTTGACCAGGAGGGTGGTCCAGAATGCCATCAGATCAATCCGGTCATCCCATCCCCGGTCAGCGCGACCCGAAGATGCGCGCGCGATGGATACCGGTGAAGGTCATCCGCGCGGCGGCGCGATGGTCCGTCGCGACAAGGTCGTCGATTCGGCAGGTGTAGCCGGCCAGGGCGGCATGGATCGATCGCATGTACTCGATGAAACCGTCCGGTCCGCGGCGTTCCGGACCGAGCGAGGCGCGAAAGCGGAAGTCGGGGCGCAGGAATGTCGCAGGCGACGGCTTCGTCGGCGCGATTCCAGACCCGGCGGGAGAAGCGCTCGACCAGGGATCCGAGGGGGGACGGGCATCGCGATCCTTGCGGCGGCCAGGGCGCTTTCACGCCAACGCTATAGCAAGACCGGGGGCATCGCCACGTCGGGGCGTGGTCGATCATATCCGCCAGCCGATCGTTCGATCCCGCACTTGTTTGGTGGCGCTCGTCCTGGCTGACGGACAGGTCGTTCCGGAACGGGCCGGCGGCCTCGGCGGCGATCGAGGCGAGCACGGTGATGCGGGGCGCGATCCTGGCCGGCCCCGGCGGGGTGGGAGCGGGACGGCAGAGGGGACCTGCCATGGGTTACGTCGGATGGGCCAAAACGCCGCCGGGGCGTCGCTGGGCAGCCGGGCGGGCGCATGTCGATTTTTGTTAGTTTCTGTTAGAATGTGTGTTAGTAGGATTTTCTTAGTTCACCTATCCTCTCGCAAACTGGAGCTCATCCCAATGCCCGTCACATCCGCCGAAACCACCCCGCACCCCATCCACGCGGTGATGCCGCCCATTCTCATCGGCGCCGATCTGCTCGACTCGGTGCAGGCCGCCATGCCGCGGCCACCGGCCGACGCCCCCCTCGCCTGGCAGGACCCAGGCAGGGCGCAGATCATCGCGGCGATCGCCGCCTACCGCCCGTCCGACGCGCTGCAGGCACTGCTCGCCGCGCAGATCGTGACCTGCCGGGTGGCCGCGGACGACATGCGGTGGCGGTCCTCGGCGCCGAACCTGCCGGTGCAGGTCGCGTCCTGCTGGCGCCGCACCGGGGGCCGGCTGATGCGCACGGCCGAGCTGATGGCGCACACGTTGCGGCGGCTGCAGGCAGAGGTGGTGCGGCACGCCGGCGCCTGACGCATTCGATTGAACGAAGGGAAGGCCAGGGGCTTTGCCCCTGGACCCCACCAAGGGGCGCTGCCCCTTGGATCCCCGCCAAAGGCTCCGCCTTTGGTGGGGGTCCAGGGGGCTTTGCCCCATAGGCGTTAAATTAGCCATTGACACGACGCGAATCGGTACGATT
>Ga0209415_10013417_pt1 | contig 13514 bp, 10 predicted proteins | sample PeaSoiSIISIP2007_FD_187696 | JGI IMG/M metagenome (GOLD analysis project Ga0209415, IMG submission 187696) | Peat soil microbial communities from Weissenstadt, Germany - SII-SIP-2007 (SPAdes) (version 2) | ecosystem: Environmental > Terrestrial > Soil > Wetlands > Peat | place: Germany... | reverse complement strand
TATCCGTACGCCGCCGGATCGTGGGGGCCGCCCGAAGCGGGCGTCGTGGTGCCGGAGCGCGAGGCACGCGACGCATCGACCCGCGAGCCGCAGGAGGCGGGCGCGGCGGCGTGACGCGCCGAGAGTTCGTCCTCTACGCCGATCTCGATGCGCTGAGCCGGGCGGCCGCCCGCGCCATCGAGACAGCGGCGGGTCGCGCGATCGCAGCATGCGGGCGGTTCACCATGGCCTTGTCAGGCGGGTCGACCCCGCGGACGCTCTACCGACTGCTAGCGACCGAGTACCGCACCCGCATCCAGTGGGATGCGTGGGAGCTGTTCTTCGGCGATGAGCGGTGCGTCCCACCGACCCACCCGGACAGTAACTTCGGCATGGTGCGCCAGGTCCTGCTGTCCCAGATCCCAGGACTCGAATCGCGGACGCATCGGATTGCCGGCGAGCACGGATCCGAGGTTGCGGCACGGGACTATGGCCGGCTCCTCCGGGCTGCTTTTCCCGGGCCAGATCCCGTCACCTTCGATGTGGTCTTGCTCGGCGTCGGCACCGACGGCCACACCGCTTCGCTGTTCCCGGGGAGTCCGGCACTCAACGAGCGTCGGCATTGGGCCGTGGCGACCGAGGCCCCGCCGGGTGTCGCAACCCGCTCGCGCGTCACACTCACCTTCCCGCTGCTCGATGCCGCAGCCGACACCCTGATACTCTGCGCCGGCGCCGACAAGCGCCCGATCCTCGAGCGCATCCGCACGCTTGGGGACACGGCCGGCGAGCACTATCCGGTCGCTCGCATCACCGCCCGGCAGAGCGTGCGGTGGCTCGTCGATCAAGCGGCAGGAGGATGACGGTCGCACCGAGACGCCCAGCCCGACCGCCTACCCTGGCAGGGGCGACGCCCTCCGCATACGTGCCCTCCGCATGCGTCGCCCTCCCTATCGACGGACCGATCGCGGGAATTCGGCACGTCGATCAACCCCGTCGCCGCCGCCGTTTGTTCGTCGCACCGCCTGTGCGCTTCGCACCACCTCTTCGCCGCTCGGCCGCTTGGCGCGCACGCGCTGCCCGCGCTTCGGTCACGTACTCGCGCTTGAGCCGCGCCACGACATCGGGTGACGGCGGCTCGGTCGCCGCCTCGCGCTCCCGCCCGAGCTCGAAGCCCCGGTACATAACTCGGTATTCCACAGCGTAGGGTGCCCCGCGGCGCGCGGGGTCGTAGACCAGCGTGCCGGACGTGCGGGTCGCGTATTTGTGAATGATGTCGTTCGCGATCTGTGTGCCTTCGATCGCGGCCCGCGGTACACCCCACCGATCCGCGAAGTAGCGCAACGTGCCGGCTACCGCCCCCCAGCTCCCACACACGCTCGAGCGCGAGACGCGGGCCGGCTCGCCATCGGCCGTCTCCTCGTCGATCACGAGATCGAGGGGCATGAACTCGGCGAGGAGCTCGGCGAACGCCCGCCGCACGCGATCATCGGCCTGCGGCAACATCGACGGTAGGGGGACCCCGACGCTCCGATACACGCTGGCGACGGCGAGTGCCGCGTCCTCGAGCGCCTTGACGAGCACGCCGCGTCGCTCGGCCCAGTCTTCCACGCGGTCATCGAAGAGGTGCCGGGCCAAACCGTAGACCTCGCCGATGTAGCCGCAGTTGGTGTATGCATCGGCGTACACGTTGTACGCAGTCAGGTGGTCGCTTCCCCGGATGATAAGCCCCCCGAGGTCACGCTCCTCGCGCGTCATGCGATGGAGCGACTCGATCGAGCTCATCACCCCGACATACGGAAGCAGCATCTCGTCGGCGTTGACGATCAGCTCAGCCCACGGCCGGTCGACCGGTAGCGCTTCGATCGCCCGGCCGTAGTCCGACAACCGCCCCGTCTCGCGCTCGATGATCCCGCGCTCTTCCAGCATCCCCACGGCGCGCCGGTAGGCCAGGCGATCGAGCGGCACCGGCAAATCGAGATCGTCCGCCCGCACGCTGAGACTGGCGCACGTCAACGCCACACGCTCGGAATCCCCGGCCAGCTGGAACTCCGGCTCCTGTGGACGAAGCGACGGAAAATCGATGTCACGATCCGACAGGATGAACACGCGGCCGCCCGGCACCCGGCCATGGACCCGGCCCGCCATCTGGAGGATCTCGTTGGCGCCGAGGTGCAGTCGCGTCAGCACGTTGCGCCCGCGCTCGATCACATTGGCGAAGCGCGTATCGTCGATCACGACCGTGTCCAGCCCGTGCACATTGAGCGCGCTCTGACCGGCGGCCGTCATCGCCAACAGGTACGGTTTCGGTGCGTCGCCCTCCAGGAACGGGCGGATCACGCGGATCGGCTCGCCGCCGTGGTAGAACGCGACGGTAATGCGAGGGAACCGCGCCCCGACGACTGCGGCGGCCTCCTCGACCGCGGCCCGCGTCGGTAGAAACAGACCGACCCCGTGTCCCCCGCGCACGACGTCCCGAAGAAAGCGGTCATCCAGGAATTCCATCGGGTCCTTTCGGGCAACGCGCACGGTCGCGGCCTTGGCCGGGTCAAACGCGGAGCTTTCAACGACGGCGGCCGACTGGAGGTACCGCGCGTAGAACCGCGGATCGACCGTCGCCGAGAGCCAGATGAATCGACAGCCGGTGCGCTTTCCCAGCGCGAGGCAGAGCTCGAGCTCGGCCGACGTTTGATGGATCTCGTCGACCACCAATGTGTCGGTCCGCAGGATGTCGCCGTCCTGAAACCACCGCCGCGCAATGCCGGTCGTGACGATGATGACGTTCCAGGTTGGCGTCTCCGGTGTCGCTTCGCGCTCCCGGTTCACGACTCCGACGCGCAGCGGAGCGCCCCGCAGGATGACCTCGGCGATCGGTCGGATGGCGAGGGTCTTGCCGGTGCCCGTGCCGGCCACGATGCCGAAGCCGCGGCCGCGTGCCGCCAGCTCACGCACCTCGGGGCCGTGCGCGCGCTCGAGAAACGTGTCCAGGTGAAGCCGCATCGCCAGCTCGATTGTCTCGCACGCCGCGCGCGTGGGAGCGATCACGATCAAGCGGCCGGTCGGAGGCTCGGCCGCTACGAACGCATCATGATCGGGCGGGAGGAATCGGTCGACGACCGCCCGACGGGTCACGTCAGGCGCTCAGCGGTGCGCGTGGACCGAGACGTGTGGAACTGGAGGATTTGAGTGCCCGGTGGACACGCGAGGCCGGGCGGCGTTGCGCTCCTTCGTGCCACCACGAGCCTCGGCATCGCCCGATGCCTGTAACACCGAGTGTCCGGTGGCGGCCTGCATCACGGTTGTCCCGCCCGTCGCGACGGCGGCCCCATTGCTCACAGCCGGCCGATCGCCCCCGATCCGGATGATCTCCGGAGCCGTGCCCGTTCCAGACGCCAGCGTGGTCGATCGGGAATTACCAAAGACGACCTGCGAGTTTGGCGAGCGGACCCGCACGGCCTTGGCGCACTGCGTGGGAGCCGGTTGCTGCGCCGGTGGCACCCCATGTACCCACACCCGACACATCCCACTCGGTGGGGCGTATTGCGGCGGCACGGCCGCCTCGAGCGCGGCATCGCGTCGGCGGACCGACTCAGGTGGTCCATACCGCGGGCCGGGGGCCGGCGGGGAGCCAGTCACTCGCGCGTCCACCGAGGGATCGTGCAGCACCCGGACGGCCGTCGCTTGAGCCGACACCGGCCCCGACCCGACTCCCAGTGCGCCCAATACCAGGGCAGCCACGCTGATCGCGAGGCTCGGCCGGCGCAAGCTGCCGCGCAGCCCGACGGAGGGACGGCCCAGAGGCGATACCATCAGTGTCGATACCCCGAAACGGACGGCGCGGTCCACCCCCGGCCGCGCGGGCCCAAACGGTAGCATGAGCGTGCCGCGGGCGCTAGCGCCCGCCCCAGGCCGGATGGACCAACAATCTCGCAACACATTGTGGTATAGTTGGTTACGAACTCACCTAGGGCCAGCATTCACGCCGCCCGCTGTTTCTCAGCGCGCGCTTTGGTCGACCGCCTCACCCTCATCATCGGTAACGACGTACGACGCATGAATAGGGCCACGTCTGTGGCGGGTCGGGCGGCGCAATTGCCACGTGCATCGGCCACACTATCCGCCCAGCAGCTTCACCACTTCACCCGGCGCGGCGTGTCGCCCCGTCTTCGATTTCTCGAACACCGGGACGCCATCGCGGAGCACCTCGAACCGCCCACCTTTGGACGCGATGAGCGCCACCTCCGCATCGGGGAAGCGCGAGCGCACCTCGGCTGCCAAACTGGTAGCCCGTGGCTTGTAGTTTCAGACGACGCAGTATTCGATCGAGATCTTCATGGGAAAAACCGGTGATCGGTGAGCGGTGGTCGGTGGTCGGTGGTCGGTGAGCGGTCGTCGGTCGTCGGTCGTCGGTCATCGGTCGTCGGTGATCGGGAATACGCACCAAAGGTTCTTGCACCGCTCGCTACTGGCCCAGCGGTTTGTTCCCGATCACCGATCACCGACTACCGATCTCCGACTACCGATCACCGATCACCGTCCCAAAGTCATACCCCGGCACCGAAATCCGCGGAATCGGTGTGCCGAGCATGCGCTCGATTGTCCGCACCATCGAGATCTCATCGGTCGACATGAACGTGAACGCGTCGCCGCTCTGGGCAGCCCGCCCGGTCCGGCCGATGCGATGCACGTAATCCTCTGGCTGCTGCGGGACATCGTAATTGATCACGTGCGTGATCCCGGTCACGTCGAGTCCACGCTGTGCGATGTCCGTCGCCACGAGGACGCGGATCCCACCACTTCGAAACCCGTCCAGGGCCCGAGTCCGCTGCGACTGCGACTTGTCGGCGTGGAGCGCGGTCGCCTCGATCCCGGCCCGCTCGAGGTGACGGACGACCCGGTCCGCTCCATGCTTGGTCCGAGTGAAGATCAGCACGGTGTCCATCCCTTCTTTGCGGAGCAACTCCACGAGCAGGGCGCTCTTCCGCTCACGGGGGACAGGGTAGACCGCGTGCGCCACGGTGTTGGCGGCCTCCGATCGACGGCCCACCTGCACCACCAGTGGCTTGCGCAGATACTTTTGCGCCAGCGCTTCGACCTCGGCGGGCATCGTGGCGCTGAACAACAGCGTCTGCCGGTATGGCGAGATTTGGGCAACGATCTTGTTGATCTGAGGTGCGAAGCCCATATCCAGCATGCGATCCGCCTCATCCAGCACGAGCACCTCGAGATCCTCGAGCGCGACGTTCTGCCGCTCGAGATGGTCGATGAGGCGCCCCGGCGTTGCCACGATCACGTCGATCCCGCGTCGCAACGCGCGCTCCTGCGGGTCGATCGGCACGCCGCCATACACGGCCGTGATGGCGAGGGACGCGTGGCGCCCGTACTTGAGGAAGCTCTCCTCGACCTGGGCGGCGAGCTCGCGCGTCGGAGTCAGCACCAGGGCGCGCGCCCGCCGTGGCCCGCCGCGCAGCCGTTGTAGAATCGGAAGGGTGAACGCGGCCGTCTTGCCGGTGCCGGTCTGGGCGAGGCCGATCAGATCGCGCCCTTTCAGGGCGGGCGGGATGGCATCCCGTTGGATCGGTGTGGGGTGCACGTAGCCGGCATCACGCACGGCCGCGAGAAGCTCGGGCACAAGGCCCAGCTCCTCGAACGAGGTCTCTCGGTCTTCGATTGTCGATTCCATGACGCTGTGAGAATTGGCACACCTGCTCGAGCCAATGTCCTCACGCACCTAGGAATCGGCTCCACGGGCTGCGGACCGCACGCTTGGCGCCCGCCATCTGTCCCGTCTGGGAAACGTAACCTGGTACAAGGACGATCCAAAGGTCCTGGCGGCTCACTCCCCTAGGCCAGGTCGATCGTCCGGCCCGCGCATCGCGCGATGATGCCAATGCGCAACGTGACATCAGCCCAGCGCTCTTCGCCGATCGCGGTCTCCTCGAGTGGGAACATCGGCCACACATAGGGGCTCGTCGTCCGCGGCATGGCCATCCCCTTGTGCGGGTGCCAGACACCAGTGCGATCGCAGTCATCGGCGAATCGGTCGAGCATCTTCGACCAGTTCTCATTGCGACGCAGAAAGCCGAGCCGCGCCATGAGTTCCAGCCACATGAGTGCCGACGGCACATCGGCATCCACGGCGTTCCGGTGCGGCACCAGGTCCCCGAGCACGAGATGCGGCTGTGTCACGACAGCGGTCCCGACGAGCTGCGCTGATTCCTGGCGCGGCAGCGGCTGAGTGAGAAAGGTGTAGAGACGCTCGACGTGCTCGTGATACTCGCTGCGGAAGAACGGCATATACGCGAGCATCGTGAGCGCGTAGATCGAGGGCGGCCTCGCCTCGTGCGCCAGCACCTGCCGATTCCCGACCCGGACCCATGGTTTTTGGGCCAACGGGGATTTCAAGTAGGCATTGATTCGCTCAATGATCCGTCGCGCGGCGCCGCGGAGCCGAGGGTCACCCTCGTAGCCTGCTTGCGCGAGTGCGCTCGCCGCCGCCTCGCGCAGGATCGCGCGCCCGCGCTTGGCACCCTCCTCCTCCGCCTTGCCCTTGACGGCGAACTCGAACAGATACGTCGGGTCATCATCTTCGGCGAGGAGGCGAAACAGCAATCGGCGCACGCGCGCGAGCGGCGGTGATTCCGGATCCCACCCGTACTCGAGGAGGCGACGGACGGCCGAGATCGTGCCGACGCCGTCGAAGTGCTCGGCGCGCACCGATGGCACACCCAGCATGGTACGCCCCCACCGACCGTCGGCCTGCTGGGTCATCGCCAGCTGCAGCGCCGGCGCCCAGGCGTAGGGCAGATCAGCCGCGTGCTCGGGCGTCAGACGAGCGACGTCCACCATCGCCCGGTACTGCACTGGAGGCGAGCCGTGGGTGAGGAGCCAGTCTAGGGCGAACCGAACCGGGCCCGCCGGGGGCGGCGGGGGAGGCGGCGGAGGCGGAGCAGCGCTGGGTGGCGGCAGCGGCGTGGACGCCGCAGCGGCTGGGGTTGGAGGGGTCGGAGCGGGCGGAGGTGGTGATGCAGGCGTGGATGAGCTAGGCGGAGGCACGGTCACGCGTAACTTTAGCATATTCTTGCAGCGGCTCGCTAGTAGGCGGCGCGACCTGGCGGTCGCTAGAAAGGAGAAAAACAGCGAGGAGAAGGAGACGACGACCATGCTTGATCCCAGCAAAGGGCGGGAGGACGACACGAAAGCGGCCGGTTTCTCGGTCTCGCTGTCGTCGCCGATCTCCTTTCTCATGTCTCTTCTCTAGCGGCCGAAGGCCGCTTGCGGGGCGAGTTCATCGACGTCGGCGGTGCGCGGCTCTACTACTACGCCGGCGGCAGCCGAGGGCAGGGCGAGCCGCTGCTGTTCATCCACGGCTTCCCGACATCGTCGCACTTGTGGGCCCGCGTGGTCCCACTCGTGCCGCCCGGGCATCGCGTGGTCGTGCCGGATCTTCTCGGATTTGGGCGCAGCGACCCGCCGACCGAACGCGGTGCCGCGCCTGACTTCACTGTCCCCGGCCACGTCCTTCGACTCACCCGCCTCCTCGACTCGCTCGGCATCGACCAGGTCGGGATCATTGGCCATGGGATCGGGGCGGCGATTGCGCTCGCCATGCAACATGAGCAGCCGAAGCGCGTCACGCGCCTGGGCCTCGTCAACCCGGTGAGGTCCCTGACGCGCTCGCCGTTCGAGTCCGTCCTGCTCCGCGTTGCGCTACCGGTCTTGCGCGTGCTGCCGCCCGCGACGGTGCTCCGCCTGGTGCGCCGCCGACTCCTGCGTGCGTATCGCGATTCCGCGGCCCATGGTCCAACCGCCGATCTCTATCTGCGGCCGTTCCACGCGCCGGGCGGGCGCGCTACGCTCGTCGGGCACCTGCGGGATCTCGCTGCCCGCTCGCGCTCACGCGCCCGAGACTCGCTCGCGGCGCCCCTGATCACCGCGCCGGGCCCGCCGACGACCATTGTCTGTGGAGACGCTGATCCACTCGTGCCCATCCCGGCCGCGAAACGCCTCCAGGTCCGCCTGCCTCGCTCGACGTTCGAGTCCGTCGGCGGCGGTCATTTCAGTCCCGAGGAGTCCCCCGAGCAACTCGCGATGGCGCTGAAGCGGCTCCTGAGCAGCAGCTAACGAAACGCGATCGCCACGATGGCGGCTAAAATCAGCGCGCCACCGACGACCGCCGCGCCAACGAGCAATCGCCGCCGCGGGCGATCGCGCTGCGGCGTGTCCGGGCCCGAGACGGATGCCGGGTTGGTCACGACAAGCGGTCGCGATGGCCGTCCGCTGAGCCCCTCAATGAAGGCCGTTACGGTGGTGAAGCGTTCACCGGCGACCTTGGCCAACGCGCGCGTGATCGCCACATCGACCGCCGGAGTCAACTCCGCCCGGCGAGCGGAGGGCCTTGGGATCACCGCGATGTGATGAAGCTCAGCGAGCTGTGCGACGTGCTCTGCGGCGAAGGGGAGTTCCCCAGTCAGGAGGCGGAACGCGATCACCGCGAGGGCGTACTGGTCGCTCCGTGCATCCGGTGGCACGCCGCGCCACCGCTCCGGCGCCAGATATGGCGCCGCAGCCTCCAGCCATGCCCAGCCCCATTCGGTCCGCCGCTCGAGCGTGGCGACGAGCAGCGTGTTCAGATCGAGCCCCTCGGCGACTCCGCAGCCGACCAGGAGTGGGCCGGCACTCCTCGTCACCAGGATCGCTTCGGGCCGCAAGTCGCCGTGGATGATGCCGCGTCCGTGGGCCGCGTCGAGCGCCTCGGCGATCGGACGCAACACCTCGAGAGCGCGGGCGAAATCGCAGCGCATACCGCGCGGGAACGCCTCACCAAGCGTCGGCGCGTAGACGAGCCGTCGCGTGACCGCGACTTGCGTGCGCCACCGACCAACGCGCTCGACGGCAAGGATGGCGGGGTGCTCGAAGGCCGCCATCAGGATCGCGTCCTGGAACCGTTCTACAGCCACCTGAGTCGACGCTGCCGCGGCGTGGTACAACGTGACAGCCACATCCTGAGCACCGCCCACATCGCGCGTGCGATACGTCACGCCGAGCGGGTCACGGCGTAACGTCTCGCCCAATACGAAATCGAGACCCGGTCGCATCTCGCCCACCAGCGGGCGGGCTGGGCGATCCGCGGCGACCGCTGGGGCGGCCGCACCGGCCTTCGTTTCGGCCCGGTCGGCCGGGTGGCCTGAGACACTCCGGGTCGGCGTCGACAACGCGCTGCCATCCCCGCGTGCCACTGGCACGCCGGCGTTCCTGCGATCTTCTCTAGTCGACAACCCCTGCCCTTTACTAGTCATTGCACGCTCGTAGGGGCGGTGCCTGCATGCCCCCGCCCCAAGAATCCGCCGCCCCTACCCCAGCGGCCCCGCTACTGCCACGCCTCTCATACCCCTCTGGCGGCTTACCGGTCTCAGCCGTCTCGCCCAGGAGGTCCGTTCACCGATATCACAGCCTCAATTCGGTCAGATCGACCGCCTCGTACCTCGAATGGCCATCCCGCCGGGAGACCGCCGGGCCCCCCGCCTCTATGATGCAAGCCAATGGCCGATCGATTCTCGCGGAAGAGTTCGTTGTCGTAACTCTCTAATCGGAAATCAGTTACAGGCTACGACTGCGTCGCCATCCTGGGACGAATTCCGCCGCGTGGTGTTGCCCAACGGTCGCAACTTGCCGACCGCGCGCACGATGTGCCAAGGGACAAAAAGACGGGTAGCAGGTGGCGGGTAGCAGGCAGCGGGAACGTCACCCCGCCACCCGCTCCCTGCTCCCCGCTACCTGCCCTTCGCTACCTGCCCTTCGCTACCTGCCCTTCGCTACCTGCTCCCCGCTCCCTGCTCTTCCAGCTCGGCCCCGCTATAGCGGCTCCCCGGATTCCACAAGAGCCAGCTCCGGATGCCATTGTCGTACCCCGCCTGGATCTGCGCCCGGACCTCGGCTCGACCGTAGTGCGGAGACCCGAGCGTGAAGTCCTGATACCAGGGTCGCACCGTGGCTGCCTGCGGCACCCCTAGGCTCCGGCGCGCGGCGTCCTTGAGTGTGTGATCGACGACGGTGTACGGATGCGCGTTGGGGTTCGCCAGATGGTAGGTGCCCGGTGCGTAATGCGACGGATAGCTCATAGGCAGCACGACATCTACCTGATCGACGAACATCTCCCATCGCTGCCCGATGCCCATGTCAGTCGAGTCCGAGGCGGTAAGGCCGAACACGTCGGCGGTGACGGGGATGCTGAGTGGCGCGAGCGCGCCGTGCGCGAACCCGAGCTGCTCACGGATGACCTGGGCCCGAGACCGGCCGTTGGCGAGCGGGAACGTCGCTTCCCGCACGAGTCGCTTGTCATCGGGGAACCGCACGTAGTCGAACTGCACCTCGCTGAATCCGTAGTCGATCGCCTCTCGCGCGAGGTCCACAGCGTATTGCCACACCCCGCGCTGATCGGCATCGAGCCACGGCAGCCCCTGGCGGTCATGCCAGGGCACGCGGACGTCCCGGCGACTGCGAATGGCCCACGCCGAGCGGCGCTCGGCAAGTAGGGGATCCTTGGCGACGACGATCCGCGCGATGGGGTATATGCCATGCGCGCGAAGGGTGTCCAACAGGGCCCGCACCCGCTCGGGGCCGAGGGAACGGACGGTGTCGGCGCCGATCTCGCGAGCGAGTGGCACACGTGAGCGGTAGAGCACGAAGCCGCGATCGTCCTTCACGTCGATGACGAACGCGTTGACCTCGGTCCGTGCAGCCAGCGCAATGAGCTGCCAGACTTTGGTCCCGATCGCCGCCCACCGGTTGACGTACAGCCCGCGCACCACGGTGGGCGTCGGCACAATCGGCGCCGGCGGCCGCGCCAGCGAGTCCGGCGGCGGCGCGACCCAGACGTCGCGAGTCGGTCCCGCTACCCGCGGCCCGTCACCGGCGATCTGTTGTAGCCCGGCTGGACGCTGTGTTGCGTTGGCCGTGTTCGGCGGCTGGCCAGCCGTCACGCCATGTCCGACCGCCGCCTGCCACCAGCAGCCGGCAGCCAGCGAGTAGCGAGCCGCACGTCGCACAACCGAATCACCTCGCACGTGCGGCCGGCCACCGACGGTTCAAATGTTCTTCAGTTCTTCCGCCGCGTTCAGCACGTGCGCGATCTCCCGCGACAGCGCCCGCGCCTCTTGCGTTGCCGTCGCGACATCATCGATCGCCGATTGCACGCCGGCTGAGCGCAGCCGCACGAGGTCGAGACGGATATTCCGCAGTACGATCCCCGCATTCTCCAGCTGCGCCGCCAACGTGGCACGCCGATCGGCGAGATCCTGCAGCGTCGCGCGCTGTCGGCGAAGCAAGCCGAGTTTCCGTTCGCGATCCGGTGTCGCGGTCGATTCAGCCTCGGCGCCCGCGATGCGCTTGTCCAGCTCCGGCAACGCGTCCGGCGCCAGGTCGCCATCCAGTCGATAGAGCGCACCAGCCAGGGAGGCAATCCGTCTGATGAGCGCGTCCACCGTCGGGACGACATCAGGCAGGAGTGCCCGATCCGCCGCGCCGAGGCGTTCGACCTCCTGGCGGACCGCCAGCCCATCACTGGCGGCGCGTCGCACGACTGCGCCGTGCCGGCTGTTCAACACGTCGGGCGAAGCCAGTCCCATTGCGTCGTCGGGGGGCGTCGTCGGAATGGGCAGGGGTGGCGCCGGCTGCGGCACGGGCAACGGAACAGGCGCTGCGAGCGGTACCGGCAGCGGTGCGGCTACCGGCCCCACCGGGAGCGTGCGTCGCTCGACACCGGATCCTGGCCCCACTGCTTGAGCGGTCTGGCCCCGGCGGAGGCGCGCCCGCACCGATGCGCGCTTTTCCTTGTCAAAGAGAGCGCGCGCGCTGTCGATCGATTCCGCAGCAACATCGAAGAACAACCGGTCTTCCGGCTGCTTGAACACGTCGCGCCAGTTGTACCCATCCCGCCAGATCTTCCCGTACCTCCAGGCCACCCACACGCCGATAAAGAACGTGAAGGTCAACCAGTCACTATCAGCCGTAAACAACCCGATCAACGCACAGGCGCCGGCTATGACACCCCAACGCGCAAAACTGCGCCGGAACTTGACGACGGGAGCTGCCGTCCAACGTTCCCGTTCGGCCTCCGACATCGACATGGCACCATGCGTCGGCGCCGCCATCGGTGGCGCGACCGGTATTGCCGGCGCCCACCCTGGCGCTGGAGGTGGATCACTGAGCCGGGTCGCGGGGGCCGGGCCGGCCGGGCCACTGCTCCACGGTGCTGGTGCCGGTGGTTGCACCGACGCCGGAGCCGCCGGCGGCACCATCCCCGCCTCCCCCTGGTCAAGGGCCCGCACGAGCGCCCCCGCGTCGCCGAACCGGTCGCTGGGTTGTTTCTCCAGCAGCCGCATGACGATACGGCCCAGCCACGGCGGGAGATCCGGGGCCCGCTCCCCGACCGGTTGCGGCTTCTCGGACAGGTGCTTGACGAGGAGTGCGCCTGTACCCGACCCCGAGAACGGCAATGTCCCGCACAACATCTGATAGGCGACGACGCCCAGCGAGTAGAGATCGCTTCGGCCATCGATCTCCTTGTCGCCCGCGCACTGCTCGGGGCTCATGTACGCCGGCGTCCCGATCGCGACACCGGTGGCGGTCAGTCGAGAATCGCCGCTGCCGGCGCTCACGGCTCGCGCGATCCCGAAGTCCGTCACCATCGCCCGCCCAGCCTCGGAGGAGAGCAAGATGTTGTCCGGCTTGATATCGCGGTGGATTACCCCTCGCGAATGCGCGTAGGCGAGCGCCGAAGCGACTTCCGTCAACAGTCGCCGAGCCTCCGGCGCCGGCACTCGACCCTCCCGTTGCATGCGTTGGGCGAGGGTTTCGCCCTCCACGTACCCCATGACGAAGAAGACCAGGCCGCCCCGCTCATCGACGGTGAAGATCGGAACGATGTTGGGGTGCGAGAGCTGCGCCGATGTCTCGGCCTCGCGAAGGAAGCGCGACCGGATGTCCGATCGGAACGCCAGCTCCGGCGGCAGGACCTTGATGGCGACGGGACGCTTTAGCCTGCTGTCGCGGGCCAGATACACGATCCCCATCCCGCCCCGTCCGATCTCATGGTCGAGCTCAAACGTCGGCGCCAACACCTGTTCGACGCGCGCCAGAAGCTCGGTGTCGGCGGCGGATGCGACCGGATCGGGCATCCCGAAACGATAACACTGCGGGCCGGGGGCCGCAGCAGACTCGCCCGCCGTCCTGGCGGCCCTTATCGTGTCACGACGGCGGGCGCGCATTGCAAATCCCGCCGTCCTGGCGTAACTCCCCTGGACCCGGACATGCATCTCCGGAGGCAGGTAGTACGCGTCTCCGAGGGGCGCCCGGGCGGGCGAGCCCTCTCGTGCCTATTTCCCTAGGTTGTTGACCATGGCTCAACGTCAGACTCTTCCGGTCCTGCCACTGCGCGGGACGGTCATCTTCCCCGGGCTTACCGCGCCGATCGCGGCGGGCCGCCCGGGTACGCTGCGCGCCATCGAGGCGGCACTCAAGGGCGACCGGCTCGTGTT
>Ga0209415_10013416_pt1 | contig 13514 bp, 12 predicted proteins | sample PeaSoiSIISIP2007_FD_187696 | JGI IMG/M metagenome (GOLD analysis project Ga0209415, IMG submission 187696) | Peat soil microbial communities from Weissenstadt, Germany - SII-SIP-2007 (SPAdes) (version 2) | ecosystem: Environmental > Terrestrial > Soil > Wetlands > Peat | place: Germany... | reverse complement strand
GAAGGCGCAACCGCCCGGAAACGCTCAGGCACATGAACGGCAGACTCTCGCGATCTCTGGAGAGCGATCTCGCCCGACGCGGCGCAGATCCACCGAAGGGGAGCAGCGGCTTTTACGAGTCGCTTGATCTCTCAGGTCCCAAGGACAGAGGGGCGGTTGGAACTGAAAGTTCCGACTGAAACTCTGTTTGATTTCGCAACGAGGCTGCGATGGGACTAAAGACTCCGCTCTATGACACCCATGTCCGCGAGGGCGCCAAAATCGTCGACTTCGGCGGTTGGGACATGCCGCTGCACTATGGTTCTCAGATCGACGAGCACCACGCGGTTCGCACCGATGCGGGTTTGTTCGACGTGTCGCACATGGCGGTGCTCGATCTCGGTGGCGCGCGCGTGCGCGAATACTTGCGCTTTCTGCTGGCCAACGACGTTGCCAAGCTCAAGACGCCCGGCAAGGGACTCTATTCCTGCCTGCTGCGCGACGACGGCGGCGTCATCGATGACTTGATCGTGTATTTCATGACCGAATCGTGGTTTCGAATGGTCGTCAACGCGGGCACGCGCGCAAAGGACCTTGCGTGGCTGGTCGCGAAAGCGGCCGACTTCGGCGTGAGCATCCAGGAGCGCCGGGATCTGGCGATGCTCGCCGTTCAAGGCCCCAATGCGCGCGCCAAGACCGCGTCCTTGTTGCCTGCGCCGCAGCGTGACGCGGTCTTGGCGCTCGGCCCATTCGTCGCCGCGGAATTCGGAACCTGGTTCGTCGCACGCACCGGATATACGGGCGAGGACGGCTTTGAAATCGCGCTTCCCGCGCCGGCTGCGGCCGCGGTATGGACGGCGCTGCGCGCCGCGGGCGTACGGCCCGCGGGCCTCGGCGCGCGCGATACCCTGCGCCTGGAGGCGGGCTTGAGTCTATACGGCAACGATCTCGACGAAAAACACGATCCCTTGAGTTCGGGAGTCGCGTGGACCGTGGCGTTCGAGCCCGCCGAACGGCAATTCATCGGACGCGGCGCGCTCGAGCGCGCGCGTGCGGCACTGCGCTTCGAACTCGTGGGTCTGCTGCTCGAGGACCGCGGCGTATTGCGCAGTCATCAGCCCGTGATGACGGCGCTCGGCCCGGGCGAAATCACGAGCGGAACGTTTTCGCCGACGCTTCTTCGCTCGATCGCACTGGCGCGCGTACCCGCGGGTACCCAGGGGGCCGTGCAAGTCGAGATTCGCGGCAAGCTGCTCGCGGCGCGCGTCGTCAAGCCGCCGTTCGTGCGCCACGGCAAGCCTCTCATTTCAATGTGACTCAAACTGGAGAATCTCTCGTGAGCGACATCCCAAGCGAATTGAAATATACGAAGAGCCACGAATGGGTGCGTTCCCTGCCCAGCAATCGAATCGAGGTCGGCATCACCGATCACGCCCAAGCCGCTCTTGGGGATCTCGTATTCGTCGAAGTGCCGGAGGTGGGTCGCCGCCTGGCAGCCGGAGCGGCGTGCGCGGTCGTCGAATCCGTCAAGGCCGCCTCCGACATCTACAGTCCCGTCGACGGGACCGTCGTCGAGAGCAATGCGGCATTGGCGAGCAGTCCCGAATTGGTCAATCAAGCGCCGTACGCCGGGGGCTGGTTGATCCGCATCGAAATCGATTCCGGCGGCGCCGCGCCGCAACTGCTGGACGCCGCCGAATACGCGCGCTTGTTGGCGGACGAAGTGCAGTAGCGAGCGGCACCGGCGATACCAGCGACCCGAGGAGTTAGCGCATGCCATTCATTCCGCATACACCCGACGATGTTGCCGAGATGCTGGCGGTCATCGGCGCGCAGCGCATCGAGGATCTGTTCGATGAGATCCCGTCCGCGCTGAAATCGAAGGCGTTGTCGCGCGTGCCGGCGGCGCTGTCGGAAATGGAAGTCGGGCGGCTCATGAGCGAAAGGGCGGCGCGCGACGGCCGGCCGCTGAGTTTCATGGGCGCCGGCGCTTATGAGCACCACATTCCGGCGCCGGTTTGGGCCATTGCCACGCGCGGCGAGTTCTATTCCGCCTATACGCCCTACCAAGCGGAGGCGAGCCAGGGCACTTTGCAAGTGATCTACGAATATCAATCCATGATGTGTGCGTTGACCGGCATGGAGGTCTCGAACGCCTCGTTGTATGACGGCGCGTCGGCGCTCGCCGAAGCCTGCTTGACGGCCGTGCGCGCCAATCGCGCTTCGAATTCACGGCGCGTGCTCGTGCCGCGCACCGTCAATCCGACCTATTTGCAGGTTGCGCAGACGATCGCCGGAAATCAGAACATCCGCTTCGACCCCGTGGACTACGACCGGCAGTCCGGCAGAACGCTCGTGGAATACCTGCGACGCTACGACGGCGAGGACTTGACGGCCCTGGTCGTGCAACAGCCGAATTTTTTCGGCGTCTTGGAGGAAGTCGACGAACTGGCGGATTGGGCGCGTGCGAACAACGTACTGTTGATCAGCGTCGTCAATCCCATTTCGCTCGGCGTTCTCAAGGCGCCGGGCCAATGGGGCAGCCGCGTTGACGGCAAACAGGGCGCCGATATCGTTTGCGGCGAGGGCCAGCCGCTCGGCGTGCCGCTGTCGTCCGGGGGACCGTATTTCGGCTTCATGACCACGCGCATGCAGTACGTGCGGCAAATGCCGGGGCGCATCGTCGGCCGGACCTTGGACGCCGCCGGAAAACCCGGATTCACGCTGACGCTGCAGGCACGCGAACAACACATTCGCCGCGCCAAGGCGAATTCCAATATCTGTACGAATCAGGGCCTGACCGTGACGGCCGCCACGATCTACATGACGCTGCTCGGGGCCGAGGGGCTCGCGCGCGTCGCCGAGGCGAGTGCGGCGCGTACGCAAGAATTGGTGACGGCATTGACCGCGATCCCGGGGGTGCGCGCGACGTTCTCGGGGCCGCGCTTCCATGAGGCCGTATTGACGCTGGACCGGCCGGTGGCGCCCTTGCTCGCGGCGCTCGCCGAGCGCGGCATCTTCGGCGGCGTCGATCTCGGTCAGCGTTTTCCCGAATTGGGCAATGCGCTGCTCATCTGTGCGACCGAAACCAAGAGCGATGCGGATATCGCGCAGTATGCGCGTGCGTTGGCCGAACTGCAGAGCGCGCCGCTCGCGGCGCGCGGCGCGGCTTAAAGGAAAGTTCTCATGCAACCGCATCCATCGCAAGAACCGCTGATATTCGAACTGAGCCGCCCGGGTCGCGGCGCCTACGCGCAGTTTCCGCCGCCGCCCGCGGTCTCGCAGGCCGTACCCGCGCATTTGCGGCGCATGGATGCGCCGCTGTGGCCGGCGGTATCCGAATTACAGGCCGTGCGGCATTTCACACGGCTGTCGCAGCTGAATTTTTCGATCGATACCCATTTTTATCCGTTGGGCTCGTGCACGATGAAATACAACCCGAAGGCCTGCAACACCTACGCGATGTTGCCGGAACTCGTCGGCCGTCACCCGCTCGCGCCGGAATCGCATTCCCAGGGCTACTTGGCGTGCATGTATGAACTACAAGATATGCTCAAGGACATCACCGGCATGCAGGGCGTCAGTTTGACGCCGATGGCGGGTGCGCAAGGCGAGTTCGCCGGTGTGGCGATGATCCGCAGCTATCACCGAGCGCGCGGCGACTTGGCGCGCACTGAAGTCATCGTGCCGGAGGCGGCGCACGGAACGAACCCGGCCACCGCGACGATGTGCGGCTGCAGCGTCAAGGAAATTCCCTGCGACGCGAACGGCGACGTCGAGATCGACGCTCTGCGAGCCGCAGTGGGCCCGAATACCGCGGGCATCATGCTCACCAACCCGTCGACGCTCGGCGTATTCGAACGCAAGATCAGCGAGGTCGCGCGCATCGTTCACGATGCGGGCGGCCTGCTGTATTACGACGGCGCGAATCTCAATGCGATCCTCGGCAAAGTGCGCCCGGGCGACATGGGTTTCGACGTCATACACATGAATCTGCACAAGACGTTTTCGACGCCGCACGGCGGCGGCGGTCCCGGGTCCGGCGCGGTCGGCGTCGGCGAGCGCTTGCTGCCATTCCTGCCGATTCCGATCGTCGGTCGCGACGGCGACCGCTATCGGTGGCTCTCGGAGCGCGATTTGCCGCAATCGATCGGACGGTTGTCCGGCTTCATGGGCAACGCGGGCGTCAATTTGCGCGCGTATATCTACATGCGCATGTTGGGCCGTGAGGGGATGGTGCGGGTCGCGGAATTCGCGACGCTCAACGCGAACTATCTCATGAAGCGCTTGCTCGCGGCCGGCTTCGATGCCGCTTATCCGTCGCGCCGCGCCAGTCATGAGTTCATCATTACGTTGAAGCGCCAGCACCGGGATTATCAAGTATCGGCGATGGACGTCGCCAAGCGGCTGTTGGATTATGGATTTCACGCGCCGACGACCTATTTTCCGCTGCTAGTGCCCGAGTGCTTGTTGATCGAGCCGACCGAAACCGAGGCGAAGGAAGACCTCGACCGCTTCTGCGAGGCCATGATCGCGATTTTGCGAGAAATGATACATGAGCCCGAAAAACTGACCTCCGCTCCCCTTACAATGCCGGTGCGTCGGCTCGATGACGTGCGCGCCGCGAAACAACTCGATCTCGTATGGAATCCGGCCGCCGGTGCATGAAATCATTGGATGAACGACAGAGGTAAACCGACCGGAATCACACGCTTGCTGCGCGCGTTCGGCTATTCTCTGCAGGGCTTTCGACATGCGTGGCGCGAGGAGGCGGCGTTTCGGCAGGAAGTGTTGTTGTCTCTCGTGGTCGTACCCGGCGGCCTTTACCTGGGACGTGCCGGTGTCGAACGGGCGTTGCTCGTCAGCCCCATGCTGCTGATCCTGGTCGTCGAAATATTGAATAGCGCCGTCGAAGCCGTCGTCGATCGATCGGGCACCGAGCGCCATCCGCTCGCGGGCATGGCGAAGGACATGGGGTCGGCCGCCGTGATGCTCAGTTTCTTCTTGCTTGGAACCGTGTGGCTGCTGGTCTTGTCAGATCACTGACACGGACTGAATTCAAGACTTAGGGGCGTAGTCGCGCTCGAGGATCTGCATGACCCGTTTCACCGCAGTTTGTATTGTTTGGCTGTTCGCGATGGCCGGCGCCTACGCTGCGCCCACGCCCACGCCCGCGCCCACGCCCGTACCCGTGCCGGTGTCCACGCCGTCGTCCGCGATTGCGCCGGCGACTTGGGCGCAGACGCTCGAGCGCATCGCGACGGGTGTCGTGACGATACAAATTGACAGCACCCGCGCCTTCGATACCGAATGGAATACGACGGCGCAAGCGACCGGATTCGTCATCGACGCCAAACGTGGACTCATATTGACGAACCGCCATGTCGTGACGCCCGGACCAGTGACAGCACAGGCCATTTTTCTGAATCGAGAAGAGGTGCAGCTCTATCCCGTGTATCGCGACCCGGTGCACGACTTCGGCATTTACCGCTACGACCCCGCGAAACTGCGCTTCATCAAGCCCACCGAATTGCCGCTCTATCCGGCCGGAGCCGTCATCGGCCGCGAGATTCGCGTCGTCGGCAACGACGCGGGCGAGCAGTTGTCGATTTTGGCGGGAACGCTCGCGCGTTTGGATCGAGAGGCGCCCGAATACGGCTACGGCAAGTACAACGACTTCAATACGTTCTATTACCAAGCGGCCTCCAGCACCTCGGGCGGCTCGTCGGGCTCCCCGGTCATCGACATCGAGGGCCGCGTCGTCGCACTGAATGCGGGCGGCGCGACGGGCGCCGCCTCGAGTTTTTATCTGCCGTTGACCGCGGTCGTTCGGGCGCTGACATTCATCGATGCCGGCAAGCCGGTGCCGCGCGGAACGCTCGAGACGGTGTTCAAATACACGCCGTACGACGAACTGAAGCGCCTTGGGCTGGCTGCCGACACCGAAGCGCGCATGCGGCGCGATTTCCCGAAACTGACCGGCATGCTGGTCGTCGATGACGTTCAGCCGGGCTCCCAGGCCGCCGGAAAATTATCGCCCGGCGATATCTTGATCGCGATCGACGGCAAGCCGCTGGCGGAGTTCTTCGCGCTGGAGAAGACGCTCGACGAGAATGTCGGCCGGCCGATCGACATCGAGCTTCAGCGCGGCGCCGATACCGTGACGTATACGATCCCGGTACAGGATCTGCACGCGATCACGCCCGACGAATACCTCGAGTTCGGCGAAGCGGTCGTACACACGCTTTCCTATCAAGAGGCGCGTCATTTCGACGTTCCGATCCAAGGTGTCTATGTCGCGAATCCCGGCTATGTGTTCAGCAGCGCCGCGATTCCCCGAGGCGCTCTGATCAGCTCGTTCAACGGCAAGAAGATCGAAAAATTATCCGATTTCGAGGCGGCCCTTGCGGATTTGGCCGACGGCGCTCGCGCCGCCGTGCGTTACGTGACGATCGAGGATCCGCGTGCGGCGCAGCTCAAGATCATTCACATCGACCGGCGCTGGTTTCCGGCGCGTAAATGCAAGCGTGACGACGTACTCGGCACATGGCCTTGCGTGAGCATCGCAGCCGGACCCGAGGCCTCGCCGGGGAGGCCGGCGGAAACGCAATTTGCCAAGAGCGGCGATCCGCGCATCGACCGTTTGGCGCCATCCCTGGTCACGGTCGGCTTCGACATGCCTTATTCGGTTTCCGGCGTCACCGAAAAAAACTATCACGGCACCGGCTTGATCGTCGATGCGAAGCGCGGCCTCGTCGTCGTCGATCGCAATACCGTGCCGATCGCGATGGGCGATGTGCGCGTTACCTTCGGCGGCACCGTCGAGGTGCCGGGCAAAGTCGTCTTCATTCATCCGCTGCACAACCTCGCGATCGTGTCGTACGACCCGACCGCGATCGGCAACACGCCGGTGCGTACCGCCTCCTTCGATACGCGGCAGCTGACATCGGGCGAAGACGTTTGGGTGGTCGGCGAGCGCGCCGATTCGAAGATCATGTCGCAGCGGACACAGGTCGCAAGTCTCGACGTGCTGTCCTTCCCGCTGTCACGTACCTTGAGATTTCGCGATACCAATCTCGAGGCCGCCAATTTGGTCAATCCACCCGGCGATTTCGACGGCGTCATAGCGAACGAGAAGGGTGATGTGCTCGCGCTCTGGTCGAGCTTTGCGTTCGAGAACCAGCACGATCTCGAGCAGGTCAACCACGGCATCCCGGCGGATATCGTGACGGAGATGATCGATGCGGTCATTGCCAATCGGCCGCTGTATTCGTTCGAGGCGGAATTCGATCTACAATCGCTCGCCGACGCGCGCAAGCTCGGACTGCCCGATGCCTGGGTGCGCCGATTCGAGGAGCACAATCCGCAGCGCCGGCAGGTGCTGAGCATCGATCGGCTCGTGGCGGGCTCGCCGGCGGCTCGCTGGCTCGAGCCGGGCGATCTGCTGCTCTCGATCGACGGCAATGTCGTCAATCGCTTCCGCGAGGTCGAACGCGCGGTCCAGAAGTCCGAAGTCACCGTCACGATCTGGCGCGACGGAGCCGAAAAGACCCTGAAACTGCAAACCGTGCCGCTCAACGGCCGGGATATCGATCGCGTCTTGATTTGGGCTGGCGCGACCTTGCAGGCGCCGCATCGAGCCATGGCTGCGCAGCGCGGCATCAACCCTGAGGGCGTGTTCGTGGCGTTCTTTTATTACGGTTCGCCGGCTACGCATTACGGTCTTTACGCGGGACGCCGTATTACCGAAGTCGACGGCCAGCCGACCCCGGATCTCGATGCGTTCATCAAGGCGGTACGCGGCAAGCCCGATCGATCGTCGGTACGACTCAAGACGATCAGCTGGAACGGGCAAGTCGACGTCATTACGCTGAAGCTGGATAATCACTATTGGCCCGCCTACGAACTCGACCGTCAGAGCGACGGCGGCTGGACACGAACGCCGATTGATACGCCATAAGAGCCCCGGTGGTCAGAGCTACGCAGACCGAAATCGAGGAAGCCGTCGAGGCGCTGCGTGCCGGGGATTTGGTCGCGTTCCCGACGGAGACTGTCTACGGATTGGGAGCGAATGCGGCCGATCCGGCGGCGGTCGCGAAGATTTTCGAGCTAAAGGGTAGGCCGGCGGACCATCCGGTCATCGTGCACCTGGATAACCCGCGCTATCTGCACCGCTGGGTATCGAGCGTGCCGCCGATTGCCGAGGCGCTGGCCGCCCGGTTCTGGCCCGGCCCCCTGACGTTGATCCTTCCCGTGGCCGGGGACGTCAATCCGCTCGTCACCGGCGGTCAGGACAGCATCGGTATTCGCGTGCCCTCGCATCCGATCGCGCAACAGTTGCTGACGGCCTTCGGCGGCGGCATTGCGGCGCCGTCCGCGAATCGCTACGGCCGCTTGAGTCCGACCAAACCGGAGCACGTGCGCGAGGAGTTCGGCAGCGCGCTGCGGGTCGTTCTGGACGGCGGCGAGTCGCAAATCGGACTCGAGTCGACGATTGTTTCGTGCATCGATAACCTGCCGCGTTTGTTGCGGCCGGGCTTTATCACGAGTTCGCAGCTCGAGCAGGTCGTCGGGAAACTCGCCCTCGGCGGTGCGGTGCCGCGCGCGCCGGGAGATCGGCTCGTGCATTATGCCCCGGCCACGCCCTTGGAGATCGTCGCTGCGGACGATCTCGAGACACGCGCCGGCGATCTGGCGGACCGCGGCGATAAGGTCGCGGTGCTGGCGATGCGGCCGCCGCTGCACGCGCATTTGCGTATGACGTGGATCAATGCCGGCAACAAGCCCGACGCCTACGCGCATCATCTCTACAATCATTTGCGCACCTTGGACCGCGTCGGTTGCGTGCGGATTCTCGTCCAGGCACCGCCGGCGGATGAGCGCTGGACCGCGGTCATCGACCGCCTACAGAGGGCCAGCGGGTCGCGGGGAGACGAGTCTGCATAATCCCGGGCCTTCGCTCGCAGACAGGGTGGAATTGGACGCGGCCCAGGATCCGTTCGCGTTCGAGGCGGTCAGGCATTTGGTCGCGCGTTACGGCTCGCCGCTGCTGATCATCGACGCCGAGCGCGTACGCCGGCAATTTCGTCTGTTGGCCGCAGCCCTGCCCGGCGTCGATCTGCATTACGCATTGAAGCCGCTGCCGCAAGCCGGGGTCATCAGGACGCTGCACCAAGAGGGCGCGTATTTCGATTTGGCGACCAACGGTGAGATCGATCTCGTGCGCCGTTTGAGGATCGAAGCCGCGCGTTGCATACACACTCACCCGATCAAACGAGAAGGCGATATACGAAACGCGTTGGCCTATGGGGTCACGACTTTCGTCGTCGATAATCCCGACGAATTGCGCAAATTCGTCAAATTCCGCGATCGCGCCTCGCTGCTGATCCGGGTCTCGTTTCGCAGCCTCAATGCGGTCTGTGATTTGTCGCGAAAATTCGGCTGCGACGCGGAGGCGGTTGCGCCGCTGTTGACGCTCGCCGCCGATCTCGGCATCAAGGTCGCCGGCTTGTCGTTTCACGCCGGATCGCAGGCGAGGGGGCCGGCGATGCACGTGCAGGCGATCGATGTCTGCCGCGACGTGATCCGGGACGCACGGACAGCCGGTCACGCGCTCGATGTCCTGGATATCGGCGGCGGGTTCCCGGTGGATTACCTGACGCCCGCGATGCCGATCGATGAGTTCTGCGCGCCGATTCGCACCGCTTTGGGGCAGATCGAATCGACGGTGCGCATCATCGCCGAACCCGGGCGTTTCATCGCCGCGCCGTCGGCGGTGGCGGTCGCATCCGTGATGGGCCGCGCCCAGCGCGATGGGCGATGGTGGTACTACCTCGACGACGGGTTGTACGGCTCGTACAGCGGGCAGCTGTTCGATCATGCCAGGTATCCGCTCGAGGCCTTGGGCAGGACGGGCGAGACCCACCCATCGGTGCTCGCGGGGCCCACGTGCGACAGTATCGACATCATCGACGAAGACCTGGACCTCCCCAAACTCGACGTCGGCGATCTGATCCTCGGGCGCGCGATGGGTGCGTACACTTGGGCGACCGCGACGGAATTCAACTTCTTTCCGAAGGCGACCGTGCTCGCACTCGATCGTGGTCGATTGTTGCCGGATCTGGATCGCCCATGAGCTCGAGGCTGAACCACTGCTTGCCGACTATGAGCCGCCGCAGTCTGTTGACGATCGGCGGCATCGCCGGCTGCGCAATGAGTCTCGGCTTGTTGGCGAGAGCCGCATCGGACGCGCAGCGCCTCGTGCTCAAGAATCTACAGACGCACGAGGAACTCGACGTCGAGTTTCGCCGCGATCGACGCTTGGCCCCCTCCGCGATGGCACAAATCGAGGCGTTGCTGCGCGACGCTGCAACGGGCGAGCGGCATTCGATCGATTCGGATCTCATCGATGACTTATTCACGCTGGCGTCCGTACTCGGCGTTCCGCCGGTGTTTGAGGTCATCAGCGCATACCGGGCGCGTCAAAGCGAGGCCGCGCGTCCCAGCCTGCACGCGCTGGGGCGTGCGATGGACCTGCGCTTGGTCGGCGTCGATTGCGCCGATCTGGCATCGGCCGCACGAAAGCTCGAGCGAGGCGGTGTGGGCTATTACCGCAGATCGGATTTCGTGCATCTCGACACCGGCGCATGCCGCAGCTGGCGCGGCTGAATGCGCAAGCGCATCCCGGGGCCTTGATGAGCGGCGCGGCCCACGCTACGGCGATACACGAGATGGTCGAACGGTGTCGCGCCGCGGAAAATCCCCGCGCCGTCGTCAAGCTTCACTCCGGTTGGGTCGTCATGGGTGAGCGGCAAGTCTTGCCGGGGTATTGCCTGTTGCTACCGGATCCGGTCGTGCCCCACCTCAATGCGCTTGTTTCGAACGCCCGCGTGCAGTTCCTCGCCGATATGGCGCTGATCGGCGACGCCTTGCTCGCGATCACGGGGGCTGTCCGCATCAACTACGCAATATTCGGAAACGTCGAGCCCGCGCTGCACGCGCACGTGTTTCCCCGCTACGCAGACGAGCCGCATGCCGAGCGCACGGCCCAGCCCTGGGCGCTCGACTGGGAGCTGGCCCCGGGCTTCTCCGTCGCGACCCACGGCGATCTGAGGCAGCGCATAGCTACGTGGATCGAATGGAGCGGCACAAAGGGGGCGCTCGGCGCCTCGGAGAGCGGGTAACATGCCCCTGTCGCCCCCCGCCAAGGGCGGGGTGTGGCTCATTTGCGGCCTGATCTTGCTGATCCTCGCCGTCCCCGGCACGTGGTTGCTCGTCAATCTCTACGATGCGCCGCTGGATCCTCAGGTGCTGGCCGTCCTCGAGCGCAAGTACGACACGATCGCGCCGGCCGAAAACCTGTTCTACGCGCTGCTCGCACTGAATTCCCGAGACGCCCGGGATATCAATGCGCAAGGGCAGCGGCTGTACAGCGAGTACCTGAGGCAGAGCGCAGCGCATGCACCAGAGCGAACGTTTCGATTTGACTATGACGGCAGCTTCGCTCGGCAGCCGTTCGAGGGCAATCAACAGCTGCTTTGCGGTTCGGCCAAGCCGCAGGAGGACTGCCTCGAGCGCGCGCGCGGCAACCGCAGGGAACTCGAGCAGCTGTTGGCGTCGAATCGCCTGCTGCTGGATCGCTATGGTAGTTTGCAACACTATCGCCATTTGCAAGATCCGGTGCAGCTCGCGGTCAATTCGCTGATTGTCCAATGGCAGCCGTTTCGGGCCGCAAAGCGCTTGTGGTTGACCGATGTGGCGCTACAAATCGATGCCGGCAACCGTGATGCCGCAATCGACGCGCTGCGCGAGGAAATCGCTTTTACGCGCCGGATGCTGGCCGAACCGGATCTGATCCTCATCGACAAGATGATGCTTGCGGCGAGCCTGCGCGACAGCCTGCGCCTCATCTCCGATTTTGTGCGTCGAGTTCCCTTAAGCCAAGCCCAATTTCAGGCGCTGCAGGAGATGAATCCGCCCTTGACGGATGATGAACGGTCCTTAAGTTCCGTGTTTGCGCGAGAGTTCACGGGCTTTGCCGACCTCGCGCAGAGCCTCGGCGATTCGACGCACTCGGCTTTTTCGCCGGGGCTCGCGGGTTCCCTGCAGTCGAGATTCCTCAAAGTTCACGCTACGCTCAACCTCAAGTGGTCGAGTGTCGAAAAGACGATTGCCGAGAGCCGCGCATCCTGTGAGAAATTGCCGCGCGAGGAACCAACGTCGAGCGGGCGGGCGAAGCTGCCGTTCTATGACTATGTCTACAATCCCATCGGTAAAATCCTGGTCGTGGTGTCTGCGACCAGCGGCCTCGATTTCCTCGAGACGTTCTGTGATTTGGAGGGCATGCGCAGAATCGTCGCGCTCCAGGCGATGTTGCGCGCCCGGCAAGTGCCGGACGAGGAGGTCGCCGAGTTCTTGAAGCGGGCCGGGCCGGCGTTTGGAAATCCGTATACCGGCTTACCGATGCAGTGGAATGCGGCCAGCCGTGCGCTCAGCTTCGAGCCGTTCGCACCGCGCGACAGAGATTATTTTCCTTGGGCCATTTGATCGCATCGGCGCATCGGCGCCGGCTGGCGGCCACCGCCGCCGTTGGAATGCGGAACACCGGCGCGTAATGAATTAGTATAGGCAAATGGCGCTATTACCAGCCGCATTATCACCGCTTCCCGGCCGCTCCTCGTGGATGCCGCGGTGGTTGATTTGCCAGGACTGCGACACTGTCTATCGGCGTCTCGAATTGACGGCCGGCGAGGTCGCCGTGTGCGCCCGCTGCGGCGCCGTGCTCGAGCGCCATCATTGGTTCGATGTCGACTCGCTGACGGCGTTGGTATTGACCGCGTTGATCGTGTTCGTTCAGGGCAATCTTTGGCCAGTCGCCACGCTGAGCCTGAATGGGCAGGAGATCAGCGCGACACTCTGGGACATGATCCGCATCATGTGGACCGATCATTCGCGCATTATCGGTGCGATTACGGCCGGCACGCTATTCTTCTTTCCGCTGCTCAACATGATGGGACTGGGCTGGCTGCTGATGTTTGCGCGCCGGCGCCGGCGTGCGCCCGGATTCCGATTGCTGATGGTCACGATGCATTATTTTGGGCCGTGGACGATGAGCGAGGTGTTCGTGTTGGGCGTGCTCGTGGCGATGGTCAAGGCCAAGGCGTATTTCGACGTCGTGCCCGATCCCGGCATATATGCCTATGCGGTTCTGACCGTTCTGATCACGGTGTTTGCCGGCGTCGATCCGCGGCGGCTGTGGGACTACGTGGCCGATCGCACGCCATGACAGCGCTCCCGCGTGCCCATGAATTGGGGCTCATCGGCTGCCACGTCTGCGGGTTGGTGTGCGGCGAGCCTCACCGGCAGTTTTCTGCCTGCCCGCGCTGCGGCTCGGCGTTGGAGCGGCGCAAACCGGACAGTGTGGCGCGTACTTGGGCGCTGTTGATCGCGGCCTTCATCGTCTATATTCCCGCCAACGTTCTGCCGATCATGCGCACGGTGAGCCCGGGCGACATCGACGACAACACGATCCTTAC
>Ga0209415_10013415_pt1 | contig 13515 bp, 10 predicted proteins | sample PeaSoiSIISIP2007_FD_187696 | JGI IMG/M metagenome (GOLD analysis project Ga0209415, IMG submission 187696) | Peat soil microbial communities from Weissenstadt, Germany - SII-SIP-2007 (SPAdes) (version 2) | ecosystem: Environmental > Terrestrial > Soil > Wetlands > Peat | place: Germany... | reverse complement strand
CGCGAACTGCCATGGGGCAGACGCGGAGCTGGTCTCAAAAAATCGACTTGGCGCACATGGTGCCGGACCTTAGGTCCGAGGTATCTGAAACTAAGTACTGCCTGGCAAACCGAGGTCAAGAGTACCTCGTGTTTCAGGAGGGAAGTAGAGGCGAATTTACGGTGGACCTGAGCGACGCTCCGGGAAGCTTCACTTCGGAATGGTTTAACGTGAACACGGGAGCGACAACTGCATGGAAATCCATTCCAGGGGGCGGCGTCAGAACCTTTCCTACGCCTTTCGGCGGGCCGGCTGTACTTTATTTGAAATCCGCCTAAGGAAAATGGGTCACGGATTGACTGCAGGCATTTTGCCGCTAAGGATCCGCACCGCAAAGGTTCTTTGAAGATTGGTGACAGAGAGTTCATGAGTCAACCCAAAACGGCTCCGAGCTTCGTCTCAGGCGGAGAATTCGACGAGCTTTTCCAGCGCGTTTCAAACTGGGGACGCTGGGGGCCTGATGATGAGAGGGGCACTCTAAACTATCTGACGGCCGAGCAGGTGCGCGCGAGTGCCGCCCTCGTACGGTCTGGTCGTACGGTATCGCTTTCTTTACCAATCAACACCGTGGCGGGGCCAGATAACCCGCATCCTTCCGTGCATTACATGGTGAAAACCCACGACGTTCGCCCGGAGCATGGCGAGCCCCGGTTTGCGGGTGACTATCTGGGGAGCGAAGTTCATGGTGATTGCAGGACCCACGTTGACGCGCTGTGTCACGTTGCTTACAAAGGGAAGCTTTACAACGGAAAGTCACCAGACACGGTTACATCGCGTGGCCCAACGTTGATGGACATCACGGCTTATGTGCACGGCATCGTGGGGCGAGGAGTTCTGCTCGACATCCCTCGTTTCCGCGGGGTTAAGTGGCTGGAGCCGGGAGAGGCGGTTACGGCCGATGAACTGGAAGCGGCGGAAAAATTCGAGGGCGTCCGTTTGGGTGAAGGGGACATCTTTCTCTTTCGCACGGGACACCACCGCCGGCGGCTCGAGTTGGGGTCCTGGAATAACGGATGTGACGGCGAGGGGCAGGCAGGGCTTCACGTGAACGCAATGGTTCTGCTTCACGAACGCAAAGTAGCCGCCTTTTTGCCCGACGGCGATGGAGAGACTGTCCCCAGCAATGTCGAGGGGGTTCCTTATCCAGTGCACGCGCTGCAGATTGCCGCCATGGGCATGGCGTGTGCGGATAGTCTTCAGTTCGAGGAATTGGTCAAGGTATGTGAGGAGGAAAACCGGCGGACCTTCATGGTGGTCGCCGCCCCCTTGCGACTTCCGCGGGGAACCGGTTCCCTCTTCAATCCCATCGCGATTTTCTAGGGAGGAGAGTCCAGGGCTGGCTGCATTCCTGTTCGCCTCGAGTCATGGCAGGAGAATGGAGAATTAAAGATGGGGAGATTGGATGGGAAGGTGGCAATTGTCACAGGCGGCGGAAGTGGCATTGGTAAGGCGATCGCACGCTCTCTGGCTGCCGAGGGGGCCAAGATTGTCGTGGCTGGCCGGAGAGTCGAACCGCTGGTCGAATCCGCCCAAGAGATTGGGGCTTCGGGCGCGACGGTCGTGCCTATCCCGACAGACATCACCGACGAGGCTCAGGTGAACTCCTTGTTTGAACGCACCATGGATCGTTTCCATCGGGTGGACATTCTGGTGAACAACGCCGGTGCAACTGACGGCGCACCCCTAAGCGAAATGTCCGTGGAGATGTGGGACAAAGTAATCGCCACCAATTTGAAGGGTCCTTTTCTTTGCACGCGTTCAGCCCTGCGAATTATGAAGAGTCAGGGTAGCGGAAGAATCCTGAATATTGGCAGCATTTCCGCCCAGCGCCCGCGGCTTAACTCCGGGCCTTATTCGGCCAGCAAGTTTGGTCTTGTGGGGCTGACAATCGTAACGGCTTTGGAGGGACGCGAATACGGGATCTCGGCCTGCTGTTTGCATCCCGGAAACGTGAACGTGGAGAGCTCAGCAGAGGAGGTTGGGGCGGTCTGCGGAATCCCTGGATACTCCTCAGAACCCATGATGGAGATGGAGGAGATCGCCGAAGTTGCCACCCTGATGGCGAGCTTGCCTCCGCACATGAACATGCTGGAAGCGGTCGTCCTTCCCGTGAGGCAGGCGTATCTCGGACGTGGCTGAGGATTTTAGAGTTCCTCGTCCGGATCGGATTCTCATGCGGAAAGCAGAACGGCAGGGAGAATCAAAAGGTTGATGCGGACAAAACCAGGGTTTCGTCGCTGGACGACAATCAGAGTCAGGAGAGGTCATGGGCCGTTTCAAGCTCCGTAGTGACGAATGGTTCGAGCGGGGCGACGAAGTAGGGATTCGACATCGAAGCGCCTTGGCTACCCTGGGCTTCGACCCGAAATTCGCTGCGGGGAAACCCATCATTGGCATTTGCAATCCGTCGAGCGAGCTCAATAACTGTGAGATGGGGTTGAAAGAACTGGCCGAGCCAGTCAAGCGCGGAGTTGCTCAGGCCGGAGGGCTCGCGTTGGAGTTTCCAACCATGGGATTGGGAGCCGAATTCCTAAAGCCCTCTGATCTGCCTTATCGAAATCTGGTTGCGATGGACATCGAAGAAACGGTCCGGGGAAACCCGATCGATGGGTTGGTTCTGTTGTCGGGCTGCGACAAGACTACGCCAGCGCAATTGATGGCTGCGGCGAGTTGCGACATTCCCGCCATCCAGTTATCGGCCGGTCCCAAAGCCGTTGGTTTTTGGCGTGGGCAGGAAGTGAGCGCCGCAACCGATCTGTGGAAAGCCTGGGATGATTTTCGCGCCGCCAAACTTCCGGAGGCGGACTTTCGCGAACTCGAGCAATGCATTTCGTGCTCGTATGGCACTTGCAACGAGATGGGAACCGCCTCAACCATGGCCACCCTATCCGAGGCGTTGGGCATGATGCCCTCGGGCACCAGCGGCATCCCTGCCAATCATTCGCGCCGAAGGGTGGCGGCTGAGGGGGTGGGACGACGCATTGTTGAAATGGTCGGTGAGAACTTGCGGCCCAGCCAAATCATGACTGAGGACGCCTTCCGCAATGCCATTTGCGTCCTCAATGCGATCGGAGGCTCAACCAATGCGGTCATTCACCTGGTGGCCATCGCAGGACGATTGGGCATCGCACTCCCGCTTACCCTTTTCGATGAGATCTCGCAAACTACTCCGATGATCGTCAACCTTAAACCTTCCGGCCGCTTCCTCATGGAGCATCTTCACCGGGCCGGCGGTTTGCCGGCCGTGATGCGCGAGATCGCTGACCTTCTCCACCAGGATTGCCTTACGGTTTCCGGAAAGTCGCAACGGGAGCACATCAAAACGGCGCAGTGCTTTGATCGCAACGTCATCGGGTCTTTGGACAAGCCAATCTATCCTTCAGGGGCCTTAGTTGTGCTGAAGGGGAATCTCGTTCCTTCCGGCGCAATTCTCAAGGCGTCCGCCGCAACCGAGCGATTGCTGAATCATACGGGACCTGCGGTTGTCTTCGACAGCTATCAAGACATGTTGGCCAGAATTGATTCGGCAGAGCTGGATGTTTCCCCGGACAGCGTTTTTGTGATGCGGAACACGGGTCCTCGAGGAGTTCCGGGAATGCCGGAGTGGGCAGAAATTCCCATCCCCGTCAAACTGCTGAAGCAGGGGGTGCGAGACGTAGTCCGAATCAGTGATTCAAGGATGAGCGGCACCAGCTTCGGGACCGTGGTTCTTCACGCGGCGCCGGAGTCCGCTGTCGGCGGGCCGCTCGCGGTCATTCGTGACGGTGACCAAATCAGACTCAGCGTGGCGGAGCGGCGTTTGGACTTATTAATCTCGGATCAAGAGATGGCAGACCGGCTGTCCCACTGGTCTCCGCCGGTGAGCGAACATTTGCGGGGTTTCCCCCGGCTTTACATGGATCACGTGCTGCAGGCGGACCAAGGCTGCGACTTTGACTTCCTCCGCCCAACATCCAAGGAAGCTGTGCGCTTCGTCCCGCCGATAGTTGGCAGAACATAACGTGATATCGACCGATCCTGTATCAGCGAGGCCGGGGGCCAAAGTGGAAGAGTTCGAAAAGAGTATTGATTCAATCCACCTACATTCAAAGGGAGAATCCGAATGCAACCAGACCAGTCGAGAGAGCTGAGTGGTTCTGTTCCAATTATTCCGATACCGTTCGCCTCCGACGATAGCGTTGATGAGGAGGCTCTCCGGCGGCTTGTGGAATTCGCCGCGACCAAAGGATTTGCCGCGATTTGCCTTCCCGCGTTCGGAAGCGAATTTTATAAGCTCTCCGACGAGGAACGGTTTCTTGTGGTTAAAGTGGCAGTCGACCAAGCCGCGGGACGTTTGCCGGTCATCGCGCAAAGCAATCACGGTTCGTCGCGAGTGGCGTTGGCGGTAGCCCGGAAGCACCTTGAGAACGGCGCGAGCATGATTTCTATCGCGGTACCGCGAACCTTTGCCCTGAACGAAGATGACTTGTTGCGATTCTTGAAACCGATTTTGAATGGGGTCAAGGTTCCGTCCCTGGTCCAGGACCACCACCCAGGGGGTACAACGATCGGGGCAAATTTTGCCGCCCGGCTATTGGCCGAATGCCCTAATTTTCGATATTTGAAGCTGGAGGAGCCTCAAGTTACCGCAAAACTAGTCGCCATCCGGGAAGCTACGCAAGACAGGATCAAAGTTCTGGATGGGACGGGTGGACTTTATCTGATGGAACTGATTCCGGCTGGGCTCAGCGGAATTATGCCGGGCGTGGGGATGGCGGATGGCTTGAATTCCATATTCAAACTGCGGGCCGCCAACAAATCCGAGGAAGCTTTCCAACTTTACGGAAAACTCCTGCCCTACATTGTCTTTGCGATACAAAATTTTGAGTTATGGCTTTACTGCGAGAAGCAACTCTTAAAAGCTCGAGGTCTGCTTGCCAATGCGCGTTGCCGTGATGCGAGCATCGCTCCGGACCCCAATAGCGTGCGTTATGTTGACGAGATGAACGAACGCGTCGTGCAAGCGCTTGCAGACGCGGGTTTCGCAGCTAAGGCTTAGGGTTTGGGGAAATTGGGAAGCACCGTAGGAGAATCATGAAAAAACCAAGCCACTTTTTTGTCGTCGCCGTCACCTTCATCTCCATTATCTTTGGGCAAGCATTTCCCGTCACTTCTCTCGGCCAGAATGCCGGGAAGCCACTCGCCCCCCTTCGGGCTCAAACCGCGACTGGGCCGCTGCACGCGAATTCCGCCAACCCTCGCTACTTCACGGATGGTTCCGGAAAGGCCATTTACCTCACCGGATCGCACACATGGTCGAACCTGATGGACCGGGGCACGCTGCACCCGCCTCAGGTGCCGTTTGACTACCCTGCCTATATGAAGTGGATGGTGGCGCAGAATTTCAATTTCATGCGTCTATGGACGGCGGAACTGACGGACTCCGCCGATACCGACGACGTGGACGAAAACACCGTAGCGCTTCCCTGGAAGTGGCTGAGAACGGGTCCGGGCCAAGCCAACGACAGCGGCTTGAAATTCGACCTCACTAAATTCGACCAGAGCTACTTTGACCGCATGCGGGCCAGGATCATTACCGCCGGCCAAAACGGTATCTATGTTTCCGTCATGCTCTTTAACGGTTACGAGTTGCAGTTTGAGGCCAATCCCATCGATGGTGACCCCTATCGGGATTCCAACAACATCAATGGTGTAAATTGTCCAGCGAACTGCCCCACCGACAGCTCGCAGATGTCAGATGAGGTCTGGAACATTGAGAAAGCCTATATGCAGAAGGTTGTGGACACGGTCAACGATCTCGATAACGTGCTGTACGAGGTTTCCAATGAGTCGGGCAGTCCGTTTTCGGACTCATGGCAGGCCAACGTCATCCGCTTCGTCAAGCAATACGAAGCAACCAAGCCGAGGCAGCATCCTGTGGGGATGACGTTCCAATGGAAGGGCGGATCTGATTTAACCCTCTACCGGAGCGCCGCCGACTGGATTTCAGCGGGAAGTCACGTGCCGCCTTCCGATGGTACCAAGGTGATCATCAACGATACGGATCACGCTTATGGCGCCGGAGAACTGAAACACGACGGTGCGACGGGTCAGCGCGCCTGGGTCTGGGAGAATTTTACTTCGGGTAGCAACGTGGCCTTCATGGACCCTTATCTTGTGGTCTGGCCTGGAAGAAACGCTCCGGAGGGGACGACGGCTGACCCACGCATTGGAGTGAAGCCGGATAACTTCTTCACTCCTATCCGTGACGCGATGGGAATGACGCTGACCTACGCAAATCGCATGGATTTGGTGGCCATGACTCCGCAACCGTCACTGTGCAGCACTCATTTCTGCCTGGCTAATCCCGGCGCGGAATACCTTGTGTATCAGCCCTACGCCGGACACTTTACCGTGAACCTTCGGGCGGGAACCTACCACTATGAATGGCTTGATCCTTCCTCGAACCTGATCACCTCCTCCGGAGCACTTTCAGTTTCTGACGGGAATCACACATTTGTCCCCTCATATAGGGGTGACGCGATATTGTACTTATATATCGGGCCCTCTCGGTAAAGCGCCACGGAATTCGCGAGTGCAAATGTAGTAGACCCATGCCGTGTCGCGTAGGTTGATGGCCGAGTACACAGCGACGGATAAACCCTGCTCTCGTCTTACGCTTCCTGTATGCCAGCTGCTGTCTGCGGTCGGCCGGCTGGCTGTCGGCTCGCCGCCCATCCGCCGATGGCGGCTAGCACGATAGCAACGGTGACGCTCACCATCGGGATCGTGAAGTCGCCAGCAGAATTGGTTACACGGCCGACCGCCCACATCGCGAAGGCGCCTACCAGTGAGCCGAATCCGCTTAGCGTACCCGCAGCAGTCGAGACTTTCGCGCTAGAAACTTCCTGTGCCATGGTCAAGTACATAGAGCTCCAGATGCCCAGACCCAGGTTTACGGCCACCAGCGCTGCTACCGCGCCCCAAGGCGTCGCGACGAACGGGACGACGGCGCACCCACCCACAAGGCCGGTCGCCGACAGAAATACGATGCGGCGGGCGGTTTCCACTGAATAATTGCGTCGCGTCAACCACAGCGTACAAGCACCGCCGCCTACGTTGCCGATGTCGAGTGCAAGGAAGATGAGAGTCAGCATACCGCCCAGCTGTGCGCCAGGAACGAGCCGGCGAACCTGCACGAAATAGGTGGGCAACCAGTTCACGGTGAAATAAAAACACGGGTTTACCGTTACAGCCACCACGAGTACCCACCAGAATTGTCGACTGCGAACAAAGCCGCGATAAACACTAAGCAGTCCTTTGATTCCCCCGCCCTCTGTCCGCGTACCGGTCCATACTTGGGAGAGTTCCTGACTGCGTGTAACGAACAGCCAAATCGGAGCCCAGAAAAAACCCAGCAAACCCAGACAGAAAAAGACTGACCTCCATCCGAAGGCGCCGAGTAGTGCAAATATCGCTGCAGGTGCGATCAGAGCACCCACGGCCGCGCCACTGTCGAATATGCCACAGCCCAACGTCCGCTCCTCCGGCGGAAGTGTACGTGCCAGGATCCGCAAACCTGCCGGCCAGTTGGCCGCTTCAGTCACGCCCAACAGGAATCGGAACACCATTAAACTGGCGAAGCCAGTGGCTAGCCCCGTCAACCCCACCACCAGAGACCACGCAATTACGGCAATGGCGAAACACCATCGCAAATTGAACCGGTCCAGCACGGGCCCGACCGCGAACTGAAACAGCGTGTACGAATAATAGAAAATCGCAAAAAGCCACCCCAGATGTGCGTTGCTTAGCCCCATCTGTCGCTGCAACGTTGGTGCGAGAATACTGATACTTTGGCGGTCCAGGTAATTCAGGATCGTCGCAAGTAACAATGTTATGACAAGTGTTGACTTCGTCCGGAAGCTGAAACTCGTCACAGCGGTTTTCCTCACGATCAGGGAACTCTACTATCCAGCCAGATCCAAGGGAACAAACCTCAATCTAAGGAGAAGGAAGCATCCGCAGTTGAGGTCACAACAAGAGGGTGAAGGTGAGCGGCCCTTGGCATTTTGATCGGTCAGAGAGTGAGTTGTCCCACGCCACAAGCAGTCTGCCGCCTGAACAAAGCTTGCTCTCGTCTTACGCCTCTTGTATGCCAACTGTCTGCGGTCCGCCGGCTGGCCGTCGGCTCGCCGCCCATCCGCCGATTGCCGCCAGTACGATGGCAACCGTGACGCTCACCATGGGGATCGTGAAATCGCCAGCAGAATTGGTTACACGGCCGACCGCCCACATCGCAAAGGCCCCTACCAGCGAGCCGAATCCGCTTAGCGTACCCGCTGCAGTCGAGACGTTCGCGCTAGAGACTTCCTGGGCCATGGTCAAGTACATCGAGTTCCATATGCCCAGACCGAGGTTTACGGCCACCAGCGCCGCTACCGCGCCCCACGCCGTCGCCACGAACGGAACGATGGCGCACCCACCCACAAGACCGGTTGCCGTGAGAAACACGATGCGGCGGGCGGTTTCAACTGAAAACTTGTGCCGCGTCAACCACAGCGTGCCAGCACCGCCGCCTACGTTGCCGATGTCGAGTGCAAGGAAGATGACCGTCAGCATACCGCCCAGATGGGCGCCAGGCACCAGCCGGCGAGCCTGCACGAAATAGGTGGGCAACCAGTTCACGGTGAAATAAAAGCACGGGTTCACCGTTATAGACACCACAAGTACCCACCAGAATTTTCGACTGCGAGCAAAGTCAAGATAAACCCTGAGCAGTCCTGCAATGCCGCCGCCTTCTGTCCGCGCGCTAGTCCACACTGGGGACAGTTCTGGACTACGAGTAACGAACAGCCAAATCGGAGCCCAGAAAAATCCCAGCAAACCCAGACAGAAAAAGACTGACCTCCATCCGAAGGCACCGAGCAGGGCAAAGATCGCTATCGGCGCGATCAGAGCACCCACGCCTGCGCCACTCTCGAATATGCCGCAGCCCAGGGTCCGCTCTTCGGGCGGGAGCGTACGCTCCATAACCCGTAAGCCTGCCGGCCAGTTGGCCGATTCCGTCACGCCCAGTAGGAATCGGAAGATCATTAAGCTGGCGAAGCCAGTGGCTAGCCCGGTCAACCCAACCGCGAGCGACCATGCCATTACGGCAAAGGCGAAACACCAGCGCAAATTGAACCGGTCCAGCACGGGCCCGACCGCGAACTGAAACAACGTGTACGAATAGTAAAAAATCGCAAAAAGCCACCCCAGATGTTCGTTGTTGAGCCCCATCTGATGTTGCAAGGTTGGTGCGAGAATACTGATCGTTTGGCGGTCCAGGTAATTCAGGACTGTCGCAAGCAGCAAGGTTATGACAATTGTCGCCTTGGTCCGGAAGCTGAAACTCGTCACCGCGGTTTTCCTCACAATCAAGGACTCGTTTAGCGAGACCCAAGGCAACAACCTCAGTCTAAAGAGAAGAACGAAGGAAAAGCATCCTCCCGCAAACGGGGCGGCCAGAATAATAGACAGAAAACTAAGTTAGGCGCCAAGCCTCGGTTTACGATCAAAGCCTTTGCTCGTCGCCGAGTGATCGCGCTGCGCACCGCAGGCCTATAGGACCGACTATGACAGTAGACCTTCGTGGGTGTATATAGTGCTATTGCAATTTTCTGTAACAGAACTATCGTCGCATACTCATTTCGCGGATGCATGCAAATACAGCACCGCGTCCCCGGCAAAGGGTGCGGTGAATGCCTGATTGCCGTCGGGAACAGTAATTGCCGCGGTTTCTCCGACCAGGTTCGTCGCGGGATTAAACCATTCATACTGGTATGTTCCCGCCGGCAAACGCAAGGTAAACGCCTTGGCGGAAGGCTGATACACCAGATACTCAACGCCCCGATTTGCCAGGCAATAGCCCGTGCTGGAAAGCGAGCCTTGCGGCGTCATCGCCACCAGATTCACGCGATTCGCGTAGGTCTGGGTGCTGCCCATGGCGTCGCGAATCATATTCCAATACTTGTCCGGCCGGACGCCAACTTCCGGATCGGCGGTCGAGCCTTCCGGATAGTTCCGTTCCGGCCATTTTGTCAGGTAGGGATCCATGAACGCTACGTTGTTGCCGGCTGCGAAATTCTCCCAAACCCAGGCGCGCTGGGCGGTTTGCCCATTGTGTTTGAACTCGACATAGCCGTAGGAGTGATCCGTATCGTTGATGATCACCTTGGCGCCATCGGAGGGAGGCACATGGCTTCCCGGCGATATCCAATCGGCGGGGCTGTTGGAGAGGGTCAAATCCGATCCGCCCTTCCATTGGAACGTCATCCCCACAGGGTGCTGCTTGGGTTTGGAGGCCTCGTATTGCTTCACGTACTTGATGACGCGAACCTGCCAAAAGTCTGAATAGGGCGACCCCGCTTCGTTGGACACCTCATAGAGCACGTTATCAAGATCGTTTACCGTATCGATAACCTTCTGGATATAAGCTTTCTCAATGTTCCAGACCTCATCGGACATTTGCGAGCTGTCGCTTGGGCAGGTTTCCGGGCAACTGATGTGATTGATGTTGTTGGTGGCCACAAAGGGATCACCGTCTTTGGGATTGGTATCAAACTGCCATTCGAAGCCATTGAAGAGCATGACGGAAACATAGATTCCATTTTGGCCGGCGATAATGGTCCTGGCCCGCATGCGCTCAAAGTAGCTCTGATCCAATTTGGTGAGGTCGAATTTCAAGCCGCCATCCGTGGCGAGGCCCGGACCGGTGCGGAGCCACTTCCAGGGAAGGGCCACAAAGTTCCCTTCCGAATAGTCGGGACCGGGGCCGGCGTTGGGCAGCTCGGCGGTCCAAAGGCGCATGAAGTTGAAATTGTGGTCCACCATCCATTTCATATAGGCGGCGTAGTCAAAAGCCACGCCGGGAGGATTCAATTGGCCACGGTCAGGAAGGTTTGCCCACGTATGCGACCCCGTGAGGTAGATAGCCTTCCCCGAACCGTCTGTGAAGTAGCGAGGATTGGCGGGATTCGCGCGCAGCGGCCCGCTGGCGGTTTGGGCGCGCAGGGAGGCGAGCGGCTTCCCCGCATCCTGGCCGTAGGTAAGTGCGCACAAGGCTAGGCTCAGAATCAAAAGGCTGGCAGCGAATCCCGCGGTGTTCGGCAGGCATTTCAATGCGGGGCGATTGCTATGTGCCCATTCGCGGTGTCGCAAAAAACTCCGCTCTGTGGATGCATGGGGCGAGTGGGCAACCGGTGAAAGCGTTGATAGCATTCGAGCCTCCAATTCGATCAGGTCTTTATGGCGGCGAACTTTCGCGGCAAGCGCAAGTGGGATCTTACGGAAGGCGTTCACCAAGGTCGGCTCACCCTCCGCCCTGTACACTCACCCGATACAAAAACGGACCTCTTCCGTAGCCTGGACCATTGCCATGCCGGCCACGTCGGTGCCGAACCCCAGCCGACCGGCGGGAATCCTGGGGATATATGCTCCTTGCTGGCTTGCGGATCGGAGAATTCCTCGACGTTCATCGCACCGGGAACGATAGCACCGTAGTCGCGTTATCTGTCGAGTCCCGCGAAGCCTCACCGCCTTGCCCCTTTACTCACAGGGTTTATCTGACCGCAACAACTGAAACATCAATTTGCGGCCCGCGCCAATGCTTGCTTTATTTGTTCCAGCGTCAACACAATGTCTTCCTCAGTATGAGCGGCTGAGATCGAGCACTGCTTTACTGGCACCGGAAAAAAGTAGATGCCTTGTTCGATCAAGTTCTTTCGCATCCTTGTGTCAAGCCCAAAGTCGTGGTGCTCCGCAAGGTCGTGCCAATCCTTGGGCTCATGATCCATGAAATACATGCAGAAGGCTGAACCTTGCCGCGCCACAACAGCACAGAGGCCAAGTGCGCTCACAATTTGTTCTATGCCCTGCTGCATTCGAGCTCCTAGGGTTTCCACGTGACGATAGACTTCACCATCATTCATCAGCAGACGCTCGATCGTCGCAATGGCGGCTATCGTCGGAAGGGGATGAGCGTTATAGGTTCCAGCCAGTAGCACGCGTTTCGATGGATCGGAATGAGCGAAGAAATCCATCAATCGCCGTTTGCCGCCGATGACGGCGATCGGGTAGCCATTCGCAACCGCCTTGCCGAACACGACTAGATCCGGCATCACTTTCGCAATGCTCGCGTAGCCACCAATGGCATGACGAAACCCGGTCTTAATTTCATCGAAAATCAGGATGAACCCAAACTCGTCCGCCAGGGCCCGCAGCCCGGTGAGAAACGAGGGCTCAGGTTTCACGATCCCAATGTTTTGCAAAATCGGTTCGGTAAGCAGGGCGGCGATGGGATACTTTTCGCAGACATACCGTACTGAATCGAGATCATTGAAATTGACAATATGCACCAGTTTTTGATGATCGATCGGTATACCCGCACTAATGGGTCTGTACGGATATTCTCCAGGGGAAACTCGCAATCCGAGATCGGCGAGCGGAGTCATTAGATTGCATGACACATCGTTGTGCCACCCGTTGTATCCACCCTGAATTACGATAATGTGATCGCGCTCCGTGACCGCTCGGGCGAGACGAATTGCTTGGTAAGTGGCTTCACTGCCGCTGTTCAGAAATTGGACGGATTCCACCGAGGGAACGTGCTCACAAATCATTTCCGCTAATTGTCCCTCTAGCAGAGTTGTTCCCGAACCGTAGAGACTGGCTCCTTGTTGCAGCACCTGGTGGACAGCTTGGGTGACATGGGGATCGTTGTGTCCCAGAAAATGCGGAGCGAAGGCGGCGTGGTAGTCAATATACCGATTGCCGTCTGCGTCCCACATGTACGCCCCGTGCGCCTTGACAAAGGTAATTTCTGGACTTGCGACACGGTTTACGGAGACGACGCCGCCAGGAATATACTTGCTATTCTTCGCAAGAATAGCTTTCGATCTTGTATACGAAGGCATACTAAACAGCTCCGAATCCGTGACGCTCCGGTGCATTGTCTGCCAAAATGAAAGTGTTCAGCGGATGTTTCCGTGGGCGGCCGCCTGCTGGGATCTCGTTCTCTCTCAGGAGACTAAGGATCACGCTGAGAAACTCAAATTACTCGAGCGAGCTGACGCTCACCTACCCAAGATCAGCACCACCATCTACGAAGTACAAACCACCGATGCAGAAGCTGGCCTCGTCGGAAGCCAAAAATGTAGCCATCCCCGCAATATCGGTCGCGATGCCAAGCCTGCGAGCCGGAATTCTTGGCACATATTTGTCGCGCGCACCGGGGTCGGAAAATTCTTTTGCGTTCATCGGGGTGTCCATGGTGCCGGGGACGATGGCATTGATGCGGATTCCGTCAGGAGCATAGTCAGCGGCCATGGACCGCATCAACGCCAAGACGCCGCCTTTACTCGCGCTGTATGCCGCCAGCCCCGCGAAGCCTCGTGTTCCTGTCCGTGAGGCGATAAACAGAATAGTGCCGCCGCCTTGTGACAGCATGGAAGGAATGGC
>Ga0209415_10013413_pt1 | contig 13516 bp, 11 predicted proteins | sample PeaSoiSIISIP2007_FD_187696 | JGI IMG/M metagenome (GOLD analysis project Ga0209415, IMG submission 187696) | Peat soil microbial communities from Weissenstadt, Germany - SII-SIP-2007 (SPAdes) (version 2) | ecosystem: Environmental > Terrestrial > Soil > Wetlands > Peat | place: Germany... | reverse complement strand
CCGGCTCGATCAAACTGGCCGCCTCGCTGAGCCCGGCGTCGAGTGTGGCGTTCGATCCGTCGGTAGACGGCGTGTCTGTCAGTATCGTTGGGGCGCGTGGCGACGTGTTCGGGATCGACATCCCACCGACGGGTTGGGAGGGCTCACCGAAACGCACCAGCACGCTCCTGCGCTTGCGGTCTAACCCGGCGAACACGTCGCTGACGGTGCGCCGCTCCCGTAGAACGGTCGCGTTGCAGCTGAGTGCGCAGGGTATCGATCTGTCCGTGATCAACGACAATCAAATCAGCGTGACGGTCGCGTTGGGGCCGGTCCAAGCCGGCGCGGACGCGACCTTGCGCAGCGTCGGACGCTTGCTGCGCTACCCGTAACCGGAAGGGTCACTGCGTGATCTCGCGGCCGCCCGTTTCGGGGAGCGTCCACACCACGACGCCGGCTCCGTTCCGGGCTGACCTTCGATGAATCGCCAGAAAACCGTGATCATCAGCCGGAAGGCCATGACGGGTCCGCCATGCGGCGCGCCGCGGGTGTTACAGGACGGGTCGGTTCCTGGCGTTTCGCCAGTTCGACGCCGCTCGTTGAAGCGTCACCGAAGCTCGGACTCTTGCGGCGTCCAATACCCACACCCGGCTGATCGAACGGCATGCTGGTTGCGAAGCAACAGGAGCAGGAGTGCGCGGGTGTATCATCGCGCATGTCGAGTGGCCGGCATGACACCAGTGAGCACGACAAACGGAAACCCGCCGAGGGCAGAGCGGATGCGTGATGCGCGGAGCGTTGCGCGTCTGAGGATCGTCGAGCCGACGCAACGGCCGCAGCTGCCTGACATGGTGGAAATCGAGTCGCCAGCGAACGCCGCCGGTCGTGCCGCGGTTGGATACTGCCCGCACTGTGGGCGACAGACCGTGCACAGGCGACGGATTGGGCGCGGCACATGGGCCACCGTGATTCTGACCGGCGGGATCTGGCTTCTGGCGCTGCCGTTCTACGCGGTACGTTGCGTCGACTGCGGCCGCGAGTCGTGGGGGCGACGCTACCGCGGCGCGCCGCACAGATCACGGTAGAGCCCGACGTACGCTTCCGCCGAACGGTCCCATGAAAAATCCGCCTGCATCGCATTGCGAATGAGCGGGCGCCAGAGCGCGGGTTGTTTGTACGCGTGCAGAGCCCGTTCGATGCAGGCCAGCAGGGCTTCCGGTGCGTAGTCGGTGAACTTGAACCCGGTTCCGCGCGTGCTCGTCGGATCGAAGTCGATGATCGTGTCCTCCAGCCCGCCGGTGGCGCGGACGATCGGGATCGTGCCGTAGCGCAAGCTGTAGATCTGGTTGAGACCGCACGGCTCGTAGCGCGACGGCATCAGGAACATGTCGCTGCCGGCCTCGATCTTGTGGGCTAGGGCGTTGTCGAAGGCGATGCGGACGGCGAGGTGCTTCTTGGAGTGCTGCGCCAATTCCTGGAACCGCTCCTGATGTGTGGCATCGCCGCTGCCCAGCACCACGATCTGCAGCCGCTTGCGCAGGAGGTTGGGCGCGATCTGCGCCAACAGGTCGAAGCCTTTCTGATCCGCCAGGCGCGAGACGATGCCGATGAGCGGGACATCCGCTTCCACCGGGAGCCCGACCGTGGTTTGAAGATCGGCTTTGCACGTGGCTTTGCCGGCCAGGTCGGCGGCGGAATAGCCCGCCGCGATGAAGCGGTCCTGCGTGGGGCTCCACTCGTCGTAGTCGACGCCGTTCAGAATGCCGGTGAGCGCCTGGCGGCGCGCCACCAGCACGCCTTCGAGGCCGCAACCGAACTCGGGGGTTTGGATCTCCTTGGCGTAGGTCGGGCTGACCGTGGTGATCGCATCGGCGCACACGATGCCGCCTTTGAGGTAGTTGATCTTGCCGTAGAACTCCAAGTACTCCGGCGCGAAGTAGCGCCAGTCGATGTTCAAGAGGTGCCAATCGAAGTGCCAGAACAGGCCCTGGTAGCCGAGGTTGTGGATGGTCAGCACCGTGCGGACTTTGGCGAGATCCGGATAGCGCGCGGCATCGGTGCGGAGAAACACGGGGATCAAAGCGGTCTGCCAATCGTGACAGTGCACGACGTCGGGCGCGCCCAGCTGCTGGAACAACGCGGGGACAGCGCGTGCGAAGAAGGCGAAGCGCGCGGCGTTGTCGAGGAAGTCACCGTCCGGCGTTCCGTACAGGCCGGTTCGCCCGAAGTACTGATCGGCTTCGATCAGATACACCGGTATGCCGCCCTCCATCTCGGTTTGGAGGACCCCGGCGCTGACCGTCTCCTTCGACAGCGGCACCTGCACCGTCCGTGACGTGCGCTGCACGTTGAACCGGTCGCCGGAGATTGAGCGATATGCCGGGAGCACGACGGAAATATCCACGCCGAGCCGTTTGAGGGCACGCGGCAGCGCGCCCACCACGTCCGCCAGGCCGCCGGTCTTGGCGAAGGGCACCGCTTCGGATGCCGCCATCACGACGCGCATGGGCAGTCGGCCTCGGTGTGTGAGCTAGTCACCCGCTTCACGCAGGTGTCGCGCCGCATCTTCGGGCGGCACGGGATTGATGTAGAACCCGGTGCCCCACTCGAACCCGGCGACCTTGGTGAGCTTCGGCATCACCTCGATATGCCAGTGGTAGAACCCATCTTCCGGTTCGCGGAACGGTGAGGAGTGGATGACGTAGTTGTAGGGCGGCGCGTCCAACGCCTTGTTCAAGCGCCCGAGGATGTCGCGCAGCGCCCGCGCCAGGTTGCGGTACTCGTGCTTGGTCACTTCCTCGAAGGCCTCGCCGTGACGCTTCGGCAGGATCCACGTTTCAAGCGGAAAGCGCGGCGCGAATGGGCAGAGGGTGACGAACTCGTCGTTCTCGGCGACCAGGCGCACCTTGTCGTCCAGCTCTTGCCGGATCAGGTCGCAGAACACGCAGCGTTCCTTATGGCGGTAGTACTCGCGCGCCCCGTTCAGCTCCTCGGCGACGTTCAGCGGAATGATCGGCAGGGCGATGAGCTGCGAGTGCGTATGCTCGAGGCTGGCGCCGGCTTCCGCCCCGTGGTTCTTGAAGATCAGAATGTAGCGGAAGCGGCGGTCCTTCTTCAGGTCGTGCACGCGGTCGTGGTACGACCACAGCACGTCTTCGATCTGCTGGTTGCTGAGCTGGGCGAGATCGGCCGTGTGGTCCGGCGTTTCGATGATCACCTCGTGCGCGCCGACGCCGTTCATCATGTCGAAGATGCCTTCGCCTTTGCGCCCGAGCTCGCCTTCGATGCGCAACGCCGGGAACTTGTTCGGCACGACGCGCACGCTCCAGCCGTTGGTATTCGGCGGGCCGCCGTTGCTGCGGAAGGCCAACACCTCGGGTGGCGTTTGATCTTCGTGGCCGCCGCAGAAGGCACACTCGGTGCCGCGGCGGACCTCGTGGCTATGGGGAAAATCAGACGGGCGCCGTGCCCGTTCTGTTGAAATGATGACCCACCGACCCATGATCGGATCCTTGCGCAACTCAGGCATCGCGATTCGGCTCTGACTTTTTATCGCCTATTCGTCCGCGCGGAGCAAGCGCAAGTGTGGCGTGTGCGGCCGGCGGCGCCGTCGGACAAGCGCGTGATGCGGAACGCGGCGGTCAAGAAGCTGCGGCGGCGCGCAACGGCGTGATTTCGGCGCGCGGCTCGAGGGCGCGCTCTAGGACGTCGTCCATGGTTTCGACGAAGAGGAAGCGCATCTCGCCGCGCACGTTGTCGGGCACTTCCTCGAGGTCCTTCTCGTTGCGCTTCGGGAGGATGACGGTGTTGACGCCGGCACGTCGCGCCCCGAGCACCTTCTCCTTGATGCCGCCGACCGCCAGCACCTTGCCCCGCAGGGTGATCTCGCCGGTCATCGCCAGGTCGTGTCGCACCGGCCGGCCGGTGAGTAGCGAGGCCAGGCACGTCGCAATGGTCACACCGGCCGACGGTCCGTCCTTGGGGACCGCACCGGCGGGGACGTGGATGTGCAAATCGAGGGTCTCGAAAAAGTCGGGTGGGATGCCGAGGCGATCGGCGCGCGAGCGCACGTAGCTCAGTGCCGCCTGCGCCGACTCCTTCATCACCTCGCCGAGGTGGCCGGTGAGCGTGAGACCCTTCTTGCCGGTCATCTTGGTGGACTCGATGAACATGATGTCGCCGCCCATCGGTGTCCAGGCGAGGCCGATGGCGACGCCGGGCTCGTGCGTGCGCTCGGCGATTTCCGAGAAGAAGCGCTCCGGGCCGAGCAGCTCGTGGACCTTCGCCGGATCCATGCTGACCGGCTCGGTCTTCCCTTCGGTGACGCCGCGCGCCACCTTCCGGCAGAGACTGCCGATCTCGCGCTCCAGATTGCGCAGCCCGGCCTCGCGCGTGTAGTGCCGGATCACGTGCACCAGCCCCTCGGTGGTGAAGCTGATCTGGCTCGGCTGCAAGCCGTTTTCCCTGATCTGCTTGGGAATCAGATGCCGCCGCGCGATCTCGATCTTCTCTTCCTCCGTGTATCCCGCCATCTCGATGATCTCCATGCGATCGCGCAACGGCGGCGGAATGGGATCGAGCAGGTTCGCGGTGGTGACGAACATGACCCTGGATAGATCGAAGGGCACGTCGAGGTAATGATCGACGAAGGTGTTGTTCTGTTCCGGATCGAGGACCTCGAGCAGGGCTGACGCCGGGTCGCCGCGGAAATCGGCGCCGAGCTTGTCGATCTCGTCGAGCATGAAGAGCGGATTGTTGGAGGCGGCGTTGCGCAGGTTCTGAATGATGCGTCCGGGCAGCGAGCCGATATAGGTGCGACGGTGGCCGCGGATCTCCGCCTCGTCGCGGATACCGCCGAGCGACAGGCGTACGAACTTGCGTCCCATGGCGCGCGCGATCGAGCGCCCCAACGACGTCTTGCCGGTGCCCGGCGGTCCGACGAAGCACAAGATGGGACCCTTGGTGTCCTTCTTCAGCTGTCGCACCGCGAGGTACTCGAGGATGCGATCTTTGATCTTTTCGAGATCGTAATGATCTTCATCGAGCACGGTGCGGGCGTGCGGGATATCGAGGTTGTCTTCCGTGGATGCCGACCACGGCAGATTTACCAGCCACTCCAGGTAGGTGCGGACCACGGTGTGCTCGGCCGATTCCGGTGGAATGATGCGCAGCCGTTCGAGCTCGGCTTCGGCCGCCTTCAAGGCCTCGGCCGGCAGCTGCGCCTCCTCCATCTTCTTGCGCAGATCATCCAGCTCCGCGGTGCGTGCGTCGCCTTCGCCCAACTCTTTCTGAATGGCGCGCATCTGCTGCCGCAGGTAGAACTCCTTTTGGTTCTTCGACAGCTCGCCCTGCACCTGCGACTGGATCTTGTGCCCTAGCTCGAGCAGCTCGATTTCACGGTTCAGGATGGTCGACAGCCGCTCGAGCCGTACCCGCACCTCCAGCGTGCTCAACAGGTCCTGCTTTTCCTCCAGCGAGACGTTGAGGTTCGAGGCGATCAGGTCGGTGACCTTGCCCGGGTCCTTGATGTTCATCACCACTACCTGCAGCTCGTCGGGCAGGTAGGGGATCATCGATACGAACTTGGCGAACTGGTTCACCATGTGCGCCTGCATCGCGTCCACGTCCTTGGACGGGTCGTGGATGTCGGAGAGCTGGCGGACCTGGGCGCGGTAGAACGGTGCCTGTTGGACGTAGGTGGACGTCTCGATGCGGGCCAATCCCTGCACGAGAATCCGCACGCTGTTGTCCGGATACTTCAGCATCTTGAGGATGCGCCCGGCGGTGCCGCGCACGTAGAGCTGCAGCGGGTCCGGGTTTTCGTCCTCCGGGTTCTTTTGGGCGACGAGACCGAGCATCCGGTCGCCGGCAAGCACCTCTTCGACGACCTTGAGCGAGCTGGCGCGGGAGATCAGCAACGGCACGATGGCCGAGGGAAAAATCACCACGCCGCGCAGCGGCAGAATCGGCAGCTCCGGAGGAATGCTGATGTCGCTGAGGTCCTCTTCGAAGGCGAAGAATCGCTGTTCCTTGCCTTCGCTGTCGGTTTCCGGTTGGCTCATGAGGCGTTCTCGCTTGACTCGGTTGCGTTGCGGATGGTTGGTTGCGGCCATCCGTCTCCTGATTCCGAAGCAATGGACGTACCGAACATGAACCCGAATCTAATACACGCCTCCCGCTCCCTCAAGGGGCGCGCACGATCGTGAAGACACGGACGCCGAAGTTTGACAATGCACAGGTGACCGGTTAGGAGCGCAGCATGGGCGGAGGCCGGCGGTGAGCCGACGACTTTTCACGGTGGACGAAGCCAACGCGCTGATCCCACGCCTCGAGGGCATCATGGGCAAGCTGCAGCGGCAAGGTTTGGCGCTGCGCGAGCAGCTGGCCGAGCTCGCACGCCAGACCGGCCAGTCGCTGGAAGAGCTGACGACGCCGCAGATCATCGAGTTGCGGCCGCAGCTGCATCCCGTGTTGCAGGAGCTGGAAACGTTACTCGGCGAAATCGACGCTTGCGGCGGTCAAATGAAGGGGCTCGACCTCGGGCTGGTCGATTTTCCCGCGGAGCTCGGCGGTGAGATCGTGTTGCTATGCTGGCAGTTCGGCGAGAAGGAAATCTCCTACTATCACAGCCTGGAGGGCGGCTTCGCCGGCCGCAAGCCGCTGTCGCCGAAGGCGGAACGCCCGAAGTATCTGCAGTAAGGTCGGCGCACGATGTATACGGTTGCCCGGTGGATCTACCTGATGGCGCTCATCGTCTGGGTGGGCGAGGTGGTGTTCTTCTCGTTCGTGGTGGCGCCCAGCCTCTTCGGCGTTTTCTCCAAGGTGGATGCCGGCCGTGCCGTCGGTGCGATCCTCCCGACGTACTATCGGCTCGGCTACGGATGCGGCGCCGTGCTGCTCGTCACCGGCGCGATCCTTACGGCGACGGCGACCGCGCGGACGTGGTGGAGCGTGAGCACCGGGCTCGCCGCCGTGATGCTGGCGGCGACGCTCTATGCCGGGGTCGTCATCCAGCCGCGCGCCGCCGAGTTGCGCCCGCAGCTCCATGCCCCGAACGCACCGGCCGCTGTGCAAGAGGAGTTCGACCGGCTGCACCACGTCGCCGTGCAACTCAACGGCGCCGTGCTGCTCGCCGGCATCGCGGTCAGTCTCATCGCCGCCGCGGCGCTGCGACCATAGGCAACGTGCCGACACCTGTCGTTGTTGGCACGTCGCTCGGAACGCCCGAGCCATGAACCACGCGCCACGAGCCCTCTTATTCGACCTGTTCGGGACGGTGGTGTTCTTCGCCCCGCAGGTGCCGACCGTCGAGGTGGCGGGTACGCGTTGGCGTTCGACGATGAGCTGGCTGCGCGACGCCGCGGCGCGCGAGCTGCCGGACGTTTCGTTCGATGACCTGCTGGCGGCGCTGATGCAGGTGACCGAAGAGATCGTGCGGCAGCGGCCGCCGGAGTACCGCGAGGTGCCGTCGCGCGACCGGTTCCGCCGGGCGTTGGTGCGCCTCGGCGTGGATGCGGGGCTTGCGGCGGCCGCCGCCGAGCGCTTGTCCTCGGCGCACATGGCGCACCTCGCGTCGCTGACGGTGTTGCCGTCCGCTCACGGGGCGCTGCTCGAAAAGCTGGCGACCCGGTATCGTTTGGCGCTGGTGTCCAACTTCGACCATGCGCCGACGGCACAGCGGATTCTCACCGATCACCGCATTGCGTCCTGTTTCGCGGCCATCGTCATTTCGGATGAGCTCGGCAGGCGCAAGCCACACGCGGCGATCTTCGAGGCGGCGCTGCAACGGCTCGGCGTGGGGGCCGACGAGGCGCTGTTCATCGGCGATAGCGCCGGCGATGACATCGTCGGGGCGCACAACGCCGGGCTGCCGGTCGTGTGGCTCAACGTGAAAGGTGAACCGCTGCCCGCCGGCATTGCTCCCCCGGAGCATGTCATCGCCCAGCTCATTGCTTTGCCGGCGCTGCTCGAACAAAGGTGGTAACTACGAGTCGTGCGGCGCGATCTGGGCCGAGCTTCCGCCGAGCATCTGCGTCAGGCTGGTTACGTGTCCGGGTGCCCCTAACTCCGAAAACAGGTGACGCGCGGTGCGCAGCTCGCGTTCGCACGACGCGGCGTCGCCGCGCAGCCGTGCGAGCTCGGCGCGATGCATATGAATGAAAGGTGTACGGCTGCGCGCCCCGGTCGCCGCGACGAGGCGTTCCGCCTCTGCCAGTGCGTCGTCGATGGCGGCGCGTGCGGCCACGCCCTCGACGCGCAACAACACCTGCGCGCGCGTCATCTGACCGTCGCATTCGAAGAGTCGCGACCCGCGCTGGCGTGCGACCGTCACCGCTTGCTCGGCGGTCGATCGCGCCAGTGCATACTCCCCGCGGCCGAGATACGCCTGCGCCATCATCGCCAGCGTGCCGGCCTCGACGAACAGCAGCGTGCGGTGCTCCCGCGCGATCGTCAGCTCCTGCTGCAGATTGTCGATCGCGGCGTTCCACTCTTCGCGCTGCAGGTGCGCGATGCCGAGAAAACCGTATGCTTGACCGCGTGCGAGCGGGCTGCCGATCTTCTCGGCGATCTCAACCGCTTGCCGGGCGTGGGACAGGCCGCTCGTCGGGTCGCCCGTGAACCATCCGACCAACGCATGGAAGCCGCGCGCCATGGCCACCACCTCCAAGTCACCCTGCGCTTGTGCCATCTCGATCGCAGAATCGAGGTCGCGGCGCGCCTCGCCGAGGAGCCCGGCGGCCAAACGGATCACGCCACGATAGAAGATCGCGAACACGTGCGGAGTGAATCCGACGATCCCGGCTCCCAGCATCGGGTCATCGCGCGTCAGCTCGAGGACTTGCTCGACGAGCACCAGCGCGCTGTCCAGCTCGCCGCTGTGCAGCTGCCAGACCACGGTGGTGAGCAGCAGGCCGACCTGCAAGGCGACGTCTTCGGACTCCTGCGCAAGTCGCGTCGCCTCCGTGATGTGTGCCATTGCTGCCGCGATGTCGCCGCCGGAACCGCGCACCATGCCGTAGTTGGTGAGCAGCCGCGGCAGCGCCTGTCGTTGGCCGCTGCGTTCCGCGACCGCTTTGCCCTGTGCGAAGACCGCATCGGCTTCTGCTTGCGTCATGCCCATGCGGATGCCGAGGTTGAGGATGTGCATGCACGCCGTGATGGCCAGTTCCTGCGTCTCCGGCGTGTCGGGGGCGGTCTCGAGCAGCGTGCGCAGCTGCCGCCAACGACGATGCGCCTCCGCGACATCGCTGGATGCGACCCATTCGGCGGCGCGGCGCGTCCACCGCGCCGCTTCGAGCGCCTCTCCTGCACCTTCAAAATGATGGGCGATGAGCGCGGCGCGTTCGTCGAGTGTCTCGGCGTTCAGCTCGATGATCGTCCATGCCGTGGCGTCGTGGATGCGCGCCCGCTGCTCCGTCAGCTGTGAACGGTACGCGACCTCGTGCGTCAACGGATGCTTGAAGGCATACTCGGCGTCCGGATAGGCCGCGCGCTCATAGAGCAGCTCCGCGGCCGTGAGTGCGCGCAACGCGTCGGCAACCGCCACCGGCGAAATCGCCACGGCCTGCTGCATGGCGATGACGCGCTGCAGGACCGGTTCGGTAAACTCCTTGCCGATCACCGCCGCGATTTGCACCACGGCTTTGTCGCGCTCGCTGAGTCGATCGACGCGTGCGGCCAGCACCGCTTGCACGGTCGGTGGAATCTCAATCTCGGTGACCGGCCGCGTCAGGCGGATCGTCGTGGCGCCGTTGGTGCCGATGCGCTCGAGCACTCCGTGGTCGAAGAGCGATTGCACGACCTCCTCGATGAAAAACGGGTTGCCGGCGGTGCGTGCGTGAATGTGCTCGCCGAGAACCAGCAGCGACGGATCACCGCCGAGCAGATCGCGCAGCAATGCGGCGATCGCTGCGTCGCCGAGCGGCGCGAGGGCGACCTGCTGATAGTACGTCTTCTGCATCCACGTCGCGCGATACTCCGGACGGAAGTTGACCACGAGCAAGGTGCGCGTGCTGGGGACGATCTCGATCAGGCTGTCGAGGGCGGCCTCGCTGGCCCCGTCGATCCAATGCAGATCCTCGAACAGCAGCACCGCGGGTGCGCCATGGGCGCGCGTTTGAATGAGGCGGTGCACGACGCCGAACAGTTGCCGCTGGCGGGCATCCGGATCCATGCGTGGCAGCGGCCGCGCATGGTCGGGGACACCGAGGAACTCGAAGAGCAACGGCAAGTCGTCCTTGAACCCTTCGTCGCGCAGCAGCAGGGTGCCGACGATCTTGCGGCGCGCCTCGTCGGCGGCATCGCGTTCGCCGACGCCGCAGAAGCCGCGCAGCAGCTCCAGCAGCGGCAGGAACGGCACCCACTTCCCATGCGGGACACCGCTGGCACTGTTGACCTCGATGCCGCGCTGGCGACAGCGCTCGGCGAACTCGAAGCACAACCGACTCTTGCCGACGCCGGCTTCGGCGACGACGCCGACGGCTTGTCCCTGACCGTCGACCACGCGCGCCAGCGCGGCTTCGAGCCTGGCCATTTCTTCCGTGCGACCGACGAAGCGCGAGAAGCCGCGCGCGCGGGAGACGTCGAAGCGGGTGCGCAGCGCCCCGACGTCGCGCAGCTGGTAGACGCGCAACGGCTCGCGCACGCCTTTGATGGCGAAGTCCCCGAGATCGTCGAGCTGGAAATAGCCGCCGACCAGCGCCGCCGTGTGTGCGGTGAGGTACACCGTGCCGGCCTCGGCGATCTGCTCCATGCGCGCTGCCAGGCCGACGGTGTGACCTTGCGCGGTATAGTCCATGCGCAAGTCGTCTCCGATCTTGCCGACGATGACCTCGCCGGAGTTGAGGCCGATGCGCACGGCGAAATCGAGACCGAGCGTCCGGCGCAGCTCCTGCGCGTAGTGCCGTAACTCGTCGCGCAGGCGCAGGGCAGCGTAGCAGGCGCGCTGCGCGTGGTCTTCGTGCGCCAGTGGGGCGCCGAACAAGGCCATGACCCCGTCGCCGGTGTATTGATTGATCGTGCCCTCGAAGCGGTGCACGCCGTCGGCGAGGACAGCGAAGAAGCGGTCCATGATGCGGTGCCATTCCTCGGGATCGACCTGAGCGGCCAGATCCATCGATCCCTTGACGTCGGCGAACAGCACCGTCACCTGCTTGCGCTCGCCTTCGAGCGCCGAGCGGTTGTTCAGTATCTTCTCCGCCAAGTGGCGGGGCGTGTAAGAGCGAGGGCTCTCCGCTCGCGATTGTCGACCGTCAACCTCGGTGACGCGTGCACCGCACGCGTCGCAGAAGCGCGCGCCCGAGCGCAGCGTGGTGCCACACGCGGCGCAGCGCGGTGCTAGTGCGGTGCCGCAGGTGTCGCAGAACTGCGCCGTCTCTCGATTCGCATGGCCGCAGGAACCGCAGTCCATCGTCGCATGGTGTGCGCACGGCATCCCGGAGTCAATGCGTGGGCGGAAAGCTCTTCGAACCGAGAGTTGCTCTCCGGCCGGCGAGCGCCGCCAACTGACGGTGCTGTTCTGCGACCTGGTCGGCTCGACGCCGCTGTCGCAGCAACTCGACGCCGAGGAGTGGCGCGACGTCATTTCGCGTTACCAACGGGCCGCGACCGAGGCTGTCGAGAAGTTCGGCCGCCACGTCGCCAAGAACCTCGGCGATGGGCTGCTCATCTACTTCGGCTGGCCGACGGCGCGCGAGGATGACCCGGAACGTGCGGTGCGCGCCGGCCTGGCGATTGTGGACGCGGTACGGTCCCTCGATACGCGACCTGAGAAGATGGCCGCTACTCGGGACGAGCGGTTTGACCCGCCGGCTCTCAACCCAACCCGCCCACCCCGAGTAGCGGCCCTTCCTCTGGGCCGCGTATCGAGGGGCTGGCCGCCCGCATCGGCATGCACACCGGGCCGGTGGTGATCACCGGCTGCAACGCACGCCTGGTGGCCGGGATGTTTGATGCGCACCGGTCGGAGCGGAAGGTCGGCGCGTTTCTCTGCATCCGGCCGAGCTTGAGCTATCATTTCGTGCGGACGCGGGCGGACGGAACGGTCGTTGAGCTGGAAGAGTCCGACAAAATCGAGCTGCGGGTCAACGGCGGCTACTTCGTCTTCCGCAAGGAAATCTTTGACTACGTCGGCGACGGCGAGGACCTCGTCGCCGAGCCGTTTCATCGCCTCATTCGAGGTGGTCAGCTCCTCGGCTATCGGTACGACGGCTTCTGGAAAAACATGGACACGTTCAAGGACAAGCAGGCGCTCGACGACCTCTGCACCAGCGGTACGCCGCCATGGGAAGTCTGGAAACGGGGCCGGCCGTGATCGAGCTGAGCTTGCGGCGGGATCCGAATGCGCCGCTCAGGATTCTCTGCCTCGGCGCGCACAGCGACGACATCGAGATCGGCTGCGGCGGAACGATCCTACGGCTGACGGGTCTCTACCCAGCCGCGTCCGTCCATTGGATCGTCTTGAGCGCGGACGGCGAGACGTGCAAGGACGAGGCCCTCGCCGGCGCCGGCCGGTTCCTCGAACGGGCCGCCGAGCAGCGGGTTGACGTCAAGCAGTTCCGCGAGAGCTTCTTCCCGTACGCCGGCGAGCAGATCAAAGAGTACTTCGAAGCCATCAAGTCGGGCCCCGATCCGGATGTCATCTTCACCCACTACCGCAACGATCTCCATCAGGACCACAAGCTGGTCAGCGACCTCACGTGGAACACGTTTCGGCGCTCGCTCATCCTCGAATACGAGATCCCGAAGTGGGACGGCGACCTCGGTGCGCCGAGCTGCTACGTGCGGCTGGCCGAGGACATCGTCGAGCGCAAGATCCAGTGCATCTGCGAGACCTTCGCCAGCCAGCGCACGAAGCCGTGGTTTACGGCGGACACGTTCCGAGTGCTGATGAGCCTGCGCGGCATCGAAGCGAACACGCTGTTCGCCGAGGCGTTCTACGCGCGCAAGCTCGCGCTCGGTTGACTTGTTGCGGCCGTACGTGCGCCGCTCCGCCCTGTCGGTGAGCGACGTCGCGATTGGCGCCGCTCGCGGTTGAGTGTCCCTGCTGGTATTCAGAATGTATGCGCACGGACATCGAACGCCACCCGCTCAACGTCTCGTTCACGTGGCAGCCGGCCTTTCGAGCCTCACGCCGCATCGAACCGGCCCGAACCTTACCGACAAGGTCCGCAAAACCTACATCGTGCAGTTCGCGCCCGATGGCGCGCACACCGTACGCGTCGATCGCCAGACCGGCGTACGCACGCAGGCGCCCTGTACCGCTCCCGAACGACAGTTTCTGGTGTTGGTCCGCGGCAGGCCGCCGACGTGAATCCGCAGGCGAAGGCGAGTTTGGCCATTTGCCCCGAAGGGGCTCGACTCGATAACCCAGGGTATCGCCCCGGGGATTGACCACGCCCGTAGATTGCACACCCCTCAATGGATCGGCAGCCGCGCGCCGCTCGGCAGTGCAAGATTTTCATGTCCGTGACACTTACACAAGTCCGGGTCATTAGCAGTCATAGATGTCCGCTCGGTGAGACTTCAGATCTCTCTT